>Ga0209169_10000088_pt1 | contig 51622 bp, 41 predicted proteins | sample HubBroMetageWRM4_FD_188346 | JGI IMG/M metagenome (GOLD analysis project Ga0209169, IMG submission 188346) | Warmed soil microbial communities from the Hubbard Brook experimental Forest, New Hampshire - Hubbard Brook CCASE Soil Metagenome WRM 4... | ecosystem: Environmental > Terrestrial > Soil...
GTCTGTGTCGGGGTGGGCAAGACGTCGCCCACCTGGCCAGGGACATCTTTGATGTGGTCGGAGGGAACACTGATGGCGACGCGCTGCCCCGCCCGGACGCGCGCCACGGCAGACTCGGGGACGAGCGCGATGACCTGCCAGTTAACGGAGGTACGCAGCGCGAACACCGGTACCGCCGATGCGCTCGCGCTAATTTTGCGGCCGGTCTGCGGGCCTTCGGGCAGAAGGGAGAAGGCTGGCCCCTCGGCAGCAGACTGGTCCTGCGAGACGGCCTGGTAATCACGGATGCCCGAGGCGGTTACGGTCTGGCCTACCTGCCCGTTGGCGGCCACGATGACACCGGCGGACGGGGCGACGATCTCGGCCGTCACGATCTTCATGCTGTCGGTAGCCAGCTGAGCCTGGTCCAGGGCGAGCTGAGCATTGGCCGCGCTCAACTGGGTGCTGTCGATCGCCGCGTTCGCCTGGTGGCCGGCTTCAGCCGCCCGCACCTGCGCGATCTTGGCCTCATCCGCGGCGATCGCGGCCTTGTCCGCGGTCACGACGGAGGCAGCGTCCGGAGCGTACTCCCTGGCCAGTACCGTGGCGTGCGACAGGATGCCCGACTCCTCGGTGATTATCCCGCCGAGCTGGGCGAACACAGGGCTCCAGGCGGGGTCGATAGCGTAGGTCACAAGAATCTCGCCCGGTTGCAGCTCGTCAATGAACGCGACCGAGGGCACCACTCGCACTAGGCCGGCCACCACGCCGCGGCTGCCGCCGGTCCCGCGCAGCGTCGCGCCGCCGAACGGGGCCGGGGCAGCTTCGCCAGCAGCGCTAGTGGCAGTCGCTTCCGCCGCGGTGTTGGTCAGTTCGAGGAACGACGGGTCGGCGAGGTAGCCCGGCCACCTTGACTTGCGGTGCGCCGCCCGTGCGGTCAGCTCCGGCCAGGCCAGCTCGCCCTCGGCGGCCGCGAATAGCTCCATCCGCCCGCAGAAGAAGACGTCCTCCGGATCGTCCAGTACCCCGCCGTCGGCCAGCTGCCGTCCGAATGCCCGGTAAGCGCAGCGCAGGCTCCAGAGGAAGTGATCGAACATGTGCCGCTGGTTGTCGCGGAAGATCCAGCCGATCTGTAGCTCGCGCAGGGCCCGTGCGAATGCGCGGGCCCTGAGCCGGCCGAGCGGACCGCGGGCGCGGATTTGCTGCAGCACCTGTGCGGTCTCTTGCTCGCGCGCCGCCGCGGATCGCGCATGGGCGCTCACCGGGTCGTTCCCCTCCTGGACCCGGAGGAAGGCGCCTACCTGCCTGAGCATTAGCTTTTCATCGTCGCCCCAGCGCGGGTGCCGGAAGTCCCGGTCGGAGCTGCCCCGGTGCGCGAGGTCGCGCTGCAGCCGCCGGAACTCAAGCAGGAAGGGGCGGTCAGAGAGGCCGCTTAGGTCACCGCGCTTCACTGCCGCGCGCTCGGCGTCGGCCTGGACGAGCCGTGACAGATGCCACAGTGCGATCGTCTCCGCGTGGGTCTCGCCGCCGGGTAGCCCGCTGGTCAGTGCAGCCACAGTATCGCTGGGGTCGAGCAGGCCGGCCCAGCCGTGAAGCATCCAGGTCACCACGCTCAGCCACACCTTGCAGTGCTCGATGCCATTGCCCGCTACCAGGCAGCTCCGCAGCCGCAGCGCGTCGACGAAGCCAACGAACCTCAACAGATCGCCCGGTTCCGCCGTGGCGTATTCGGGGGTGGCCGCGCGAAGACTCGGGATCCAGCTGTTGTCGCGGGTGCGGTAGTAGCGGCGGGCCGCCGTCAGGATCCCGAGGGATGCGGGGTGGCGCAGTTGCATCCGGATGTAGCCGCGGACCGCTGGACCGCGTAGTGCGGTAGGCGTCAGCGACACGAACCAGTGAGCCGTCTTGGTGTTGAAGTAACTCCAGCCTCGGCGGAAGCGGAAATCCGGGGCCTGATGCCGGGACTGGCCGCGCACCCGGGCCATGTTGTCGTAATGGGCGGCGAAGAAAGGGGCCATGTCGCTGAAGAACAGCGGGCTGACGGGCAAGGCCGACATGGGGCTGCCGCGCTGCCAGGCCTGGGTGCCGAGTTCCGTGCGCTGCGCCGGGGTGAGCCAGGCGTGAAGGGCTGCGGTGTAGAAATCGTCGGTGACTGTCGTGATGTTCCGGCTCTGCAGGACATAAAGTCGCCCGCCGGCGTACGCCCACTCGATGTCCTGGGGATGCCCGGCCAGTCGCTCAAGGCGGTGCCCGACAGCGGTCAGCTCGGTCAGCTGGTCCGGCTGCAGGGACGGTCGGGTCCGGTTCTCCGGTGCGAGCGGCACCTCGGCGATGGCTCCGGCCTGGACCAGCAAGGCGATCGGCTTGTCGGCGATTTCGGTCTGCACCGGGTTCCCCGTGGCGCGGTCGATCACCCAGGTATCGGGGGAGAGGCGGCCCGAGACCACCAGTTCGCCCAGGCCGAAGGCGCCGGTCACTACCGCGTGGTCCATGCTCTGCGTGACCGGATGGACGGTGAACAGTACGCCGGCGGCGTCGGCAGCGACGAGTTCCTGCACGATGACGGCCATCGAGATGGACGGCGGGGATGATTGGCCTGGCCGGTAGCCGCCGATGTGGTCACGCGCTGACTCCCAGCAGCGCAGGACGGCCCGGACGCACTCGTCCTCATTCTCGACGCCTAGCACAGTCATGAACAGGCCGGCGTACGAAGCGTCGGGGTGGTCCTCGGCCGTCGCCGATGAGCGGACGGCGACCAGCTCCGCCCCGGACGCGAGCAGCTGCCGGTAGGAGGCCCGGATGGCGTCTGCCGTCTCGCCGAGATCTCCTATCGCCCGCCACCTAGAGTGCGCGCGGGTAGTGACGACGAACCCGTGCGGCACGTTCACCCCGGCCGCAATCAGCCGCATGAGGGACGCGGCCTTCCCGCCGACCTCAGCGCGTCCGGCCGACGTATTCGCGGACAGCCAGCAGATGTCGCCCGCGGCCATTGCTAGGCTTCGCCAGCCAGCACCCGGTGGTAGTACTCACGGCCCCAGTAGTAGGACACGATCCCCGCCCCCTCCAGGTCCCTGCCCGCGACCCGCATGCGGGCGTAAACGTCGTTGTTGTGATAATCGGTGCCGACCGCCGGGATGCCGGTGACCGATGCCTGCTCGGTTGGGTAGTTCGCGAATGCCTCCGCGGTGACGTGGGTGAGTCGTCCGCCGACATCGACGAGATTGAGCCAGGTCCGGCGCTGGACGCCGTCCTCGTCATACTCGTTGGCAAGCTCGATGTCGCTGATCGCCGCTATCCGCATCCCGTCCCAGATGAAGCCGTGAGGGGCCACCCCGTCCGGTCCGCTGGTGGTGGCGACGCTGAAAGCGAAGCTGGTACCGAACTGGCCGGCGACGTACTTGGTGCCCTCTAGCACGTGCCAGTCCAGCGGCCGGGTGCCCCAGGAGTGGTCGTGGTCGCCCTGATGACGCACAGCGAAGGTCTCCCCGTCCAGGCGGAGCGTGCCCTCGATTGTGAACGGGCAGTGGTAGCGGTTGCCGAGATAAACCGGAGTCGGGTAGACGCCGTCTTGCCAGTGGAACGCCCCGGCGAAGAACCGGATCTCATAGTCGAAGCTGAGCCGCTCCCGGTCGTCGAACTGCATGCGGAAGCCCTGCAGCGGCCCGATCCGCTGCATCCGGAAGTGGGGCGGGAACGCGAAGTCGTCGAAATCGCCCTCGGGAAGCGGCGGCTGCTCGTGCCGGGAGTACAGCGGCTTGTTGTTTTCGCTCTCCAAGCCTCGGCAGATGGCGATGCGCAGGTTGCTGCCCGGCTGCGAGGTATTGGGGCGGTAATTGAACGACATAGATGACCCGATCTCGTGCTCGGGCATCTGCCAGCAGAACCACATCGACTCCCGCCAGGACTCTTCGTCGGTGGGCTGGTGCCGCAGCTCGTCCTCAGCAGATATCGCCATCGTCCCACTATAAGGGACGGAGTCCCACTTAGGTATGTGGAGAACCACTTTCGCATCCTCTTGCTGCGGCTGCCCAACACGGTCCCGGCAGACGGTTGACGCAGCCCGAGTGCCAGCACTACGGTGAAAAATGGGACGTTGTCCCGGTGGTGAGGACAGTGATCGGGCGAGCAGTGATGGGCAGACAAGGTGACCATGCCTCTGGACGGCTACCTAATTTCAGGCCTGCAGGGTCGCCTGATGGTCGTCACGGGAGCCAGTTCGGGCATCGGTGCGGCTGCCGCTGCGCTGCTAATGGCCCAGGGCGCGCAGGTTATAGCCCTCGACATCAGGCCGTCGCCCAATGCCGACCTTCGCTACGTGCGGTGCGACCTCGCCGATCCCGGATCGCTCCGCCAGGCGCTTGCGGCGCTTCCGGCAACGGTGGACGGGCTGGTCAACGCGGCCGGGCTGCCCGGTACTCACGACGGCGAACTGGTCTTCAAGGTGAACTTCCTCGGCCTGCGCGAGCTGACTGAGTCGCTGCTGCCGCGCCTGCCGACAGGCGGGTCCGTGGTACACGTCGCTTCCACGGCCGGGTCGCAGTGGGCACAGCGGCTTCCTGAGCTGCGCCGGCTGCTGGACGCCGCGACTTTCGCTGACGGGCTGACCTGGTTCCGGGCCGGGAGCTGCGCCGAAGTTCCCGCCTACAACCTGGCAAAAGAGGCCGTGTGCGTCTACACAATGGCCAGGGCTCAGGACGCAGCGCGGGCCGGAGTGGTGATGAACGCCGTCAGCCCAGGGCCGGTCCAGACCCCGATCTTGCCCGACTTCATCGCCTCCATGGGGGCCGACCGGATTGCCTGGGCTCGCGACGTGGCCGGGCGTTACGGACAGCCGGCTGATATCGCCCCGGTCATTGCGTTCCTGTTGTCGCCCGCTGCCGGCTGGATCCGGGGCGCGAACGTGATCGCTGACGGCGGTGTGTCCGCGGCGGTACTCAGTGGCGCCGCCGTGCCGCCGCAGTCCATCCCGGCCCCGGCGGCGCGGTGATGACTGCGCCGGACATAGACCTGGCCTCGGCCACGTCCTTCGAGGTCGGCCATCCGTGGGAACAATACGCGTGGCTGCGGCGCAACGCGCCCGTCTACTGGCACCGCGAGCCCGATGGGCCAGGCTTCTGGGCGGTCACGACGCACAAGGAGATAAGCGCGGTTAGCCGCCAGCCACGCGTCTATAGCTCCCACGCGGGCGGCATCCGCCTGAACGACCCCGACCCGGCCACGCTCGATGCGGCGCGGAAGATGATGCTGACGATGGACCCACCGCAGCATGATCGTCACAAGCAGCTGGTCGGGGCGACCTTCAGCCGCCGAAACGTCGCGGTCCTGGCCGAGGGGATCGGGCGGCTGTGCGACGAGATCATCGACGACCTCGGCGATCGCGAGCAGTGCGACTTCGTCCAGGACATCGCCGGCCGACTGCCGTCAGGGGTGATCGCCGAGCTCATCGGCATCCCGCGCGCCGACGGCGAGCAGCTCTACCGCCTGACCGAGATCATCCACACCAGCGACAGTGCTTACGCCACGCCCGCCGACCGGACCAGGGCCCGCGAGGAGATGCTGGAATACCTGGCCGGCGTCGCGCGGGACAAGCGCAGGCATCCCGACACTGCCATTGCCTCGGCGCTGCTCTCGGCAACGGTCGACGGAGACCAGCTCACTGACGACGAATTCGGCATGTTCCTGCTGCTGCTCATCAACGCGGGCGGCGACACCACCCGCAACCTGCTCGCCGACGGCATGCAGCTGCTTTTCGACCATCCCGCCGACCGGGACCGGCTGGCGGCTGACCTGGACGGCCTGCTGCCGACGGCGATCGAGGAACTGCTCCGTTTCGTGTCGCCGGTCATCCACTTCCGCCGCACCGCGCTCCAGGAAACCGTGCTGCGGGACACGCCGATCCGGGTCGGCGACAAGGTGGTCGTCTACTACGGCTCGGGCAACCGGGACGAGGACGTCTTCGACCAGCCCGACCGTTTCGACATCACCCGTAACCCCAACCCGCACATGGCATTCGGCGGCGGTGGCCCGCACCTGTGCCTCGGCCTGCACATCGCCAGGGTCGAGATCGACGCGATGCTGCGCCGGCTGCTCACCCGGCTGCCGGGCCTGGCGCCCGACGGCCCCGCCCCGCGGCTACCCTCCAATCTGATCGCCGGACCCCGGTCGATGCCGGTGCGGCTGCGATGACCGCTGCCCCGCCCCCGGACGACCCGGCCCTGACGGTCCGCGTCGACATCGGCCGGTGCGCCAGTTCGGGCACCTGCGCGGCCGCATATCCCGACCTGTTCCTCCTGGAGGACGACGGCACCCTCGTGGTGCTCGCCCCGGTCCCACGTACCGCGCTTGAAGACGTGCGCGACGCTGCTGAGATGTGCCCGATGGCGGCCATCGAGTTCGACGAGTAACGACAGCAGCCGCGGCGCGGCCAGGGCGCCCCGGCGAGATAGCCCGCATGAAAGGGGTTCGGCGTGACCGATCAGGTGCGCTTCGAGGACGCGGAAGTGGGCGCCGCAATTCCGCTCCAGAAGGCGATCGTGGACGAGCGACAGCTGTTCCTGTACAGCGCGGCGACTTACAACCCCCATCGCATCCACTACGACAGGGACTGGGCAACGCGGGTCGAAGGGTACACCGATCTCCTGGTCCATGGTCCGCTGCAAGCCGCGTTGCTGGTCAAGGCGGTTACCGACTGGATGGGGCCACAAGGCAGGCTGCTGAGGTTCAGCTTCCAGAACCGGGCAAGCGCGTTCCCGCACGAGGAGCTGAGGTTCGGCGGCGCGGTGACGGCGGTCGATGAGGCAGGCGCCACCGTGGACTTGGAGGTCACCGCCAGCAAGGGCGACAGCGAGCTGCTGATCCCCGGCCGCGCGACGGTATCCCTGCCACGGCGACCGGGCCCGGCAGGCGCACGCTGATGGCCTATGCAGGCAGCGCCGCAATCGCCGGCTTCTCCGAGTGGAAGCCAGAGCAGCGCTCCCGAGCGGAGGCACGCTACTTCACCACCGAGCAGTGGGCGCTGCTGTCGCGGCAGGCCCTGGATGACGCCGGCATCGCGCCGGGCCTGGTCGACGGTATCGCGACGGCCGGCTTCCCCGAGACCTCGATGATGGCGCCCGCTACCGTCACCGAGTACCTCGGCATCGAGGTTGGCTTCGCCGAGTACGTGGACCTAGGCGGGGCGACTTCGGCGGGCATGATCTGGCGGGCCGCTGCCGCGATTGACCTGGGCCTGGCCAACGTCGTGCTGTGCACCGTGCCGGGGACACCGATCCCGGAGCTGGCGTCGCGGACGGAGGGAGGCCGGACCTACCTTGGGAGCCTCAGTGACGCCGTGGGCTCACCCCAGGCCGAGTTCGAGATCCCGTTCGGCAACGTCGGGCAGAATGCGGCCTACGCGCTGATCGCCCAGCGTTACGGCGCGACTTATGGCTACGACCCGGCGGCCCTGGCGAAGATCGCGGTGGACCAGCGCTTCAGCGCCCAGGCCAACCCGGCCGCGATCTTCTGCGGCAAGCCGCTGACGGTTGCCGACGTGCTCGCCAGCCCCATGATCGCCGAGCCGCTGCACATGCTCGAGATCGTTATGCGCTGCTCGGGCGGCGCATCCGTGGTGGTGGCCAGAGCCGACATCGCCGCGTCGGGTCCGAACCGGCCGGTGGCCATCAAAGGCTTCGGCGAGGGCGTCGCGCACCGGACGCCTTCCTACGCACGGGACATGACGGTGACGACTATGGGCAGGGCGGCCGACTGTGCCTTCCGGATGGCGGGCCTGCGGCGGGAGGAGGTCGACATGGTGTCGGTCTACGACTGCTACACGATCACCGTCCTGCTGACGCTGGAGGACGCCGGCTTCTGCAAGAAAGGCGAGGGACAGGCATTCGTGACCGAGCACGATCTCACCTACCGCGGCGACTTCCCTTGCAACACCCACGGCGGCCAGCTGTCGTTCGGCCAGCCGGGCATCGCCGGCGGGATGAGCCACGTCTGCGACGCGGTCCGCCAGTTGATGGGCCGGGCCGGAGCGGGACAGGTGCAGGGCGCCGAGGTCGCATTCGTGGCCGGCACCGGCGGCCTGATGAGTGAGCAGGTCGCTCTGGTCCTGGCGGCCCAGTGACGGCCAGCACAGGGACCGGCGGCGCGGCGGCCAAGCCGGAGCCGACTCCGACCGCTACTACCCGGCCCTTCTGGAACGGCCTCCGGGATCGGAAGGTCATGCTGCAGTACTCGCCCTCCACTGATGCCTGGGTGTTCTACCCGCGCGTACTGGCCCCCGGCAGCCTCACCGACGACCTGCAGTGGCGGGAGGCCTCGGGCGCCGGGCACGTCTACAGCTACACGGTGACGCGCCGGCCCACCGCTGCGCCGTGGGCGGCCGACGTGCCGCAGATCATCGCCGTCGTCGAGCTGGCCGAAGGCCCGCGGCTCACCACCGAGCTGGTCAACGTCAGCGACGACGCTGTCAAGGTCGGGATGGTGGTGCGACCGGTCTTCTGCGACAGTAAGACCGGCGGGCCGACACTGTTGCGCTTCGAGCCGGCCGCAGGTCCGGCGGACAGCCAGGAGGAGCGGCCATGACGGAGATCAGCGATTTCCTAGCGGCAGCGAGGGCTCAGGTCGGCCGGGTGCTGGCCGAGCGGAAGGGCGTGGTGTGCGCTCAGGAGTTTCAGCGATGGGCGGCTGCGGTCGGCGACCTAAACCCGCTGTACCTCGACCGCGACTACGCGCGCCAGTACGGCCACCGCGACGTGGTCAGCCCGCCGCTTTTCCTGAGCAAGGTGACCAACGGTGTATCGTTCCTGGCCGACCTCCGCGAGGATGGCCTCGACCGGCACAACGAGCTCGACGTGCCGATGCCCGCCCGCCGGATGGCCGGGGGAGAGGACTACAGCTTCCACTGCGCGGTGTATCCGGGAGATGAGATCACTATGACCCGGGTGCTGACCGACGTGCAGCACAAGCACGGGCGCTCGGGCGAGTTCCTCGTCTTCACGATCGAGGAGACCTACGTCGCGGCTGGGGCCGTGACGGCCGGGCGGATGCTGCGCCGGGTAATCGCGCGCTAGCGGCCTCGACGCCGCGAGCGCGCGCGTGCCGGCGCCCCGTCCCGCCTACAGCGGAGCCGGCCGGAGGTCCTTCAGCTCCGGCGGGATCAGCGGGACGGCTACCCGCTCCGCGATCCGCCAGTTTCCGTCCAGCCGTGCGTACTGGTCGTGGTAGCAGCCGCTTGAGCTGGTGCGTTCGCCGCTGGCAGTCCTAGCCTCGGTGCGCCAGTAGCAGGTGCCCGACGCCCGGTCGGCGCTGCTGATGGTGATGATGTGGTTGCTGGTCAGGTGGGAGCTGCTGGCCAGGGCCGTGGTCACGTACTCGAAGTAGCGACGGATCTGGTGGAACCCGGCGAGCCGGTTCAGCCCGAGCCCGGTGTAGTCCAGGACGGCGTCATCCGTCCACAATCCCGTGTGCAGGTCGACCTGCTTGCAGTCGACGGCGTAGGCGTACTTATAGGTCAGCTGGCGGATCTCTTCGTAGTCGTCCATCGCTCCTGCTGCTCTCGTGCCGTCAGTAAGGGCCGTCCAGGTAGGCGGACGCTAGCCTGGCCCAGTCACCGCGGATGTTATCGGGGTGCTCCTCCAGAACGGTCCGCCCGTTCTTCAGGATCAGCACCCGGTCGGCGATCTCGAGCACTGGGCCGATTTGCTGCTCAACGATCAGCACGCCGATTCCGCCGTCGGCCGCGGCCCGTAGCTGGGCCAGGATGCGCGCGACGATCAGCGGCGCGAGGCCGAGCGACAGCTCGTCAGCCAGCAGGAGCCGCGGCTGCGCCGCCAGCACTCTGGCCAGCGACAGGAACTGCTGCTCGCCGCCGGACAGCAGCCCGGCCCGGCGCCCCAGGAGCGGTCTCAGCTCCGGGAACAGCTCGAGGGCAGCGCTGACGGACCCGCGTCCGAGCCTGAGGTTTTCCTGCGCGGTCAGGTCCGGGGTGGTCGCGCGCTCGGGCATGACGAACCCCAGCCCGTCACGGACCAGCCGGAACAGCGGGGTGCGATCGTCGTGACCCAGGCAGCTGACCGTGCCCGCGACCGGTGCCAGCTCGCCGCAGATCGTCAGCAGGGTGGTGGTCTTGCCCGCGCCGTTGGGACCGAGCAGGGCGACAATCTCGCCCGGCCGGACTTCCAGGCTGAGGTCCCTGACCACTGGACGGCCGTGGTAGCCGCCGGCCAGTCCGGCCACGCGCAGGAGCGGCTCGGCTGTGGGGCGCATGCCGTTGACCGGCCGAGCGCCGCCGGCCGGTTCCGCCAGCACGGCCCGCTCCGCCGGCGCCGCGGCCGACTCGGTGAGCTCCTCGGCCGATTCCTCGCCCAGGTAGGCGGCCATGACGGCCGGGTGCCGCCGGATCTCCGCTGGGCTGCCCTCCGCGATCACCTCGCCGAAGCTGAGGGCCGTGATGCGGTCGCAGACCTCGGTCACGAACTGCACGTTATGTTCGATCAGCAGGACACCGATGTTCCATTCGGTGGCCAGCTGACGGATCAGCCGCCCAAGCTCGCGGGTCTCGCTGTCCTCCAGGCCCGACCCCGGCTCGTCCAGCAGGAGGACAGCCGGAGCCGCGGCCACCGCTCTTGCGATGGCGACAAGGCGCCGCTCGCCGAACGACAGTTCCTCGGGCCGCCGCTCCAGCAGCGACTCGAGTCCGAGCATGGCCACCGCTGAGCGGGCCATCGGCGATAGTCGCGGACGGCCAGGCCGTACCAGGTCGGTGATCGGGGCGAGCCGGCTCCGGTGCTCACCCGCCACCGCGAGGTTCTCCCGGACGGTCATTGTCTCAAACAGCTCCAGGCCCTGGAACGAGCGGGTCAATCCGGCGTTCATCCGCTGGTACGCCGGCCAGGTGTCGATGCGGATGCCGTTCAGCACGACGGTGCCGCGTTCCAGCGGGGCGAAGCCGGTGATCGCGTCGACGAGGGTTGACTTGCCCGCTCCGTTAGCGCCGATCAGGCCGCGAACCTGGCCGCGTTCCACGGTGAGCGACGCGCCGTTAAGCGCGACCACGCCGCCGAAGCGGACGACCAGGTCCGAGGCTACCAACGCGGGTCCGTCACCGCGGGCGGCCAAGCGCGGGGCCAGCGCGGTGGCCCGGCCAGGGTCGTCCTGGACATCGGCCTGACCTTGCGACGACCGGAGCCCCCCGTTGGCCGAGATGCGGTCGGCAACTGCACCCGCGAAGGCCAGCCGGGTCCGCAGGCCCCGGCCCGGCCCGGCTGGTGCGGCCGGCGCGGTGCCGTGGCCTGCCGCTGCGGCGGCGACGCCGGGGGTGGCTGGCGAGCCGCCAGGCAGGCGCGCGGCCAGCAGCTTCCGGACGCGCCGTACCACGCGCATGTCGCGCAAGTTCATCGCCATCGCGCCGTCAGGATGGCGGATTACGACGTCTATGACCACGATGCCGAGAACCACCTCGCCGACCTGGGGATTGTTGAAGATCGGACCGATCCAGGTATGGCTGGTAACCGGGCCGAGCACGATGGCCAGCAGGGCGCCGGGCGCGATGATCCCGCCCACGACGGACCCGGAGGCGAACCCGAGCCCGCCGATGATGGCAATTACCAGGATCAGCACCGACTGCGTCTGGTCGAACATGGGCAGGAACTCGGGCGTAGGCCCGCTGAAGGCCAATAGCAGGCCGCCGCAGGCGGCCAACGCCGAGGCCAGGGCGAAGGCGTAGAGCTTGGATCTGGTCAGGCTGATACCCAGCGAGGCGGCCGCGCGCTCGTTGGACCGCACGGCCAGCAGCCGACGACCGGTGCCGCTCCGGCGCAGGTTTGCCACCAGCGCGATGCCGATCCCGACCACGATGACCGACAGAATCGCGTAGCGCTGGGGATGGATGGTGGAGTCGACGTTGAACCCGAACAAGGTTGGGCTGCCGATGTTCAAGCCGAGCAGGCCGCCGCTGCGGTCCTGGTTGCCGAAGGTCTGCGCCTGGATGATCGAGGCCAGCCCCAGCGTCACCACGGCCAGGTTGATGCCGCGGGTGCGCAGCGCTGGTATCCCGATGAGCATGCCGCCGGGAATCGTCACCGCGACGACCACGAGCCAGGACAGCTCGTAATTCCACCCCATGCTGGCGACAAGCTTGCTGCCGGCCCAGGCAGCGACGCCGGCGATCGCGAACTGGGCCAGCGAGAGCTGGCCGGCTAGGCCGGTGATGACGACGATCGAGAGCAGGACCAGCGCGATCCCGGCGCTGGTGATCAGCCCGAACAGGTCGTCGGACGGCAGTGTCAGCGCGAGCACTAGGAAGATCCCGGCCATGACCGCAGATGCCCAGAGCGGGGCCACCCCGGTGCCGACCCGTGGCGGCCGGGTAACCTGCTCGCCGCGTACCGGCAGCGGGCGGCCGCGAATGACCAGGACGACGATGATGACGATGAACGGGACCGACTCGGCCCAGCCGCTGAGCACCCCGCTCAACTGCGGGAAGTGCACCTGCAGGAAGGCGGACTCGGAGTCCAGGATGCCGATCAGCAACCCGCCGAGCAGCGTCAGCCAGTACGACCGGAAGGAACCGATCAGGGCGGCCGCGACCGCTGGGATGACAATCAGTGCCGTCGGCTCCACCTCGAGCGTGCCGAGGTTGGCGGTCAGGATAGCTGCGACGGCCGCCAGGATCGCGCCAAACGCCCAGTTAATGGTGGCGATAAGCGCGGTGGAGTAACCGAGTGCGGCAGTCCCGCGGCGGCTGCGGGCGACGGCCGAGGTGGCCAGACCGAACCGGGTCCGCTTGTAGATCAGCGAACAGGCACCGGTCAGCACCACCGCGATGCCGAGCAAGGTGAGCCGGTCGGTGCCGATAGAGAGGCTGTGGGTGAGGTAGAGCGAGCGGGCCGTGATGAGCTCCCGGACCGTGGTCGGGGTGTAGTAGCCCCAAGCCAGCTCGCCAATCCCGACCAGCAGGCTGAAGAGACCGAGCGTTGCGACCAGCTGCGTGATCGGGGTCGACTCGCGGATCCGCCAGATCAGCCCGAAGTTGGCACCCGCGCCGATCGCGCCGGACAGCACCACGGCGACCAGCGCGGCCAGAATCAACGGAGTGCCGTGCTGCCACAGCTCGTAGAAGACGTAACACCCGATCATGCCGATCGCGCTATTGGCGAAGTTCAGCACGCCCGAGCCTCGGTATACCAGCACGATGCCGAGGCCGGCCAGCGCGTAGGCCGCGCCTGCGCCGATGCCAAGGATGGCGAATTCGATGATCTGCGTAATCATTCGATGCCTTCGGGCTCGTCGCTGGGGCTGGGCCGACCGGATAGCGTCATGACAATACGGGCTTGTGGGCGAGCGTCAGCGCTCGCCCACAAGCCCGTGCTCCATCACGGGCTGGCGCAGGCCATGCCAGTGGTGGGGTCAACCCACTGCTGGTCGAGCAGTTGGACGCCCTGCGCCGTGACGTCGGCCAGGAGCGAGCAGTTGTTGTACACGGCCTTGCCGATGCCGTCGACATTCCCCTTCTCGAACTGCAGCGGCGGCAACAGCCCGGTATGGAGATCGCTCGTGTGCTCGACCGCGGTCATGAACGAGGCGGGGGTAAGGTCCTTCACCTTCTTGGCGATATCGGCGAACGCCATGACCGCGTTGTAAGCGTTGTCCGCGTCCTGGTCGGTCAGCGCGGACGCGACCCCGGCCGCCTGGAAGTTGGCGACCTCCTGGGCCACGGCCGGAATCGAGACCTGGTTGGTGGGGTAGCTATTGAACACTTCTCCGACGCCGTACCCGAGCGCGCCGATCTGCTGGAACAGCGCCGCCTCATCGTTGGACACGACCGCGACCTTGGTGTTCTTGGCGTTCTTGGAGGAGGACAGCTGGCGCAGGAAGTTGATGGAGTCGGATTCCTGCTGCCAGACGACGATGCCGTTGGTGCCGCCGCTCAGGGCCGCCGTCACGTACGGGGCCTGGTCGGGGGCTCCGGCCGGGACCTGCACGAAGTTCTGCACCTTGCGTCCGGTGGCGGCGAGGCCCGCGTTGAGCGCTACCTCCAGCGAATTGTTGCCGATGTCGATGGCGGCCAGGCTGATCGTGGTTGCGCCCAGCTTCAGCAGCGTAAGCCCGGCCGCAGCCGGGTAGGATGCCGTACCCGCCTCCAGCGGGAACGAGTTCGGCGCGGTGAAGTCACCGCCAAGCTGCAGCGGGTTGGAGCCGAACGAGGCGACGTGACCCGCCGCGAGTACCGGCAGGTACTCGCCGTTCTGCAGGCTGTCGCTGCCCACGACGGCGATGGCACCGCTCGACACGGCCTGCTGCGCGCAAGCGCGCGCGTCGGCCGCGGTGTCCTTGTCGTCGCAGGACGACCACTCGAGCTTGCGGCCGTTGATGCCGCCCGCCTTGTTGACCGCCGCTACGGCTGCTTGCGCGCCATCGGGGAGCAGCGGCAGTGCGTCCACCCCCGTGCTTTCAAAGAATGACATGATCTTGATTGGGCTCTTGTCGCTTGCGCTCGTCCCGCCTCCTCCGCCGCCGCCACCGCTGCTTCCGCATCCGGCAACGCTTGCGAAGAGAAGAACTGCGACGACATAACCAGCCTTGACGTTCACCTGACCCGTCCTCCGTGCTGTTCGTCGAAGTGAAATCGTGACTTAGCTGCACCTGCGCGGTGCTGGTCGCTCACGCATGCCTGCGCCTCGGTGTGGAGGACGTGGGTGCTCGCGGGCTTGACAGCTCGGCGATGAGGGCCAGCCGCTACGAACTCGCCCCTGAACCGCCCGCTTGCGGACGGCATGAGGAGGCAAGAGGCCGGTATCTCGCGATCGCGGTACACCGGTCCATAGCGCCATCTGGGGCCGTCCTCAACGGTCGTGTCATCATCGTCGATCGGGACAACGTCCCGAAATACGGGACAACATCTTCGGAACTAGAGTTAAACGCCTGACACAGGTCGTGTCAAGGTTCTGTTCGCGACTGGTTTATGGGACCGCAGGCGGAGCGTCATCAGCGGTCTGCGGCCACACCCGGTAGACCGGATCGTCGGTCGAGGGCAGGCCGCGCGCCCACGGGCTCGGCCACCAGAAGCCGGCCGTCACCGGCTGCATGCCCTCCCAGTCACAGACCACTAGGCGGTGGAGGTAGCGCCATTCCCGCCCGCGGCGCTCCACCCGGTCGACGTACCGGCCGCCGAACACGTAGAGCTGGCGGACGCCCTCTTTCTCGCACCCGTGGTAGCTGACAAAGTACGTCTCGCTGCAGGCCGTGTCCCCGTCGATGGTCACGTACTCGTTGCAGACGTTGTGCTGGGTGAATGACAGCCGCATCGGCCCGCCGTCGTCGGCCAAGGCCCGCCGCCGGGCAAGCATCTCCGCCGTCGTGCTCGTGTACGGACCGTGCTCGTCCAGGGCCTCGGGCCAGAATGTCGTCGCCAGCAGTTCGATGTCGTTGCGGTCGCTGGCCCGGCAGTAGCGCATCAGCAGGTCGTGGATCTCCTGCTTGTCCAGAAGAGTTCGCAGTGCGGTCAGCTCGGGCTCGGTCAGGTTCACTTTTCTCGGCCTCCGCAGACGCCATGGCCGGAGTCTCCGGCGAGCGCGTCATGCGGGATCGTATATCTGTCCCGATAAACGAGACAATGTCTCGCCGCTGAGAGTCTGCTTAGGGCGCGGCGTCGGCCGCGGCGAAACTGGTGCGGCCCACCGCAGCCGTGGCCGCCCGGGCCGGCGCGCCGGCCGGGGCGGACAGCGGCTCGACCGAGTCACGGTCGACCAGGATGCCGGGCAGCTGCAGCCGGGCGACCTGGCTGCCCATGGACATCGTCTCGTCCTCGCTGGTGGGCCGGAACCAGGTCCACATCCACAGCAGGGCGCCGACCGAGTTCATCATGACCACGTTCGGGTCGGCCGGGAAGAAGGTCCCGTCCTGGATGCCGGCGACCAGCAGCGTCCGGAATACGCCGACGTAGCGCTGGCGCAGTCGGCGGACCGGGGCCATGTCGTCGGACTCCAGCACCCACGGGAACAGCCGGTGGACTGCACGGGCGGCGACGTCGTCGACGAGGTAGGTCCTGATGCTCGCGAAGATCAGGGCCGCGAACCGCTCGTCCGGTCGCTCCAGCGCGGCCTCGATCTGCTGCTGCTCGCGCAGTCGCTGCTGCATGAACGCCGACTGCTGGGCCGCCATCAGCCGTTGCTTACTCGGGTACTGCTGCAGGATATCGGCGCGACTGAGGCCGAGCTGAGCGCCGATGTCGCCGAGCGTGATGTTGGTGACGCCATGCTCGGCGACCAGGCTGGTAAATGCCTCAAGGATATCCGCCGCAGTGGTCGCCTCCTGGCTTCTCCGGGCCCGCGGTGCCATTCCCGCTCCTCAAGGTGCTTCCAGCTGACAGGCCGGCCGCAGGCCGGCTCGCCTCGATTGGTGGACGTTATCACGGAGCGCCCGAATAGGATGACGGGCAAGTCCGCACGACCGGAGGCACAGTGGCCCGACTGCCCGAGTTCGGCGCGCGTCTGCCGGAGGGCCCTGGTGAGCTGCTGGGCCCCGGCCGCCGAAGCGGCATCCTCAGCGCGGCCGCCCGGCTGTTCAAGGACCGGGGCTATGCCATCACGACCATGGACGACCTGGCCGCGCAGATCGGCCTGGGCAAGTCGAGCCTTTATCACTACTTCCGGTCCAAAGAGGAGATACTCGCGGAGATTCACGAGGAGTTCATCGAGCTGCTGATCGGCCACGCCGAGGCCCGGTCGGGGCGGCCTGCGTCGGCTGCGGCTCGGCTGCTCGGCCTGATCGAGGACATGGTGACCTTCTCGGCGCGATATCCAGGCCACGCCCGCACGTTCTTTGTGCCGAGCCGGGAGCTTCCCGCGGTGGTGCGAGCGACCGTGGAAGAGCGGCGCGAGCACTACTTGCAGATCGTGGAGCAGGCGGTCGTCGATGGCCTAGCCGACGGTGAGTTCGCCGGCGTAGCGCCGCGCATGACGGCCCGCAGCATCGTGGGCGCGTGCAGCTGGGTGCACGACTCGGCCCTGCCGCCGACGCAGGCAGCCGACGTCGCGCATGCGCTGTGGCACGCCACCGTGGATGGTATTGCCGCGCGGCCTTGAAAGGACTCTAGGCTCGCCGCTATTGACCTCTTCACGACCTTCGGTGTAGAACCGCCATGTACCCGACCTCTCAGTCGGGTACATGAAATCGCTCGTGCCAGGAGAGGCCCACCCGTGGTTGCAGCGGACGCATCGTATGCGGAGATGCGTCGGTCCGCGCGGGCTGTCATCCGGGCCACCTCGCCCCTGCCGGTGTCGGTGGCCGGGCCGGAACCAGGCGGTCTTGCGCCGGTCTGGCCGCGGCTCGTCGATCTCGGCCTTGCTGATGTCGCGCTGGAGGCGCCCGGGCCGGAGGCCGGCGCAGCACTAGTCATCGTCTTTGAGGAGCTCGGTCGCGAGCTGGTCGGGTCGCCCGCCCTGACCGCGGTGCTGGCGGCGGCGGTCCTGCGGCTGGCCTTCCCGGACGGCGAGCAGCATCCGGCCGTACACGCGCTACGCGGCGCGAGGCCGCCGGCCCTGGCTGGTGGTCTCGCCGCACCTGGGGCCATGCTCGCCTGCAGCCTGGGCCCGGGCCGGCCACCGGGCACGGTGACCGGCTCGGTCGCTCCAGTCCTGTACGCGACCCACGCCGACTACGTGGTGCTCATCGCCGAGGAGGCCGACTGGGTCGCGGTCGCGACCGCCGCCAGACTTGGCCTCGTACCGCTGGCGACGCTGGACCTGACCGAGGTCGCTTGCGAGATCACGCTGACCGCGGCGCCCGCAGAGATGCTGCCGGTCCCGATGGCCACCGCTCGCCGCTCGGTCCGGGTGCTGGCCCGGCTGCTGATCGCAGCCGAGCAGCTGGGGGCCGCCTGCGCGTGCATCGACGCGACGGCCAGGTATGCCACCACCAGGGTCCAGTTCGGTATCCCGATCGGGTCGTTCCAGGCCGTCAAGCACCGCCTGGCCGACCTGCACGTCTCCGCCGAGCTCGCGCGCTGCCTGGTGCTCGACGCAGCCGCCGGCTACGGCGGGGACCCGCGGGAGGAGGAGCGGGCAGTCTCGATGGCTTACGTCGCGGCTAGCCGGCTGCTGGACGAGGCGGCGCTGCAGGCCATCCAGCTGCACGGCGGTATCGGCATGACGTGGGAGTTGCCCATGCACCACTATTTGCGCCGGGGCCGCTCGCGCGGTGCACTGCTCGACGGGACCGGTGCCGACGTGGATTGGCTGGCTGGCGATCTCCTGGACCGGTCGGCCGGGGCGTCGGCGGAGACTAAGTGACCGCCCCCGCCCCAGCCGCGGACGGCCAGCTCGCCGACGCCCAGTTCGAGGAGCAGATGCGGGCCTGGGTCATTGCGAACCTGCCGACCGGCTGGCGGCAGGCGGCGCTTTGCGGGGACGAGCCGGCCGTGGCTGCGATGGCCGCCGACGACGCGGTCAGCACTGCCTGGTTCAGGTCCTTGGGCGAGGCCGGCCTGGGCACGCCGACCTGGCCGGCCTGCTACGGCGGCGCCAGCCTGACGTCGGCTCAGGCAGACGTCCTGGCGGAGGTGCTCGGCAGTTTCGGCGCCTCGGTGCCGGAGAAGTTCTTCACCGCGGTGACACACGCAGGCCCGACGATCCTGGCCCACGGCGATGAGGACATGAAAGCCGCGTTCCTGCCCGCGATCGCCGCCGGCCGCCAGGTGTGGTGCCAGCTCTTCAGCGAACCGGACGCCGGCTCGGACCTGGCTAGCTTGTCGACGCGGGCGGTGTGGCGCGATGGGTTCTGGCGGGTCACTGGCCAGAAGGTCTGGACTTCCTACGGGCGGATCGCCGATTACGGCATCCTACTGGCGCGGACCGATCCGGACGTCCCCAAGCATGACGGCCTGACCTACTTCTTGCTCGACATGCACGCGCCGGGCGTGACAGCGCGACCCATCCGCCAGATCACCGGGGCCACCGATTTCGACCAGGTGTTCCTCGACGACGTTCCGGTGCCCGACTCCTGCCGGGTCGGGCACGTAGGCGCGGGCTGGCGGATTGCCCTGGGCACGCTGACAGCCGAGCGGGACGGCCTCAGCCGGCCGCGGCGGCAGGCGGGCGCCCTGAGCGGGCACCTAGCCCGCCGGGCGGCCAGGCAGGGACGCTGGGACGACGGTCAGCTGCGCGCCACGATCGTGGAACTGTGGATCAGAGAGCGCTCGATCGAGCTTCTGGCGATGGCGCGGCCAGGTGGCCCGGACGCCAGCGCGGCCCGGTCGCGCTCGTCGGTGGCACATCTGGCGCACGTGGAGCTAGAGCAGACAGCGGCTGAGATCGGCCACAGCCTGGACGGGATGCAGGGCGCTTTCTGGGCCGCCGGGGTTCAGCCGCAGTCGGTGCACGACCTGCTCTACTCCCGCTGCCTGTCGATTGCCGGTGGCACATCGGAGATCCAGCGCAACATTATCGCCGAGCGGATCCTGGGGCTGCCCAAGGACGCCGGCGTGCCCCGGGGCGTGCCGTGGTCCCGGGTGCGACGGTCGCGGGCGAGCGGAACGAGATAACAGTCATGCGGACCGGAGCGGAGTACCTGAAGTCACTGAGCGACGCGCGGGTCACCTACTTTGACGGCCGGCGCGTCGACGACCTACTCTGCGAGCCTGCTTTCGCGCAGGCCGCGCGGGTAGTCGCGGCAGGCTATGACCGGTTTCACTCGCCCGAGCCGGGCGCGCGCAACCCGCTGCTTACCGCGCCGACCTCAGCCGAGGGCCTGCGGGACCGGGCGCTGATGTTCCCGGAGATCGACACGGCGCTCGCGGTAACCCTGGGCTCGCTGATGACGCTGCTCACGGTGGCGACGCGATCGGCCCTGCCGCAGGCCCACAAGGACAGGATGCTGGCCTTCTTCGAACAGGCCACAGCGCAGGACGCCCGCGTGGCCGAGTGCATCACTGACGCCAAGGGCAACCGCACCCTCGGCCCGGCAAAGCAAGAGGACCCGGACTCCTATGTACGCGTCGTGGGCCGGAGATCCGGCGGCGTGGTCATCCGGGGGGCCAAACTGCACATCACGGCTGCCTCCATGTGCCACGAGCTGCTGGTGATGCCGACCAAGTCGATGTCGCCAGGGGAGGAGCAGTACTCGATCGCATGCGCCGTGCCGCTGAACGCGCCCGGAGTCTCGGTTATCAACACGACCTACTACCCGCGAGCCGAGGACAGCCGCCACTTCCCGGTCAGCGGGGTTCGGAGCATCCCCGACGGGATGGTGATCTTCGATGACGTGTTCGTGCCCACAGACCGCGTGTTCCTTGACGGCGAGACGGCGGACGCCGCAGTCTTCGCCCACTCGCTAGGCCTGTGGGAACGGGCCGGTGGCATGGCGGTCATGGCCCATGACGCCGACGAGCTGGTCGGCCTGGCGCAGCTTATCGCCGAGGCGAACGGCCTGGCGCGCGTCTCTCACATCCGCGAGAAGATCGACGAGATGGCGCTCTACGCCACCCTGCTCCGGGCTGGCTTCGAGGCATCGGTCGGGCACGCGGTGGTCAGCGAGGAAGGCTATTACTTCCCCAACGAGCTCTATACCAACGCCACGAAGTACTACGGGGCCGCGTACTACAACAGCATGGTCAGGCACCTGCATGACATCGCCGGCGGCGGAGTGCTGACCGCGCCGACTATCGGCGACCTGGAGAATCCGGATACGTCTGCCTACGTGCGCAAGTACATGCAGGCGACGGCGGCCTTCACCGGCGAGCAGCGTATGCGCATCTTCCACGCGATCCGTGACCTGACCGCCGATGCCTACGGGGGCTGGCACGCGGTCACCAACCTGCAGTCGGGCGGCGGCCTTTACGCTCAGCGCCTGGTCCTGCGCAAGCACTACGATATGGCGCGGGCCAGGGAGCTTGGTTGCCGCGCGGCCGGCCTCGAGCCATGAGTTCCGAGCCATGACGGGCCGGGCGCGGCCCGCATACGTGGGGCGAGCCGCGATCGCAGGGGTGGGCTGGACGGAGTTCTCCCGTGCCTCTGGCCGGTCGGTGACCGCGCTGGCCACCGAATGCGCCCGGGCGGCGGTCGCGGACGCCGGCCTGGCACTGTCCGACGTCGACGGCATGCTCAGCTACTCGATCGGCGACTCGGTCTCGGTCGGCCAGGTCGCTCGGGCGCTCGGGATCGAGACGATGCGCTGGCATCAGGACCTGTCCGGGGGCGGGTCGCAGGCAGCCTCGATCCTGGCCGACGCGGCGATGGCCATCGCCGCCGGGCTGGCTGACGTAATCGTGGTCTTCCGCGCGCTGAACGGCCGGTCGGGCAAGCGCGTGGGTCGCTCGGACGTCGGATCGGCTGATTTTTATCGGCCCTACGGCGTGCTCGGGCCTGCGCAGATGTTCGCGATGGCGGCGCAGCGCTACCTGCATGACACCGGCCAGACGGCCGAGGACCTGGGCGGGGTCGCGGTGCAGATGCGTGCGCATGCCGTCGCGAATCCGCGGGCGTTGCGGCGCACGCCGCTGTCACTGTCCGGCTATCTCGCTAGCCCGTTCGTGGCCGAGCCGCTTCGGGTGCTCGACTGCTGTCAGGAGACCGACGCGGGCTGTGCCCTCGTCGTGACGTCGGCCAGCCGTGCCGCCGGTCTGCGACATCCGGCCGTCGCCATCGGGGCGGCCGCTCGCGCCAGCGGCCCCGGCGCGTCGGCCATGGACCGCGCAGGGTGCCTGCACGCTCTGTTCTCCCAGTACGTTGCGCCGCAGCTGTGGCAGAGCTCGGGACTGCGCCCGCGGCATATCGACGTCGCCGCGCTGTATGACGCCTACACCTGGGTGGTGCTGAAGCAACTGGAGGACTTCGGCTTCTGCGAGCCTGGGGCCGGGGGCGCATTCGTTCGTGGCGGCGGCCTCGGACGGACCGGGTCGCTGCCGGCCAACCTGAACGGCGGGCTCCTGTCGGAGGGCTACGTGCACGGACTCAACAACGTGTGTGAAGCGGTGGTGCAGCTGCGCGGAGAGGCCGGCGACCGGCAGGTGCCGGACGCGTCGGTGGCCATGTGCACCGGATTCGGGGGGAGCGTCGGCTCGGCCGTCATCCTCGCCAGGACCGCCGCATGAGCAGGGACTGGCAGCCAGCAGCGGGTTCCGGCGATCCGGCCGGACCGTATTGGGCGGCAGCGGCGCAGCGCCGTCTGGAGATCCAGCGCTGCTCCGGATGCGCTGCCTGGATTCACTTCCCGGAGGATGCCTGCCCTCGCTGCGGATGCGCCGACCTGCGCTTCGAGGCGGTGTCTGGCCGGGGCGTCATCGATACCTACACCGTCATCCACCGTGCCTTCGCGCCCGAGGCCGCCGGTGAGGTGCCCTACGCGGCCGGGTTCATCGAGCTCGAGGAACAGGCCGGGCTGCGGGTGTTCGCCGATGTTGTCGGGGCCGATCCGGGCGCCATCCGAATCGGCATGCCGGTGGAGGTCACCTTCACCGAGCGCCACCAGTGGGGCCTCGTGCCCAGCTTCCGCCCCCGCACGGGTTGGGCGGATCTCGATTCCAAGTGCGATGAGGTGATGGGATGAGTGCCGCGGCATCCACCGCAGGACCCGCCGACCCGGCTTTGCTAGCAGGCAGGCGAGTGATCGATTTCAGCCACCTGGTCGCCGGGCCGACGTGCTCGATGCTGCTGGCTGACGCCGGAGCCGAGGTCATCAAGGTCGAGCCGCCGTGGGGTGATTCCTGCCGCATCCGCGGCCTTGTGCGCGAGGATCCTCGCGGCCCGGTGAGCTCCTACCTGGCCGCCAGCAACCGCGGCAAGAAGAGTATCGCCGTAGACCTGAAGACCGAGGCCGGAATGGGCGTGGTCCGGGCACTGGTCGACTCGGCGGACATCGTGGTGGAGAACTTCGGGCCCGGCGTAATGGCCAGGCTCGGTCTCGGGCTTGAGGAGCTTCGGACGGCCGATCCCCGGTTGGTGACCGCATCGGTCAGCCTGTTCGGGTCGGCGTCCGCTGACCCGCGCCTGCGCAACCGCCGGGGTGTGGCGCTGATCGCCGAGGCTGAGAGCGGGCTGGCCGGGCTGTGCACCGACCGGTCGGGGAACCCGGTGCGTTACGGCATGCCGATGGGGGACACCGTGGCCGCGATGACGGCCTTCGCCGGGGTGATGATGGCGCTGCTGCGGCTTCAGCTGACGGGGCAAGGCAGCCACGTCGATGTCTCCATGGTGTCGGCGATGCACGCGCTGAACGGTTGTTATGTGGCTGCCTCGTCCATCGGCGGCGACAAGGCCGCGCGCGGCGTCACCACCGCGCCTTACGGGTTCTTCCGCAGCAGCGACGGTTACGTGGCTATCGGTGTCAACGGTGATGCGCTCTGGGTCAAGTTCGCGGCCGCGATCGGCCGCCCGGAGCTGGCCGATGATCCCCGGTACAGCAGCTACCTACAGCGCGACCAGCGGGTGGCTGAGATCGGGGAGCTGGTGACGGCCTGGACCTCTGCTCGTACGGGCCGGGAGGTCGTGGACCAGCTCGACCAGCACGGCGTGCCCTGCGGGGTAGTCAACACCGGCGAGTCGCTGCGTACCGATCCGACCTACGCTGACCTCGGCCTGTTCGTCCAGGTGACCGACGGCTACGGCGGGACGATCGATGTGCCGGCCAACCCGTTCGGCCTGACGCCCGCTGATGTGCGGCTGCCGTTCCTCGGCCAGCACAGCCGCAGCGTGCTGCGTGACGCGCTGGGCCTTTCGGACGACCAGATCGCTGAGCTGATCGATGCCAAGGTAGTAGTGGAGTGGGTCGGCGCATCGTGACCGCGCGCAGCCAAAGGACCAGGGGGAGGTGCCGTGCCCGTCATCGACCGCCCGGTGACTCGGGCGCTGGAGCAGGCCATCGCCGACCACGGGGCCGGTCACGGCGCCGTGCGGTTCGGGGATCTGACCTGGACGCTCGGCGAGCTTCTTGACGTCTCCGGCCGGGTCGCCTGCGGCCTGCGGCATCTCGGGGTAGGCGCCGGCGATCGTGTCGCCGTATACGCGACCAACGTGCCTGAGCACGTCTTCGTCATGCTCGCCTGCGCTCGCCTCGGCGCCATCTACACGGGCGTCAACCCGCAGTGGTCCGCTCCGGAGGTCGCGTTCCTGGTGAGGGACGCCGGCATCCGCGTGCTCTTCGTGAACGGGGCCACGGTCGGGACGGCCTCGGAGGTCTGCGAGGTGGCGCCCGGGATCGTCGAGCATCTGGTGCCGGTCGACGGGCCGGCCATGGCCGCGCTCATGTCACAGGCCGACGCCGGGCCGTACTTCGCAGATCCGGACAGTCCGGTAGCCCTGTGGTATACCTCTGGATCCTCCGGCCGGCCCAAGGGTGCGCTCTGGTCGCATCGCAGCTTCCTGTACAACGGCCTGGCCTGGATGGAGCAGTACGGCATCGGCAGCACCGATCGCTGCGTCGCCGCGTTCCCGATCGCGCACAACTCGCTCGGCGTCTGCATAGCCAGCATTCTGTCGGGGGCGGAACTGGTCATCGAGCCAGGGTTTGACCCCGGCCGGCTGATCCAGACCATCCAGCGCCTTGGCGTGACGATGATGCCGACGTCCCCGTCGATGATCAGCATCCTGCGCACCCGCGCTCGCGTACAGGGCGTGTCGGAGCTGCCTTCGATGCGGACCATGCCGGTGGGCACCGGGCCGTCGACGGCCGACTTCCGGGACAGCTTCCGCGCCTTCTTCCCCAACGCGCGCATCTACAACTGCTATGGGGCATCGGAGGGGATCTTCAGCCTCTACAAGCCCGACGATCCGGCGGGCAAGCGGGGCTCGGTCGGCCGCCCGCTGCCCGGTGTGACCATGCGCGTCGTCGATGACCAGGGGCGCCCGCTCGGCACCGGCGAGATTGGCCGGCTCGAGGCCAGCGGGCCGGGGAACATGCTGTATTACTGGGGGCGCCCGGAGGCGACCGCCGACGTCCTACACCACGGCTGGCTGACGGTCGGAGACCTCGGCTACATCGACGCCGACGGCTACGTATGGATCGTGAGCCGCGACTCCGACGTCATCAATTCAGGTGGCTTCAACGTGTACGCGAGCGAGGTCGAGCGGGTCATCGCGGCGGTCCCCGGCGTCCGGGCTGTGGCCGTGCTCGGCGAGCCGGACGAGGTGCTCGGGGAGCGGGTCGTCGCCATCATCGAAGCGGCAGCGGGATCCGGCCTAGCGGCGGCTGACATCGAGGCGGCCTGCGTCCGAGGCCTGGCCAGGTACAAGCGGCCGGCCGTCATCAGATTCGTCTCCGAGCTGGCCGTCGACGACATGGGCAAGGTCCGCAAGCACCTGCTGCACCGGAGCTAACGGCCCGGCCTGCGCCGCAGGACGGTGGGGTAACACGCACTACGGGCCAGGGCCGCGGGCGTCAGCCGGGCGCTGCCCCGGCCCGGAAGGCCTCGGCACGGCTGCTGATAATCCGTACCGGGTGCACCTTGTCCCGCGGCCCGGCAGTCGCGATCCCGGCCAGGTGCAGCCCGACCTCCTGACCGCTGCCCGCCATCCCGAACTGGGTGACATGGAAGCAGACCGTCGGCCCGGCCGAGAATAGGTCATTGACGACCAGCCGGGTCGGGCTGAGCGCAGGCAAGCCCCGCTGCGCCGTCCAGTTGTCGTCAGCGCACGGCAGGCTCGCGGCCCGAGCGTCCAGGCCATCCAGCCACGACCGCACGGCAGCCTCGGCCGCCGGGCAGGGAGGGCTGGGCGGCGGGGACCAGGGATCGAGGCCGGGCGGCTCGACCGCGTTGGGCATGCCGTCCTTCAGCTGCCAGTACCTGGCCCAGAAGTCCTGCTCGACCCAGCACCGGGTCAGGCGGCTGCCATCCCACTCATACAGAGCGATCCCGGCCCAGCATGCGGCTCGGCCGGACACGCTCAGGCCATGCTCGGAGAAATGCAGCGCGACCCGGTCGCCGTTGCTGACGAGGCGGTGCACGGTGAAAGTCAGCGTCGGGAACCGGTCATAGACGCTTTGGGAGGCCGGTTTGTAGCCGTCGTCGCGGCCGTGCAGCACCAGTCCGCCGGTGTGCAGCTCGTAGTCGTCGGCCATCAGCCGATCGCAGACGGCCGTGTCGTGGCGGTTCACGAACTCGTAGGTGTAGTCGCGCATGAGCTGCGACAGGGGGTGCACAGGGGGCCTAAGCGACCGGCGGCGCGCTGCCGGCGGGCTGCCCGAGGGATGATGGCGAGAGCAACGCGGAGACGGATGCGGCCGCGGCCACGAGGGCGGCGGCGTACTCTTCGCGACTCGAGCTGTCGAAGCGGTACCTAGGGATGGTCAGGACGATCGCGCCGCTGATCTGCCCGTCTCTGAAGACCGGAGCCCCCAGGCCCACCGCGTCCGCGATCCGCTCGCCCTCGCTGTAGGCATAGCCGCGCTGCCGGGTCAGCTCCAGGTCCCTGGCCAGGTCGTCCCGCCGGGTGCGCGTGGACGGGGTCCAGCGGTCGAGCGGGATCGTCTGGCTAATCGACTCCGGCAGGTAGGCGAGTACCGCCTTGCCCGCCGAGCCGGCGTGCAGTGGCGCGCGCGTCTGCAACTCCAGCCGGTAGCGGACCGGTCGGGTGGAATGGGCCACGGCGACGAAGACCACGTCTGCAGTCTGCGGCTGGTACTCGACCGCGTAGGCGCTCTCGTCGAACGCGCGCGCCAGCTCTTCCAGCGCGTCGGCCGCCGCGTCCTGCAGGCCGTAGTCGCCGAGCAGGGCCGCCCAGGCCAGCGCCAGCGACCCGGCCTCGTACCGGTCGTCCGGCAGCAGCCGGGCGTAGCCGAGCTCGGCCAGCTGGGCCAACACACGGTGGACGGCGCTGCGGCTGATGCCGCTGTCGGCCGCCAGACGGCGGACGCTTACCCCTGACTGGTCGGCGCGGGCGAGGGCGTCCAGCATAGTGAGCACGCGGGAGGCCGCATTATGGCCAGAGTTGGCGGGAGAGCTCATTGGCCTGCCTTCCTGCGTACGGATATGACATCATCCGCCCAGACGGAGGATAGTGACTCCGGGGACGAGGCTGTTGTGGAGAACGTAGTGACTATAGCGCGGGCCGTGCCGATGCCCCCGAACGCGACGACGAGGGTCGTCGCGGTGCTGGACGCGCTGATCCGGTCCCCGGACGAGACCGTGGGCGTGCGCGACCTGGCCAGCCAGCTTGCCATGAGCCGCAGCGCCACGCACCGGTTCCTGGCCATCCTGGCCGACGTCGGTTACGCCAGGTCGCTGGAGGGTGGCCGGTACCAGCTGACGTCCCAGGCCAGGGCTTGGTCGCACTTTATGCGAGTGCGCCACCCGGTGCTGCTGGAGTCCCGGCCGGTGATGGACCAGCTCGCGGCGGCGACCGGGGAGAGCGTTCACCTGCTGGTCCTGACGGCCGAGCCCTCGCTCGGCGTCTTCATCGCGCGCAGCGAGGGTTCCTCCCTGGTCCAGCACCTGGTCAGCCTAGGCGTGCCGACGCCGCTGACGGCCGGCGCGGCCGGAAAGGCGCTGCTGGCCAGCCGGCCGCCCGAGGTGATCGACGAGGTGCTCGCAGGCCTCGGCCCGGCGGGCCAGGGCCGCGCCGCCGAGTTCCGGGCGGAGCTGGCGCGCATATCGGCCCGCGGCTTCGCGACCAGCCGGGCCGAGCTGGTGCCCGATGTGGCCGGGGTGGCCGCGGCCTTCCAGCGCTTCGGCCAGGGCTTCGGCGCGATCACCGTCACCATGCCTGAGTACCGGTTCGACCCGGCCAACCTGGAACTGCCGCGGCTGGTCATAGGCGCGGCCGCCGAGCTGACCGCCCGGTTCGCCGCCGTGGCGGACGACCGGACTCCGCGCCACTAGGCGCGGTACTTCCGCAGCTCGCGGCGCGCGACTTGACGGATGTGCACATCTTCCGGGCCGTCGACGATGCGCAGCGTCCTGGCCCGCGACCAGATCAGCGCGAGCGGCGTGTCATCGCTGACCCCGGCCGCTCCGTGGATCTGGATGGCGCGGTCGATGACCTCGCAGGCGACCCGGGGCGCGGCCACCTTGATAGCCGAGATCTCGGTCCTGGCCTGCCGCGCACCGACGGTGTCGATTAGCCACGCTGTCTTCAGCACCAGCAGCCGCACCTGCTCGATCGCTATCCGCGCCTCGGCGATCTGGGCCTGCACTGCGCCCTGGTCGGCAACGGCCGAGCCGAACGCGTGCCGGGCGAGCGCCCGCTGGCACGCCAGTGCGAGGGCGCGCTCGGCCATCCCGATGGCCCGCATGCAGTGGTGGACGCGGCCAGGCCCCAGGCGTCCCTGGGCTACCGCTAGCCCGCCGCCTTCCTCGCCGATGAGATTGGCCTGAGGCACCCGCACGTCGGTATAGCTGATCTCGCAGTGGCCCTGTTGCTCCTGGTACCCGTAGACCGGCAGCGTCCGCACCACCTTGACGCCCGGCGTGTCCCGCGGTACGAGCAGCATGGAATGCTGCCGGCCCGGCGGCCCGGCCGGGTCTGAGCGCCCGAGCACGATCAGCACAGCGCAGCGCGGGTCAGCCGCTCCGGTGGTCCACCACTTGCGCCCGTTCAGGACGTACTCGTCGCCGTCCCGGTCGATGCGGGTGGCGATGTTGCTGGCGTCACTGGAGGCGACATCCGGCTCGGTCATCGAGAACCCAGACCGGATCCGCCCGTCCAGCAGCGGCCCCAGCCACTGCTGCTTCTGCTCGTCGGTACCGAACAGGTGCAACAGCTCCATGTTGCCCGAGTCCGGCGAAAGGCAGTTCATGGCCTCGGGCGCGATGACCGGGCTGTACCCGCTCAGTTCGGCCAGCGGCGCGTAGTCCAGGTTGCTCAGCCCGGAGATGGCCGGGAGGAAGAGGTTCCACAGGCCCTGCTCACGCGCCGCCGCCTGCAATGTGCGCATGACCTCCGGCTGCACGTTCGGCTGGCCACTGGCGGTGAGCTCGGCTCGCTGCCGGTGGTACTCCGCTTCCGCCGGGAGCACCTGCTCGGTCATGAAAGCCGACATCCGGTCGTGGTAGTCGCGGGCCGTGGCCGACATCGCGAAGTCCATGGGTCAGCCGTCCCCCTCCTGGCTGAGCAGCTCGAGCGCCCGCTCCAGCTGCCACTGCACCTGCGAGTCCAGCCTGGTGACATCTAGGTCCAGTCCGGGGGACCGGCCTTCGAGATAGCGCGCGCGGGTCCTGACGTTGATGCAGGACCACCGCCAGAACGACAGAGCGACGAAATACGGCAGGCCCGCGAGCGGGCGGCTCGATGCCGTGGCGTAGGCGTCAGCGAGCTCGGCCCGCGCGGGAAAGCCGCCTGCCAGTGTGGCCGGAGGGACCAGCCACGGGCCGTCGCCGGGCTCCGCCCACGAGGCGACCAGCCAGCCGAGGTCGGCCAGGGGTTCCCCGGAACTGGCCAGCTCCCAGTCCAGGACTGCGGCTATCTGACAGTCCGGGCGCAGGATCACGTTGGCGAGCTTGAAGTCGCCGTGCAAGAGTGTGGCCGCGGACTCCTGCACGGGTGACTGCCGCCCCAGCTCCTCGCCGACCCGGCGGAGCAGTTCCTGCCCGGTCTGCACTTGCTCGATCACCGGCGCAAGTCGCCGCAGCTGCCGGCGGGCATAGCTGCCGGGCCGGCGCATTCCCTCGAGTCCGCGCTCCGCGAGGTCAAGGTCGTGGATTGCGGCCAGGGCTTCCGCCATCGCCCTGGCGATCTCCAGGCCCGGTGTGGCGAGAGCGCCTCGCCCGGCAGGCGGGACGCTGTCAGGGTCGGTCAGCACCAGGCCTGGGACGAACTCCATTACGAAGAACGGGGCGCCGATCACCGCGGGGTCGTTGCAGCGGGCGGCGATCGCCGGGACCGGCACCACAGACCCGGCCAGCGCCTGGATGATCGAGGCCTCGCGGAGCACGTCGTGCGCCGAGCCCGGTCCGGTACCTAGCGGCGGCCGGCGAAGCACGTGCTGCCTGCTGGTGCCGTCGGTCAGGAGGTAGGTGAGGTTGGAGCGGCCGCCCGATACCTGCGTTAGTCGGTACGGCGGCTCGGAACCGGGCACGTTGTCGGCCGCCCAGGCGGCGAAGTCCGGCCCGAAGCCGGCGCCGGTCACAGCCTGAGGATCGGTCCCGGCCCGGGCCCCGGCGTCTGTGCTCGCCTGTGTCTGTGCGCCGGTCCCGGCCAGCCGGCCCGGCTGCTGCGCCGTCACGATCCGAGCGGGCGGCGATCCCGCCGATCTGGCGCCGCCTTTTGCTCGTCCAGACCCGGTGCCGGGCGGGGAGCGGCCAGGCGCATCCGGCGGAACCGGAGCGGGTTGCCGACGATGGCGACCTCGCCGATCTCGCTATCGGTGAAGTGCTGGATGAGCGGGCTAGCGCTGGTGACCTCGCTGTCCAGCGCGTCCTTGATGGTCTGCACCGGGGCGACTGGAACGCCGTCCGCCCGGAACTGGGCCAGCCATTCGTCGGCGGGCCTGGCCGCGAAGACCCGCTCGAGTTCCGCCTGCAACTCGGCGCGGTTCGCGATCCGCAGTGCATTGGAGGCGAACCGGGGGTCCGCGGCGAGCTGGGGCAGCCCGATCGACTGGCACAGGCGCAGCCAGAACTTCTCGTTGCGGACCGCGATCACGAAGGCCCGGTCGGCGGCGCGGAAGGTCTGCCACGGAGCGGTGTGTGGATGGGCCGAGCCGAGCCGCTGCGGGATCTGGCCTTCGTTGAGGTACAGGGTCGCCTGATAGGTCAGCAGGCTGAGCAACGTGTCGAACATCGGCACGTCGAGGTCGTCGCCTTGCCCGGTCCGCGCGCGGTTATGCAGCGCGGCCAGGATTCCGATCACGCTGAACAAGGCGACGCCCAGGTCGGCGACGGGGATGGCCACCCTCGCCGGCTCGTCGCCGTCCAGCCCGCCCAAGGTAAGGTATCCGGCCAAGGCCTGATGCGTCAGGTCGAAGGAGGGTTCCTCGACCTGCGGGTGGTCGGCCCGGAAACCTAGCACCCGGCAGGTGATGATGGCCGGGTTGAGCTGGCGCACCGACTCGGGATCGGTGCGCAGCCGACGTGCCACGGCCGGGACCATGTTGGTAAGCAGCACGTCGGTGTCCGCGATCAGTTCGGCGAACAGGCCGTAGTCCTCCGCGCTGGTGAGGTCGAGGCAGACGCTGGCCTTGTTCCTGTTCAGGGTCAGGAATGTGGCGCTCTTGCCGCGGAAGCCCGTCACCTCCGGGTTACGGGCCGAGTCCCCAGTGCCGGGCCGTTCCACCTTGATCACCTCGGCGCCCAGGTCAGCAAGCAGCAGGCCCGCGAAGGGAGCCGAGATCACCTGCCCGATCTCGATCACGCGGACCCCGTGCAGGGGCGGCTCGCGGTCGGGGCTTGTCACAAAGATGCCTCCTGTCCGGCTACAGGTGAAGAATACAGTGTCCCTACAGGCGAGACAATGTCTCGCTTTACTGCGACTCGAGTGATAGTACTGGAGGACATCGGCCGGTATTGTCGGCGACGGGCGGACACAGGCCGAACATCCGCGGAGAGGTCAGGCGCCATGACGGTCAGCGGCGGCGAACTACTAGCCCGCGCGCTCAAGGCTGCTGACGTGAAGGTGGTATTCGCCCTGCACGGCGGGCACCTCGACCCCTTCCTGCTGGCCTGCCAGGAGATTGGCATAAAGCTGATCGACGGTCGCCACGAAGGCGCGGTCGGGCACGCGGCCGAAGGCTACGCCAAGGCGTCCGGCACCCTCGGCGTCGCCGCGGTCACGGCTGGGGCCGGATTCGCCAACGGTGTGGCCAGCCTCGTGAGCGCGCACACTGACCGCACGCCGATGCTGATGATCACGAGTTCGCCGCCACTGGCTGAGGCCGAACTCAACGAACTGCAGGGCGGCATCGACCAGGTCGCCGTTGCGCGGCCCGTCACCCGCTGGGCCCAGCGGGTGACCGCAACCCGGCGGATCCCAGACCTCACAGCGCTGGCCGTGCGCAAGGCGCTCGGCGTGCCGCCAGGACCGGTGCTGCTGGAAGTGCCCGTGGACCTCATGTTCGCGGAGGTGGACGAGACCAGGATCGTGCCCTCGGGGCATGCCATCGTGGCGCCATTGCCGGGGCCTGCCGAGGAAGCGGTTGAGGCAGCAGGGAGCATCCTGCGTTCGGCGCGGCGGCCGGTGATCGTGGCCGGCAACGGCCTGCGCTACGCGCGAGCAGAGCCCGCCCTGCGGGCCTTTGCTGACCGTAGCGGCATCCCCGTGTTCAGCCAGATGGGCACATCGTGGCTGCCGAACGAGCACCCGCTGAAGGCTTTCGGTGCCTGGTATCTCGCCGCGCTGGGTCAGCAGGACGCTACCCGGCCGGACGCCGTCCTGCTGGCCGGCGCCCGGATGGGCCGCTACCTCGGCGGCCGCACCGGCTCGATCATTCCGCACAGCGCGCGGATCGTGCAGATAGACATCGATGCCAGCGAGATAGGCAGGCTCCGGCCTGTCGACCAGCCAGTAGTGGCCGATGCCGCGCAGGCGCTGCGCTCACTCGCAGCAGACCCGCGAGCATGGCCGGACTGGTCCGGATGGGCGGCGGCTGCGACCGGCGCGCATCGTGCCCGGTCGCAGTTCGCCGACGAGCCGCACTACCTGTCCGGGCGGATGCACCCGTACCACGCCGTCCGCACCGCGCTCGAGCAGATCCCTCATGGCAGCACGATCGTCGTCGACGGGGGCGAGGCCGCGGGCTGGGTATGGGAAAGCCTGGCCCGTTCCAGGCACCGGGATGTCATCGGCTTCGGCGGCTATACCGGAATCCTCGGTGCCAGCACTGGCATGGCCATCGGAGCGCAGGTGGCGCGACCCGGCACCCAGGTCGTCTTGTTCTGCGGCGACGGGGCGGCCGGGTTTCACATCCAGGAGTTCGACACGATGGTCCGGCACTCTCTGCCGATTGTCGTCGTCGTGGTCAACAACGCGCTGTGGGGCCAGTCCGTTCGCGGCCAGGAGAAGAGATACGGCAAGCGCGGTGTGGTGATCAGCCGCCTCGACGACACCGGCTATGAGCTGGTGGCCCGCGGTTTCGGGGCGCGCGGCGAGCGGGTCGCCAAGCTTGAGGACGTGCCTGGCGCAATGAACCGTTCATTCGCGGAAGGGCGGCCCGCCTGCGTCAACCTGTCGGTTGCTTACGGCCCTGAACCGCGCACCGCCGCAGGCATGAGCCGCCGGCCGGCCTCTGGCGAGATCAGCCTTCCGTACTACGAGACCACCGCGACCGCACCTGGCCACGGATAGCGTGAGGAGAGGCGGCAGTGGCCGAGCGTTCACTCGCTGATCTACTGAAGGACAGTCCGAAGAACTGGGGTAAGTGGGGTCCGGACGACGAAGTGGGTGGCCTTAACTATCTCGGCCCGGCCGAGGTGCTGGCTGGCATCGGCTGTGTCCGGTCCGGCAAGCTCTTCACCCTGCAGGCCCCGATGTGCTCACCGGACGGCGATCCGATATGGCCAGGCCGGCCGCTCCCGCAGCGATTCAATCGGATCGATGAGGGCTACTTCCTGGCCGGCAAGGTCGCCGACACCGGGCGCGGTCCCAAGGGCTGCGACGACGTCATCATCTGCGCCCTGCAAGGATCCACCCAGTACGACGCGCTCGGTCATGCTTGGCTCGGGCACAAGATCTGGAACGGGTATGACTCCCGCACCACGATCGGCGCGATGACCAGGGCCAGTATCCTTCCGATCGCCGAGCGGGGCATCGCCGGCCGCGCGGTACTCCTCGACATCGCCCGTCTGCGTGGCAAGGAGTCGCTGACCAGGGGCGAGACGTTCACCCAGGAGGACCTGCTCGCGGCGGCGCAGGCTCAGGGGATCGCCATCCGCAAGCGCGACATCCTGCTAGTCCGCACCGGCTGGCTTGGCCTCTTCTACCGCGACCGGGACGCTTTCTACAGCCCCGAGGGCTGGCTGGAGCCGGGCCTGACCTACAGCCCGGAGCTGGTGTCGTGGTTCCAGGAGATGGAGATCCCCAACCTCGTCACCGACACCATCGCGAACGAGGTCACCGTCGATCCAGTGTCCGGGACGTCTCTCCCGTTGCACGTCGCCCTGATGTCGAACCTCGGCGTGCTGTTCACCGAGATCGCCAGCCTGGACGCACTCGCGCAGGATTGCGCGGAGGACAGGCAGTACGAGGTCTTCTACTCTGCCGCGCCGCTCAAGATATACGGCGCGGCCGGGTCTCCGGCTAACCCGCTGGTCATCAAGTAGCACGGCGACCCCGGTGACCCGGCAACCCAGCGACCCGGCGAAAGGAGCAGCGAAGGCGATGGCGGCGATACTCGGCGATCTGACCCCAGCCGATGAGGGCATGCACGCCGTGGAGACGAGCACTCACTTCAATGAAAGCGCCTTGGTTACCTACTTCAGCAGGGACACCGACAGCGGTGGCCTGTTGCGCATCGGCAACCGGCCCAATGAGGGCCACGCCCAGGTCACCTTCTGCCTCTTCCCGCCGGGCGGCGGGGCCCTGTTCCAGTACGCCAGGGCCCCCATCACCGGCAACGGAAATCTGCGGGCCGGCGGCATGTGCTTCGAAGTGACCCGGCCGGCCCAGGAGATGCGCATCAGCTACGCGGGCGAGGTTGCGTTTTTCGCCGAACCCCGCGTGCTGGCCGACCCGGGACCCGCATTCCGGACTGCTCCGCAGCGGGCCATCCGGCTCGAGCTGACGGCGACCGCGGTCAGCCCGCTTTACGGTGCCTCCTCGGGCACCTCAGTCGGCGGCCACTACGAGCAGCACATGCGAGTGGATGGGACGCTGACCGTCGACGGCGCGAGCGCGCCGTCGGCCGGCCTGGGCAATCGCGACCACTCCTGGGGGCCCAGGACCTGGCACAGCACCTACTCCGACCGGACGCTGTGGTGCACGTTCGGTCCCGACTTCGCCGTCGCGGCCTCGCTGACCTGGCCGGGCCCGGACACCGAGCCGGTCGTTACCGGCACCGTCATCACCGGCGGGGCGGCCAGAGCGCTGGTGGCGGGCAGTATCGAGTCGCAGTACGAGGACAACGGGCTTTATCACCGCGGCTTCTGCTGCGACCTGACTGACGACCGGGGTGAGCGCTATGAACTCAAGGGCCGGGTGGTCAGGTTCATCCCGTTCCGCCACCGGCCCACCGGCCACATCACCCACATCGGCCAGGGCATGACCGAGTTCACCTGCCGGTCCAGGGTCGCCTATGGGCTGTCCGAGTACATGGACCTGGTCCGGTGACCGTCACCCGCGATATGGACGGTCAGCGCGATCAGTTGCTCCCGCTGACCGGGGTGACGGTGCTCGACTTCAGCATGGTCTGGGCAGGCCCGTTCGCCACTAAACTCCTGGCCGACATGGGCGCCACCGTCATCAAGGTGGAAAGCCCGGCTCGCATCGACCCGATCCGGATGTCCACGATCGAGATCTTCATGCTCGAGCTACCGGACGCCTCGAGCCAGCCATACAACCGCAGTGCCTACTTCAACGAGTACAACCGCAACAAGCTGAGCCTGTCCATCGACACGGTCGACCCGCGCGGCCGGGCCGTCATGGAGCGGCTTATCTCGGTAAGCGACGTGCTGGTGGAGAACTTCCGGCCCGGCGTCCTGGGTCGCCTGGGCTACGGCGACGAGGTGCTGGAACGGCTGAGGCCCGGCATCGTGCGGGTGTCGATGCCGGCCTACTCCTCGACCGGTTCGGAGTCCCGGATGGTCGGGTACGGCCCGAACATCGAGGAGATGTCCGGCCTGACCCGGCTTAACGGCTACCCGGACGGGCCGCCGCTCAAGACCGGCATCTCCTTCGGCGACCCGATGGCCGGCACGATGGCGGCCGCGGGCAGCCTGCTCGGGCTGATCCGGCGGCACCGGACCGGCGCTGGCAGCCGGATCGAGGTGGCCCAGCGGGACAACCTGCTCGGCTTCCTCGGCGAAGCCATTATGGAGTGGTCGATGAACGGCCGGCCGCCGGCCAGGACCGGGAACCGCAGCGCACAGTGGGCGCCGCAGGGCTGTTATCTCTGCCTGCCGCTGACAGCCGAGTCGGAGCGCAAACTCGACGTCTATCACTCGGCCGGCCAGGGCGCGGCGGTCTGCGAGCGATGGGTGACGATCAGCGTCCGGTCCGACGCCGAGTGGCGGGACTTGTGCGAGGTGATGGATCGCGCCGACCTGGCGGCCGACCCGCGCTACTCGACCGTCGGCTTGCGACTGGCCGCGCAGGACGAGATAGACGAGCAGATCGCGGCCTGGACGGCCGGGCGGTCCGATGCCGACGCCGCGGCTGCGCTGCAGGCCCGCGGCGTGCCCGCAGTGCCGGTAATGAGCTGCCTGGACCTGACCAAGGATGCGCACCTGGCCGAGCGAGGCTTCCTGCAGCCCGCCGTCCACCCGGTCGCGGGCCGAACCTGGCTTACCGCGCCGGCCTGGCGGCTGCACGGCCGGCCGGTGCCGATCCGCAGGCCGGCTCCGTGCCTTGGCCAGGACAACTCCGCGGTGCTTCGCCAGATCGCCGGCCTGAGCGACACGAAGATCGCGGAGCTGGCGGCGGCGGGCGTCACGGCCACTGAGCCACGACCGCGAAGGCCCGCGGTGGCCGGCGCCGGGCACTCAGGCGCCATGCCCGGCCCGGACGGCTGGAGCCGGCGCGTGACCGGCCCGGGCGCACGAGGACTGGACGTGCCCAGGCCTGACGCGACCTTCGCGGCCGGGCCGCTGAACGGGATCCGCGTGCTGGAGATCGGCGGAGGCGTCGCGGTGCCGGCCGCCGGCCGGCTCCTGGCCGGGTTCGGCGCGGACGTCATCAAGGTGGAGACTCCCGAGGGCGACGCCACCCGTCAGTACGGGCCGTTTCCCGCTGACGTGGCCAACCCGGAGGCCAGCGGGCTGTTCCTCTGCTTGAACACCGGCAAGCGGAGCGTGTCGCTCGACTACTTCAGCCCGGAGGGCCGGGCGACGCTGGCGCAGCTGACCGGGCGCTGCGACCTGCTCCTCACCAGCCTGGCACCGCGACAGCTGGACAACCTTGGCCTCCACTACGAGCAGTTGGCGGCCCAGGATCAGGCGCTGGCTATGGTGTCGGTGACGAGCTTCGGCCTCAGCGGTCCCTACCGGGACTTCGAGGCCACCGCCCTGACGTCCTTCGCCAGCGGCGGCCAGATGTGGATGACCGGCGAGCCGTATCAGCCCCCGGTAAAGAACTTCGGCTTCCAGGCCGAGCACCAGGCCGGCTGTCATGCGTTCGCCGCCGGGTTGACGCTGCTCTACCATGCACTGACGACCGGCCGGGGCGAGCTGATCGAGATCTCGATCCAGGAGGCCCAGGCCTCGCTGCTGGAGGTGAACGGGCCGAACGCGTTCAACCACGGCACCGAGTCCTTCCGGCACGGCAATATCCTGCGCTCGACCTGGGGCGTATTCCCGTGCGCCGACGGGTACGTCGGAATCCACGCCCTGGAGCGCAACCTCCCAAACCTGTTCCGGGCCATGGACCGCGACGACCTCACCGAGGTCTACATGGACCCGGTGAAGCGATCAGAGGACAACGACCTGCTGACCGCGATCCTCTACGGCTGGTGCAGCGAGCGGACGCAGGCGGAGATCTTCGCTGCCGGGGTCGCGGCCGGCGCGCCGATCGGCTACCTGCCGCGGCTGGACGAACTGCTAGCGTGGCCGGGCCTGGCCCAGAAGGGCTTTTGGCGGTACGTCGACCATCCGGACGCCGGGCTGCGTCCCTACCCGGCCGCGCCTATCACGATCGAGGGTGCGCCGTTCACGGTCACCCGGGCGCCACGGCTAGGCGAGCACACCGCGGAAGTCCTGACGGAGGCCGGCCCGCCGCCGGGCGAGGCCACCGATGTCGCCGGGACCGCGAGCGGGGCATGAGCGAGCCGGTCGACGTCCCCGCCCTGCGCCGCTACCTGGACAGCCGACTGTCCGGCGGCGTGCAGCACCTCGCGGTCACTGGCTACGCGGTCACCGGCAGCTCGAACATCACCGCTTTCCTGGAGGCCGACGGCCACCAGTGGGTCCTGCGCCGGCCGCCAGCCGGTGACCTGCTGCCGACCTCACACGACATGATCCGGGAGTACCGGTTCGTACGCGCGCTGGCGGGCAGCGCGGTGCCGGTGCCGGTGCCGGTGCTTTCATGCACCGACGCCGACGTTATCGGCGCTCCTTTCTATATCGCCCGCCGTGTTGACGGCGCAGTCCTGCAGGGCGCCATACCGGACGGCTACGCCGACCCCGCCTGCGTGACAAGCTTGGCCCACGCCGTCGCCGATACCCTGGCCGCCCTGCACGACGTCGACTGGCGGGGCCTTGACCTGCCCTATCGACCGGGCAACTACCTCACCCGGCAGGTCAGCCGGTGGTCAAGGCAGCTCGAGCTGACCCCGACCGCGCCCCGGCTGAAGGGACTGCCGGAGGTCACCGCCTGGATCCAGCAGCGGCTGCCAGCTCAGGCGCCCCAGGCGATCGTGCACGGCGACTACGGCCTGCACAACATGATCGTCGCCATCCCGCCCGAAACCGGCATCCGCGCGGTACTCGACTGGGAGATGGCCACCATCGGCGACCCGCTGGCCGACCTGGCCTGGTTCCTAGTCGGCTGGGTCAGCTCGCAGGCCGACGGCGGAGCGAGAAACCCGGCCAACGTGATCACGACCTGGCCGGGCGCGCCGTCCGGGGACAGCCTGATGGCCCGGTATGAGTCCGCGAGCGGCCGGCGGATCGATGACTGGCTGTTCTACGAGGCGTTCTCCCGGTGGAAGGGCGTGGTCATCCGCGAGGGCCTGTACAGCCAGTACGTGCAGGGCACGGCAGCCAACCCGGCTGTCATCCGGTTCCGCGAGGACGTGCCAGCGCAAGTTGCCATCCTGCGCGAGCTCATAGGGGGGGCGTGAGCGTGCGCGCGGTTGACGTCCTCTGGCCAAGACGATTGACTCAGGTTCATTATCGGGACATTGTCCCACCTAGATTCGCATTCCGTGCACACAGGAAGGGCCCGCGCAGATGACCTCTCCCAGCGACTCACCCGACACGACCAGCGCTCGCTGCCCGGGAGTCACCCTGCAGGAGATCCTGGACACCGATCAGAAGGAGGTGCCGGAGGCCCTGCGGATCGTGTCGGCCGCCGATCTCGGCACCGCGGACATCGCTGCCGACCGGTACACCTCCCAGGCGTTCCACGACCTGGAGATGCAGCACATGTGGGCGCGGGCCTGGCAGATGGCGTGCCGGCTGGAGGACCTGACCGACCCGGGCGACAGCATCGTGTACGACATCGGAGACTACTCGCTGGTCGTCGTGCGCGGGCGCGACGGCGTCATCCGCGGCTTCCACAACTCCTGCCTGCACCGAGGGCGCCAGCTGGTGACCCAGCCATCCCGGCTGACGCAGCTTCGCTGCCCATTCCACGGCTTCGCCTGGGACCTGGCAGGCAAACTGCGGACCGTGCCCTGCCGCTGGGACTTCCCGCAGATCAGGGACGAGGAGTGGGCCTTGCCCCAGGTCCGGGTCGACAGCTGGGGCGGGTTCGTGTTCGTCTGCCTCTCGCCGGACACGCCGCCGCTGGCGGTGTACCTGGCCGAGGTGCCCGATCATTTCAAGACCTGGCCGCTGGAGCAGCGCTACAAGATCGCGCACGTCGGCAAGGTGCTGCCGACCAACTGGAAGACCGCCCAAGAGGCGTTTATGGAGTCGTTCCACGTGCTCGCGACCCACCCGCAGACCGTGGCGGTAACCGGAGACGCCAACACCCAGTACGACACGTTCCCCGGCCGCCCGCACTACAGCCGGATGGTGACCGCGCAGGTGGTGCCGAGCCCGCACCTGAGCGGCGACGTTACCGACGCGCAGGTATTGGAGACCTACCTGCGGAACCGGAAGGTCTCGCCGCTGGGCGTCAGTCTGGTGACGAACGTACGCGACCTCAACGTGGATGAGTACGCCGTGGCCAGCGACGGCCGCCAGGCCCGCGCCGTGGTAGCGGACGCGCTGCGTGACCAGCTGTCCGAGAAAAGCGGCGTCGACCTGCACTACATCAGCGACAGTGAGGCGGTCGACGCGATCGAATATCACATCTTCCCGAACCTGCTGCCCTGGGCAGGCTTCGGCTCGCCGACCGTCTACCGCGTGCGCCCGAACGGGCACGACCCGTCGAGCTGCTTCTTCGAGGTCATGCTGCTAATGCCGTTCCCTGACGGCGCGACGCGGCCGAAAGGCAGCCCGCTGCGGGTCCTCGGGCCGGAGGAGTCTTGGACCGACGCGCCGGAGCTGGGCATGCTCGGGCACGTCGTCGAGCAGGACATGAGTAACCTGCCCGCCCTGCAGCGCGGCCTGCGGGCGTCGGCGAAGAAGACCGTGACCCTAGGGAACTACCAGGAGTCGCGCATTCGCCTGTACCACCAGACGATCGACAAGTACATCTCGGGCGAGCTCTGATGCGGCCGGCGTGCTGATGACCGAGCTGCCCGGCTACGACGACCTGCCTCTGGCGGCGGACGGAACGCGCTGCGGGTGGGGCGTCTTCGGCGAGCACGACTCGGCCGGGCTCATCAACCTGCTGACACCGGAACGAGTGCGCGCGGGGCTGGCCGCTGCCCGTACGGGGCATGTGTTCTCGCTGAATGCCCCGCTGGACTTCTTCGACCCGCCGCTGTTCCGCCGGGCCGCGGTACGCCAGGACGTACGCCAGGTGCGCGGCGGCCTGATCCTGGATGAGACCTGGCACGACCTCAACCCGCAGTCTTCCAGTCAGTGGGACTCGCTCGGGCACGTGGCCGCCCGGCCCGGTCACTTCTACAACGGGGCCACGCTGAATGAGGTGCTGCATGCGGGCCGGGACACGGTGGACAACTGGGCCCGGCGCGGCATCGTAGGCCGCGGCGTCCTGGCCGACCTGGAACGGACCGCGGCTGCGGCGGGCCGACCTTACTCGCCGGGGACCAACCATGCGTTCTCGGTGCCAGACCTGGCCGCGGCCATCGAGGCCGCCAGGACACCGGTGGGGACGGGTGACATCCTGGTCGTGCGTACCGGGTTCCTGGCGTGGTATGCCGGCCTTACCCGGGCCGGACGCGAGGAGGTGCAAGACAACGCCGCCCTTCGCGCGTGCGGCCTGGAGCACACCGAGGCTATGGCCAGGTTCCTGTGGGACCTGCACGTCAGCGCCGTGGTTACCGACTGCCCGGCGCTTGAGGTGTGGCCTATGGACTACGAGCGGCCGTTCGGCTGCCTGCACACCGTGCTGATCGGGCAGCTCGGGCTGGCGATCGGCGAGCTCTGGGCCCTGGACGAGCTGGCCGCAGACTGCGCGACCGATGGCGTCTGCGAGTTCCTGGTCACCAGCGCACCGGTCAACATGCCCGGCGGAATCGGATCCACCGCCAATGCACTGGCGATCAAATGAGGCCGGCCACCGGCACAGATGGGATCGGGTCAATGGAATCTGTCATTCAGCGACAGGACACACCGGGAGCCGGCTGGGCGGAGGCCCTGGACCGAGTGGCCGCCGAGACGGCCGCCTACCAGCCGGTGATCGCGGAGTGGCAGCATCTGCTAGTAATCCGGCGACTGGAGGAAAGGCTTCTGGACCTGCACCGGGCCGGAGAGGTGGCCGGGGCCATCCACCCCTGCATCGGCCAGGAGGCGGTCTCGGTCGGCGTGATGGGCGCGCTGCGCGACGAGGACGCGATCACCGTGACGTTCCGCGGCCACGGGCACGCGCTCGCCCGCGGCGTCCCGGCGGAGCGGGTCGCCGGCGAGGTGCTCGGCCGCACCACCGGCGCCTGCGGAGGGCGTGGCGGGTCCATGGTGATCATCGACCAGGAACGCGGCCTGATCATGTCGAGCGCGATCGTGGCCGGCGCGGTGCCCGCTGCCGTCGGCGCGGCCCTGGCGGCCAAGCGCCGCGGGGAGCCCGCCATCGCGGTGGCGTTCTTCGGCGACGGCGCCACCGGCCAGGGCGTGCTCTATGAGTCGATGCTGCTGGCTTCGCTGTGGAGGCTTCCGATCGTGTTCGTATGCGAGAACAACCTCTACAGCGAGATGACGCCGTTGACAGAGATCTCACCGGTAGCCGACGGGCTGGCGGCCGCGCTCAGCGGCGCGGTCGGGATGCCGAACCTGGTCGCTGACGGGAACAGCGTTCGCGCGGTCCGCGCCGCGGCGCTCGTCGCGGCGGGCTGGGCCCGCGCGGGTCGCGGCCCGGTCTTCCTGGAAGCGCGCACCTACCGGCTGCGCGGGCACTACAGCGGCGACCCCGAGCACTACCGGTCGGCCGAGGAGGTAGCGCGCTGGCGGGAACGGGACCCGCTGGCGGATTACGAGCGCGAGCTAGCCGGCGCCGGGATGGCGCGGGAAGACATCGAGGCCGCGCGGACCGCCGCCGAGGATGAGACAGGCCGCGCGATCGAGGCCGCGCTGGCTGCCCCGCGGGCGGGAGAGGAGGAACTGTGACCGGGCCCGTCACGCGCGAGACGGCCTACTGGCAGGCCGTCAACGCCGCACTGGAGGATCAGCTGGCCGCCGACCCGGACGTCGTGTTCTTCGGCGAGGACGTCGGACGACCGGGCGGCATCTTCGGCGTTACCCGCAACTTGCAGCGCAAGTTCGGGGCAGAGCGGGTCTGGGATACCCCGATCTCCGAGGCGGCGCTCGTTGGCTGCGCGCTCGGGGCCTCCCTGCGCGGCCTGCGGCCGGTAGTGGAGCTGATGTTCATCGACTTCTCGCTGGTCGCCGCCGACCAGATCATCAACCACGTCGCCAAGATGCCATATCTGTCCGGTCTGCCGGTACCGCTGACCATCCGCACCCAGCAGGGCATGGCGCCCGGCTCCAGCGCACAGCACAGCCAGTCGCTAGAGGCGATCTTCGCCCATGCGGCCGGCCTGCAGATCTACCTGCCCGCGTGCGCCAGCGATGCGTACTGGCTGCTGACGCACGCGATCCGGGAGGACGAGCCGGTGCTCGTGATCGAGAACCGGCTGCTGTACAAAGAGACCGGGCCGATCGGGGCGGCATCCGAGGACACCCGTCCTGGCCGGGCTCGGGTCCTAACGCCCGGCACGGACCTGACCATCGTCAGCTGGTCGGCCGCAGTACTCAAGGCGGTCGCGCTGGCGGAGGCGCTGGCCGACCGGGGGCTGTTCGCCGAGGTCATCGATCTGCGCACGCTTGTGCCGCTGGACCGCGAGACCGTGCTCGCCTCGGCCCGGAGCACCGGGCACCTCGTCGTGCTGCACGATGCCACCCAGTTCGGGGGGTTCGGGGCCGAGTTGGCCGCGCAGATAGCCGAGGCGGCCACTCCGGCGCAGCCGGTCCTGGTCCAACGGTTCGGGGCCGCCTCGACTCCGGTGCCGGCCGCGCCCGGCCTGCAGCGTCGCCACCACCCGACAGTGGAACAGATCGCGCAGGCGATCGCCGCGCGACGAGCGGACTGTGGCCGGGCCGCACGTTAGCCGCGGCCAGGAAAGGAAAAGACATGGCATGAAGCTGCAATTGGGGCAGATGCTAGCTAGCCCGGTCGACGCGACAACGGTCATCGTGGTGCGGGCACCGGGCACCGAGATAGACCTGACCTGCGCCGGGGTAGAGATGTGGGACCCCCGCAGCGGGCAGGAGCCGCCCTCGGGGACCGCCGACCCGGCGCAGCTAGGGGGCTCCGAGCTCGGCAAGCGCTACGCCGACCACGACCTCGGCCTAGAGCTGTTGTGCACGAAGGCCGGGCAAGGGAGCATCGCCGTCAACGGTGTGCCGCTGCAGGTTGCAACGGCCCGGGCGCTGCCCTCCTCGGACTGATCAGCCGGGCGGGCGGTACGTGAACATCAGCATGCTGCTGGACATGGCGGCCGACGGGTTTAGTGACCGGGTCCTCGTTGGCGGCCGAGAGACGGGGCTAACGGCGGTCGGGCTACACGCGCGGGCGGAGGGCGCGGCATCCGGGCTGCGCTCGGCCGGGGTCACCGCGCTGGTCCACCTGGCGGTCAGCGGGCCTGCCCTGCCCGTCGCGCTGTTCGCCGCGGCCCGAGCCGGGATACCCCTGGTGCCAATGAACTACCGGCTGGGTCCCGCTCAGCTTAACCGGCTGCTGGCCCGGCATCCCGGGGCGCGCTGCGTCGCCGATCCCGCTCATGCCGATACGGTCCGGCAGGCGGGGCTGGCCTGTCAGTCGCCTGCCGAGTTTCTGGCCTCGTCGCAGCACGGACCCGGCGCGGCCGGGACAGACGCGCCGGAGACGAACGCAGCCGCCGTGGTGATCTACACCAGCGGCACGACGGCCGAGCCAAAGGGCGTACTGCTGCGTCATCAGCACCTGGTCTCCTATGTGTTCGGGATAGCTGAGTTCGGCTCGGCTGGAGCGGACGAGGCGGCGCTGATGAGCGTGCCGCCTTATCACATCTCAGCGATCGCCAACGTGCTCACCAATGTCTTCACTGGGCGTCGGCTGGTCATGCTTGAGTCCTTCGCCCCGCAGGCCTGGCTTGACCTCGTCCGCGCCGAGTCGATCACCGCCGCCCTGGTGGTACCGACGATGCTGGCCCGGATCATGGACGCGCCCGGCCTGGACCTCTCCGTGCCCTCGCTCCGCTCACTCGCCTACGGCGGCGCCCAGATGCCGCTGCGCGTGATCGAGCGGGCGCTGCGTGAGTGGCCGCACATCGGCTTCGTCAACGCCTACGGGCTAACCGAGACCAGTTCGACCGTCAGCGTCCTCGGGCCGGACGACCACCGCCGGGCGCTGGCGTCGGCCGACCCGGCGCAACGCGCCCGGCTGAAGTCCGCGGGCACTGCGGTGCCCGGCGTCGAGCTGGAGATCCGGGACGAGGACGGGGTGCAGGTCGCGGCCGGGGCAAGCGGCCGGATCTGGGTGCGAGGCGCACAGGTGTCAGCCGAGTACACAGGGCAGCACACCCAGATGGACGCGGGCGGCTTCTTCGATACCCGCGACAGGGGGCGGCTGGACGCGGACGGATACCTGTTCATCGAGGGTCGCGAGGACGACACGATCATCCGGGGGGCCGAAAACGTCGCGCCGTCGGAGATAGAGGAGGTACTGCTCAGCCACTCCGACGTGACCGACGTCGCGGTCGTCGGCGTTCCCGACGAGGAGTGGGGCCAGCGGATCGAGGCCGTTGTCGTGTTGCGTCCAGGCTCTGCACTGGTCGGCGAAGCCTTGCGTGAGTTCGCGCAGGCGCGGCTGCGGGTCTCGAAAACGCCGGAGCGGATCGAGCACTGGACTGAGATCCCCCGGACGGCAACCGGCAAACTGCTGCGGCGCGAGATCGTCAAGGCGCTAGCCAGCTCTGGCCCGGTAGCCGCCGGCCAGGCCGGCGCAGGCGCGAACTGGCTCGGCCCGGCTGAGACCGTGCTAGTCACCGAGCAGCACGGCGCCGTCCGGGTGCTGCGGCTCAACCGGCCCGCCGCCCGCAACGCCCTCTCACCGGAGCTGATCACCGAGATCGGCCGGGCACTGGAAGCGGCCGAGGCGGATCCGGGTGTCGGCTGCGTCGTCCTGACCGGGACCGGCGACCGTGCCTTCTGCGCCGGCATGGACCTGCGGGCGTTCGCCGACGGGGGCGGCGTCGGTGCCGACGCCGACCGGGCCGCGTTCGATCGCTTCCTCGCAGGCGAGCTCGCGGTACCGATTATCGGCGCGGCGAACGCCGCCGCTGTAGCGGGTGGCTTCGAGTTGCTGCTCGCCTGCGATCTTGTGGTCGCTTCGGAGCGGGCGCAGTTCGGATTGCCCGAGGTGCAGCGCGGCCTGTTCGCCGCGGGAGGCGGCATGTTCATCGGTACGCGTATCCCGCTCGCTATCGCGCTGGAGCTGGCCTTGACCGGGGATCCCATCGACGCGCACCGGGCTCTGTCGCTCGGGCTGGTCAACCGCGTCGTTCCGGCCTCCGCCGTGGTCCCGGCCGCGCTCGCCCTAGCGGAGCGGATAACTCGCAACGGCCCGCTGGCGGTGCGTGCGACCAAACGGCTGGTCCGGACGGCCAGCTTCGACGCAGCGGAAGCCCGGGCGCTGCAGGCCGTGCTGAGGCCGCGAGTCTTCGGCAGCGCCGACGCACGTGAGGGAGCCACGGCGTTTCTGGAGCGTCGCGATCCTCGCTGGACGGGCCGGTAGCACTGGTGAAGTTGTCATTCGGTAAAGGGAGGTCCTGATGCAGATACCTGACAAGATGTTCATCGACGGCGAATGGGTGTCGAGCGAATCACGCTTTGACGTGGTCGATCCTGCGTGCGAAGAGGTAATCGGTTCGGTTCCCTTCGCTGGCCAGCGGGAACTGGACCGCGCCCTCGATGCTGCTTCGCGGGGATTTCGCACTTGGTCCCGAACGCCAGGGTGGGAGCGAGGCGCGGTGCTCGATCGGATATGTGCCGCGATCCGGGCGGATGTGGACCGTCTTGCGCTCTTGCTTAGTCGCGAGCAAGGTAAGCCACTCGCCGAAGCGTCAGGTGAGGTCCAGTCGGCGGCCGACTACTTCCAGTGGTTCGCGGATGAGGCGCGGCGTCTGTATGGTCGAGTAATCGATGGGCGGGCGGGCGATCGCCGAGTACTGGTACTACACGAGGCCGTAGGCCCGGTCGCCGCCTTCACGCCTAACAACTTTCCCTGGTTGCTTCCCGCACGTAAAGTGGCCGCAGCGCTCGCCGCTGGCTGTTCGATCATTCTCAAGCCGGCTGAAGACGCGCCGTTGAGTTCGTTGGCCTTGGCGGCCGTCGCGGACAGAGCGGGCTTGCCCAGCGGAGTGCTGAACGTGGTGACCGGTGATCCTGCCCAGATCTCTCGTGTCTTGATTGCGTCGAAGGAGATCCGTAAGGTCTCGCTCACGGGTTCGGTCCCTGTTGGTAAGGCGATCCTGCGACAGTGCGCGGATGGTGTGAAGCGTGTGTCGATGGAACTCGGTGGGCATGCGCCCGTGGTCGTCCTTGAGGGCGCTGATCCCGTGTCAACTGCCAGCGGCCTAGTCGGTGGGAAGTTCCGCAACTGTGGCCAGGTCTGTGTCTCACCGAGTCGCGCCTTCGTTCCCGCATCCATGTACGACGAGTTCCTTGACGAGGCCGTTCGGGCGACGGAGAAACTTGTCATCGGATCGGGGCAGGAGGCCGCGACGGACGTGGGTCCACTCGTGAGTGCCCGCCGCCTCGCCGCGGTTTCGGCGATGGTCGAGGACGCACGGGGAAAAGGGGCCACGGTCGCGACCGGTGGCGGGCGGGCCAAGGCTCAGATGAAGGGTTACTTCTACGAGCCGACTGTCCTCGCGGATGTCGACAGTTCGATGGCAGTAATGGTGAACGAACCCTTCGGTCCGATCCTTCCTATTCGCAAGTACAACGACCTGGACGAGGCGATCGACGAAGCGAACTCGCTTGACGTCGGGCTGGCTGGTTACGTCTTGGGACCCGATCTGCTCGCGGCCGACCGCGTCGCTCGTCGCCTTGACGTTGGGATGGTGGGAATCAATACTTTCGCCATCGCCCTGGCGGAGACGCCGTTCGGAGGAGTCAAACAATCCGGATTCGGCAGCGAAGGTGGTCTAGAGGGTATCTACGAGTACCTCCGCGTCAGGTACTTGAATACACCCTGCTGAAGGAGCATCCGTAGACAATGAGATCCGCTCGCTGAGCTGGCCAGGCGCCGCGTCTACACCGGTAAGCGGCGTATCGTCCAGCAGAGGCTCACCAACCTCATCACAGACGGCGTGCGGGCCGAAGTCTGATATGTCACGAAGATGCGGGGCTGGATGACTCGGTACCCGGTCAGTGGCCGCTATAGGATGGCGCCCGCTTGCCGATGAACGCCGCCGCGGCCTCGGCCTGATCGTCAGTCATCGCTGTGAACACCTGCTGCCTGTTCTCGAACTCCACAGAGGCGGAGAACGATGGCGTCTCCAGGGCGATCCACATCCCCTGCTTGGTCAGCTCCACCGACATCGGCGGGTTCAGCATGATCTCGTCCGCCTTGGCCAGCGCGGCCGGCACCAGCCCGGCCGGCTCGACCAGATCGGTCACCATGCCGATACGGAGGGCTTCTTCGGCGCCGAACCGGCGCCCCGTCAGCATCAGTTCATGCGCGCGCCCCGTCCCGACGATCCTGGGCAGCAGCCAGGAGGTTCCCAGGTCACACGCCGAGAAGCCGGCCCGGATGAATGACACCGCGAAGACGGCCTGACGGGAGGCGATCCTGACATCGCTGGCCAGCGCCAGAGCGAGCCCGCCGCCGGCCGCAGGCCCGTTAACGGCCGCGATCACAGGCTGGCGCAGTTCGTGCAGCCGCTGGCTGAGGCCGGCTATCTCCCGCTGGCGCTCCATCATCCGGCGGAGCTTCCCCCGGGCCTGCACCAGCTCGTCGTCGCCGTAACCGCCAAGATCCAGGCCGGCGCAGAAGGCCCGCCCGGCACCCGTGAGAATGACGACGCGGCAGTCCTGATCGTGCTCGACAGCGTCGAGTCCGGAGTGAAGCTCGGCCACCAGCGCCGCAGTCAGGGTATTGAGCGCATCAGGCCGATTCAATGTCAGCTGGCACACGCCCGGATGCGGACGCGATGCCTGTACTAGCTCCACTGGCACTCCCTCGCCATCCGGCCGTAACACGGCCCCACTGCACACCATGCCCCCGGCGAGCAGCCGTCCGCAACCATTGACGGTGGGAAGCGGCTCGGATCGCCTTTGCTCAATTTCTCGGCCATGGCAAAAATGTCACCGCCCGCCGAGAACGCCGTACCTGAACCAGTAAGGATCACTGCTCGCACATTCACGCGCTGGACCGCCGCGACCCCCAGGGCCACACGGTCAGCCTCATCCTAAACGCCGCCACCGCCAACATCGCCCTGTACGCCATCACCGCCCACGCCCGTGACCGCGAAGCTCACCTCCGCGAAGTTGAGCAGTACGGCCAGACCCTTCCCGAGGGCTCTTGGGGCCGCGCCAACCGCCGGGCCATCGCCGCCCGCGAGGCCTGCCTAGCCGCCCGGCTGCGCGCCGTCGAGCACGCCTACCACACCGCCCTCGACCGCGACACCGCCTTACAGCCTCCGAGCGCGCGCGGATGCCGCACCGGCTCGGGCACCGCATCCACCGGCACCGGCTGGGACAGATGCTGGTATAGCAGCGACTCGGGGTATCCCCGCGGAACGGCGGCCGCCCGGTCAGGCACTCGAAGAACGTGGCCGTGGCCGCGTACACGTCCCCCGCCGGGCTGGCCGGCGGCCCGCGAACTGCTCCGGCGGCGCGTACATCAGCGTGCCCCCGGGCATCGGCCGGTCCCCGGAGCGGGCCGCCATCCCGTGGTGAATCGCAGCCAGGATCCACCCGTTCCTCAAGGGGATGGGACATTCGACACTGGTCTGGTGCCGCTAGGTGGGTACGCGTGCGGATCGATCGCTCGGACCTGGCCGACAAGCCCGGCGACGCCCACATGGCCCCCCGCCGCACCCGGTCGACTCCCGACGATCTGGATGCCGCCGTCAAGGACCAGGGCAACGCAGGCGCGAGTGACGGTCCCCGCGGCTCGTCTATCGCTCCCCTGGATTCAGCATCGGCCCGGAGCAGGCGATGCTTGATCGGCTGACGTCCATCGCGGCTGGTGACACGAAACCGACATCCTATGACCTGAATTTCTACACTCACGAACTGGATGAGGCGGCTAGGTATGCCCAACTCGGCCTCGGGCCTGAATCAGGCGTGGATCTCGGGAGCCCTACCATGTACGACGTGTGGAATGACGTCCATACCGCAGCACTCGAGGACTACGGGATCTCCGGGGCGGATCTCTTTTATCCGGGGCTCGCGCCATGAGTGACGCTCCTCTTTCCGGTCGTCAGATCAAGCTCCTGGCGGTAGTCGCCGAGGGGGGCGGTGACTGGGACGCTAGGCGGATAGACCTGACGGCTGACGCCAGGTACGGCCCAGGTGACGGTACCGTCCTGCAGGAACTTGAGGCGCTCCAAGGCCTGGGCCTGGTCGTCCGAGACGACAGCCGATCCGGCGTCGGCGGCAGGTGGAGGGTGACTGCCGACGCTCGGCCGTACATCCAATAGCCGCAGGCACAAATCGGTTCTGGTTCCTAGGCGACAGCTTGCGGACGCGGTTCCGGCTGCCGGACGACAGTGGTTCGGGCTGGTTGGCGACACTCCACCAACTCCCTGTGGGTCAGGATCGGGCCGTATTACCACAGTCCGTTCGGGATAATTTTTAAAGATTTTTCCCGAACGAGCAGTGGGATTTCTCAGCGACTTCCTGTGATCATCTTGTGCTCGAATAGCACCAGCACCAGCACTCAGCTCCCGCCGGGATACTAGTGGACCCTTCAGGTGCCAGTCATGTGCCGGTGGTGCTGTAGGTGACGTTCGCTGAGAAGTCAATGCCGGTTGGGCTCTCGCCATCTGCCGGATAGCAGTTATCGACATCGAATGTCAGCGTGTTCGTCCCGGTTACCAGGCCATTCGTGGTCGACCCCGACATAGGCGAGCCGGTGTAGTCGGTCTCACACTGGCCGGATACGTTGCCCGTGATAAACGGCTGATTGCCGTTTACGGAGACGTTCGCCGAGTTGTCCGCCATGTCGGTCACGGTGATTTCAGGGTCGACCGCCCCTGCCGGGAGCGTAAAGGTCGTCGTGAAGGTCTCGTTGCATCCAACGTAGCCGGAGTTGACGCTATCCCACTGCGTTCCGCTGATCGGATCTGCCCATGCGCCCGGGTCGGGTGCCACGATCGTCGCCTGCGTCGTCGTACCGGCACAGGAGTCCTCGACGGTGACATTGGGATCCAGCGAACCCACCGTGCCGTCACCACTGACCAGCGTGATGCTCTGCGTGGCCGTGGTGGTACCACCGGAGCCGAGAGCGGCTGACTCGACCTCAGCGTCGGACCCGGCGACGGTGTCGTCGCCGGTGACGGCAACGTCGAGGACGCAGCCATCCAGGAAGGGTTCCTGGCCCGCTCCCGCCGCCTGGCACGTCGCCGTGGCGCTGGCGAGCTGGGTTGGCGTGAGGGTGCCGAGGTCCACGTCCTGGCATGGGAACGCAGTGTTAGTGAAGGTGGCGGTGCTCTGACCTGTGCCATAGGTGAACAGGGAGTCGGAGGATGTCACTCGCCAGCCGTTGGAGAAGGTTCCGTACAGAGTGGCCGTGTCCGCGGCGATGGCAGGGTAAGGCAGCACAGTGCCCGTGCTCGTTGTCAGGTCCGTCGCCAGGTTGCCGGCGTCGGTTCCGAGGAGACCCACGAGGTGGCCCTTCTCGGTTGCGCTCACGGTGACACTCAAGGTCAGGTAGAAACCGCCGCCGTAGTTGACTGTTGCTGAGGACCCGTTCGGCCACACGAGGGTCTCCTGGGCATCGGCCGCGTTGTTCGTGATTGTGCCGCCGCCAGGGAGGTCGTAGGGCGCTGTGGTGTCGAGGGTGACGGCGTTGCCGCCGACGAGTGTCGTCAGGCCGGGATTTTGTGCGTAGACGCTCACCGTCTGCCCGCCGATGTGGAATGCGAACGCCGAGTTCTCAGCGACCGCGCAGGACGTCCCGTCCCATGGTTGTTGTCTGACCTGGATCTCGAAATCGTCGATCGTAGATTCGGTCAAGACGAACTCGCCGACCTGCTGGAAGTTGTAGGTAGCGCCGTCGAAGGTCACCAGGTGCGGGTCGCCCCAGGTGAGGGCCTGAGACCCGTTGTTCGGAGCAGGAAGTGGTGCTGACGTTGAGTAACA
>Ga0209169_10000089_pt1 | contig 51178 bp, 38 predicted proteins | sample HubBroMetageWRM4_FD_188346 | JGI IMG/M metagenome (GOLD analysis project Ga0209169, IMG submission 188346) | Warmed soil microbial communities from the Hubbard Brook experimental Forest, New Hampshire - Hubbard Brook CCASE Soil Metagenome WRM 4... | ecosystem: Environmental > Terrestrial > Soil...
CGAGTTGAGGATGCCGACCAGCAGGCCGTACAAATAAAAGTCGTACCACTCGAATACGGTGCCTAACGATGAGGCACCGATGACGAGCCAACTGCTCTGCGAACCCACTCGGCCCTGCGGCAGCGTGCCCGCCGTTGTGCTGGTTGCCATGTCGTCCCCTTTTGAATTCAGATCCGTATGCGAAATCCCCACATGAGGGTGGTCTGATTTTGGCTTCCCGTCGTACCCACCGTCGTACCGGGAAAACCGTTGGCCAGGCCGTCGGTAACCTCGGACCAGTTCACGCCCAGATAGACGTCGTAGTGCTTGTTGATGATGTAGTCCCCCACCAGGGAAACCTCTTCGAATTCACCGGAACAGAGCAAGCCGGCCGCGACGCAACCCAGCCCGTCGGTGCCCGCCGGCCCAAGACCGATAGTCCAGCTATTTTGAGTGATGTGATAATAGGCACCCGTGACGTTCAGGCCTGAATTCATCGCATAGCGCACACCCACCCATTCCATGTTGTACACGGCGGAGTCATTGATGTTGATGCCGACCGAAATCGTATTGTTGTCCTGCGCGCTGCCGACGGTGTAGTTCGAGTGGCCCTTCGTAATATGGGTGTAGCCCGCGTAAGCCGTGAGCTTGTCCTTGGAATCGCCGAGGTCGTACACGTACTTGCCCATGATGTTGTAGGACTTATTGTCGGAAATATAGGCGGCCAATCCCGTTGTGGCGACAGGGTTCGGGATCGTATTGTCGAAGGAACTGCGCAGATTGACCGCACCCTTCGAGTTCTCGTAGATGGCATCGACGGACAATCCCATCCATGTCACCCCGATATCGGCGCCGTAAGATTTCCCGAGCACGCCCGTGTCCTGTCCGCCGTTGGAGTACAGGCCGCTGATATGCACCGGGCCGCTGGTAAACACATACTTGCCTGAGTTGTCCAGGCGCGCCGCCTCGGTGCTGCCGGCACCGGCGTTGAAACCGGAGTAGCCGAGGAACGAAAACGCGTACGAAAGTGCTTGCGGATCATACAGAGCCAAGGCGTCGAGTTGCAGGGACTGTTGACGCCCGATGGTGAGCGCCCCGAAACGCGGGCTGCTGAAACCGCCCCAGATCACGCCGTTGAACGCCTGGCCGCAACGGCTGCTGTCGGCATTCGCGGTTTGCTCGCCCTGCGGCTTGCCGCTGTTAGAGTTGAGCGATTTACACGCGTCCACCAACTGACCCGACAGCGGATTGAATCCCGTGTCGGTTCTCGCAATCAGCGTGAAATCGTCGACGATGGGTTCAGATACCCTGATGCCAATTTTGGACTGCTCGAGGCCGCTTTCCGCGAACGTCGATTGGGAGCCCGCGAAATTTCGGGTCGTGGTAAACGCCTGATATTCGAGGCCGCCCAGGTACTCACTGCTCAGCGGCACGCCATGACTCTGATAGGCGTAGCCGACATCGATGGTCGCATATAAAGTGACACCGCCCAGAGACAAGCTATCCGGCAAGGGGTCTTTCAGATCCGCCTGTGCCGAGCCGCAAATCAACACCAGAACTATCACCGCTACAAACGAGTGATTACGCGATTTCATTGTTTTTGCCTCCGCAAAATTATCCGCGCAGCGCGCCGGTCCGGCCGCCCCCAGCCCCCATGTCGATCCTGTTCTTGACACTACTTTGCATTGCGCCCGATCGCGCGCGTAGCAGTTGTTGATGATTCAGGATTTCGCGGCAATCCTAGGCTCATAGCTTCCCGCGACACCATTCGACTTTGGTCGATAGCGGCTTGCTTTCGGCGGCTCCTTGAGCCAAGGTCAATCGAACCGCGCACCATTTGTCTTCGCGCAATCGCGAGCTTAGAGTGCGGCTGAGGGGGTGGCCATGTTTTCGAGCTGGCTATTGTCATTGCTCGCATTGACATATCTCGGCTGTCTGTTCGGAATCGCGTTCTATGGGGAACGCCAAAGGACCTATCCGAACCAGCGGCGCCTGCGACCCTTCATTTACTCGCTGGCGCTTGGCGTGTACTGCACATCCTGGACATTCTTCGGCGCGGTTGGATCCGCTGTCCGTGACGGCTGGGGCTACTTGCCGATTTATCTGGGACCCGCGCTGGTGTTTCTCTTCGCGTTGCCCTTCATGGAGCGGCTGGCGCGGATCGGCCGCGCGCACAAAGTCAGTTCAATCGCCGATTTCATCGCCTCTCGATTCGGCAAGAGCCGCGCTCTCGCCGTGTTGGTTACCCTGATCGCACTATCGGCGGCTATTCCTTACATTGCTCTGCAATACAAAGCCGTCGCCAGCAGCGTCGACGTGCTGACCGCGGTGACCACGCGAAATGTCCCGTGGTATCGGGACACTGCCCTCGCCGTCGCGCTGATGATGGCGCTGTTCGCGGTGCTATTCGGAGCGCGGCGCGTCGATGCAACCCGACACCGTGAAGGGCTGATGCTGGCGATCGCATTTGAATCCGTGCTGAAGCTGCTGGCCTTCGTCGCCGTCGGCGTATTCGCGTGCCTGCACTTGCGCGGCCGTCCCTGGGTGCTGCCCGCGCAACTGGCGCAAAGCGCAACCCTGCTCAACGGCAATACCTTGATGATTACCCTGCTGGCGGCGGGAGCGATTTTCTGTCTGCCGCGACAGTTCCAGGTCGCGGTAGTCGAGTGCGCACGCACCGAAGACCTTAAGACTGCGCGCTGGCTATTGCCGGCATATCTCGGAATCTTTTCGGCGGTGGTCATACCTGTCGTGGCACTCGGCACGAGCGACGGACTCTCGCTACATACTGCTTCAGACTCGCTAATCCTGACGCTGCCGATGAGCTATGGGGTTCCCTGGCTCACCGTGCTGGTCTTTCTGGGCGGGCTGTCGGCGGCCACGGCGATGGTGGTGGTCGCCAGTACGGCATTGGCCACGATGATCTCGAATGACATCGCCGCGCCCGTGTTGTGGCGTCAGCGGCTGGAAGATGGCGCGAGCCTGGGAAAGCGCGTGCTGTGGGTGAGGCGTGCCGTCATCGTATCGCTCGCGCTATTGGCTTTTGCATACTACCGCGCCGCATCCGGCTCAATCAGCCTGGCGGCGATCGGTCAGCTGGCTTTCGCCGCCGTCGCGCAATTCGCCCCCGCGATATTCGCTGCGCTCTATTGGCGAAGCGCCAGCCGTGCCGGCGTGTTTTGGGGAATGTTGAGCGGCTTCGCTGCCTGGGCCTTTCTACTGTTCCTGCCCAATCTCGCCGGAGGAATCGCGGCGGCCCACGCCGCAGGGGGGGACGCAATTGGAACACGTGCCCTTTTGGCGCTGTCGCTGAACATACTGGTGATGCTCATCGTGTCGGCGCGCCGCGGTGCGACTCTGCAGGAGCGCTTGGCCGCGCGGGCCTTTGTCGCCCCCAAACAACCCGCGGTCGGACTGCACACCATCAATTGCAAGGTGGGCGATCTCGAGACCGTCGCATCGAGGATCCTGGGCGCGAGCGCCGCCAGCCAGGCGCTGCGCGAATACATTGCGCACACGCGGCGCGATCTGCCCAAGCCATCGGAACCCGCCGACCGGGGACTCGTGAAGCATGTCGAGCGTGCATTGGCCGCATCGATCGGCGCCTCATCGGCGCGCGTCGTGCTCACGCACGCGCTGCACCGCAAAGGTCTTGAAGTCGATGAAGTCGCCGAGCTGCTCGACGAAACCTCACAGGAATTGCGCTTCAGCCGGCAGTTGCTGCAGGCCACTATGGAAAACGTCACGCAAGGGATCAGCGTGGTCGACGCGCAATTGCGCGTGGTGGCGTGGAATCGGCGCTACCTGGAGCTATTTGGGTATCCCGACGGACTGGTCACCGTCGGGCGGCCGGTCGTCAAACTGCTGCGCTGGAATGCGGCGCGCGGCGAGCTCGGACCGGGCGATCCCGAGGCGCAGATCGAAAAGCGGCTGGCGCACTTGCGTGCCGGCACCGCCTACACCTTCCAGCGGATACGCCGCAACGGCCAGGTGTACAGCATTCACGGTCAACCGATGGCGGGCGGCGGCTTTGTCACCACTTACACCGACATCACGGATTTCAAGCGCCACGAACAGGCGCTGCTCGAGGCCAAACAGGGGTTGGAGGAGCGCGTCGCCCATCGCACTTCAGAATTGACTGCTTCGCTCGAAGCGCAGCGGCTTGCCAAACAGGAGGCCGAAGCCGCGAATACGAGCAAGACGCGTTTCTTCGCCGCAGCCAGCCACGATTTGCTTCAACCCCTCAATGCGGCGCGCCTATTCGTTTCCGCGCTCGGCTCGCAGGCCCGGGCTCACCCAGAAGTCCAAGAATTGGCCAGCCGCATCGATGACTCGATGCGTGCCGCTGAAGAGCTTCTCAGCGCTTTGCTCGACAGCGCGCGTCTCGACAGCGGCGTGCTCAAACCGGATATCGTCAGCTTTCCGATCATTGATCTACTCGAGGAACTGCACCGTCAATACGCACCGCTCGCGGAGGCGCGAAAGTTGCAACTGCGCATCGTCGGCAGCCGCGAAATCGTGCGTAGCGACCGCTCCTTGCTACGGCGGATCTTGCAAAACTATCTCTCCAATGCGCTGCGCTACACGGAACGCGGCGGCGTCCTGGTCGGTTGCCGGCGGCGCGGCGGCGAATTGGAAATTGCCGTGTACGACACCGGTCCCGGCATACGGCTACATCAACGGCAGAGGATGTACGCCGAATTCAGCAGGCTCGAACATGACTCGCCCTGGGGCGAGAAGGGACTGGGACTCGGCCTCTCGATCTGCGATCGGCTGGCGAAGCTCATGCAACACACCCTTTCGTTCGCCAGCCATCCGGGGCGCGGCTCGATGTTCGGCGTGCGGCTGGTGCGCGAAATCGGTGCTCGGCGTGCACGCAGCATCGATCGGCATGCGCACGCGCCGGATCCGAGCAGCCTGAAGGGCCTGCGCGTGCTGTGCGTCGACAATGACCGCGCGATCCTCGATGGGATGGAGGCGCTGCTCGGGCAGTGGGGTGTGCATGTGCTCAAGGCGAGCAATAGCGCGCAGGCGGCCACGATGTGCGACGGATCCGATGTCGACACGGTACTCGCCGACTATCATCTGGGCGATGGCGTGGACGGCATCGAATTGCTGCAGCGGCTGTGCAAATCGCGAACGACCACTCTCGGCGCGGCGCTGATCAGCGCCGATCACGATGCCGACTTGATCCTGGCCGCGCGCGACGCGGGACTTCCGCTCCTGCACAAACCATTGCGGCCCGCGGCACTGCGAGCCTTACTCTGCGCCTTCCGGCTGCAAGCGCGGCATGCCTCGGCGGCATGACCCCAGCATGAGTGGAGCGATGAACTACGAAGTGCTCATCGTCGACGATCATCCGCTTTATCGGCTGGCGCTCAAGGGCGCGGTCGCGGCGGCCTGCACCAACTGTGAGATATTCGAGGCGGACAGCGTGGCCGGGCTCTTTGACGCCCTGGAACAGCACCCTCGTGCGGATTTGCTGCTGCTGGATCTCAACCTGCCGGGCGCCTATGGGTTCAACACCCTCGCCCACCTGCGGGGCTCGCGCCCGGAGCTGCCGATCATCGTGGTCTCGGCGTCCGACGATTCGCGCACCATGCGCCAGGCGTTGGCATTCGGGGCGCAGAGCTTCGTGTCCAAATCGGCCGACGCCGCTACCATCGGCAAAAATGTTCTGGCGGTTCTCAGCGGCGATGTCGTGACGCAAGCCGGATTGATACTGGAGCGGGAGAGCGGCGCCGATCAGAGTGCGCTGGAGATCGGCCAGCGGATGGCGCAGCTTACTCCGCAGCAGTTTCGGGTCCTTGCCATGCTCTGCGCCGGGCTGCTCAACAAGCAAATCGGCGAGGACCTTCAGATCACGGAGGCGACGGTCAAGGCGCATATGACCGAGATCCTGCGCAAACTGGGTGCGGCGAATCGCACGCAGGCGGTGTTGCTCGCGGGGCGCCTGGCGCGCGAATCGAGCGAAATCAAGCCTCTGCCCGAGGACCCAAAGTGAGCCCTGCCCCGCTTTCAGATGCCGAGGTTAGGCACGCAGCGGTTATGGGCTAATGCCATTTTGAGCTAAGCGGGCACGCGACCGGACGGTAAAATACTCCGCTATCGAGGCGTCTCGAGGGCGCCACAAACAACGGCCGGGCATGAATATCAAAGCACAGCTCTCGCGATTATGGTCGAGCGAATTTGGCCCGGGGAATACTCCAGAGCTCGCTGAACTCAATCATGCAATTGAACATCTCTCGGCACCTCAACGAGTCGAACGCGCACTTGAACTTCTTCCGGGCGAGTCTGTACTGACGTCGAGCTTTGGTGCCCAGTCGGCGGTCATGCTGCATCTCGTCAACACCGTCGTGCCGGGCGTGCCGGTTGTGTTGCTCGACACGGGATATCTCTTCCCGGAGACCTATTGCTTCATCGATGAGCTGACCGAGAGGTTGAAACTCAACCTCAAGGTATTTCGCGCCGAATCCTCGCCGGCATGGCAAGAAACGAGGTTCGGAAAGTTGTGGGATCAAGGCCTCTCGGGTATTGAGCATTACAATCGCATCAACAAGCAAGAACCTTTGGACCGCGCACTGAATGAACTGCACGCGAGAACTTGGTTTGCCGGACTGCGCCGCACGCAAGCCGAGACACGTTCTCGAATTCTTCCGATTGAATTCAAGCGCGGACGCTATAAGGTCCATCCGCTGTTTGACTGGAGCGACAAAGACATCGCTCGTTATCTGGATAGACACGAGTTGCCGTATCACCCGTTGTGGAAGCAAGGCTACGTGTCGATCGGCGACTGGCACACGACTCGTTCGCTCGCCGAAGTGGAAAGCCCGGAAGAGCTGCGTTTCTTTGGCTTGAAGCGCGAGTGCGGCCTGCACGAATAAAGCGCCGATCCGCTAGCCGCGCCGAACCGCTAGCCGAAGAGCATACGCTCACTGACGGTGCCCAGCATGAGCGCAATGAGTATCCGGGTCACCCGGGCGGGCAGGCGCAGGGTGATGCGCGAGGCAATCAATATGCCCGGGATCGACCCAAGGAGCAGAGCGGCCAACACGTTGAAGTTGACGTGGCCCAGAAACGCATGCCCGAGGCCCGCGATCAGCGTGACCGGCAGTGCATGAGCGATATCCGTCGCGACAAGCCGGTCCGCGGTGAGCCGCAAGGGATAGAGGGCGAGCAGCATGACAACGCCGAGCGCCCCTGCGCCGACTGAGGTCAGCGTGACCGCGACACCCAACGTCAACCCGGCAAGCGCCGTGAGCAGGAGTTTGTGACGCTCCACGTGCGCAAGCGCGCGGGCCGTGATCTTGAGCCCGACCCGCTGGAGTTGCGTCTGAAAGATGAGTGCGACCGCGGTAACCAGGAGAATGATCGCGAGGGAGCGAGATGTGATCGCATCCGCGGCGCTCGGCGTACGGCGCGCAAGCCACAGGCCGATGACCACCGCCGCCGATCCTGGGACGCTTCCGAGCAACAATCGGCCCACTATCGGCCAGTCCACACGTCGGCTAAAACCGAAGGAGGCGGTTGCCACGAGTTTCGTGGTCGCGGAGAACAAGAGATCGGTCCCCACCGCAACCGACGGTGATTGCCCGAACACCAGCATCAATATCGGGGTCATCATCGATCCGCCGCCGACGCCGGTGAGCCCGACCATGGCGCCCACTAGAAATCCTGCGCCCGCGTAGAGAGAGATGCCGGTCATTGCTGTTTCAATTGAAGATCACACACCCGAATCGAGGTCCTCAACAGACTAACAGCCGGCCGCCCTGCTATTTAGATCAGATTGCTATGAGCGTATACCTTGGCGGAGTTAGTAAACCTCGTCGCCCTTCTGCACACCGAACCGGGACGCCGGCGCGAAGACGCCGTTCACTGTCGTCCCGCCGTTGTGGATGGCCGGAAACCAGGGCTGCATGTTTTGGGGAAAGCCGAACGTTGGCTTGGTGAGCGCGTCGAGACGCGCCAGCTCCTCGCCCGAGAGTTTGACCTCGAGGGCCTTGATATTGTCCTCGAGCTGCGCGAGTCGCCGCGCGCCGATAATCGTCGAACTCACGCCTGGTTGCGCCTGAACCCATGCCAGCGCGACGCGCGCAACCGTGCTTTGCCGCGCCTTGGCGATACTCTCCAGCTCGTCCACGATCGCATAGGTGCGCTCCGTGAGGAAGGAGTCAGCGATGACGCCGCGATCCGCCTTGATCTGGCCGGCGTTGTGCCGCGTGTATTTTCCGCTGAGCACGCCGCTCTTGAGGGGCGACCAGGGTGTAATGCCGAGGCCAAGCTCATGAGCCATGGGCACCAACTCCTGCTCGACGGTGCGCTCGAGCAGGGAATACTCGATCTGCAATCCAATGAATGCGGACCAGCCCCGGAAGCGCGCAGTCACGTTCGCCTCGGCAATCTTCCATGCGGGTGTGTCGGAGACGCCGAGGTAGCGCACCTTGCCGGCGCGCACGAGATCCTCTAGCGCGGCCAGAGTCTCGTCGATCGGCGTGTGTACGTCCCAGTTGTGCAACCAGTACAGGTCGATGTAATCCGTCTGCAGTCGGCGCAGCGAGTTCTCGCACGCCGCGATGATCGACTTGCGGCCGGAACCACCGCCATTGGGATCCCCCGGGTACAGGTTGCCGCTGAACTTGGTGGCGATGACGAGCCGGTCGCGGCGCGCGTTGTGGCGCCCCACGTGATCGCCGATGATCTTTTCGGAATGGCTTTTCGTGTAGAAGTTTGCGGTATCGAGGAAATTGCCGCCGAGCTCGATGTAACGGTCGATGATCCGTTGAGACTCCTCGACGCTGGATCCCCAGCCGAGGTCCTCGCCGAAGGTCATCGTGCCGAGACACAACGGGCTGACACGCAAGCCTGACCGGCCGAGGGTTACATAGTGATCAAGTGGCATACTGCTCTCCGGGTTGATGCTATGGTACAATTTTAAGCTAGTTCCGCTTTACGATAGTTTAATAATAAACTAATGCCATGGCAAATACCCGGTCCAAAATCGATGTCGGAAAGATTTGGTCTCACAATTACCGGCTCTTGATGTCGGTGATCGTGAGCGTCGCGCGCGACATTGCCGAACTTGGGCTCGAGACGAAGGAGCTGTTCGTTCTCGCCGAGGTGGACATGCACCCGCACCCCGCGGAACTTGCCGGCGTCCTGTGCATGCCGAAGCCCAGCATCACGCTGTACGTCAAGCGGCTCGAAGCCGCGGGTTTTCTGCGCCGTGAGATCGATGGCGCGGATCTGCGCCGCCACCGGCTCATCCTCACGCCCGAGGGGCGCAAGGCGATGGCGCGCGGGCTTGCGCTCCTGTCGAAGGCGTTCGGCGTGCGGCTGGCCCGGTTGAACTCAGCGCAGCAGTCGGAACTCGCGACTCTGCTCGAGAGAATTAGCTGAAGCACGCGCGCGAGGCGGCGTTGCCGCTCGCGACCGGGATCAGCGCCGCCCCGACCCCCTCACAGTCCTCGCCGGCCTCTGGACCAGGCGGCTCTTGCCGCAGGCAGCCGATTTCGCTAGCATAATGACACCGGTGTCATAATTAACCGGCCGAGTTGGCAAATCTGCGGTATGCGTGCCAACGAGGTATGTACACGTACTGCGTCATTCGCCGCGCGAGGGAATCATCGGAGCCTGCTACCGGTATCACATCTTGCTCTTGCACGCCCCTCGCCCGAGCCGGCTTGCACGGCGCTTGATCAACTTCAGACTGTAATGGGAGGGAAGACCATGCTCTGCTCGAAGAACAAGTCGATTGCCTCAGCTGCGTTTATGCTGTTGATTGCCTGTTGCATGACAAACCTTGCCATGGCCGGCGACTGGGACAAGAGCAGTACCGGGATTTTCGATCCGGCAATCGGCCCAGGGACACGCGGCTTACTTGCGACGCTGGAGGGACGTTTGCCGCTGGAGCCGCGCTTGCCGATCCAGACCGTCATCTGTGCCACGCTGAGGGCCAATTTGACCTCCGCGGCTTTCGCTTCACCAACCACTACCGATCCGGACATCGACTCCATCGCGGCCGTCTCGGCCAACCCGGTCAGTTCCAACCCCGACACCGCACGGATCCAGGCAGCACTGAACTCGTGTCACAAGGGAGGAGTCGTCCAGCTCGCCGCCACAAGCCAGTACGATGCATTTCTAACAGGCCCCCTGACACTACCCAGTGGCGTGACCCTATGGGTGGATCATCGGGTGACCCTGTATGCATCTCGATATCCTGCAGATTACACCGCCGCAGGGCTGGTTCCCGGCGATGAATGCGGCAACGCCTCTTCGACCACGACGGGTAAGGCCTGCAGTTCATTGATCACGGTGGCGGCCGGAGCGAGCGGCAGCGGGGTTGTCGGCCTGGGAACCATTGATGGTCGCGGCGGCAGCGCGCTCACGGGTGGCCCCAAAGCCGGCACCATGACCTGGTGGGATGTGGCGTTGCTGAACAAAGTATCGGGCTTCTCCCAGAACTGTCCGATATTGCTCGACCTCACCCAGGGCGGCAGTGACTTTACGTTGTTCAGGGTTGCGCTGCTCAATGCTCCCCATTTCCACGTCAAGATCGACTCCTACGACGGATTCGTTGCGTGGGGTGCTCAGCTGTTGACACCGTCGCTTGCATACTCCGTTGCAAATTACGCCTGCGCCACGCTACCGAGCACAACCGTCGCCGCGACTAAACCCGGCACCTGCTATACGCCGGATTTTGCCAAGAATACCGACGGCATTGATCCGGGGGGCAGCCGCAATGTGCTCATTGCGTACTCCTATATCAACGTCGGGGACGACAATATTGCGGTTACTGCATCGAACAGTAGCAACTGCATCAGCACGGCCAATGGATTCTGTTCGAGTTCGAACACCCTGGTGGCGCACAATCACTTCTACTATGGCCACGGGATGTCCATCGGCAGCGGCACGCAGGGTGGCGTGACCGGCCTGTTCGTGTGGGATCTTTCTATCGACGGCGAAGACAGCTCCAATGGCGTTGGCCTGCGAATCAAGACTTCCCAGGGCGCAGGTGGCGAAGTATCCGCGACCTACGCAGAAGTCTGTATCCAACGTGAAAAGCAGCCCATTGTTATCGACCCTTTCAACAGCGCGCCGACCTCGACCACGGAGTTTCAGCCGAACTTGCACGACATCCGCTACCTGGGCATCCACGCGGTCAACCTCCCCGGTGCGAAGTATCCGAGCTCGACAAACTGGAACAATGTGATGAATGGTGTCAGCGAGTCGAACCTTTTGACCGACGTCGTGCTGGACAACGTATTCTTCGATGTCGCGCCGGCCTGGGGCAACTCGAGCAAGGCTCCTTTTTCCGGTTCGCCCAACTTTGCCGGCTTCGTCATCGGTCCGGGTTCGACGAGCTTCCCGATACCGACCACAGGTCTCGACGTTACCGTAACGGGTACTCCGGCCGGCACGGCGACCAGTGCTAACGCCGTCAATTGCGGCAACGCTTTCCCACCATTCAGCACGGTGAATGACAAATCGCCGATTTGATCAGCGGTGCAAAGGGGCGCTCACGAAGCAGGACCGCGTTAACGGTCATTCTTGCGTTGCTTGGAGTCCATTTTCAGCCAGCCGGCGCCCCGGCGCAGCCGCGAGAGCTTTCTCAAATTCCGCCCGTCCTTCGGTTCGCCGTCCGTGGCGCAGCAGAAACGCTCCCAACACTTCATGCGCCGGTTGGTCGATCGTAGGCGGACCGAAGGCGACCGGCACGCCTGCTTCCAGTGCGACAGCCCGCCGCAGCAGCTTTTCAGCCGTTGGGAGATCATTCTCTTGCTCTGCCATCACACCCTTCGCCTCGTCCAGCAGAATCTCCGGTCGGATGCGGTTGGTCGGATCAGAGTCGTTGCGTTTCGTTTCCAAAGCGACGACGGCGTGGGAAATGGTTTCGAGCTTGACGATGGCGTCGCGCGCGCCGGCGGTATTCCTTCGCCCAATCTCCCTGAGCACGCCTGCGAACGCGAAATCGAGCTGCGCACCGGGCCCGCCGCTCGCCGGCACCGTCCAGCCGGCGACCTCGCCACTCCAGTCTTCCGTCTCGAGTAGGTAGCGTAATCTCATGTTGGCAAAGGAACCGGTCATGCTGTCATCGGGGTCCATCGAATGCGCGGGATGCTCGATGGGCAGCGAGGCTTGCATCGCCGCGCGGCACGTTTCAAGTGTGCGCTTCGCGGATTCCACATTCCCAAGTTGAAGGTATGCATATTCAAGCCAACTCGAGTAGTGGCCGCAGCCAATCGGCATCTTCCCCGCGGCCAGCCGCGAACGGTTGACGGCGGCGATCGCCGCGACGTTGGCGTCAACCGTGGCCGTCCACATACCGAGCGCGAGAAAGATATGCGAGGTCATATGCTGGGCATGACCGGCGTCCGGCGCGATCTTGGCGTAGAGACGCGCCGCTCGCAGCCCCAGGGGCGCGTGCGCGGGGTCGTCGTAACTGTGAATGAGGTAATGCAGCAGGCCTGGATGGTCCCGATGACTGACCCACGCCTCCTCGAGCACGGCGGCCGATCGCATGTAGGTCGCGACGTCGCGCCCCGCGTGCGCACTGCCCAGGATCGACAGTGCGTAGAACGCCGCGGCGTCCACATCGTCCGGGTAGCGCGCGTGCAGCGTTGCCATGGCGTCTTCGTAGCGGACGTCGCGATTTTCTTTTGTACCGTCTCCATAGAGGATCTCGGCTGCGCCTAGATAGGCCTTCTCGCGCTCCGTCTGCGCCTTGACGCGACGCATCGCAGACGACGGCGCAAGCCTGTTGAGTGCGGCGCGGGCCGCTGCGAGATCCTGCTGCATCCAGACCGGATGGTTAAACGTCATGGCCTCGCCCCAGTACGCCATCGCGAAATCCGGATCCGCCGATTCGGCGCGCCGGAAAGCGGCCGCGGCAGCGTCGTACTCAAAATCATGCAGCAAGGCTAGGCCGTCAAGGAAGTCGCCCTGCGCCGTGGGAGCGCCTGAATTGGCGAAGTCGACGTGGCCGTATGCGGGTGCGGCCATCGCGCGTGGTCCGATGACAAAGGCGATAGCGAGCAAAACCTTCAGTGAATGCATGTACCACCATGAGTGCACGGGCGGCATCCTCGCAAATTTGCCGCAGGAATGTAAGAACGGATCGAGGTACAAAGCTCCCTCCTACCGAGGCCCACAAAGAAGCGGCGATCTACGAACATTGGCCGACGAAAACCCGAGTCGAATGGTAAATTGCGCGGCGCGCGGTCAAGTTTCATGTTGGCTATAATGACGCGGAAGAGTTGTCTGTTTCTCCGACTCATCCGCGACTCCGAGCTATGTCCAGTGCCGAGTACCACGAATTTCAACCGCGTGCCGGTCTAGCTGCAATCATTGACTGTTTGTGGACCTTTGATGGCGATGACGCCGTGGCGGATCAACCGGTGTGTCCTGATGGACGCAGCGAGCTGGTCGTCCACTGCGCCGAGCCCTTTCAGGAGTATTTTCCGAATTCCGCGGTCACCGTCCGAAGCTAGATGCCGTCAACTGTCGCCGCCAAGTCACGGATCACGCGCAACATTCTCGCGGGGCTGGCTTTCAGCCTGCTAGCCGCGTGCAGCGGTGGCTCTGCACCTGTACAGCCGACCCCTGCCGCTCCCGCTCAGCATCCGCCGATATCGAACGTCGTCGCGTTCATGGGCGATTCGATAACTCAATTGTGGGACATACCCCAGTACGACACGACGCAGCCGACCATCAACTTCGGCATCGATGGTCAGACTACCCCGGCAATGCTGAATCGCTTCGATAATGAAGTGATCGCGAGCGCGCCCGGTGTCGTGGTCATCCTCGGAGGGATAAACGACATCGTTCAATACGACGAGGGAGACATAACTACCCCGCCGTCGATTGAATCAATAACAGCAATGGCGGCAATGGCGCAATCCGCTGGCATCAAGGTGATTCTGTGCTCTGTCCTACCTACCAACATCGCTCCTATCCCGACACTACCGCTTGTAGCGGGAATTCCGGCGGCCGTCGAGGCATTCAATCAGCAGCTCATGACACTGGCAGCGGCTAACGGCTACCTGTACGCGGATTATTACGACGAGATGCTTGCGCCGGACGGGACTCAGAACACGGCGCTATTCATGGATCAGGTTCACCCCAACGCGGCCGGATATGCCGTCATGTGGAAGGTTCTCGCGCCGCTGCTGCAGGAAGATGGTCAATGAATCGGACGGCCGTTCGCCGCATTCCAAATTCTCTCAGCCTGCAATGCCCGGCCGACACAGCAATGGGCCGTACACTCAGAAATCACAGCACGGCTGCCCCGCGATCGCGCCGCCCGCAGAGCGAAGGCTAATTTCGCTAGGTCAGATTGCGCATGTAGCCCTGCAGAGTCCGACCGACTTCGCGAATGAGATACTCGTGCGACTGCGATGCTATTTCGGGTACCCGAAGGATGTAGCGCGCCACCAGCAACCCAATGACCTGTGAGCCGATCAGCGCTGTGACACTCGTGAGTTGCTTCGAAGGCCCGAATGGCTTCAGTAACTCTGCGTACTGGCTCTCGTACTGACCTATGAATTTCACGCGTGCCGCGTCGTTGGACATCGCGGTAAGTAATACCGCGCGGCGGCTGGGACCGGTCTCGGGGCTCTCCCAGTTCTCAAGGACTCGGCGCACGAGGGCCTCCCCCAAGCGCGACTTGGGCACATCAGCGTAAGCCGAAATATTCATCTTAAAGTTGGTGACGGCGGCAAACAAAGATTCCTTGTTGCGGTAGTAGCGCATCACCATCGCCGGATTGATATTGGCCTCGGCGGCGATCCCGCGAATCGTCGCATGATCGTATCCGTCCCTGCCAAAAATAACCCTGGCGGCCTCGAGAATCCGGTCTCGAGTAGGTTGAGAACGCAGCGGCTTATTTTCCAAATCATTGATTTTCATCGATATAAGTCCTGTATGCAAACAAGTGTTTGCAAACGTGCGTATGTTTATCTAAGATGCATACACTTGTTTGCAAACGAGTGAATGCAATCTTACCACTACTTAATCGGGAGAATTCAAATGTTGCTTCAATTGGCTTCGGGCTTGGGCTCGGGATTCGCAGTGTTATTTCAAGTCCGCTCGGCGATCGCTGCCGGCGCACATTGCCGCGACCCTAAACTGTGGAAGCGGTCGATGAACCAGCTCAAACGGGTCCTGCCGCTCACAGTCGCATCGGTTTTGGTGCTGGCAGGATGCGGCGGCGGAGGTGGCGGGTCTAACGCCCCAACAATTAGTGTGGCCTTCAGCGGCAATCCACCTTCGGCTGTGATCACCAACTCGGCGACGCAGATTGCTGCGGTGGTGAACGGCGACAGTACGCATGCCGGGGCGAAATGGTCGGTGACCTGCGGGAGCTCGCAATGCGGAGCCGTTTCTCCAGCCACGACCACGAGCGGCGGGAACACCACCTACACCGCGCCAACCGCGGTTCCCAATGCCGCGATAGTTACCATCACCGCTACTTCGGTGGCCGATCCGACCAAGAGTGTGGCCACCACGATTACCATCAACGCCTCGCAGCCTGCGGGTCCGATCCTCTCTGACGGCAACTACGTCTACCACTATTCTGGACAGGATAAGAAAGGCCTGTATTTCGTAGCTGGTGTATTCACGATTAAGGGCGGTGCCATTGCCGCAGGTGAACAGGACTTTACCGATGCGGCCTACTACGCCACCGAGATGTTAAATGCTGCCAACAGCAGCCTTTCCCGCGTCGGCGGAAATATCCAGATCGTATTGGACACCGGAGATAACTATATCGGCGTCAACGGCGTAGTGACTCTCCGCGGTGCCGTGGTCTCTGCCACCCGCGTGTTGCTATCCGAGTTCGACACTTCTGCCTCAGGCAGCGGTGCACTGGATCTTCAGAGCGCGGCTGACATGCCCGAAGGCAGCTATGCCTTCTACGCTTCCGGATCTGATCAGGCGGGTCAAGGCCTCGCCATCGGTGGAGTCGTGGATTTCTCCGGCGGTGCCCTCCTCCCGTCCAGCAGTGTCTTCGATTTCAACGACAACATGACCACCCTTCTACAACGACAAAGCTTTGCCTCCGGCGCCGTTAGCAGCGCCGACAGCTTTGGGCGAGTGACCTTCAGCCTCGTGCCGAACAGCAGCTCAGGAGTCAAAGCGCTGACTCTCACCGGATATGTAAACGGCGATCAGATCCAACTCGTCGAGAGCCAAGGAGATGCGCTCAACGCGTACACAGGCGGCACGGCACTCAGTCAGGGAACGCACGCGGGCTCCTTCTCGATGGCCAGTCCATTCGTAGCCGGCGCAACCTATGCCTTCGGATCGAGCGGCATGGACAACAATGGCACCACGAATTTGGCTGGAGGACTAGCACTCCGTGCGGATGGCACCCTCTCAGGCGCCATGGCGATCAACGACATCGTAAATTCTTTCGGTTTCACGATCACAGGCGGCACTTACACGGTCGATCCCACCGGAAGGGTTACCCTCAGTAACGTGACATCGCCTTCGCTCGTCGGCGCGTTGAGCTTCCAGTTATATCTCGATGGCAACGGCAACGCATTGGAACTAGGCGTTGATGCGAGTGAAGTGACAGGTGCAATGGCGTACGCTCAAAACGTTGCGAGCGGAGACTTTGAGGGCGCATACGCCTTTGCCGCCCAGGGATTTTGGACGGCGAGCGTCACCACTTATCCGGCCTGGAGCGCTGCCGGCATTACCAGCATCTCCGCCGATTCGGTGGCCGGATTCTCGGACTACACCATGCAGAACGCGGACGGCAGCTTTGCGGCAACTCCCAACGTCGCCCTCTCCGGTGGCGAGAGCAGCGACGAAGGGCTACTGAGACTGTTTGGGCTAAATGCAGGGGCTTTCCAGACCGAAAGCAATTTCGGCTACTATCCGATTGATGCAAATCGCGTGATTGCCATTCAGGTCAACGGACACCAGACTGGCCAGCAAGGCGTGATGATGCTCGAAGCGGTTCAGTCGAATTAAGTCTCAAAACCCGGAGGCGTACCAAGGTACGCCTCCGCTTTCGACGTTGACTCAACGGGTGACGGGTGCCGCCAATTTCACGCTCAGCGGCAATTTCCTCACGTCTCCAATTTCAGCCTTGGCTTGAGTCCAGCCCTCGATGCCAATCGAACCAGCATGTCCAAACTGAACTGACCGATTTTACCGCGCTTGATATAAGACACCCGACCCTGCGTGATGCCCAGCACCTTCGCGGCTTGAGTCTGTTTCAAACCGCTCTTTTTCAGCCATTGTTCCAGTCCTCTGTGCAACGTCGAACGCATCACCAATTCGTCGGCCTCTGCGTTCGGAAACAAATCGCGCAACACACTGCGGCTGGTGGGTGTCACATGACGGGGGCCGTGTTCATCGCGCGTCACTTTCTTGGCTTCCATGATTTTACCTATATCGACTTAATTCGCCTCTGCGAAAATCTCGGTGCCGGCGCCGATACGGCACATTTGACAACAGCTCAGCAAAAGTGCGATTGTCCTCGAGGCTGGAAACGTTACCAGAAACTTCGTGGAACTCAAAGGTCTAACAGCGGCCACGCCGGGGACTAGGCATGCGTCAGTCGTGGGTCATGAAACTGAAGCCGGGTTGCGAGGCCGAATATAAGAAGAGGCACGACGAACTCTGGCCGGAAATGGCCGAGGAATTGCGGCGCGGCGGTCTACGTAACTTCTCGATCTACCGGCACGGGCTGACTCTCTTCGCTTATGTGGAAAGCGACTCGCCCATCGTCAATAATAAGCCGCCCGCCGGTTCCATCCAGTGGAAATGGTGGGGGATGATGGCGCGGCTCATGGAAACGAATTCCGACACATCGCCGGTTATGCAGCCGGTCGAAGAAATGTTCTACTTTTCCGGGTGATCGGAGTTCCCGTCATGGCCATCTCATTGCCGTCGCGTCGGGTGGGTTCTACCGACCTGCGGCTGCCTCCCTTAGGCTTCGGCAGCGCTCATCTCGGCGGGTTATACAACCGCGTGTCCGGCGATGTGGCGAAGCTGACGCTCGATGCCGCCTGGAGCGGCGGTGTCCGCTACTTCGACACCGCCCCTTGGTATGGACGCGGACTTGCCGAGCACCGAGTCGGCAGTTGTCTGATCGACAAGCCGCGCAATGAATTCGTGCTTTCCACGAAAATCGGCCGATATTTTCGACGGCCCGGGGATCCCCGATCCTTCGACCGCGCCCCTTGGGGCGGAGGGCTCAATATGGAGATCGTCTGGGATTATTCCTATGATGGCGTGATGCGCTCCTATGAGCAGAGTTTGCTGCGTCTCGGGCTCGACACGATCGATGGCCTTCTCATCCACGATCCCGAACCGGAGATACACGGCGAGCAGCACGCAGAGCGCATGCGGGATATGGCCGATTCCGGCATCCGCGCGCTGGAGGATTTGAAGCGTGGCGGTCAGATCAAGGCGATCGGCATGGGACTCAACGCGACGGATTCGCTCGAGACCATCGCTCCCATGGTAAAGCTCGACTTCGTCATCGTCGCGATGCCATATACGTTGCTCGACCAGTCAGCTTTGGCGAACGGGATGCGACGCTGCGTCGAGAACGGCGTCTCGATCGTGATAGGCGCACCTTATGCATCGGGGATTCTGGCGACGGGGCCGGGTTCTGCCGCGCGTTATCGCTATGGCATCGCATCCGAGGACATTCAGAGCAAAGTCCGGCGAATCCAGCAGGTTTGCGCGGCACATGGCGTGAACCTCAAAGCGGCGGCGCTGCAGTTTCCGCTGGCGCATCCGGCGGTCGTGTCGATCATTCCCGGTGGAGCGCGGCCCGAAGAAGTTACGGAAAACATCGCTATGATGTCGGCGCCAATTCCAGCCGGGTTTTGGTCGTCTCTCAAGACCGAGGGGCTGATCGATCCACAGGCGCCGGTGCCGGCCTGAGCGGGATCATCAGGCCCCGGCGCGCCCGAAGGTGTGCGCCGCAATGGAAGCCGCTTTTATCTGGGAGCTAAAGCCGGGTGCGAGCGGTACGCGATACCGTCCTCAAACAGGGCCTGCGCGTAACTTGTCGGTTTGACAGGCATGAAGCTCCGCAGTTTACAAATGGATCATGACTAAAATCAGATTCGAAACACCCGCTCCGCGTTGCCCGCGAACATCGCCTGTCTGTCAGGCATGTCGAATCCGGCTATGAGGGTATCGTAGGCGTTGATGAGGTCGGGATAGGAGCTCGCGAGGCGATCGAGTGGCCAGTTCGTCCCGAACATCACGCGGCGGGGGCTGAAAGCCTCGATGCATTCGAGCACCCATGGCTGGAAGCTTTCGACTGTCCACGTGCGATCGAACATTCCGAGGCCCGAGATTTTTACATGGACGTTTTGCGACTTGGCCAGCTCGCGAACCGCCCGCCGCCACCTGCCGAAATATTCCTTGGACCGTTCCATCGGAAACGCACAGTGCTCGATGCAGACCGGATGATCCGCAACCTGTGCGGCTAATTGGCTCACCTTGGACAGATGCTCGTGAGTGGTCGAGACACAGGGCACGAGATTGAACCGGGGCAGCAGCTTGAAGCCGCGGATCCAGTTCGGATCCGCCAACGTTTCGGCCGCAACCAGTTCGCGGATGCCGCGCACATTCGCGAATTCGACGTGGCGGGCGAGCATGGCCTCCGCATCCGGTTGCGCCAGATGACATTCGGCCACGATTCCATGAGGGAAGCCGAAGCGGTCGGCGAAGGCCTGCAGCCATTTCGTCTCTTCGACCGGATCTGTACTCCCCAGTGCCGCTTGCACATGAATCGCTTTGGTGACGTTGGAGAACCGTGTTTCTGCGAGGTAATCCTGCACCCAATAGTGCTGCGCCTTGATCGCGTCGATGTCGCCGAGCGACGGATGGACCGCATCGGCCTCGAGCCACGACCAGCGCAGCGTCGGATGTTTCAGGTCGTGCAGATGGAAGTGTGTATCGATAAAGGGGATTGATGGCATGACGGACGGTACCTCTCGAAAGACCGGAGTATTACGGTGCTGCCTCGAAACTGCCGGGCGGCAGCAGAGGCACCCAGACTTTTCCACTGACGGTCACCGGCACCATCGCCGGGTCAGGAACATGGGCGCTGCTCGGGGCAACGAACAGGCTTTCCCGTCCATAGACGAGCAGGGCCAGTTTCTCGCCGGCGGCGAGGCGCGCAGCCACTCCCACCAGGTCCACATCGAAGGTGCCGGTACCGCGCAGCGGTAACACCTGGTTGTCAATCAGGTCCCACACCTCCGGCGCGGCCTTGTGCTGCTGGCCCAGCCCGACAAACAGAATCGGCTCGCCGGCGGAGTCCGGGGCTGCTTGTACGGTCAATCGCAGATGCGGAATGCCGGCGACCACCGAACTGCCCTGCGCGCCGGTGATACCCAGATCTACGGCGACTGGCACGTCCAGGCTGGCACCGGCGATAACCTTGGTCGCGGGCACCTTAACCGCCGTCGCGCCGCCGGTCTGCATGGTCATGACTTGGTTAACGAGCACCGCATCGTCCTTGGCAATCGACAGGCATGGCTTCGTCGGTACTACGTCCGCCGCGCCGGGCACGCCTTTAAGATATTGCGCGAAGAACGCGCCAATCGCAGTCGTCAAATGCAAACTGCCGCATCTGCCGTCATAGACATTTCCCTGCGGCAAGTAAGCCTCGCCTGGATCAGGAACCAAATGCGCCGCGTTGTGGCCACTCTGGTAGCTGAGCAGACGCACGTCGCCGCCTTCTTGCCTCAGGCACTGGAAGTTGGCGTAGCCCTCGCTAAAGTTGAATAGTGTGTCGCGCATGCCCTGGAACAGAAGTGCGTTGACTGTGGGACCGCGCCGAGGAGCATGCTCCGGTGCCGTGCCAGGGCCGCCGTTGGTAGCCACGCGGCGGTCGGCACAGAAATACTGGTTGCTGTGGTAATAGAGGTAATCCGCGTAGCCATCAAGCATTTTGTTGGCCTGCAAACTCGCGGCCGAGGTGTTGGCGGAATAGGGATCAACTAAGGGACCTTTCGCTGGTGTCGTGCGGACCGACATGTAGGCGGCCTTTGCCACGCCGCCCGGAAAATTCGAGTACGTCAAATCATTCGGCGCGACCCACGCCACCATGGCATCGAGCCTGTGCTTGGGATCAATGTTGTGGAGCATATACTGATACATCCCACCGTATGAGCCGCCGATGGATCCGAGCACGAGATTGTGCGGATCATCTCCGCTCGGGCGGTACTGCAGCCAGTCGAGCTTGGCTTCCGCCCAGTCGAGCACGGCGAGCACATCCTTGCCTTCATAGTCCGGGTCCATGTTCCGGACGGCGCCGCTCGATTCGCCGTGGCCGCGATGGTCGAAGCTGATTACGCCGTAGGCAGCCTCGATGAGGGGCTTGACGTTGGCGATGGTGGCGGCTGTTTCACGACTGAGACCGAATCCCGATGCTTGCAACACCAGGGGGTAAGTCTTGCCGCCTTCCAGAGTCGACGGCTCAAATACCGTGAATGCAACTTTGTCACCGGTGCCGGCCACCTGTATATAGATGCTATAGGCGGTTCCGGGTCGAGACTGCCCCGCGGCCGGCGAAGCAGGAACGGTATTGGTGACGCCGGGAAAATCAGCGGGCGACGACGCTGCCGTTTCTCTTGCGCTTTCGCCGACTTTGCAGCTGCCCAGCGCTATGGCAAGCACTACCGCGCTCGCCGCCAATACGAAACCAACCGCGTTGCCCGCCACTTAAGCTCTGCTCCACTATTCTTTTGGCGGGCGGCTGACCTCCGAAGGCGTGCCGCGGGCGCCGGGAACTTCGTGGACGGGCAGACGCAGATCCAGGTTCGAGACCGCGATCGAGAAGACCCCATTGGAGGGGCGCAGGAATGGCGCGTCCCGGCCCAGCAGCTCGAGCTGAGGGAAGTGGCCGGCCGCAAAATGCCATCCGTTTGCAGAAATCTGGAATGTCTGGCGGCCGTTCGGCGCTTTCGGATCAATCCGGTACGCGCCGCGAGAGACGAGGGTCTTCAGGTTCGTTGTCGGATCCACGTCGACCAAGCGCGCAGCGATGTACGCGAATTCGCCCGTCACCTGCAGATCGGCCGTGACCATCGGCGATCCGAGCAGCGTGTATCCCGAACCAGTGGCGGCAGGTAGTCGATAGGTTGCAACACCACGGCCCTCATCGATCACCGACGCGGTCGTACAAGAGCGGCCGCCGTAAACCGGATCGAATGCTTTGCCAACCGTCGGATCACCGCCGGTGGAAAGGACCGTCTGGGCCGGTTGAGAGCTGAAGCTGACCACTCCGGGGTGAAGCTCCGCCCAGGTGGCGGCCGTAAACGGACCGCCGGATGGGGCACTCGCCGGGCAGGTCTGAGTGAGGGCCCTCAGGCCCAGCGTGGGCTGAGGCCCAGTGCCCTTCACGTAGTGCGCGAAGAACGCCTGGATACGGGTGCGCATTACAGTTAGATCGGCCGCCTTGCTCTGGGCGCGCTGGTGACCGATGTCGCCTAACAGTACCTCGACCGGTACGGACGGGTATTTTGAGCGCAAGAGGTTGTAGTAAATGAGCACCTGATCAGCCCAGAACAAATCGTCAGTGAAGCCATGTCCGAGAAACAGCGGCGCGGGAGCCCGCTGCGGAGTTCCGTAGGTTCCGGCAAGCAAGTTATACGAGGAGTGGAACTGTCCTTGTTGCTTAAGCATCGACTCGAGCTCGGGTCGGTCGTAAGGCTCGCCGACGGCAGTCAGCGCGAATCCCATCATCATGTCGGGCTCAGCGCCCGGGGGTGGGTAGTAGGATCCGCCGGCGCCGACCATGAACAGTCCCCTGCTGATCGACATCTTTTGTACGCCAAACGGCGCAAGGAGATTCGTCGCAGTTTTCTGGGTATCGAGCCAGTGCCCGTTCGGAGTCATCCAGGCCCGGTCGCTCCAAAACGCGAAGGGCGCGGCGGCGGCGATGTGAAGCGGTATTCCGCTGGTGCTCGTCCATGGGCTTAAGGTCCCGTCGACATTCATTACTCGATCGTTGAGGGTTGCGAGCGCGAGCGACGTGCCGCCACCATACGATTCGCCTTGTGCTCCAATCCGGTTGCGGTCGGCGATGCCCTCGTCGACCAAGAGCCCGGCGATGAACTGAGCATCGCGAATTTCGTAACGGAAATCGGCCTGGCGAACGTAACCGTTAGCACACCCGGTTGGATTCAGGAACCGCGAGTTGAGGTTGCCGCACGAGTTGCCCCAACCGCGTGCCGCCAGCTGCACGACTGCGTAGCCCTCCTTCGCCCAGTCATGCGCTGTCGGGCCGCCGTACTGCTTGTCGTCAGGCCCGCTTGGCGGTGCGCCCCAGCCGTGACTCTGAATCACCAAGGGATAATTGCCGTCGGTTGCGGAAGTGGCGGCAGCCGGAAGCGTCACATACAACTCGAGCGGTACGCCGTCGAAGCTCTTCACGCGCAGGTCCGCTCCGTCGGGTCCTTTCCCGTCCCCGTGACATACGCGCACGCCGTCCGATTCAGCCACACACGGAATCGGCTCGCCTTTCACCGTGTATTTCGCGAGTACGACGCTGCGCGCCGCGCCGCTGATTGCATCCCCCGCACTCGCGCTCAATACCATCATAACCGCCGCGATCGCGATCGCTGCCCGTCTAGCTATCCCCATCCTCATTTATGCTGTTCTCCCCTTGGTTCGCCGGCCGTCCGCGTGTGGAAGGCCCGTTACTACGAAGTGCCTGGTAACGTTTCCAGATCGGCACGACAATCGCACTTCTGCGGAGCTGTTGTCAAATGTCGGTCAGCAGGCGTACGGGTCCAAGAAGACCTGAGGAAAGCAGGATCTCGGGCGCTCCGCTTTTCTTGCGCTCTTCGCAGTCGAGATTCCACCAGCAAGGGAAGGATGCGGGAAGATTGCGCTCATACGTTCTCACGTTTGTTTTGGTGAGCCTATCCTGCTTAGGAAGACCACCATCGCCTATCAACCGATTGGGCCACAGGTTCACGACTTCAATTTCCAACCGGTTACCCCTGGCGCGCAGTGCATTACCAACGTTCACCCGCCAGGGCGCGGTCCAAACGATGCCGAGATCTTCCCCGTTCAATCTGACCTGTGCCAGATTCTTGACTGCACCCAGATCCAGATAGGTTACTGCCGCGTCGGGCGCGTCGAAGGTCTTGTGGTACGTGGCCGTGCCACTGTAGTACTTGATACCCTCTTCAGCCCGAGCGATCCAGTCTTGCAATTCCTGAAATACCACTGTGCCGGGGCCGCCCCAACGCGGATCAAAACTAACCTCCCAGGGACCCGTCAACTCAGAGACTTGCAGAGCCCGGCGGAAATTCTTGGCCGTGGCCACGACCAGGTTGCCGACGGGCTTTTGAAACACGACAAACCAACTCTGCTTGGGGGCGAACTGCAGCGGCACGACAGTTCTGCTTTTTTCCTGATGAAATTCGGGCAGCTCGCGCATGTCACCGCTGACTGGATCCCACAGCTCCGGAGCCTTGCCCGATACGCGAAATACTGCCTCGACCTGCCCTGAAGCCTCGCTCAAGTTGGCGACAAAGTAGATATCCGTACGATCCGTTTGGCGATGAATCCAATCGAGTTCGATGGCGTTCGTGATTGCGCGAAATTCCAGGTCCGGGTGCAAGCCATCCGCAGCCATTACCTCCTCGAGGGTGGTGTTCTGAATGACCCTACCGTTGCCAACATGCAGTGTGTTTTTCCCCTTCTCGTGCGCCCCGCCCCACAGCGATGCTGCCAGACTGGCAATGTGCCCTTGTGATGCGGGATAGTTGACCAAACCCAACGAATGTTTGGGCCGCTGTCCAACCACCGTAACCCCACCCTCGGTCAGTTCCCGGATCTTGTCGAGAACCTCGGGCGACATCGCTTCAGCCGTTCCATCTGGTATGACGAGGTAGCGGTAGCTCATGCCGTCTGCCAGAACCAGCCGTCCGTCGTTCGCATGGGCGCGAGTGAGCAGGGCCTGAGCATTGATCACGTCATAGTCGTAGCCGGGAATCGGCTTGCGGTCCAACAGTACGAAATTCGGAATGGCTTCGCCGCTGAAATACGCGACGTCGGCGACAAACCGGCCCTGCCGCAAGAGATGTTGGCATCGCGCCAAATAGGTAAGCCAGGCGTTGCTCTTCGGCCACCAGGTCACATTGCGATCGAAATGCACACCGACATGTTCCCATTGGTAACCGGGGATATCCGTCAGTGTCGACTGGTGAACGAAGAAGCAAAGGACATTGCGCGTCAGGCCCCTGCAAAAGGCACGGTCTCCGTACGGCTTCAGAAAATAGGGATCCTCCGACCAATCGTGGTTGAAATTGGTGAACGCTTCTGCTTGGCTCACGGGCTTGCCGTAAATGTGCGCGGCGCTGGCTGCCTGTCGAACGGTAGCGCCGAACTGCTCCGGCATGGATTGAGCCGACGTGTGGAAAAACTTGCTGGGGACACCCTGAAAGGTCCCGCGCGGGGCTCCATCGGCGCCTCGAACAGGGCCGCGAGAACTCCAGAACTCCGCCATCGGCACATCGCTGATCCCCAAAACCGCGAGCGCGTCGATGTACTGATCATAGTACGGGCCGCCGGATTCCGGATGGATGCCCAATCCATACTTTGCCGAAAGTTTACTCAGACGCCCGTAGTAGTTCTCGGCGATGAGGTCCGCGATAGTTCGCCGATAGTCCCACTTGAATCGGTCGGCCAGTTCCGGAGTATCCAGTTTTTTACCGGCGAGCGCGGGGAGGTACTTGATCAGATCGTACCCTCTACGATCACGAAACTCGGAGATGAAGTTGTTGGTCCAGGTGGGAACTCCAATTTCCCAGCTGTCAATGTGGGTATATCTGAAAGTCTTACCGGTCAGCGGTCCCGCATCTTCGATTAATTTTTTTGCTGTTTCCGCGAAATGCAGATCCATCGCCTCCGAACTCATCGGATCGATTTCCCACTGCGGCGTGGGGGACGATGACATCTGGATTCGCCTGTAGCCCTCGTCCGTGACAGGTTGAACCAAATAACCAATGCGCAGGATCGTCCAGCGTCCTCGCGGACAATTCCAGTGAAGGTGTTCGCCTCGCATGAAACCGGACACGTCGGTGGCCTGCTCAACCGGCCACACACCGTCCCTCTCACGGCACGCGAGCACGGCAATATCCCGATACCAGTCAACGGGGTCCTGTACTACTTGCGGCACGCCGCTATCGAGACTGCTCGCCGCGGAGGGCGGAGCGACCGGCGTTGGCCTGAATCTCGGAATCTCCCGGTCGATTTCGACTCCGCCATCGATGACCGTTTCCTTCCAGACGAAGTCCTTGATTGCCAGTTCCCGAGTGACCCAGGGACCCCCTGCATTCCATCCACTGCAAAGATTGACACTCATCTCCAGCCCAAGTCGCGCCGCTTCCTTGACGGCATGGCGAAAATTGACGCGCCATTCTTCGGACATGAAGAGCGGTCCCTTGGGTGCATCACGTCCACCCAGGCCGGCATCGAACAGCAGAACCCCGCTCACTCCTTGCTTTCGCATTGTTTCGAGATCAGCAGTAATCCCTGCTGCGCTCGCTGCGCTGTCCAGCCACCACCAGTAAACCCAAGCCTTCGAACTGTCCGGCGGACTGACGAACGCCTGCTCCAAAGCGCCCGGTTGATCCGCAGCAGTTTCGCCATTTCCGAATAGCGGAGCGCACCTCAAGATCAGTCCCGCCGCGCCGGCGCTTGCCACGAAGGCGCGGCGTGATATTTGGGGGCTTCGCTTCGGCTCTCTCATATGGTTTACCCTTCGAGTGTGAAGTCTCGCTCGCCTCACCGCTGCTTGACTTCGCTAGGATAGTCCCACTAATCTGGAAACGTTACCAGCATTGCTGGAGCAGACGCCGGACCGCACGGCGCCGAGTTTACGAGGCATTCGCCGTTACTGAGGTTTTTCCATGAAAGCGAGCATCCTGCTCTCGAGTGCGGCGTGCGTCCTAGCAATCTCAATTGTTTATGCCGCAGAAAGCTCCGATCTGCTTGCGCCAATCGGCGCGGCGCCGCAACCGGCACCCCCGCCTGTCCGTCCGGTAAGCGAAATCCTCTTCGCTACGAACGTCACCGACAACTATCGGTACATGGAGAAGCTGGAGCCCGAAACGCTAGCTTGGATGAAGGCGCAAGGGGTCTACACGCGCAATGTATTCGACGCCATCGTTCCGCATGCGGCCCTGAAACAGCGGGTGGCGGCGTTTAGCGGCAGCTTCGGCTTCATCCAGAATTATGAGTCCGGAGGCGGACGCCAGTTCTACGAGGAGCGCGCTCCGGGATCGGACGATTTCGATCTGATCGTCAAGGATGAGAAAGGAAAGCGCAAACTCGTGGACCTCGGCGCAATCCGTGCCGCGCATGGCGGAGAGCCGTACGCTATCAACTATTTCCTCGCCGCGCCGGATGGATCGAAAGTTGCCGTCGGCATTTCCGAAGGCGGATCGGAGGCGGCGCAGCTCTACGTTTACGACGCGGCAAGCGGAAAGCAGATCGCTGAGCCGATCGACCGGGCGGAGTACGGCCCGACCACCTGGAGCGGCGATTCCGGTTTGCTGTATTTTATCCGGCTAAAGAAGCTGCTCAAGGGCGAAGAGATCAACAAGTACAAGAACCCGACCGTGGAAGTGTGGGACCTGAAATCGCCGCCGCACTCGGTTGCCGGCCACGGCATCGGAAAGAATGCCGACTTTGAGCCTGATGAAGCCCCGGCGATCAGTATCAGTCCCGATTCATCGCTTGCGCTGCTCGTCTCGAGGAACGGCGTGCAAAGTGAACTCAAGCTGTGGACGGCGCCGGTGGCGAGCGCCAGCAGCCCTAACGCGCCATGGAAGCCATTTGTCGAGCGCAACGACGGTGTCACACATTTTGATATTCGCGGCGACGCAGCCTTTCTCGTGTCGCACAAGAACGCGCCCACCTCGCAGGTCTTGCGCGTGAAAACCGGCGCGCCGCTTTCGACTGCAACCGTGCTGGTACCCGCGCAGGCGGATCGGATAATAGAAGATGTGCGAGCAGCCTCAGACGGCCTTTACGTGTTGGCCCGACGAGGCGCCTATTCGACGCTGCTGCGCGTGCCCACCGGCTCGACCAGGATCGAAGAGCTACCGCTTCCCGCCAAAGGTCACATTTCGGAGGCCTTCACCGATTCGAGCCAGCCTGGAATCGACATCAATTTGTCGAGCTGGGTGGTGCCGCCGCAGGAACTCGCTTACGACCCGGCAAGCATGAAATTCACCCCTCTTAGGATCGAAGTTGCCGGCAACATGAATCCGGCGAAATTCACCGTGAGCGACCGCGAAGCCAAGGCGCGCGATGGCACGATGATTCCGCTCACGCTCATTGAACCTGTGGGCGCGCCCAAGCCGCAAATCGTGCTGATGGAGGCCTACGGTTCCTACGGATATTCGCTGCTTGCGCAGTTCGATTCGCGGCGCGCGCCGGTGATGAATGAGGGGATTACCTACGCCATCTGCCACGTGCGCGGGGGCGGCGAACTCGGTGAAGCGTGGCGGCTCGCCGGCAAAGACGCCAATAAGCACAACACTTGGCAAGACGACATCGCGTGCGGCGAGGAGCTTATCGCCCGCGGGATTACGAGCAAGGACAAGCTGTTTATCATTGGCATGTCGGCCGGCGGCATTACCGTAGCCCAGGCGATGAGCGAGCGCCCCGACATGTTCGCCGGCATCATTGACTTCGTCCCTGCCGCGAACACGCTGCGCATGGAATTCTCGCCCAACGGACCGCCCAACGTTCCGGAGTTCGGCACCGTGACAACCGAGCATGGATTTAGAAATCTGTATGCGATGGATTCCATCCAACACGTGAAGAAGAGCGTGCACTATCCGGCGATCATAATTTCGCTCGGCCTGAACGATCCACGCGTCGAGCCCTGGGGCCCGGCGAAATTCGCAGCGGCTCTGATGGCGTCGGGATCGCCCAATCCGGTGCTGCTGCGGGTCGATCCGAACTCCGGGCATGGCCACGGCTCAACCAGAACGCAGACCGATTTATTGGTGACCGACTGGATCGCCTTCATCAAGTGGCGCGCAGGCACGCATGGCTGGCGTCCCGAGTTCGGCCAGAACGGCCCTTAGAACTCGAGTCGACTACTTGCCGGCGAGGAACTTCCGTACCGTCGCGTTGAACTCCTGGGGTTTCTGCCACATCGCGAAGTGGCTGGCATCCTTCATGATCACGAGACTCGCGCCCGGAACAAGTTCTGCGATCTCGCGGGTATGCTCGGGCTTGATGGCCTCATCGTGTTCGCCATCGAAAATCATCGTCGGCACGGTAATGGCCCGCAGCTGCTCCTCGGAATACCGAGGCTCACTTACCCACATCTTGGAGATCTGTTTGAGGAAGTCGTCGAATTCGCCGGGCGTCGGCGACAGAGCCGCATAGTCTTTCCGGGCACGCGCGAAATAGGCGTCGAAGGTCGGGCTTTTGGCGACATCCCTGGTGCCCTCGGGCGTGAAGTTGGCGGCGAACGCGAACAGCCGGCTCAGCCGCTCGGGATGGCGGATCGCGATATCGAGACCGATGATGCCGCCATCGCTCCAGCCGATCAGCGCCACCTTGTCGATCTTCAGGAAATCCAACAGTGCCACGTAGTCATCGGCCATCAGCGCGTAGCTGAAGGGTTGCTTTGAGCGCGTGCTGCGCCCGTGTCCGCGGCTGTCGGCGACGATCACCTTGTGATCCTTGGCCAGCGCCGGCACCTGAAAGCCCCAGATGTCGGCGTGGCCTAATCCGCCGTGAATCAGTAGCACAGGCGGCCCTTCGCCGTACACCGCGTAGTACATTCGGATGTCATTGACCGGCGCCATCCCACTCTCACGCGGCTGAGGCATGGGAGGCGGCTGCGGTAGGGTCTGCCAGATCTTGGCGGCATGAGCGGTGATCGCGAGCAGCAGACCTGCGGCAACAATGTAAGCACGCATTGGATTTGTCATGTTTCTCGTGAGTGTTCGGCGTGTCGCATGAGAACTCTGCGACTGCCGGCGTCGAGCGGATTTGGCGCGCGCAGCGCATCGCTACGGATGATCCCGCGCGATTTTAGGATCGCCTTGCTGGATGCAATGAATATGTCGAGCGTTTGCGCCTCAAAGACCAGAAGAGGCTGCAACCGGGCGAAGCGCAATGCCGCCTCGTCACGGCGCCCCGCCCTGTACGCGTCATAGATGCCCACGAACTCGGCCGGTGCTTCGCAGCCCGGAATCATCCCCCCAGCGCCGGCATCCAGAACGTCCAGATAGTGCAGTCCGGAGGCGCCGCCGAAAACGCGTACCCGCTCGCCGAGCAAGGCCACGAGCTCCGCGGTGCGAGCCGCCGCCGGAAAGCCTTCCGACTTGGCGTAGCGAACGTTCGTACGGCCGGCCGCGAGTTCTGCCACGAACTCAGCGCCCAACGAGACGTCGATGAACGCAGGCGCGTCCTGCACCATCACTTCGATCGAGGCGGCCGCATCGCAGACCGCGAGGTAGTGATCCCGCAATGCCTGCTTGCTGATCGTCGGGATTCTGGGCGGCGCCGACATGACAGCTGTGGCTCCTCCTTGCGCGGCGTGACGAGCCAGAGCGCACGCACTAGCAGTATCGTCTGCACTGACGCCGATGAGTACCCGTGTGTCGGGTGGTACCGAGCGCAGCACAGTATCCGTGACCTCGAGCCGCTCCTCGATCGAAAGCCGTGAGGCCTCGCCCCCGAGCCCGAGCGCAGCGATTCCATGAGCGCCATTCTCGAGCTGATAGGAAATGATCCGTGCAAAGTCATCCCAGAGGATCCGTCCGATGTCGTCGAACGGTGTCGGGAGCATGGGAACGACGCCTGAAAGAGCAGCCGTCGACATTTAGTGCGTGTACGGCCTGTGCAGAGCAATATTCCGATTGAGCTCCACGCCGAAGCCAGGGTGGTCGAGCGCCGAGACTTTCATGCGCCCATTGAGCGGCACCGGTTCTCCAAGAAGTTGCGGATGGAACATCGGCACGACCTCGGTTGCGGAAGGGTGCATCATCAGGAATTCAGCGAAGGGGCTGTTGTGACGCGTGACAACGAAGTGATAGCTGTAGACACTGGAGCCATGCGGAATCAGCAGCACACCGTGTGAATCGGCAAGCGCGGCGATCTTGATCAATTCCGTAATGCCGCCGCACCATCCCACATCCGGCTGGATGATGTCGCAACACTCCATTTCCAGAAGCATGCGAAAACCCCACCGCGTCGCTTCGTGCTCACCCGTAGTCACGAGCATCCCGGCGGGCACAGCTCGTTTGAGCGCGGCGGATCCCCAGTAGTCGTCAGGGCTCAGCGCCTCTTCGATCCACTTCAACCCGTGCTCCCAAGCCTTTTGGGCCAGACGAGTCGCATAGTTCAGATCAAGACTCATCCAGCAATCGAGCATCAGCCAAAAATCGTGTCCGGTCTTGGCACGCATATCGGCCAGCGCCGCGAGATTTTTTTTCAGGCCCTCCTCGCCTTCGGCCGGTCCGTGCTGCAGGGGCAGCTTGCCGCCAATGAACCCCAAGGCCTTGGCCGCATCCGGACGAGCGCCGGTGGCATAGAACTGAAGTTCATCGCGAACGGCACCACCCAACATTCGATACACCGGCTCCTCGCGTAATTTCCCGAGAAGATCCCATAGCGCTAGATCCACGCCCGAGATCGCGTTTACTACCAGCCCTTTTCGGCCGTAGAACTGCGTAGCGAAGTACATCTGGTCCCAGATTCGCTCGACCTCCGAGGGGTCGCGGCCCTCCAGAAACCGCGCCAGGTGTTTTTCCACAATGAAGGCCGCGGGCTCGCCGCCCGTAGTGACGGCAAAACCAATCGTGCCGTCTTCCGCTTCGATCTCAACCACCAGAGTGCCGAGCACATTGGTGCCGAACTTGCGGCGACTTTGTCGATACTCCGGGTAGCGCGCCATGGGACTCGCGATGTGATCGTCGATCCAATGCTCACCCGGCTGGTCGTGATAGTCAGCGCCGCCGCCTCTCGTCACCGAGGCTCGCACGTGCTTGATCTTAGAAAGCTTCATCGAACTCCCTCAGCCTTAGGTCTGCTCGTCAGTATGTGGTTCGCCCGCCTGAAGTATCGAAGACTGACGCCGTGGTGAAGCTGCATTCTTCGCTCGCCATGAAGCAGATCATGGCGGCGCTCTCGGCCATTTCTCCCAGGCGTCCCATTGGGATCTTCGCGCGCATGTAGTCCACTTGACTCTTCGGCAACTGTTGCAGGATCGGGCTTTCGAATGTGGCGGGGGTGATGGCGTTGGCGAGAATGCCACGCTGAGCCAGCTCTTTGCCAAGTGATTTCGTGAATCCTAGGACCGCCGCCTTCGATGCCGAATAAGCTGAGGCATTTGGGTTGCCTTCCTTGCCTGCGACCGAAGCCACGTTCACGATTCGGCCGTAGCCGTTCGCCAACATGAACGGAATGACCTCTCTGCAGGCAAAGAAGACCCCGTTCAGGTTGATCGCCAGCGTCCTGTGCCAGCTGTCGATTGGGAAGTCCTGCACCGGAGCTGTCGCGCCGGTGATGCCCGCCGAGTTGATCAGGATGTCGATATGCCCGAGCACCTCGTATGCTTCCTTTGCGGCGCGGGCGACCACGGAGTGATCGGAGACATCGACCTCGGCGATGTGCGTAGCCGCGACATCGGCGAAAGCAGCGTCGAGCGCGGCACGGTTCACATCCCACAACGATACGGCACCGCCCTCTTGAACAATGCGGTGAGCTACGGCCTTGCCCAACCCTGATGCACCGCCCGTAATCACCGCGGCACGACCGGAAAAGCGGTCGACAAATTGATTCATCCGGTTGCCTCTTCAATGGCCGACAGGCGCGTACGTGGCCGCCGCGCGGGCGCGGCCGGCCGCGTGGCTGGAAACGTTTTTTAACGGTAATTAATTATGAACGTAGCGGATGATCTGTCAAGCTGCACGAAGCGAGCGCTGTCGCTCACAAGAAGGTGCGATCCATAATGATGCTGACGCGCAGAGGGTTTGGCACGGCCGGGGCAGCGCTCGCCGGATTGAGCCTGTTGCGCCCAGGGCCGCTATTCGGCGCTGTAGCGTCGACGACGCCCACCGTGATCGATCCAATGGATCTCGTCGATCCCGAGCTAAAGCCGATTCTTCAGGCCTCGCTCAAACAGTCTCCACAAATGGTGTGGTCGGAAAACACACTCCCTGGCGTGCGTCAGCGATCCGCCTCCTTGACTCGCCCGCCGCTGGCACGGCCGGCCTTCTTTGAGCGAATGGTTCCGGGCGCGGCAGGTGCTCCGGACGTGCACGTCGTCGTGATCGGCGCGTCGGCAGACGCTGCGGTCCGGCCCGGGGTGCTTCACATTCATGGTGGCGGCTATATAGTGGGCAGTGCCGCGGAAGGCATTGCTCCGCTGCAGCTGCTCTCCGCCGCACAGGGGTGTACGGTCGTGTCCGTCGACTACCGGCTTGCGCCCGAGACCCGGTTCCCCGGATCGCTCGAGGACAATTACGCGGCGCTGCGCTGGCTGCACGCTAATGCCAAAGAGTTGGGCGTCGATCGAAATCGGATAGCACTGTTGGGAGAGAGTGCTGGCGGTGGCCATGTCGCCGCCTTGGCCCTCGCGGCCCGCGATCGCGGCGAGGTGCCGGTCGCCATGCAAGTGATGCTCTATCCCATGCTCGACGATCGAACTGGCAGCAGTCGCGCAGTGCCACCGCCCCTAGGTACATTCGTGTGGGATGCAGCTGCGAATCGTTTCGGGTGGAGCTCACTTCTGGGAGTTCCGGCCGGCTCCGCTTCCGTTCCGCGAGGATCGGTCCCCGCACGCGTCGAGAATTTGCGTGGGCTGCCGCCGACATTCATAGGCGTAGGATCGATCGACCTGTTCGTGGAAGAGGACATCGCGTATTCGCAGCGCCTGATTCAGGCCGGCGTACCGACGGAGCTTTTCATTGCACCGGGCGGATACCACGGATTCGATATCATCGTGCCCGAAGCCAGGATCTCAAAGAGATTCAAAGCTGCCTGGAATGACGCCCTGCACCGTGGCTTGAACACGAAACTGATACAAGAAGGAACCGCATGCTGATCGGTATTGACCCCTTGCTAGGGCCTGAGTTGCTGTGCCATCTGCGCGCCATGGGCCATGGCGATTACTTGGTCATTGCCGATGCAAACTTTCCTGCCGGCTCGGTCGCCAAACGACTCGTGCGATCGGAGGGGGTGACGACGCCGCAGATGCTCGCGGCAGTTCTGTCCGTCCTGCCGCTCGACACATTCACCAATTCTGCGGTCTGTGTCATGGAGGTAGTCGACAGTCCAGGGGTCCTTGCACCCATCACCGACGAGTTTCGGAAGATCGTCGTCGCGCGAGCCGGCCAGAAGTTCTCAAAGATTGTTGGACTCGAGCGGTTCGCCTTCTATGAGCGTGCCCACCAGGCGTATGCGGTAATCGCAACCGGAGAACGCCGCCTTTACGGGAACATCATTCTTCAAAAGGGTGTCCTTGAACCTTAGGGCCGCAATGTTAGCGTTCGACGCTGCCAGTTTATTCTGCAAAAGATTCCACGTAGCCGAATAAAGCGGCGGTTCCGCCGGTATGAATGAAAACGACGTTGGAGTCACGGTTAAACTTGCCGTGGCGAATCAGCTCGATCAGTCCGACCAAAGCCGGGCCGGTGTACGCCGGGTCCACGAGTATCCCTTCGGTTCGCGCGAACAGACGAATGACATCGGCTACTTCACGGGTCAGGTGGCCGTATTGAATGGGATTCGGGTCGGTGGCCACGACGGAACTTCGCTTCACGGCTGAAGGCTTTCCCAACAGTGTGGCGGTCTCCGTGGCCATTTGAAAAACCATTTCCTCGAGATCCTTCGGCTCCTTCCCACCGCCGATACCGATCACAGGAATTTCTGCATCGCTCACAGCGAGGCCTGCAACCAATCCTGCCTGGGTCCCGGCACTGCCGGACCGGTGGACGATTGCATCGATCTTTAGGCCCAAGTCCCTGGTCTGCGCGACGATCTCACGAGCGCAGTCGACATAGCCTAAGGCGCCGATGGGATTGGACGCGCCGACGGGAATCGCGTACGGGCGAGCCCCTTGCTCTTTAAGCCGTTGCGTGCACCTCTCGACTTCCAAATTTAGGTAAGTGAGTACATCCTCGCCGCTGGGACCGTCGAGCTCATGAATCACGGCACCGTGCAGTCGATCGAGCAGAATGTTGCCATTCTGCCGATACGCACGTTCACTGAACCCCGTCATGTTCCAGAGTAGGAGATGGCACTTCAGGCCAAGTCGTGCTGCCGCAGCCGCGGTCTGTCGCGAATGGTTGGATTGCCACGCCCCGGCTGTTACGACTGTGTCCGCCCCTTTTGCCATTGCATCGGCAAGCACGAATTCCAATTTTCGGACTTTGTTGCCGCCGGTGGAGACGCCGGTGCAATCATCCCGCTTGACCCACAAACGCGGGCCACCCAAAAGCTTCGAAACTCGATCCATCGGTTCGAGCGGCGTAGGCAAGTGCGCGAGGCGGACCCGCGGGAACGATGCGAGATCAATCATTGAACTATTACCTCATCGAGTTTACGGCGATATGCCCGTGGCGTCGCCTTCAAAGTCCACTTTGCACCACCGGCTTGAGTTTCGCAGCAGGAATGCTTCGTTGGCTGCGAAAGAAGCGCCAAAGGCCATAGGTGAGCACCGGGATCACGTATACCGCGAGAAATGCATACGCGAGCGCGCGATACCCGCGCGCAATCAGCGTAACCAGGCCAAAGCGAGTCGCTACGAAGATCGAAACGACGAGCATGCCACCGGCAATCCATAGGCGCATCGCAGTTGAGAGTGCGCGTCCGCGCGCACGCAGAACGCCGGCGACCCTCTCATTGATGGCGTGCACCATGCCCGTGCCACTCTCAAGCAACGCCGCAAGGATCATGAGCTGGAAGATGAAATGGAATACTGGAGCATCGAGGCGCTGCAACATGTAATCCGACGGAAGGGTTGCGCCGGCGATGTCCGGGTAAAAAGCAGCCATACACACGAAAAAGAGCACCGCCGGCAGCATTCCGAGCGGCCCGGCCAGCAATCCAGCGATCAGCGCGTCTTTGTTGCTGGTCAAATGTCGCAGGACCGGCAGTATGACTACCGCCCCCACGGCGTTGTATGCAGCATACGTCGATCCGCCGATTGCCCAGTTCGTCATCGGAAATTGCGCAGAGAAGTTTGCCTCTATTCGGCCAAACGACTTCACGAATACCAGGGTGAAGAAAATCGCATACACGCCGTACAGAAAGTACGTTACGTACTTAAAGAGACGCTCCACGGAGTCGCTGCCGAACGCGGCGACTGTCGCGATGCCCGCAACGAGTCCGAGAGTGCCGACGACTGCCGGCCAACCAAACAACGCCGTCCCTATCGCGCCCGCTGCCGCTCCGAACACCGACAACCCGACCAGGACCGCGCAAGCATAGATGATGTCAAACAAAAACCACCCGGGCCCAAGCAGGTTGCGAAAGAATGCTCCGTAGTCGTGACTATGAGTGCTTCGTGCAAATAAAAACGTCACCGCACAAATGATGCCCCAGAGCAGCATCGCAAGAAGCATTCCGAACAGCCCACCCCATGGACCGCTCGGGAGGAAGTACTCCGCGAGCTCGCGGCCGGTTGCATAGCCACCGCCGATCACCACTGCCTTGAAGGCAAAACCCGGCAGAAAGAATCGCTTAAAAACGGAAGAACCCATACCTTGCAAGCACGTCTCCCAATTTCAATCGCCTCCAAAGGCACTATGTCATCTTTCTCGCCGCAAGCATACGCTAAAACAGCGCACGTGTGGATATTGCGTGCAATAGCCGATGCAGTACTTCATTGTCGCTTCAGTCACCGCGGAGCTCCGCCCCCTATTACGCGAGTGTGGACATTGCGTGCAATAGCCGATAGAGTCTGCGCACGGGGCCGTCACCTCAGCGGGGCGGCGAACACAAGAATTTTCGTCAAGTCGGGGGAGCTCTCATGCGCCTGAGTGTCGTAACTAGCGCTATATGTTTGACGATCGCAGGAGTGTGCCCGAGACCGAATGCTCTTCTGGCCCAAGAAGCCCCAAGCCCGGACCAGCTTCAGGAAATCATCGTCACCGCGGAAAAGCGCTCCGAACGTCTGCAAGACGTTCCCTTGTCGGTGTCTGCGCTCTCTGGCGAGACCCTGCAGGCGATGGGCGCACAAACATTTACCGACTATGCTCGCTCGATTCCCGGGCTGACGTTTACCGATCTGGGCGGGGGACGACAGATCCCGGCCATTCGTGGAATAAATCCGTCGGCCGGAGAAGGCACGGTGGGCTACTACATCGATGAGACGCCGATAGCAGGCATTGAAGGAGAGGGCATTGTCTCGCAACCCACCCTCGTCGATATCAATCGAATTGAGGTGCTGCGCGGCCCGCAGGGTACGCTCTATGGCTCAAGCTCCATCGGCGGGACGATTAAACTTATCCCGAATGCGCCCGACCTGTCGAGTATCGAAGGCTCCGTCAAAGCCGACGGGCAGTTCATTCAGGGCGAGGGCGGCACTTCCCCGGGTGGACAAGCGGAGTTGGTGCTGAATCTGCCAATCGTGCAAGACCTCGCGGCACTGCGCACCGCCTTCTGGTATCGCGATTTGGGTGGCTTTATCAATCGCACTTGGACGAATACCGGCTCAAATGGGATTGCTACAGGCCCGGTGGTCGGCACCGTGAAAAATCTGCCCGATGAACATACCTGGGGCTTGCGGAGCACGGCGCTGGTTCAGCCCGTTGAACAGCTCAAAGTATCCGCCATGGTCTACCGCGAGAGGCAGCAGCTTGACGGGTTCACCGATATCACTGGCGGCGCGAGCAATCCAAACAATCAGCTCTTCCAGAACTTCATCTCGAACACCCCCGAACCCCAGTTAAACGATATTAGTTTGTACAACCTCACGGTCAATTACAGCTTCGGACGGTTCAATGTTGTTTCCTCTACCAGCTATATGGAGAGAATTCTGCAATATACGGAAGAGGCAACTTCACTGATCCAATTAACACCCAGCTTTTTTGGAGACCCCGTCTTTGAAGGGACCTTTCCAAGCGTGGGGACGTTTCGCCAAACGGCAAATAATTTCTCGCAGGAGGTGCGGCTGGCTACCTCTGAAGCCATAGCCGGGTTTGAAGGGGTCGTCGGCGGCTATTTTGCGAATGCTCACGACCCGCGCAGTTACTATCAGATTTACCCTCAATACAATCAGGTTGTTGCCGGCAATAATCCCGCGGATCCCGCCTATGCACCGAACGGAGGTAATTTGTATAGCGCGTGGGGCCCTGGATTCAAAGAGCGTCAAATCGCCGCGTTTGGTGAGCTGACTTATCATTTCACGGATGCGCTCACCTTGACGGGCGGTGTCCGTCATTATGACGTATCGAACGAGTTTGAGCTGTACCAAAGCGGGCTCTTTATTGGCGGGAACGTCCCTGACGTAGTCAGCTACACGGATGAGGGTTCTAAGGCGCAAGGAAATGTGTACAAGGGGAATCTCTCGTACAAGCTCACCCCGGAGCACTTGGTGTATGCGCAGTTCTCGGAAGGCTTTAGGCCGGGCTTCGGCAATGCTCCGCTGCCTTCGGAATGTCCCTCTACATACACACTCGAGGTAAAGCCGGATTCGATCAAGAACTACGAGCTCGGTGCCAAAACGGACTGGCTCGACCGCCGACTCACGGTCAACGGTGCGGTGTATCGCATCAATTGGAACAACATTCAACAAGGACAGCTCCTGCCGTGCGGATTCGGCATAGCAGAGAACTTTGGTTCCGCCGTGATCAAGGGCGCGGAGCTCGAGGCCAGCGCTCAGCTGACACGTCTGGTCACTGCGGGTCTCTCAGCGACATACCTCCACACCGAGCTCGCCCAAGCGTCTCCGGTTTTGGGAGCTCTCGCAGGAGATCCGATTGAGTTCGTGCCGAACTGGCAATATGCTCTGTATGCGCAGACGAAATTTCCGCTTCGTCAGGCAGACGACGGCTTTGCCCGGCTGGACTATCAGTACACGGGGCATTCGATTGCCAACTACACTCGCCTTCCCGACGGAAGCTTTGATCCAGACGATGAAGTCCAGGTGGTGCGCCAATTGAATGCCAGGCTCGGCGAGCATTATCAGGCCTGGGAATATGCGTTGGGCGCGACGAACCTTCTCAACAACGTGGACAGACAATCTATTGACCCGAACGCCTCTATCACTGTGGCAATCCCCGGACGCCCGCGATATGTCGTGACCAGGCCGAGGACCTTTACGCTGAGTGCGAGCTACAAATTCTGAGTCGAATCGGGACTTCTTCGAGAATGCGGCAATATGCCGCTGTTGCGCTGCTTTGCGTTGGGGAGTGGCGTGGCTTTTGCCCGTGAAGGATAAGGCTTAGGATTGCCCGTGGCGCTCATCAGTTATTTGACTCAAATCCATTTCGCGTACGACGCGTTGCGGGTGTTACCCGATGAATGCGCCAGGCTCGATATTCGGCGGCCGCTGATCGTGACGGATGCAGGCGTGCGTCAGGCTGGGCTCGTTGACCGCTTGATTGCCTCCATGAATCCTTCGGCCGAACCTATCATTTTTGACGAGACTCCGGCTAACCCGACGGAGCAGGCGGTCAGAACCGCAGCGAGCCAATTTACGGCGGAAAACTGTGACGGCATCATTGCTCTGGGGGGCGGATCGTCCATTGATCTAGGCAAGGGCGTCTCGATCGCGGCGACCCACTCGGGGTCGTTGCGGACTTTTGCCGCCATCGAACGGGGAATGAACAAGATTACCGCTTCAGTCAGTCCCTTGATTGCGATACCAACCACGGCTGGAACGGGCAGTGAAGTCGGGCGCGCCGCCGTGGTCATCCTCGATGACGGCAGAAAAGTGGGACTCATTTCCCCGCATATCATTCCAAAGTCTGCGATCTGCGATCCTGAGTTGACGATCGGCCTTCCAGCCAGGCTTACGGCAGGAAGTGGGATGGATGCGATAGCACACTGTATGGAAACCTTCATGTCGCCGGCTTTCAATCCACCCGCCGACGGAATCGCGCTGGATGGCCTGCGCCGAGGCTGGGCGCATATTGAGCGAGCGACATTCTCCCCACACGATCGTGACGCGCGACTCAACATGATGAGCGCCTCATTGCAGGGAGCGCTCGCCTTCCAGAAGGGTCTCGGCTGCGTCCACAGCCTCAGCCATTCCTTGGGCGGCATCGACCCAAGGCTGCATCACGGCACGTTGAACGCGATATTTTTGCCTGCAGTGATTGAGTTCAATACGGCGGCGGCATCGGTCAAGAGTGAAAAATGTCTGCCGCGCATGGCGGAAGCCATGAGAATAAGTGATCCAGGAAAGGTGTCTGATGCCATACGCGAGATGAACATCAAGATTGGTCTGCCCAGGGGGCTCTCCGAGGTCGGTGTGGTGCGTGGATCGTTTGCGGAGATCATCAACAGGGCGCTGTTGGATCACTGTCACAAGACCAATCCACGTTTGGCCACGAGCGAAGATTATCGAGAAATACTAGAGGCGTCGATGTAGGGAGCGCTCGGCAGCCGCCGACAGGCAACAATAATTGACAGCTTACCAAAGGCGCTTGACTTTAGAAGGCGGACGGATAGTTTGGTGGGCTATTGCGTGCAATAGCCCGTAACGGATTGGAGCGGAGAAAGGTTTATGGCATCGGGCTCAGACCCACTAATTCGCTTAGGGACCGGCGACAGCGTGGCTGTCGCGCGATTTGACATTGCGGCGGGTCAGCTTTTGGGTGACGGGTCACTTCGTGCCAATCAGGCCATTCCGCGAGGTCACAAGGCCGCCATGGTCGACATTCCGGCGGGTGCGGTAGCAATAAAGTACGGACAGCCGATCGGGATCGCTTCGTCCGCAATTCGCGCCGGCGATCATGTCCACTTGCATAACTTGGCGATGCGCGAAAGCCATCCGAGCCATGAGTTCTGCTCAAATTATCGGCCGGTCTTGGGCGTGCCTCCGTCGGAACGCAGGCAATTCCTGGGTTATTCGAGACCGGATGGACGTGCCGGCACGCGAAACTACATCGCGATCATCAGTTCGGTGAACTGCTCGGCCACCGTCTCGAAGAACATCGCCGAGTATTTCAACCGTCAGGGAGGCCTGAAACAGCGGCTCAACATCGACGGTGTCATCGCACTGACACAGGGCGGCGGTTGTGGTATCAACAACCAGGGGGAGGGCTATCGCATCCTTACGCGAACCCTACAAGGCTACGCACGCAACCCAAACGTCGGCGGCGTATTAATGATCGGGCTGGGCTGCGAGACAAATCAAGTGCAGCAAATCGTGGAAAAATACGAGTTAACCGAAGGTCCTACCTTTCGAACGATGACCATCCAGGGTGCCGGCGGGACACGCAAGGCAATTGAAGCAGGATGCCAAGCGATCGAAGACATGCTGGATCAGGTGAATGCCTGCCGGCGCGAACCTCAATCTTTGTCTCATCTGAAGGTGGGATTACAGTGCGGCGGGTCGGACGGATATTCGGGAATCTCGGCCAACCCGGCGCTTGGCCGTGCCGTAGATGAGTTGGTCTCGCAGGGGGCCACGGCTGTTCTGAGCGAAACTCCGGAAATCTATGGCGCCGAGCATCTCCTCACGAGTCGCGCGGCCACTCCTCAAATTGCGCAGAAACTGCTCGAGCGGATCCAGTGGTGGCGCGCCTACACTGCGCAAAACGACGCGGAGATGAATAACAATCCCTCACACGGCAACAAGGTGGGCGGACTCACCACCATCCTGGAAAAATCTCTCGGCGCGGTGGCCAAAGGCGGTTCGACCTCGCTGAACGCCGTGTATGAGTATGCTGAGCAAATCGAGGCGGCGGGACTAGTGTTCATGGATACGCCCGGCTACGACCCCGTCTCCGTGACCGGACAGGTGGCGGGCGGCTGCAACTTGATCTGCTTTACGACCGGTCGCGGTTCCGTCTCGGGGTTCAAGCCCGCGCCATGCATCAAGATCGCAACCAACACCGAGATGTACGAGCACATGCAGGAGGACATGGATTTGGATTGCGGGACCATCATCTCCGGCCGCCAAAACGTGGAACAGTCGGGTCGCGACATATTTGAACGAATGGTGGCGGCGGCGTCAGGGGAGAAAACCAAGAGCGAGATTTGTGATTACGGCGACAACGAGTTTGTCCCCTGGCAAATCGGTGCTGTGACGTGATTTATGCGCGTGGCATGCGTTGGCCCAGTGTTGTCGGGTGCGCGTAATGTTGGCGACTGAACGACGCCGTATCCCCAAGACCGATCTGCAACTGACCGCACTCGGGTTAGGGACGGCTCCTTTGGGCGGAATGTATGCCGCAGTATCTCTGGGGGATGGCGAGGCGACGGTGGCTGCCAGCATCAACCTCGGACTTCGCTACTTTGACACCGCCCCGATGTACGGCCTGGGAAAGGCAGAGCATGTGCTCGGCCATACGTTGCTCAAGCGGGCGGAGACCGATCCGAACTTTGAATTTGTCTTGAGCACGAAGGTCGGCCGGCTGCTCGTTTCTGATCGCCCCGGCCGTCACCTGCGGGAAGCGGCTCCTAAAAACGACCTCGATGCCGGCTGGCACGGAGCCCTTCTGTTCCAGGAATACTTTGACTACAGTTACGACGCCCTGATGCGGAGCTTCGATGATAGTCAGCATCGACTGGGGACGCCGAAAATCGATATCCTGTATGTCCACGATATCGGCCGCGCCACACACGGTGTTCGACATGAACGTCACTGGAGCGCTTTGACGTCGGGGGGTGGATTTCGTGCCTTGAGCGAGTTGCGCGCGGCGGGTCTAATCAAAGCCGTCGGTTTGGGGGTCAATGAGTGGGGGGTCGTGCACGAGGCCCTAGACTACGTCGATTTGGATTGCTGTCTGCTCGCAGGCCGCTACAGCTTGCTGGAACAAACCGCACTCACGTCACTCCTCTCCCTGTGCGAACGCCGACAGATCGGCGTCATTATCGGAGGGGCGTTCAACTCAGGAATTCTAGTTGCCCATGCGGGCGGCCACCGCAAATTCAATTATGGTGACGCCCCGAATGAAGTTGTCGAGAGAGTCGAGCGGCTGCGCCGGGTGTGCGACACCTTTGATGCTGAGCTCGGCGCAGCGGCACTCCAGTTTCCCCTCGCTCACCCTGCAGTTGTTTCGGTGGTCGTAGGCAGTCGATCTGCCACGGAGATCAATCAAGCCGTTCGCTGGCTCGAACAACCGCTGGCGGATGACTTGTGGGGGGAATTGAAACGCCAAGATCTCATCGAGGTCGAGGCCCCAGTTCCTCAATCCTTGCGCGCACCCGTGCGACATTTCGTGGAGCACCTGTGAAAAGGATCAAACCCGATCAACCCGCCTACGCTGTGATTGCCCAGACGCTTCGCACTCGGATCAAGCGAAAGAAGCTCCTGCCGGGCACAGTTTTACTTGAAGGCTCGCTCGCGTCGATTTTCGGGCTGGGCAGTCGATCGCCCGTCAAGCAGGCACTTCAGCAACTTCAGGAAGAAGGCATTCTGTCGCGATTCGACGGCCGAGGTGTGGTCGTCGGGTCAGGGAAGGGCCCTATCCTTCGACTCAAACTCACCCGAGCCCTGTTGGGCCTGCATGAGAACACCCCCGACATCTCTCGAGTGCCTACATGGCAAAAGATCTATCACCCGATCGAGCGGGAACTCATTTTTCGCTCCGCGTTCGGGCGTTTCCGGGTCAATGAGTTGGAACTCTCTCATCATTACAAGATCGGGCGAACTGTGGCTCATGAAGTTTTGACTCAAATTCAGTCGACCGGAATCTTAATGAAGGGCGGAAATACCCAGTGGTTCACGGTTCCTCTGGACGCGAAACGCCTCGATGACCTGTACGCATTGCGGGAGGTGATCGAACCCGTGCTGGTGGGTCATGCCGCACTGAAGATCCCGCCGGACACGCTCAATGCCATGAAACAACGATTGCTGAACGCAATGAAGCGCTATCCCAAAGTCGAACCGTCGGATCTGGACGCGCTTGAAAATGACATCCACATCACCTGCCTCGAATACGGTCAGAACGTCGAGATGCTCGAGGCCTTGAAGCGTACACGCTGCATTTTGATCGTGGGCAAACATATATATGGGACGGAGATGCCATATCCTAAAATCGATCCCTTTTTCGAGGAACATCTCCGGATCATCGAGGTCCTTGCCAAGCGCGATTCGGAACGTGCTCGGCGTGCGATGTTGACGCACTTGCAGACGGCGAGAAAGAAAGTTGCGAATCGCCTGGTAGCCTTTCGGAAGAGCCATTCGATGGCGCCAATATCGTTTGTTACCGAGGCGTGATCTCGTTTGCCGGCCTATCGTAGGGACAGCTAGTGATCGTCGACGCCCATCACCATCTCTGGAAAGTTTCCCGAGGCGATTATCATTGGATGACGCCCGACATGCGTGTGCTGGCACGCGATTACCTGATCGAGGATTTACAGCCGCATTTGCGAAAGTCATCTGTCGTGCGCACGGTGCTCGTTCAGGCCGCCCAGACCGAGGCGGAAACCGATTTTTTGCTCGAGCTGGCGTACCGTTCAGACTTGATCGCCGGTGTAACGGGTTGGCTTGACCTGGCCGATCCGAGCTTCCCCAAACGCCTTGCGCGCTTCCGCCTGCATCCAAAGTTTGTCGCCGTTCGTCCCATGCTGCAGGACATAGCGGATGACGCTTGGATCCTCCAGCCCGTAGTGCTGCGAAATCTCAGGCATCTCGCTGAGCTGGGATTTCCGTTCGAGTTCCTCACCTTCCCGCGCCACCTACCTCATGTCTTGCGAGCGCTTGGGGAGACGCCCGGACTGCATGCCGTGATTGACCATCTGTCCAAGCCCCCTATCGCCTCGGGTGAGATCGAACCGTGGGCCTCACTCATCAGGCGCGTCGCGGACTTCCCTAACGTGCAATGCAAGCTCTCCGGGATGGTGACCGAGGCAGATCATGCTCACTGGTCCCCAGACTCCCTGGCGCCGTATGTCCACCATGTCGTCGACGTGTTTGGGGTCGACAGGCTGATGTTCGGCAGCGACTGGCCCGTGTGTCTGCTGGCTGCCGAGTACGGAGAGGTTGTAAACGCTCTGCGCACCATCCTCGGCGCACGTCTGGGGCCGCAAGAGATCGAAAAGGTATTCCGCATCAATGCGGAACGATTCTACGGTCTGGAAAAGAGCCCATGAGCGTTCGCCCATCGATCTAGTCGAAAGTCATGCGGGGCGGGTGGCCGCTGTAAGTGGCCGGCGAATCAGCGTACGGAAAAAAAGAAGGGCGCCCTTGCGACGCCCTTCCGATCTTCCAACTTCAGATTAACTTTGCGGCTAGAAGAACTTATAGTCCACTGCGAGCTGCAAATTGCGCCCGAGAATTCCCTCGAAATAGGTCGATGTCCCGGGTGCGTAATTGCCGGCGACGCCCGCAGTCGCCGGGAACGGCGGTAGCTTGTTGAACACGTTGTTGACGATGAACCGCGCCTGAAACTGTGGCGTGAATTTCATGCTAACGGTCGAATTGATGAGCCACCACGAACCCACGCCCAGAATGTTCAGCGAAGTGGGCGTGTCCTGATTGTTGAAATTCGCCGGGCCGATGAAAATACCCTGCCAATCCCACGAGAAGCCCCTATTCGCATAAATCAAATCAAGCGAACCCTTGCTCTTGCTGTAACCGATCTGTCCCGCAATGTCGTTCGGGGCGGCAGTCGCAATCTGCGACTTCAGCCTCTGCGTATCGAGATAGTGAGCGCTGGTTTCCAAGCTTCCCAAAGCCCACGGCAGGTCGAACGTATAGTCCAGGGCCGCCTGAATACCGGTGAATTCCAGCGTACCTGCATTGACGTAGCCGGCATGGAAGTTCGTGATCTGGCCGGCCGCGTTGCGCGTGAATGAAGTACAAGACGGATTGTCCGGGTAATTCGACGAGTCGTAGCACGCGTCGAGATTGTCCGTGAGCGTCAGCGATTGGATCGCATTCTTCAATGCGATATCTATGTAGTCCACCGATATATTGAGTTTCGGCGCAAAGCGCGGACGCAGCACGACACCGAATGTCTTGGAGAATGCGGTTTCGCTCTCCAAACTGGTGTTACCCGAGGTGGTGCCGGCAACGGTCGCATTGACGACGTTTGAGGCAAAGGTCGCGGGGTTGTAGCCGGGAATTGCGGCGGCGCAATTTGCTTCACGCGTTGCGGGCACGGCACCCTGACCCACGAAGTTCTTGTCGCAGGGATCGTTGGCAAACGAAAACGACGTCGCCGACGGGAGGAACAACTCCGTGATCGACGGCGCGCGAATCGACTTAGTCTTATTCCCGCGGAACTGCACATCCTCGATCGGCGACCACCGCAAACCGTAGGTGTAGGTCGTGGCATCGCCTGCCAGCGAATTATCGACACGTCGCGCGGCGCCTTCGAGCTCGAGGCGATTCAAAACCGGTATGTCCTGCATCGGCGCGAAGATCGGGAACAAGGTCTCCAAATAGACTTCGTTCGTTATGTAGGAGCCCGCAATGGCCGTAACCGCCGCCTGTCCGAGATCTTCAGTATAGAAAGTATCCGGCGTGAAACTCGCCGCTTCACGGCGATTCTCGAATCCGGCCGAGAACTTCCAGTCGCCGGCTGGGACCTTCAGGATGTCGCCACCGATGAAGGCATTGGTGTCGCGCTGCGTGTTGAAGGAATTAACCTGCGCCAAGTGCGTGATGTACTGCTGCGCGGCCAAGCTCGGGGAGCCATTGCCGAAGATGTTCAGCGGGGCGCAGGTGCTCGATGCCGTCGTGGTTGGGCCGTTCACGGGCGTGCCCGCGCAAACAATCTGACCGGCCGCGTTGGTCGTGGCATTGAGTGCGTTGGCCACGTTCTGGAACACATAAGACGGGGTATCTTGCGTGTTACTGGAGGTGCCGTAGCTGACCGACACTTCCCAGTTGAAGTTTCTCGATGCAAACGAGAAATCGCCGTTCAAACCCACCACACCGCGCACGACGTCCTGCGTATCGGTGGCGCTCCCTCCTTCAAAGTCCAAGCTGGTGCGCGAGACGTAGAACTGACTGGTATTCCACGCCGGGTAGGCCACTGGCTGCCCGGGTCCAACCGAGACGCCCTGATACAGAGGCGCCCCGAACGGCAATGTGGCCGCATAGTTATTCAGCGCGGTCTGAATCAGCTGGCGATCGCCCGCGGTCAGGAACGGATTGTTGACGCTGACGACGAAATTGCCTGCGACCGTGCCGCCGGTGCCGAACAGGGCGGTGTTGTAGTTAGTCTGGTTAATCAAACTCGTCGCATGTGTTTCAGAGAAGTAGCCTTCGCCGAAGGCGTTTATGTGGTCATTGATTTGAAAGTGCATCAAGGTGGCGACATTGATGCGCTCGGTGGGAGACAACAAGTTGGTGACCTGCGAGAGCCGCAGACCGTCGCCGCCGCTGTTAAAAATCGGATTTCCTGTGACCGTGCCCGTGTTGTAGGGAATCAAATTGCCGCCCGGACCGAAAGCCAACGTTTGACCGGCAGCATTGGTCACACCAACGAGGCTTCCAGGAAGGCCTGCGCCCGGCGAGAGAAAAATGTCGTCCACCAGCGGCACACCGCCAAAGCTCACGGCGGGTACGGAGAGTCCCGGAGTCAACACAGCGCTGTACTTGCCCGGCGTCGCGGGTGCCAGGAAAGCCAAGTCGGACGCGACAATCGGACGCTGTGTGCCGACCAGACCGTCGGTCTTGGTGAACTCAGCGTCGCCGGTGATGTTTGCACGGCCGTCGAACAGGTTTTGGCCGGCCAATATACGGGTGCGGTAGTTCCATGCATCGCCCTGACCCGATGCGCCTACCTGCCCGTCGATATCGAGACCCTGGTAATCCTTCTTCAAGATGATGTTGACCACGCCGGCGATTGCGTCGGCGCCATAGATGGGCGCACCACCCACTTTGACGACTTCCACATGATCGATCAGCTTGGTCGGAATGACGTTGAGGTCAACTTGGGTGCCGTTGCCGCCGTTGCTGGTGTTGGCATTGGCGTTGTTCAACGTCGCCGAACTCTCCGAGACGAAGCGTCGGCTATTGACCAGTGTCAGGGTGCGCTGCGAACCCAATCCATATAGGTCGACAAAGCTCTGTGCAATGCCAAAGCCGGACTGCTGATTGGCGGCACTCGACGGTGCCACACCGAATTCGGGCAGAGCGTCGAGTGCCTGGCCGACATCCAGATAACCGCGTTGATCGAAAGTCTTCGCATCGACGGTGGTCGTGGGCTCGAGATTGTCGAATTCGGGGCGCGCAATGCGCGAACCGGTGACCACTACTTCCTGGAGGGCTGTATCTTCGGGCGCGGCCGCTTTCGGGGTCACTTGAGCATGGGCGCTCATCCCTAAGGCAAGCAATACGGGCGGCGCCAATGTTTCGCGCCACAAACGAAATCTAACGAGTCGAGTCGTGGTCATTGGTATTCATCCCCTGCAGCGTTATATTTTGCCGAACTAATAATCAACAAATCCCTGCGGAACTGCGACCCTCCCTTGCTGTAGTTGGATTCAGTCATGAAAAACCGAATTCCGGTAACGTTTCCAGTTTTGCCCAAGGACCGCTTTGTGTCAAGCCTGCGACAAGACTTGGCAACGCTTCATTGGTACATCCATGCGGCGGGCCCGCGTTCATTGCGTTGACACGGCCACATGCGCGAAGATATCGGCGCGGTAACGATTCCAAATGCATCTCGAGTCCGCGGGGAAGGAACTTGGCAAGGAACGACAATGACGACGGCGGAACTAGGATGCTATCTCAGCACGGCCAGTCGTTCGGGCTCATCGCTATTCGCGAATGCCGATGAAGGTCAAGGTTCGCGCTGATATCCGCGAAGTCGCGAAGGCCGCAGGGGTGGCCGTTTCTTCGGTCTCCCGCGTGATGTCGAACCATCCGGATGTAAGTCCCGCCATGAAAAAGCGGGTAAATGATGCTGCACGGACTCTCGGCTACGAACCCGATATCGTCGCGCAGAGCATGCGCAAGGGCTCTACTCGAACGGTAGGCTTTCTGGTTTCCGACATATCGAATCCACTGTTTTCGCAGGTCGCTTTGGGGGTAGAGATGACTCTCAATGACGAAGGTTATGCGATGCTGATTGCCAATTCACAGGGCAATTCTTATCAGGATGCCAGGCGGATTCGACTGCTTCGGCAGCGTCGGGTGGATGGTTTCATCTTGTCCCTTGCCGATGAAGAAGATTCGGCCGGCATTGCTCAACTAAAGGCATTGGATCGTCCACTTGTTCTGTTGGATCGCGAAGTTCAGGGCCTGAATGTGCCTGCTGTTGTGTCGGATCACGCAGCAGGAATGCGCGCTGCGATTGAACATCTTGTGTATCTGGGACACAGGAGTGTTGGCCTGATCTGCACAGCCGACCACATCCGCCCAAGTAAAATACGCATAGACGCGGTCTTGGCTGCCTGCCGGGCGCATCGTGGTGTAAGTGCCCTTGTGGAAGCTGGTTCCTCCACCCCTGGACACGGAGAGGCGGCAACGGAAATGCTGCTATCAAGAAGGACTCCACCGACGGCGATCATTGCGACGTCAAATCAGATCTTGATCGGGGTCCTGCGATCGCTTCGACGGCATGAGATTGACATACCACGAGAAATGTCACTTGTAACTTGCGACCCTCTCCCCTTGTCGGAATTTCTGCAGCCGTGGCTGGCCGCCATTGACCGCGATCACGTTCTGATGGGTCGCGCGGCGGCGGAACTGATCTTGGAGACTCTACGAGGCAACTCTACGGCGAAAGTTACTCTTCCGGTCATGTTCGATCCAAATGAAAGCTGCGGTCCGGCTCGAGCCAAGTCAATTCCTAGGTCCCAGCGCGTACGATGATGGTTTCCAGCAAGCGCCGCCATAAGTAAAAGTGCCGCAATAACGCCCCATGTAGGCGTTTTTCCCGTTGCCCTACCGTACTGCACAGCACCACGAGACTGCTTTAATCAGAGGTAACTTAATGTCGAGACTTTCAATCGCATCGCTCATCGGCCTCGCACTCTTTGCACTTGGCGCGCACGCCGCCGATCGCGGCGCGCCGAAGATCTACATCTCGGTCGACATGGAGGGCATCGCTGGAGTCGTAACGTCGGATCAATTGCAGCCGGGCGGCTTCGAATACGAGCGATTCCGCCGCTTTATGACCGATGAGACGCTAGCGGCAGTGCGGGCAGCGCAGCACGCCGGCTCCGCCGAGATCATAGTTAGCGACTCGCATGGTAATGGCGAAAATCTCCTCATCGAAGCGTTTCCGAATGGCGTGCACATCGTCCGCTCCTGGCCGCGGCACGGGCTGATGGCGGCAGGGCTCGACTCGAGCTTCAAAGCGGTATTGCTGATCGGCTACCACGCCTCTACCTCGAGTTCCACGGGCGTGCGCGCGCACACCATCTCAAGCGCGAGTTACGCACGGGTCGCGCTCAACGGTCAGGACGTCTCGGAAGGCGAATGGGTTGCGGCACAAGCGGGTGCAGTCGGCGTGCCGGTGATATTTGCCTCCGGCGACGATGCCGCGACGCGCGAGCTGAGGCAGAGGCTCGGCGATATCGTGACCGTCGAGACCAAGCGCAGCCTGGGATTTCATTCGGCGTTGACGCTCACGCCGCAGGAGTCCGTCGCGCGTATCGAAGCAGGGGTGAGTACGGCATTGGCACACCTGGACCACTTCAAGCCTTACGTGCTCAGCACGCCGATCCGCCTTGAGGTCACATTCAAGAACTATATGCCGGCCGAAGTGCTGAGCTATCTGCGTTCGGTCGAACGCGTGAACTCACACTCAATCCGCTTCGTTGGCCGCGACATGGACGAAGTCACCGATTTCATGGAAATGGTGGGCAGCTACAAGCCGGATCTCAGCCCTTGAGCATCTCCTTCCGGGCGTCGTCGTCAAGCGTCAGCTTGAGGTGCGCCAGGGACTCCCACTCTGTCCGGCGTTTCAGTTTGTGAAACGACCCCAATACAACCGCCATGCCAGATGGACATCCCAAAGTCGCCACTACATTTCAAACGCAACTAACTGAATTGTAGAAGAATAAAGTTTGTAAAATCCTTCGGTACCCGCATCGATACCCCTGCGGACAAGGTGACTGCGGGCAGGATCACGCAGGCCATGATGCG
>Ga0209169_10000090_pt1 | contig 51101 bp, 42 predicted proteins | sample HubBroMetageWRM4_FD_188346 | JGI IMG/M metagenome (GOLD analysis project Ga0209169, IMG submission 188346) | Warmed soil microbial communities from the Hubbard Brook experimental Forest, New Hampshire - Hubbard Brook CCASE Soil Metagenome WRM 4... | ecosystem: Environmental > Terrestrial > Soil...
GTCGATCCTCTATCAACAGTTGAACGGCAAAGCCGCCGCCACCATCTTCGATCGCTTCACCGCCGCTGCCGGAGATCCGCTGACACCGCAGGGCATCCTCAAACTGACCGACGCCGAAATGCGCGCCGTTGGACTGTCGCGGCAGAAGACGGCTTATCTGCGCGATCTCGCGGAGAAGACCGCGGCTGGCCTGCTGGAGTTCGCGCGACTGCCGGAATTACCGGAAGAAGAAGTGATCGCGCATCTCACCCAGGTCAAGGGCATCGGCGTCTGGACGGCGCACATGTTCCTGATGTTCACCCTGCGGCGTCCGGATATTCTGCCCACCGGCGATTACGGCGTGCAGGCCGCCATCAAGAAGCATTACAAGAAACGTAAGTGGCCGAAGCCCGCCGTGATGGAGAAGATCGCGAAACCATGGGCTCCATATCGCTCGATTGCCTGCTGGTATCTGTGGAAGAGCCTCGACATCAAGACGGTCGAAAAATAAGTTCAGGGTGGTGAACGATGTCACTCGAATTATTTCTCAATAGTACAGATTGCGCTCGCGTTACCCGGACACTTCGTAAACTGGCGGCTCACGACATTTCTCGCTGGGCATTGTCTGGCGGACTCGCCATCGAATTCCATATTCTAAGTCGCGGAGGAATGCCCAGACTGCGGCCGCTCCATAACATCGACTTCGTGACTGCATCGTTCGACTGCATTCCCGAGACTCTGGGAGACAGATTGCTGCTGCGCCACGTCCATCCCTACGATCCTCCCGCCAAGAATATGTTGCAGGGTGTAGATCAGGAAACGGAAGTGCGAATGGATGTGTTCCGCGCCTACGGTTCGGAGATGAACCGTGTATTGCCGATCGAGATCGCTACGCTCGCCTTTCAGGTCGTATCTCTCGAAGACATGGTTGCAAGACATGCACGTCTCAACTGGGACCTGATGGAGGGCAAACCCATCGCGCCGAAATACGCCCAAGACTTCCTTCGGCTTCTGGAGTTTGTAACCACGGAAGAGGTCGAATCCATCTGGCGGGAACATAGAAAGCCACAAAGCCCTGAAAGCTTCGCAGAAACGGTGCGGCAGTTGCGGAGAGTAATCGCGTCACGATCGGACCTGCTAATCCCTCCGACATATTCGACCAACGTGGACGAGGTATGCCACCGATGCGAAGGTACCGGCGCGTTTCCCCTCGCAGATGCACGCTAGGTATTTTCTATTCTGGGATACTGCTAGATGCCCACGTCGCTCCTACTTTTCCGGCCAGCGACCCGATCCCTTCCATTTTGGTGGGGTGACTTGGGTAAATCGGGAAGGTCGGGAGTTTACTCGGAAAAAAATAAACTTTGGGTCGTTTAGAATCAAAGATTTACACGGCGATCACCGCGAAATCTTTAAGTCTAAAGGACCAATTTTGCAAAATCTTGATAAAAAAGAGGAGTTGCAGGCCTACTCTCTGGAGACTCCCTCTTGGCAACCTGCCCCCCGGATCGATGGGTTCGAGGTGCCTGGTCCGACCTACTAGTTCGACTTACTAAGTCGAGCGCAATTGAGATTTCAAAAGAACCTGAAACAGCGGCGGCCGCTCTGTGCTGCTTACTAAGTTTTAATATAGTCCTTGATGTCAACTGGTTTTGCGTGTTCTCGACAACGCTCCTCAGACTAGTGAAATCGACTGTTTACAACGATCTGGTTTCGTAAGATACTTGCTGTCACTTTTGTCCGCCGCGCTCTCATCGGATAAGAGTTATACGTGGACCAGTGCGGAATATGAACGCGATTCAACGGAATGCTTGCCCGCGATGGAGTCCATCAGGGAGAGTTCTGGCGCTGGGGTTTCTCCTCGCTTTGATCGGATGTGGCGGTGGCGGCGGCTCCCAGGGCTCTTCGCCCCCGAACCCGGACTTCAGCTTAGCGCTCAAGCCGACAAGTCAGTCTGTGGACGCTGGCAGCTCAGCTTCGGTTTCTTTATCCGCAACTGCGCTTGATGGTTTCTCATCACAAATCAGTGTTCAGGTGACTGGAGTTCCTGCAGGGGTCTCGGTGTCCCCGACCAGCATTACTCTCGTGCCCGGCGCACCGCAGCAGGTCACATTAACCGCCGCCGCCAATGCAGCCAGCGCCAGCGCCACCCTGACTTTCACTGGCACTTCTGGATCGCTTGTACACACTGCTGGATTGAGCCTAACTGTGAACGGCGCGACGCAAGGCCTGCCGACTCGGACTCGCTACCTGCGAACCGATGCGACGACGGAATATTCTAGTTGGCTAAACCAGCATTGGATTATCTATCACTCGAGTACTGGGCGTTATTTTGTCACCGATACGTCTTCCAACCAGATCATTGTTATCGATGCCGCCTCGCAGACCGAACTCGGGACCATCGGCGTTCCAGGGGCTTTTGGAATCGATGAAACGCCCGATGGGACGACCCTCTGGGTTGGAACGCTGATCGGGGATGTGTACTCCATCGATCCCATTGGAATGACTGTCACCCAGCGCTACATCGCATCCGGAATTGGGCCCTCTGGATTTCCGACGCATACCGCTCTCGTCCTTTCGGATGGCCAATTGGCGCTATTCGGAGCGGAGAACAACGGGTTGACCCCACTTGGAATTTGGAACCCGACTGACAACTCCATCACAATCTACGGCGCATACCAAACCGCTCCGATTCCGTGTGGCCCTTCGGGCAATGGCTATAACGGCTTCACGCTCACTGTGGACCGCACCCAGATCATCCTCGGGGCGGGCACTCTCTGCGAAATGAATCCATCCACCGGAACAGGCATCACAGAAGTTGGGACCTCTCTGGACGGGGTCTCCCTAGAACATATTCTCACTACTCCGGATGGTAAGTACATTATTCTGGCCAATAACCTGCCCTCGGACCCACCCTCGGTCGCGGATGTCTTTGACGCGCACACACTCGCGACGCTCGCTCAATTCAGCGTCCTTGGCGACACTTCATCTGCGTCTGGCTTTTTCGTTAGCGCGGATTCGACAACGCTGTTCACTCCCGCCGACCCTAACGCTACCGCGATCATTTACGCCTATAACCTGACGACAGATCAGCTCGTCGGCTGGGTTCCTAACATTTTTGTCGAAACAACAGGCGGAGGCGGCCTTGGTCCTGAAAATAATCCCTATCTTCTGGCGACCGACGGAACGGGCCTTTTTGCCGGCCCAATGGAAGAGGGTATTGGCTTCGTTGATCTTTCCGCATTGCAAACTGGACCGGAGGGAACGCAATTCACGAGTGGATACTTGAATCCTGCCACCGGGCCGACCTCCGGCGGAACGGCGACGCAGTGGTCCGTTGAGCCGCCGGTGCCCACGCTGAAAAGCATCTACTTCGGCTCTCAGCAAGCCACCGCTATTTCCGCCAGTCCCCAAAACCCTTTTGTAACCATCAATGCCACGAGTCCATCGGATGTACCCGGACCTGCCGACGTCTATCTGTTCACGACCGATGGCGGAATGCAGCTTCTTCCCGATGCCTTCAGCTATGGGCCGACGATCCTGGAGGTCACGCCAAATATGGCAACTGTCGAAGGCGGCGGCACGGGATACATCTATGGATATGGCTTTGGTCCGGTCAATTCGAATTCGATTCCGTCTGGTTTGCAAGTAACGGTCGCTGGCGCAGCGGCGCAGATTACCGCCTTCAACTCGAACGCCTACGAACTTGCATATCCACCGTTTCCGTTGCAGAGCATCGCGTACACCGTACCCCCGGGCACCAGCGGCTCAGCAGTCAATCTGGCCGTCACCACCAACTCGGGCAGCACAACGGCGACGGGGGCCTTGACCTATCTTCCACCTACTCAGCCATTCCCATTAACAGGATCGACGCTAGCGCAGGGCATCTACGATTCCTACACCGATCTCTACTACTTCACCGATACCAATCAGATCCAGGTCTTCTCGCGAACCCAGGGGAAGTGGCTGGCTCCCATCCCGATTACTCCGCCTCCGGGAACGACGGAGCGATTATGGGGAATCGCGCTTTCGCCCGACGGCAGGAAGCTCGCGGTTTCAGATCTCACTGCCGGCGCCATTTATCTTCTCGATCCCGCGAATCCAACCTCGGTGGCGACCTTTATCGTGGGTTCTCAGAACCCATTTAATGTCAATCCATGCGGACTTGCGATCAGCGACGCGGGAAACGTGTACTACATGGTGGTCGTGTTAGGACAAGGGGGCGGGGCTGACCAGTTCTTCAAACTGAACACAAACACGGGAGTAATCACCAACTACGGCATCGATGGCCCCGGACTGGGTTCAAACGACGACTATCTGCGAAACGCCATCAGTTCCGACAACGCGCGCGTTTATTACAACGAATACGGGGAGGTCTTTAGCATCGACACCGCAACCGATAAATTGACCGAAGCGCTGGACGGCTACACCTGTTGCTACGGCAACTACGAACTGGCGCTCTCCAGCAACCAGATTCAGTTTACTGGGACCTTCTACATTTACGATACCGAGCTGAACGGCCAATCGTATTATGCGTGGAACGATCGCGAGATTCTGAACATCACCTACGTTTATGGCGCAAAGCTCAGTGCAGACGCTCGGTTGCTCTTCCAGCCGTCCACGAATGGCATCGATGTACTTGACGGTAGCCGCGGCAATCTGCGAAATCGCATCTCGTTGCCGTTTGCGCTCTCGCCTAACTACGATGCGCTGGTGGATGACGGTATGGACAATGTCCTCGTTGTTATCACCAGTACGGGTAACGGAATTGCAATCGTCGATTTGACGTCCATACCTGATCCGCCTCCATTCCCAGACGCGAGCCGGAGAGCGCAACATCTCGCAGGAGTGAGCAACGGTCGGAACAGAAGTTCAAGACTGGGCGAGCATTCTGATCAACAGCATCCTCGGCCGACGATGCAACGTCGCACAATCCCGTATGTGACAAGAAGTCTCATTCCGCATCCCAAATAGAGGCTGAAGGGCGGCGTCTTCTGGAGCGTTAGCGGCACGACTGAAGTCGTGCCTTTCCCGTTCGTGCCTGCGTCATCGCTAAAGCGATGCACTGATACGACGCTCGGAAGGCGCGCAAGTCACTACAAATAAAAAACCCTCCCCACACTTATGAGAGGGTTTGCGAACTGGTTGGAGAAATTTTATGCTGCTCGCACGACGTTGCCCGCCTGGAAGCCTTTGGGGCCTTTGAGCAGATCGAACTCGACGGTCTCGCCTTCGTTCAGCGAGCGGTAGCCGTTCTCCTGGATGGCCGAGAAATGCACGAAGACATCCTCGCCGGTGGAGCGCTGGATGAATCCGTATCCCTTCGCCCCGTTGAACCACTTCACAGTACCCTTCTCTCTCACAAAGAAACTCCTTTCGCCTCGTTGCTAAGAATTATTCTTCCGCCTCTTATCCGTTTGCCCTGATCGCTTCGTCCTGGGAGACGGGACACGGTTACAGGACACCCCCTCAAAGGGACGGTGAGAATTTTTGATCATTTTTCAGTCAACGCCGCTGCACCGAGACAATAGCGCTCCAACAGAAACGGCTCCCCTGAATTTCGTCGGACGGTTGCCCGCGACGAAATACTGTGGAGCCGCGAAAGACGAAGGCGCGATGTCGACTGCCGGCACAGAAACGTCAATCCTGATCACTCGTCAACCGGGTCTGGCTGACGAGCAACGAATAATAGCAGGAAGATTTCAGTTGGCAAGAGCGAAATTAAAGAAAACAAACCGAAATGAATGTGACCCTTGGGAGCATTCCCCGGCTGCGCCATGAGCACGGTACCTGCGTGCCTCGACGGGAGCCCGTAAGTATTTGATAATATTTGAGAAAACAGTGTCTTCACTCACTCCCATCAAGCTCCTCGACCAAGCGGACGCAGCAGAGCTCAGCCCCGCTCAATCCGCCCAATCTGGTCAATCCGATCAGTCCGAGGGATTAGTGCGCTCCACCGCGCGTTATCTGCTCCGGACCGAGGTTCACACCTTTGCGTTCTCGGTCGCGGCGAACGCTATTCTTTCGTTCTTCCCGTTCTTGTTGTTGCTGATGACATTGATCCGCTATGTCTTTCATTCACAGGTGATGTATCACATCGTCGAGAGCCTGTTGCGGGACTATATTCCGACTGGCCAGGATTTCGTGATCCGGAACCTGAACGTGCTGGTCACCGCGCATCATCGAGCGCAAGTGTTTTCGCTGGCCACGTTATTGATCACTTCCACCGGAATTTTTGTGCCGCTCGAAGTTGCTCTCAACCGCGTCTGGGGATTCCGCAACAACCGCTCGTATCTGGCAAATCAGTTGGTGTCGCTAGGATTGGTATTTGCCTGCGGATCGCTCGCTCTACTGTCGATTGGATTGACCGCCGAAAATGTTGCCCTGCTGAAAAATGTGCTTCACGGCTACAGCGCCTGGTACGTGACGCTGGTGGACTTCATCACCATGAAGGTCTTTTCAATCTTGGCCAGCATTGCCATCTTTTTCCTGATCTATTGGCTATTGCCGAATGGAAAAGTTCCGGTTCGAGCAGTGCTGCCCGCCGCTGTGCTAATGGGATTGCTGTCCGAGGCGCTGAAATACGCTTATATCTACGCGCTGCCCCGTTTGAACTTTGCAGAAGTCTACGGACCGTTTGCGATCTCAGTCAGTCTGATGTTCTGGGCCTTCCTCTCAGGCATGCTGTTGCTGACAGGAGCGCATCTATCAGCCCGAAAAATATCGCGGAATTTGTAACTGGTGATTTGTTATCCGCGATTGGACGTGGCCGCAGCAGCCTTCCAATTACAAATTTGAAATTACAAATTTCAAATCTCGAATTTCCATCTCGTCGCCGACTTTGGAAACGTCTTCTCGATGAATCCGAATACAGTCTTTGGACGCACAATGAAAATCGGTTCATTCATGCTTCGCGGATCCATCTTATATTTCTTCTTGTAAGCAGTCACAACACGCTCCAGAACTGCCGAATCCTCGACCGCAGTCGCTAGTCCATCGACGATTACCGCTTCTTCGCCATGATCGTTTGTAATTGTGCAAGCTGGATTCGCGGAAAGATTTTGCCCCTTGCGGGATTTTCGTCCAGTGGAGAAGAAGAAAGCATCGTCCAGCCAAACTCCCCAAATCGGCATCACATGCGGACTTCCATTGCCCGCGTGAATCGTAGCCAACCAGAAAGTTCGGCACCGATTCATCTTCCGCGCAACCCATGTCCAGGGAAGCAATCCCTTGCCATCTTTCGGACCGACAATGCCATAGCCAGGCGCAAAAGGACGATCCGCCTTCGGCTGCGACTTCGCGGATATTGCCTTATGCGACGAAGATCGTTTCGTAAAACTCTTCGCAGGACGCTTCGCCATAATGCTCGATCCTCCGATCTACCTCTTCAACTCCTGCACCGCCCGATAAGCCTGATCGATGGCGCAATCGGTGTAAGCATATGCACCAGCATCCGCATTCGCGATCGCCAAGCGCCCAAACGGCTTGCGTGCCACCTCACACGGCGTTTCCGTACCGTCGAGCCAGAACTTGTCGAACAGCGAATTGTATTCATAAGCATATCCATGAGGCCAACGATTCACCGTGATCTCCAGGATGTCATGCGCCGGATCAAATCCACCTGGACCAAGTATCCGAAACAGCTGCTCGCGAATATTGCGCTCGAAGGTTTCGAATGTCGTGCTGTAAAGCTGCATGCGTCCCAACCTGTGCTGATCGCGTGCGGGATGTCCTGGCTTGCAGGCAGCCTTCATCATGTGCACGACGATCGGTTCATCTGGCTTCTTCGTGCATTCATAACCACCGATGCTGACGGGAAGATCGAGATTCACGCTGGTGTGATACATACCAGGACAGTAAGCTCCGCTCGTGTTCAGCTTCTGAAAGGCGCTCCAGTTGCGAATCACGACGTTGGTATAGAGCAGTGGAACTTTTTGCGCCGAAGCGAGTGCTTCTTTCTGCGCGTCGGGCAATTCCTGCGCAATATAAGGAATTACCACATGCCAACACGCTAGAATGCAGTTCGCAGCGCGGACCGTCTTCAGTTTGCCCTCGCTGAAATAACTGATCTCAACTTCTTTCGCCGAGGACGGATCGCCTTTATGATTCACTTTGACGACAGTGCTATTCAGCCGAATGCGCACGCCAGAAGATGGTTCATCGAGCTTCGAATAATCGGCTTTAGCCATCACCACGTCGGTGGACGAGTTCCCCGGAATCGCCGCCGGAATTAGCTTGCGCACCAGCAAGCGCGCGATCGAAGCATTGCCATCGGGAAAGTGGAAGAAGTACTTTTCCGCTTCGTCATTGCGAATGCAGTCGCGGTTCATTCCCTTCCCTGGCGCGGGATCGAGCTTAAGACCGTTGAATCCGGGCAAGCCCAGTCCCCAGGCGTCTTGCGCGGCGACCGCATCGATACCTACGCCAAACAGTCCGTGCGGATAAGCCTGAAACAATTTCACGATTTCGTCGGTGGTCCCAACCGTGTCAGTCAGATATTTTGCGTAGCTTACGCGCGCCAGGCGCGCCTTCTTTTCATCGGAGCTTAGACCGGGAAAATAATCTTTCTGGTCGGTAAGCAGACGCTGAAAATCTTCTTTTGACTTCGCGGAGAGTGGCGCGTCATTGAGAAAATCGCGGAGGTCAGCTGCTCCGGCATCATCGGTGAGACCGCTCTCGTCGCCTCCTGAATGCGCGGCGTTCACGACCAGTTTGTCGGCTCCGAATGCCTCTTTGTCAAAGAAAATGCGCGGCTTGAGGCCTAACGACCGGTAAAGATCTTTGCTGACGTATTTCGGGTACGAAGGCACATCAATGCCGAGCTCTTCGATCACACCCTTCGCGACCGCGCTATAAGGCGACGGGCTTTCGATGGAGTAGGTGCCGCCGAATCCGAGAATCATGCGGTCGCCCGCGTGAAATTCATTGCGCTTGGCGTGGCCGCCGAAGTCATCGTGATTTTCGAGAATCAGAATACGCGCTTTGTCGCCAGCAGTTTTGCGGAAAAAGTGTGCCGCGGCCAGTCCGCTGATGCCTCCGCCTACGATAACCAGATCATACGATTCGCCAGTATCCACAGGCTTTGGAGCATCCTCCCAAAAGACGCCGTCGCGGACTTTGTGCATGGTTTCAAAGGAGCCGACATGGCTTCCGCGCAGCCCGGTCTTGGCGGGAGGATAGTAGCCGGGGGCGCTCTGGGCTTCTGATTGAAAATCGGTGGCTGCCGCTGCCCACATTTCACCGGGAATTACGGCCGCTCCGGCGGTGAGTGCAACTCCATTTAAAAAATCGCGGCGCGTAATCTTCGCGCCCATTCCAAGTTCTCGGTCCCGTCTTTTTCTTGCTTCCGATGACAACGATTCGTCTTCCACAATGCCCTCTGGCGAGGCAGTGTATCACTCCCACTAAGGACTCGTCCTGCCAGTGTCACCGCGCAAGCTAGCTGTCTCGAGTCCTGACTGAGCCGCCGCATCGAGCACCTCGCTCCAGAACGAACTATTCGGATCGACGGCAGCAACCCCGATCTGGCCTGCCGCAGGAGTAGCTTCTGCCCCCACCCACGCGACTCGAAATTGTTCCTTCTTTTGCAGGCGGGTGAGAGAAATAATGTCGCCCCGTCCGAGCATTCCGTGGATGCCATCGAGCAACGCTCCGCGCCGGCTTATGTTGATGGTCATCACTCTTTGGTTCAGAGGACGGCCCGTGATGTCAGTTCCGGTGAGAAGCACAGGCAGCGCGAGTTCTATTCGCGCATCACGGCGATCGCCCAGCCGCTGCGCTCGCAGATCGTTGAGAAACTGTTCCATGCCCAGCGAAGCGCCACCGCGAATCAATTGCAGTAGCGGGTCAAGGACATCGGCCTCCGGTACCGTGCGTGGCCCCGCATTCGGCGCGGGCTGGGCTTCTTTCTTGCCTTCTTTTCGGTCTTCTTTTCGACCAACGAAAATCTTCGGAACCTCGCGCTGGCTCGTCAGGCGTCCAATCAACTCTTCTACCTTCGCTCGCCGCTCGTGCGCTTGCGCTCCCGTGAACTCGACGCCCATTCCCGTCTGCTCGTGTGACACACGCACCACACCGTCGAGCAAACATTCTGTGTCCGCTGCCCTGATACTCAACAGCACCGGAGTATCGGCGGGAAACGGCGCGGACGTCTCCAGGTAGCACGCGCCCGCGCTGATGTCGGTAAGGCGCCAGCGGCGCGCAGGAGCCGGCTTCGCCGTTGTGCTCGATTCCGGGTCGGTACGCGACCGCACCACTACGGGCGCTGGGCTCTCCTCAATCTTCCAGTCCGCAGGCGCATACTCGATACCCCAGAAGTTGCCAGGAGCATCAAGTTCGAGACCAACCAGCCAGGTCTCGGGATCGCCGCCAAGTGGGACTACCTCCGCCACTCGCGCCGTAGTGTGCCTTTTGGCAGAAGCAATTTCTAGCCGCACCTGAATGCCCTGTGCAAACGCGCGCGGAACGATCAGCCCACATCCATGCGCGTTCACCAGCGTGGTATTGCACTGCAGGGAGAAAGGCGACGCGGAATCGAGGCTTGTGACCAGCACCGGAACTTCCAATGGCAGACGCGTGCTGCGCCGGATGGCATGCTGAGTTTTGTCCGAAGCGCCCATAGAGTTAGCAGGCAAGAAATTCTTCGGCCTGAGGACCTCGAATTGAAAACCAGAGATGGTTTGAGAACCAGCACCGGCAATGCCGGCAACAATTGTCCACGAACCATGCTAGATCACAAGAATGCTCCGGGCACGCAATTTCGCCGCCCGGTTTCCAGTTTGACACTAGGGACGCTGGAACAAACGCTCGATACTACTCGACCTTAACCGCTATATCGGTCGCCTGAAAGGCGACTTTGTGGCTACCATCGCAAAATGGTCGGTTAGCAGAAGCTCCGCAGCGACAGAGCGAAAACGCCGTCTTCCCTGTCAAGTCGTACTTGTTGCCATCGGCATCTACCATTTCCACAACGCCGTTGGGGTCTTCCACGCGCAAAGGACCGTTATTGCGCACTGTAATCGTGACTTGGGCCATGAACCCTCCAAATAAAGAATGAACGACTTTCACCCTATCGCAGAACAGCGAAAGTTGCCAACATCGCCGGCAGCTGCGCTCAATTCCGCCACCGATCGACGGCCTGCCACCAGAACATTTTCATCCACTCATCAACAGTGGTTTTTGCCCATTCGCGGTGCCTCCACCAGGCTTCACTGAATTGCGCTGGATTGCGGGCCGCAGCCACGCTGAAGTAGTACTGCGGCAGCCGATGGCGGAAGATCATTAAGCTGCGCCGAGTGTGGAATTCAGAGGTCACAATCAGCACACGATGCACGCTGAGCGACTGCAGGCACCGGCTTACGTCGTCGACCTCGTCATTGGTCGAAAACCCAACTATCGGACATACCGAAACGCGATCTGCCTCAGGCAAGTTGCTCGCGTATTTCCGCGCAATGTCGATCAACTGCTGATCATAGATAAGATTTCGCGTCTCGGCATTCATGAACGCGCGGGGCGCCCATCCCTGGCGTAGCAACTCCAGAGCGTGCGCTGGGCGGAAGTTAGTCTCTCCAGCCAGCACCACAATCGCATCTGACTTTTCCGGTTTGTCGATTACCAGAAAACGCCCTGCTTGACTCGCGGCCAGGATACCTATCAGGAACAACCCTATGAGTAGTCGGAAGAATCGCATCAGAATCGCATGTTATCGCACTCCGCATGTTACTAACGAAACCGGTGCGCGGGACAATTCGGTTACTACGGTAATCAAGATTGCAACAGCTCCGTAACAAACGCATGAAAATCGCGGGAAAATCGCACGGTAGCCGCAGTTTTCGCGGCTCAAGCGCGAACTGCGATGCTAAAATTGTTGCTTGCCTATGACTACTCAACTCGCCTCGTCGCTCTTCACTGAATTAAAAAGCCGCATCGATGCGCGCACAGCCAAGGTTGGAATCATAGGCCTCGGCTACGTCGGTTTGCCGCTGGCCCTGCTCTACAGCGAGCAGAAGTTCCCGGTCACTGGTTTCGATATTGATCAAAGAAAAATTGACACTCTCGCCAATGGTGGCACTTACATTTTCCGCATCACGCCGGAGGAAATCGGCGCGGCCAAGTCAAACGGCTTCAAAGCTACGGCCGACTATTCGCAGATCACCGCTATGGACGCGATCATCATCTGCGTCCCGACGCCGCTCAATGAATACCATGAGCCCGACCTCAGCTACATCACCGATACTGCCCGCTCCGTGGCGCCGTATCTGCGTGCGGGTCAGATCGTCATTCTCGAGAGCACGACCTACCCTGGCACGACCGAGGAAGTTCTGATTCCGATTCTCGAAAAGGAGAATAAAGCCGGGCTGAAAGCTTCCCGTCAGGGGACTGCCGGCGACAGCGATATCTGGGTTGCGTTCTCGCCCGAGCGCGAGGATCCCGGCAATACGCAGGTCGCGCGTCATGATATTCCGAAGGTCATTGGCGGACTTGATTCTCAAGCGAGCGAGATCGCAGCCGGGCTTTACGGTGCCATCTTCCGCCGCACCGTTCCTGTTTCTTCGCCTGCAGCGGCGGAGATGACGAAACTGCTTGAAAACATCTACCGCTGCGTCAACATCGCGCTGGTCAACGAACTCAAGATGCTCTGCCTCCGGATGAATCTCAATATATGGGAGATCATCGACGCCGCTGCCACGAAGCCGTTTGGCTTCCATCCCTTCTATCCCGGCCCCGGCCTTGGCGGACACTGCATTCCGGTCGATCCGTTTTATCTTTCCTGGAAGGCGAAGGAGTTTGACTTCCGCACACGCTTCATCGAACTGGCCGGCGAAATCAACGTGGCCATGCCTTACAACGTGATTGCCTCAACTATTTCTGCACTCAATCGGCAGAAAAAGGCCATCAACGGATCAAAGATTCTGATCCTTGGTGTGGCCTACAAGAAAGATATCGATGACTTGCGCGAGTCGCCCGCTCTCACCATCATCGAATTGCTGCAAAAAGAAGGAGCAGTGGTCAGTTATAACGACCCGTACTTCCCCTTCGTAGGCCGTGGCCGCAAATACGATCTGCAGATGAAGAACACTCCGCTCGACAATCTTGGCCAATATGATTGCGTGCTCATCGTGACCGATCATACCGATTACGATTACAAGAAGATCGTTAGCGAGGCTAAACTGGTGGTTGATTCGCGTAACGCCACGCGCGGCATCAAGAGCGATAAGATCGTGCACTGCTAGGGAAAGTGTCAGGCGTCTCGCTGACGCCTCCGTCCGCGAGAAGTCTTCACAAAAACAGACGTCGGAGCCGGCATGCTAACCATGCTGCCTTTTTCTGTCTGCCGTTACCGTCGGAGCCTACAACCTTGTGCTAGTATGTCGCGTTGCGTTGAAGCAGCGTTCGCGTCGCATATTGCATCTATACGCTGTGCCAACTGACGGTGTGCCCATGACGGTGCGTGCATGAAAGATACGCTCGGAATCCTGCTCGCCGGAGGTGCTGGCGAGCGCCTCTACCCGCTCACCCGCGATCGCGCCAAACCGGCTGTTACCTTCGGCGGCATCTATCGCATCATCGACATCACGCTTTCCAACTGCGTCAACTCCGGGCTCCGCCGCGTTTTTATCCTCACGCAATACAAGGCTCTATCGCTTAATCGTCAGATTCGCGAAGGCTGGAACATTTTCGGCCGCGAGATTGGCGAATTCATCGAAATTCTGCCGCCCATGAAGCGGGTCAGCGAGAACTGGTACATGGGGACGGCCGACGCAGTCTATCAGAACATCTATTCCATTGGCTCTGAGCAGCCCAAGTACGTGCTCATTCTCTCCGGCGACCACATCTACAAGATGAATTATGGGCGCATGCTCAAACAGCACCAAGAGGCTGGCGCCGATGTCACCGTCGCCACCCTGACCACCGATCCGGCTGAATCCCGCCATTTCGGCGTCGTCGATATTGACCATGATCATCGGATCACCGGCTTCCTGGAAAAACCACAGCACACCGATTTGCGATCGCCCTACGATCCAACGAAAATTTCAGCATCGATGGGCATCTATATCTTTAATACCGACGTGCTCATTCCCGTTCTACTCAAAGACGCCGAGGATCCAGATTCCAGCCACGATTTCGGCAAGAACATTCTGCCCAAAATGCTAGGAGATTATCGCGTCTTCGCCTTTAATTTTGTCGACGAGAATAAGAAAGAAGCTCTCTATTGGCGCGATGTGGGAACGCTAGAAGCTTATTACGAAGCCAACATGGACCTGGTTTCAGTCTCTCCCGTCTTCAATCTTTATGATGACCAATGGCCCATCCGCACGCACCAGCGGCAATATCCGCCGGCAAAATTTGTGTTTGCCGAAAGCGGACGCACCGGCCGCGCTCTCGATTCCCTGGTTTCCTCCGGCTGCATCATCTCTGGCGGTTCGGTTCAGAGCTGCGTGCTATCTCCGGACGTGCGCGTTAACTCTTATACTGAGATCGAGAGCAGCATTCTGTTTTCACATGTGAATGTGGGGCGCAGTTGCCGCATTCGCAAAGCCATCATCGACCGCGACGTACACATTCCCGAAGGCACGACCATCGGCTACGATGCCGAAGCCGACCGCGAGCGTTACTTTGTCACCGACAGCGGCATCACCGTTGTGACGCGCGACTACTCCCTTTTTGAAAACCCTGTGACGGTAGATTATTTCACCAGTGAGTAGAAAAGCAGGTCTTAGGTTCTTGGTCTCAGGAAAACCTGGAAACCGATGCCCTTGAGATTTTCCTGAGACCAAAGACCTGGCACCTGAGACCTTGTTCCTGCGGTAAACTTCCCTATTCCATGTCCCTCAGTCTTCGACGCCTTTTCAAAAAAGAAAAACAGGAGCGCCGCATCCTGCGCCAGATTGAGCGCACGGGTGATCAACTACAACCCGAATATCATCGCGCAACGCCCGAGTGTCCGCACCCGGAGCGCTGGCACATGTTTGATTCCATGACTGCCGAGGCTGAGGTGCTTGAGTTTCTGCGCACCATCGTCACGACGACTAAGCCCGAGTTGGTGGTAGAGACCGGCACTTTCAGTGGCATGAGCACGCTCTGGATCGCCGAGGGACTGAAAGCAAACGGACGCGGACGCATCGTCACCTGCGAGTACGACTATGAGATCTACGAGAATGCGAAGGCGCGAATTCAGGCTTCGGGACTCGCTCCGTGGATCGAACTGCGCAACCAATCAAGCCTCGAAATGAAAATCGAAGGCACCATCGATCTCTTCTTCAGCGACAGCGACATGCCCATCCGCGAACAGGAAATTCGCCGCTTCCTGCCGCAGATCAGTCCTTATGGTTTGATCCTGATGCACGACGCCAGTTCGCATTTGAAAATCGTTCGCGAAGCCGCACTAAAACTCGAACAGGATGGCTTGATCTCGACTGTGCTCTTGCCCACCCCGCGCGGCTTGGTGGTTGCACAAAAGCGCGAGGGAAGGAAGTAAAGTGGATTTCTGGGGTCGCTAATGCTTTACCAAATCCTCGGCCAGCAATTGCGCCTTCTCGGCCAGCGTCCCGGCTCTTCGCACGTCTCCTTCTTTCAACGCCGAACGCGCACCCTGCATGTAGTTGCGGATCTGTCCAATTGTCTCCTGCTGTTGCGAATTTAGGGCACGTCCGGTCAGCTGTTTAAGTTGGCCATCGGCAGAGCCCAGCAGCCGTTCTGCATTCTGGCGCTCTCGTGTCGCTTCCGCAGGGGTAATGTCCGACTCAATCTGCGCCGCGGGCTCGCGCGCACCACCCTCGCGAACCACAACCTTCTGCGGAGCACCATCCGGCACTGGTGTCGTCCGCTTGCGGCGTTTCCTGGTGCTGCTCGAACTTCCGCTGACAGTTCCTCTTGTCGAACCAGCGTCCGTCTTTTTCTCCCCTGCGCTATCCCAAGCTTTTTCCCCTGTAGCAGGAGTCTGCGGATTCGCGGGCGCAGCCGGGACTTTATCCGTGGGGGTAGATGCAGCTGGTGTTTGTCCAGAGGCATTCGCGGAGCCAGCCTGGTCCTGCTGCCCGGCCACTCCCGCAGCCGGCAAGCTTAGGCAGAGCACAATCGCAAATCCACAAACAGTCCGCATAGGAGTAACAATCAGGATTGTTTCCCACCCCCGTCAAGAACGCAAGGTCGGAGCTTCGCCGCACCAATGAAAAACCGGGAAAGCGTTCCCGCTTCCCCGGCTCATGTTTCGCGTTGATTCAGCCTTACTCGGTGCTACCGGCTTCAGCAGCTGCGCTGATCGACTCATTTTCCGGTTGCAGAATAACGCCGTCAAATGGAGTTGCGCCTACGAGCCGTCCACCAATCACGCTGACCCGACGCAGCGGGAATCCGCTGTCGGGACCACGCTGCCAGGAACGTCCGCCGTCGCGGCTTTCGAAGATCACGCCGGTCGCGTCGCTGGTAGCCAGCAAGCGCTTGTGCGTGGGATCGAAGCTGACGGAAGTGATGTCCTTGCCAGGCAGGCCGTTGACAACATGCTCCCAGGTCGCTCCACCGTCACCGCTACGGAATGCGCCTTCCCGTGAAGCAATCATGATCTGGCTATCGGAGGCAATCGCTGCGCTCCGAATGCTGACCACATAGGCGGGCAGACCGGCCAGTTTCCAAGTCTTGCCAGTATCGCTAGAAACCAGCACGCTCGAATGCGTAGCCGCGATCACGGTAGAACCTTCCGCTCGCACGGAAACGAAATCCGTTTGACCAAGAATCTGGCCACCCTTCCAGGTTTTGCCCTGGTCGGTGCTCGAGTAAATACCAGTGGTGGTCGCAGCCAGCCAGCGCTCGGAACCAAGTTCCAGATCATTGACGCGCGATGCCAGTTGCGACTTCGTCACGGTTGTCTTGGTAAAAGCTTTGCTAGAACCCTTGCGCGGGACTTTCAGCGTGCTTTCGACGACCACAACGTTCATGGGATGCCATTCGCTCGCACTGTGTTCCAGCGAGTACATGCCATGATTCGTGCCAGCGACCAGCATTCCGTTGGAAGCCTGCTTGAGCGCGAACACGTCTTTTCCGCCGAGTCCGGCCGCTTTCTGCAACCAGTGCTGACCGGCATCTTTGGAATAAAAGACGCCACCGTATTCGCGATCGTTGACCACGCCAACATAAAGCGTCTTTGTATCTTTGTTGTCGGCCAGGATGGCAGAGACATAACGATGCGCATAGCCCTGGTTGGAAGTGCTCCAGGTAGACGCGCCATTCGTCGAAGCCATCACGCCGCTGCGATCGGTAGCCAGCAGCACCCTGTTCGAATCTCGCGGATCGATCATCACATCATTAACCACGACGTCGGGACTGCTCACCCGCTTCCAAACTTTACCCAGATCGACAGTCTTCCACAGGCCCTCGGTTGTTCCTGCGTAGACGATATTTTCGTTGGTTGGATCCTGCTTCAGTACGCGCGTGCGGCGCGCCGAAAACGGGATGCCCTTAATCTTGTCAAACAGATCGCCGCCTGTCTCGCTCTTATAAATACCCGAGCAAGCGCTGGCGAAAACGATGGATGGATTGTCATGGTCAACGATAACCGAGAACACATCGGAGTCGTCGATCATACCTTTATTAATGTGCTGCCAGTTCGCACCGCCATCAGAAGTCTTCCATGCCAGGTGCCAGGTTCCGGCATAGACCGTGTTGGGATCTTTGGGGTCAACCGCGATCGATTCGATATTCTTGATCTCGGTGGAGTTTGCGGGCGACAGGTGCTGCCAGGTATCGCCGCCATCCTTGGTACGGTAGACGCCATCGAGCGCACCCGCGACCAGGATTTTGGAATCGCCCTTGTACATATGCATGGCGCGAATTGACTTGCCGTGCATTGCGGGCAACGTCTGCCATGTGGCTCCGCCGTCCTGTGTGCGGAAGATTTCGCCAATCTGCTGGCCAGCTGAGCTCCACGCCGACACATAAATACGGTTGGAGTCCTGCGGATCGATAGAAATGTGGTCGAGCACGTATTCGTCGCCACCGAGCCGCGCCAGGCGCGACCAGGTTCGTCCGCCATCATTCGAACTGAACATCTGGCCGGTGCTGGTGCCGAGCAAAATGTGATCTGGGTTGTGCGCGTCGTAAGCCAGGCTGCGCGCATCGCCGCCATCTGGCCCTAACACTTGCCATGGCCCGGAGGCCAGCAGTGCGGTGCTCAAAAAGCTGACAGCGAGAATCAACAAACTTGTGCGAAGTAGGTTCTGTTTCCTTGTGAAATTCATGCGCGTAGATTGACCCCCGGCGAATGATATTCGCCTGCGTTGTAGATTAGACAAGGCTAGCACGGTCTGGGACAAGGTTACTGAAGGTCAGAAAATAGAAAGGCCGGCAGAGTAAACCCTGCCAGCCTTTCGTCACTCTTCATACATCAGTTATTCGGCCTTTTTCGCCGCTTTTTTCTTGGCTGCTGGTTTCGGATGATCCGGAATCGGCATGACCTTGGTTTCGTCGACCGGGGTCGTACTATCGGCCTCGGGGAAGGTCGCGCCCGCCGGAACGATCCACTGTTCCGAGTTCGCCACGCCCGCGTTTCCAGTTCGGGTCTCGATGCGGCTTGGGTCGATGTTCTGTTTTGCCTCGCCTCCCGAGATGTAGAACTTCACGTCAACCGCGCGCTCAGCCGCCAGATTCTTATGCTTGGACTTGGTTACTTCCGCTGGGTCAGCATTGCCCACGACGACCAGCTTGGCATCCGGATCCTGCTGCAATTTGAGTGCAACATCGTCCAGCTCGGCCTTGCAGGTGTTGTCGACGCGCCATGGCTTCTTAACGTTGGGATACGCGCACTCGTTCACCTTAGTGGCTTGCGGTGGTGGGGGTGGCGGGTTCTCGACCGTCACCGAACTCGAAGACGAAGCCGTCAAACCGCGTGAGTCGGTACAAGTAGCGCTGATGGTTATCGGACCGGGCGATGCGCCGGTAGTGTTCAAGGTGGCTGAATTTCCGCTACCCGAAATGCTGCCGCCGCTCGAAGTCCATCCACCGACTGTGACTGGAACGTTATCCGGGCTGGTGCAAGTGCAGCTGATCGTTGCCGAAGTACCGGTCTGGACCGATGACGGGCTCGCCGAGCACGAAATCTGTGGCGGGTTCTTAGGCGGTTCCTTCACGGTGAAGGTTGCTGTGCAACTCGCCGTGTTGTTCTTCTTCGCCTTGGGGTCGGTAACAGTCGCGGTCACCGTAGTGGGGTAGCTTCCAGGAGTACCGCCGCTGATGCCATTGGTATCGATGGTGGCACCAGTGCCCTTGCCTTCGATCTTGCCACCACTAACTGCCCAGGTATAAGAAAGCGTGTGCTTGGGGTTGAAGTTGCTGGCGCTAACGGTTGCGGTCACCGGTTCGCCGATCATCACATCGGTGGGCTGTACCGAGCAGGCCGCCGCTACCGGTAATTCAGGAGTTCCACCGAAGTTGAACACCAGACCGGTCGTCAGACGAACACCGTTAAAAGTCTGCCGCCGCAATCCGGGATCTTCGGGCGGTACTTCCGCCGAAAAGTTCTCGCGCTGCAACTGGTAGTCGGCTTCAAATAGGCGAAGCGAGAGCGGCTTCCAGATTTTGAGATCCATACCGCCGCCGAGAAGAGCAGAGACGCCGTTGACAGCATCGACACCTCTCGACGAGTAGCGACTGATGCCGAGCAGGGTGTGCACGAAGAAGTTCACACCATCGCCGCGATAGGTCAACTTCGGGCCGCCCATGAAGGCGCTGTTAGAGGAGTAGCGGTTCCAGTCTCCGCCGTAATTGCCTTCAAGAGACAGAAACTTGGTGAAGTTCCAGGACACATTGGCGCCAAAACCCTGCGCGACCGAGGGCAGCTTGAAAGCATTAGGTGGAACGTTTTGATCGGGAATGTTGCCACCCGGGTTCCACCACTGATAGCCAATGAAAAATTCCGCCTTCGGAAAATCATCCGACGACATACTCGACGCTTTGGGCGCAGGTGCTGGTGCGGGGGTCGTTTGTGCGTTCAGCAAAGCCGGCAACGCGATTAGAACGATAGCCAGGACGAGCGCGACACTCGCGCATCTCCGGTAAGTGTTGTGACAGAGTGACATTAGAGTTCCTCCGAATCAAATCCACTGCAAAATAATCAATAGAACCGGAATCAATAAAGAGTTAAGGCACGCACGGATAGGCTGCACCTGGGAAACACCGAATTCTACAGCAAGCTGGCACTTTTGCAAAAGAGTTAAGAAATTTAATCGAGATTTTTTTATTGCTTTCGCGGCAATTGATTCCGTTTTTTGTAGAAAGCTAGCTTCGTGTTATCTCAAATTGATATTACCGGCGTTCCGGGCGGGGGTTGCGGCCCGGCGTGCTTCCCTGAATAATGACTGATTGGCCTTGGGCCTCGGATATGACACAAGAGCGCGTACTGATTGTTGAAGACGAAGAGAACGAACGCACCGGCCTCGCTGAACTGGTTTCAGGGTGGGGATATCGCACCGACACCGCAGCTGACGGCTTGGAAGCCCTGGAAAAAATTCCCGCCTTTGCTCCGTCCATCGTAATCACCGACGTGAAGATGCCTCGCATGGGCGGCATGGAATTGGTGGAAAAACTTGCCGACCTGACCCAATCGATCGCGGTTGTGATGGTCACCGCCCAAAAGGCCACCGACACAGCCTTTCACGCCGGTCGTCTCGGCGTGCAGGATTACATAGAGAAGCCCATCGACTTCCGCAGGCTGCGCTCGATTCTCACCAACATCGGTGAGATCATAAACACCCGCACCGAAAACGAATCGCTGCGCCGCCGCTTGCGTGATAAGGGAGCGCTGGGTCTGCTCGTAGGTGCGTCCAGTCCAATGCAGGAGATTTTCCGGCTGATCGAGCAGGTAGCCCCGAGCACCGCTTCCGTCTTAATCACCGGCGCCAGTGGAACCGGCAAGGAATTGGTAGCGCGTACCATTCACGATCTAAGTCCGCGGCGTAACAAACCATTCGTGCCCATCAATTGCGCGGCCATTCCCGAGACACTAATAGAGAGCGAAATTTTTGGCCACGAGAAAGGCGCGTTCACCGGCGCTCTCGAGCGCCGCACCGGGTGTTTCGAGCTTGCCGAAGGCGGAACCTTGCTGCTTGACGAGATTGGCGAGATGCCAGTCGGCACACAAGCCAAACTGCTGCGTGTGCTCGAAGACCACAAACTGCGGCGGCTCGGCAGTAAAGTAGAAACTTCGGTGGACGTGCGCGTACTGGCCGCGACTAATAAGGTTCCCGACGAAGCCGTCGCCAATGGAGAACTACGCCAGGACCTCTACTACCGCCTCAACGTCTTCAATATTCATATGCCGGCGCTGCGCGAGCATAAAGAAGATATCCGCGAGTTAGTAAAAAGTCTCCTCGCGGATATGAACCAGAAGCACGATCGCAAAGTGGCGGACGTCAGCGAGGCAGTACTTAATATTTTCCAAAATTATTCGTGGCCAGGCAATGTCCGTGAGTTACGGAATACGCTGGAGCGAGCCGTGATTGTCTGCGAAAGCGGCTTGGTTGAAACCAAGCATCTGACGCCGGGTTTCGGTCAGAGTGTTCGGCAGGTAGTGAACGATCCCGATGCCGTGCACCTGGGCGTAGGTACAACCGTCGAGGAAGCGGAAAAACTCCTCATCCTGAAAACTCTGCAAGCGACTAATAACAACAAAACGCGCGCGGCCGAGATCTTAGCCATCAGCCTTAAGACGCTGCATAACAAGCTGAAGGAATACGGCCGCCCGCAAGACGCAATCATGGCAGAAGAGGGCGAAGAATAGTGGAGATGCCAACCGCCCCGAAGGGTCTCGGATCCAGGTTCCAGCTCTTAGGTCTCAGGTTCTCACGTTCTAACGTTTGAACGAGGGCCTCGAAATATTTCCAAGACCTGAAACCTAGACCTGAGACCTGCTTATAGATGACTCGCAAATTTATCATCGTGCTCGTGATCACCACGCTCTTCACGGCGCTGGTGGTCTGCTTTTCCTGGTTCTATCTGTCGCAACTTCTGCGCCAACGATTGCTGTGGGCCGATGAAACTGCGTCCACGCTCACCAACTCACTGGAGTACACCGCTTCCAAAGCGGTGCCTGACCTGACCAGCACGCGGGTTGACACGGACAATCCCAAGGCGATGCGAGCCGCCATCACGAATTATTTGCAGACCGACACGAACCTGAACGACATGCTGGAATCTGAGGTCGGTAATTCGCGCATCATCTACGATGCCTCCATCATCGATCCCAATGGAATCGCAATTCTGGATACCAACCCGTCGCTGAATGGCAAGCCGGTGCCGGAACGCCCCCGCTTGGCCGGTTTGCGCGACGCCGGGTTCCGCCATCAACTGCGCCTGCTTTACGGGCCCGCGACCGTTTACGACGTGAGCATCGGGTTGGAACTCGACGGCCAGCAATTTGGCAGCGTTCGTGTCGGCGTATCGACGGTTTTTCTGCGCAACGAACTGACGCCCAGGCTGCAACAGGCGGCGTTCTTTTCTGTGGTAGCGATCTTTTGTTCACTGGTGCTCGCGGCAGTGGTTTCGAACGTGGCGCTGGGTCCCTTGAGAGCCATCAGCCGGAACCTCGATAGCGCGAGCGCGGGAGACGTACTACCGGAAGAAGAGTCCGGATCGGAAGACGAAGTTGGCCTCGTATCGCTGAAGATCGCCCATCTTGGCCGCCAGATTCGCGATACCAATCAGATTTTTTCCGCACTGAAAGACAACGTCGAACAGGTCATGACCAAACTGCAGGATGGTCTAATGCTGTTCACACGAGATTCACGGGTGGTGCTGGTGAGCGCCTCGGCGGAAAAGTTTCTCGGACGTCCGCGCCGCGAAATTCTGGGTCGTTCCGCGGAAGAAATTTTTTCCGATGGATCGGTCCTGGGCGCGGTGGTTCTGCCCGCCTTCCAGAAGCAGCGCCCGCTGGTGCAGTACGATTTCGACGCCGCTGATGGCCACCGGGTTCAGGTGTCGCTCGATTTCATTCAGGAAAAAGGAACACCGATCGGCGCGTTGCTCACCATGCGCGATGCCGAATCCGTCCGTCGCATCGAAGACGAGATAGAAATTTCACGCCGTCTTTCCGCCAGTGGACGTCTCACCCGAGGCGTGGCCCACGAAGTAAAGAATCCCATCAATGCCATCGTACTGCACCTGCAGTTGCTGCAAAACAAACTCCAGCAGGACGATCCCGATACGCGCCGCCATATGGATATCATCGGTAGCGAAATCCACCGTCTCGATCGCGTAGTCCAGATTCTGGTTGACTTCACCCGTCCTCGCGATCTGCGCCTCGAAGATGTGGATTTGCGCAAGACTCTGGAGAGTGTATCGGTCCTCGCCGCGCCCGACGCGGCGCGTCACGGCGTGCATATAGTGCTCGAACTGCCAAATCACGACCCGCTTAACGAAAATGACGCGCTTCAGGTGCGAATTGATTCCGATCTGATGAAGCAGGCGATTCTGAATCTCGTTATCAATGGGGTGCAGTCCATGGCGGCGGGAGGAACACTTACGATAAAGGCGCGTCGCGAGGAGGAAATGATTCTCGCTGAAGTGCTCGATCAGGGCTGCGGCATTCCACCTGACGCTCAAGAGAAAATTTTCGAACTCTACTACACCACTAAGGGCGACGAGGGTGGAAGCGGAATCGGCCTGGCACAGACTTACCAGATCATGCAATGGCACTACGGCTCGGTAGAGTTCGACTCCATTGTAGGAGCCGGCACAACCTTCCGCCTGCGACTCCCAGCGGCAAAACCCGAGCGTCGAGAGGACGAGCGCCGCCAGGGCGAGGAGATGACCGCCTGAGCGCGCACGCGCCGTTAACGGTCAGGGAGAGAAAATGAGAGCTCTGCTTCTGATCGCAACGACCGCGGTATTCCTAACAGCGCCGATTTCGAACGCAAGCGCAGCACAATCCGGATACCTAGGGTTCGATCGCAATGGCTATCCAGGCGACGCAAACTTAAAAACGCTCCGCCAGACTTTTTCCTATTCCGGTTATTGGCTAAATAATCCGCCGGGAGCAAAAACTAATTCCTGGCTCGGAAAGCGGAAGACTTTAGAGGAAGCAGGTTTCGGCTTTCTCGTTCTCTTCAATGGTCGCACTTATGCGGAGATCAAAGCGGCTGGGAACGCGGCCCGACTCGGCAGTTCCGACGCCGCTACCGCGGTCGCGGCCGCGCGCACGGAAGGATTTCCGTCGCAAACCATCATCTTTCTCGATCAGGAACAAGGTGCACGCCTGCTTCCAGAACAACGAACCTATCTTCATGCCTGGGTCGATGGAGTCAATTCCGCGCATTTCGCAGCCGGCGTCTACTGCTCGGGCATTGCTGCCAAGGAAAGCGCGAGTGTCTCCGTCGTGACTGCGGAAGATATCCAGAAAAATGCGGACGGAAGAAAAATAAAATATTGGGTCGTCAATGATTCCTGCCCGCCATCGCCCGGATGCACCGTTTCAACCAAAACTCTCGCGCCGGAGATCAGTGGCATCGCCTTCGCCGAAGTCTGGCAATTTGCCCAATCACCAAAGCGACCCGATTTCGCTGGCGGCTGCCGAGCTAGCTACAATTATGCTAACTACAATAAGGACGGTAATTGTTACCCGCCAGGCACAGTTTCAGAAGGAGTTCCGGCGAAAGAGCCCACGCAACGACTGTATGTGGACTTAGATGTTGCCACTTCTAGCGACCCGTCTCATGGCAGAACCCACGAGTAGAGCCTGATATGAAAACGGAAAGAATCGAGCGATGAACGTCTTGCTTTTTGGAGCAACTGGAATGGTCGGCCAAGGCGTGCTGCGTGAATGCCTGCTCGATGCCGATGTGCAAATGGTGCAGACCATCGGTCGAACCACTACCGGCGTGCAGAATCCAAGGCTGCGGGAAGTTGCACGTCAGGATCTGTTCCACTATGACGACGTTGCCGCGAGTTTGTCCGGCTTCGATGCCTGCTTCTTCTGTCTCGGAGTGTCCTCCAGCGGAATGAAGGAAGAAGATTATGAACGCCTCACTTACGGGATCACGGTTGCAGCTGCGGAAGTTCTCTCCCGCCTCAATCCGCAAATGACATTCATCTATGTCTCGGGCGCAGGTGCCGATAGCTCGGAGCACGGACGAATCATGTGGGCGCGCATTAAAGGCAAAACCGAAAACGCGCTTATGCGAATGCAGTTTACGGCAGCGTACATGTTCCGCCCAGGGTTCATCGAACCTCTCTATGGGGCAAGATCCAAGACAACCGCCTACCGCGTCTTTTACATGCTAACCAAGCCGTTATTACCGCTGCTCCGGTTGGCTTTTCCTAATTATGTTCTAACTACCCAACAAATAGGCCGTGCCATGCTAACAGTAGCCAAACACGGTTACCCGAAACAGGTCTTGGAGAGCAAAGACATTCGCTCTGCCGCTACTCATTGATACCGTGCCAACGAACTACCTTCTTGTTCAATCATGCTTTCTTGATTTTGCGTATCAACCACAGCAACACGATCGCACCGAGGACTGCCATCACCAGTCGACCGATCAAACTAAACGCAACAATTCCGAACAATCCAAACAGAAAGCTGCCGAGCAGGGATCCCAAGATACCAACGATGAGATCACCGAGCAGTCCAAATCCGCTTCCTTTGGTGATCTGTCCCGCCAACCATCCTGCCAGGATTCCTATCAGTACAACCCAAACCAGATATAGCATCGAAATTCTCCTGTCGTCAGAACCGCATTCTACAGGCGCCGAGTCGTCTGTGTTGCGGAACATCTTAATTACAGAGCATCTTCATTGCAGAGTCGCTCATGCCGTCGTACTTATTACAGGTCGTGGTTATTGCAGATCGATGGTCTGGGCCAGGCGGAAGTTGAGCCGGCGGTCGGTACCGAACACAATGTCTCTGTCTTTTTGACCACCGCTGGAAGCTGTGCTGGTCATTCCGTTTCGTTCCTCGCGCGAGCCGCCTTTAGCGAAGATGCTGGAGGTCTCGATCATCACCGGCCGTCCACCAATCTCCAAACTCACGAGCACAATGCGCAAATAGCCCGGCTCTTGTGAACTTCCAACAGATCTTTCGTACGAGCTCCCGACCGAACCCGCAGAAGGCTTGGCTTCGAGAACCCGGCCGATCGCAACCGTACCGCGGGGGACCAGCATCTCTCCGTCGATCACGACCGGGTTGTCTACGGTCGCATTGAAAGTGTCTCCGGCATGCGAAGAGGCGCTCGAAACCGCGCTCTGCAGGCGAATCGGAATCGGAGTTCCCTCGGGCAGTTTCGTGGTGGATGGAATTAGAGACCGGCTAGGTGAAATTCCGTTGGAACGCGGTTCACGATCGAATGGCAGTTTTTGTGAATCGGCATTCGCTGCACTGTCCGCGGGAGGCCGGCTGCAGGCGCAGAGGAAGATCAGCATCAGCAGCGTGATCACTACGCGATTGGGATGGGACACCATGAGCTACTCTGCTGCGTAACACTCCTGCCCATGCAAACTTCGGCCAGCGTGCAGCGTACACCAACCCGCCAATATTAGAATAGTAGTTATAGCCCTTTTGGCCAATGCTTGGTCGCTTCAAGGGCACCACCAGTCTCAAGCAGGCTCTTCACACTCGACAGGATCGCCGGCCAGCCATTCGATACGGCTTCAATGAATTTTGAATTCAGTAAATCGATTTCGTGGGTGACGGTGAGCTTCACCATATCACCTCTGGGTTCTAGGTCAAATACGCAACGTGAATAGCCTTCGGCTCGCAATTCCGGGCGAAATTCATTCCGCCACTTGAGTACGAGTCGTCGCGGTCGATCGACCTCCAGCACTTCGCCGCTATCGCCGACACGACCATCTGGAATCATGAGATTCCAACTAGCTCCTGGCTTCCAGGTCGTGTCATGCCAGGTGCCAGACCAGTAAGCGCGCGTGAATTCCGGCTCAGTGAGCGCATCCCAGAGTTTTTCGGGAGTTGTACGGATATAAGTCACATACACGAATCGGTCTTTAGGCATTTGCTCTCCTCGCTTTCTTTTTTGCTTCCAGATTTTTCTTCAGGTCATCGAGTGCGCGCAGCCGCGAGCGCTCATATTTGGCGATCCATCGGTCGGCAATTTCATGGATGGGAACAGGATTGAGATAGTGCAGCTTATCTCGGCCACGTTTGACTGTGGATATGAGATTTGCCTGTTCCAGTAAGACGAGATGCTTGGTCACTGCTTGACGCGTCATGTCGAGGCCAACGCAGAGCTCACTCAATGTCTGTCCATTGTCCACAAACAAACGATCGAGAAGCTTGCGACGGCTCGGATCAGCTAGCGCTCTGAAGACAGCATCGGCATCTGCATCCACAGCGCAGAGTATATGCAACCATATGGTTGCATGTCAAGAAAGCACTTATGTGCGCAAACTGGAATACGCAAACAAAAGCTCGGAGAAAATTCGGGAGGGTGGCCGGGGTGAGACGGGCTCACCGTTGGCCACCCGCCCATTCGTCTGTCTTCTTAGCTAAGCGTTCCGAGAATGTCATTTGCGAGAACCAACTGGGGGTCGGCCGAATCGAGGTTGGAGATAATGAGTTGCAGCCCACGCTTAGCCTGGCTGATCGCTTCGGCGACGGAGCTCGCTTGACCGCTGAGGTCGACATTGTCGACGGTTTTGCTCTTCGTGACGCTCGCCGAAGAGAAACTCGTTTTCGCGAGTGTGTGAGTGTCTGTGTAAACCTGCGTGCTGTTTGCCATTAGATTTGCTCCCTTCAACATTTGGTGATTCAAAGTTTGACGATCCTACATGCGGTGATCCGCGGGAAGTGGCGTGGATTTCGTAATTAGAGACGAGGCGCGGGGATAATGTGTCCCGCAAATAGAAAAGGCGCGGCCGCTGGGCCACGCCTCTATTTTTCCATCTATATTCAGGATATCAAATCGGCCGGGAGTGAATGGACATATTCCTCATATTTATATCCTGCGTGGAATCAGAGAGATGAGGGGAAACTGACGTTTTCGAGGGCTTGACAAGATTCTGGATAGCAGTGACCGATGGTCATCCATCTCGAGTTTTTCATCTGCCAATCTTCAGTTGGCTCAAAGTTGTTCGCACGAACTTGCTCAGATCTTCCCATGCTTGCCTTGGCGTCTGATCGCTATCCAATGCTTGCTCGCGGATGCATTGCAGATCCCCACTTGTCTTGCCCGCATATGCAATCTGAGTGCGGGTTCCGAAAGAGACCGATTTCGCGCAATTTCCGATTGGAATTCTGCTGACATCGCCCACCTCTGTAAGCAGGCGTCGCAGTGTTTTTGTATCGATCGTTCCGGGAGGAAACTCTTGCGATCGCGGCGGCTCCATGCGAAATGCATCGATCTCTACCATAGCGCTGCCATCGTTACGGATCACCACCTTGAAGCCACGGGAATTGGTGGAACGCGATTGCACAATGGTAGCGAGATTTTCTTCCATGCCCTGCTTCATTTCCTGCCCCGCCGTCGGCTGGCTCGAAGTCTGACTTGCAGACGCCCGCTGGGAATTCGCAATGCTGCCATGGAGCGATCCTAAAGCGAGCGCCAGCGAAACAATCCTGACCACATCGGTAAACATAAGAGTATGAAACTTCGAATCTGAACTATTAGACTCATCGCCGGGATTGTGCGTCAACTGTCCGCAAATTGGGGTGGCTGTGGTCGCCCGTATTGGCATTCCGGGTCTTCCTGAGTCTCTCCATGTCTTTCCAACCCTCGCCCGGAATTGTCACAAACTGATGTGACGGCTCGCACTTAGAGGCTTACGGTTTCGCACTACACTCTTTCCCAATCAGATTTCGCGTGGTTCATTCTCGGAAGTTTGGATTCCCTTCTTCCCAGCTTGGAATTGCGAGAGCGATTTGACCACGACTTGAACTTGAATGTCTTGAACTATGAATGTCATGACCCAATTTGCGTCGGCGCGCGCTTATGAAGGCGATCTGCGCTTTCGGGAGATGTTTGAAGGAGCGGCAATGGGCATCGGAATCTGCCGGCTTGATGGGCGGATCCTGTCGGCAAATCCCGCCCTGAGCCGCATGCTCGGCTACAGCCAACAGGAACTGGCCAGCACACATGCGAGTGAGCTTTATCCGGAACTTAGTCGCGAACTCTTTCCGGAAGCTGATGGTGACGCTGGACATCAAAAACTTGCGCGTAAACAAATTGGATGCGAAGAAGCTGGGCATGAAATCTCTCCTCGCGATTCGACAAATGATAATTCCCCAAATCACGATTCTCCCCACGAACGTTTACTGGGCGAGCTGATGCGGGGCGAGCGGACCTCCTTTGAGCTTGAAAAACGCTACCGGCGCAAAGACGGGTCGCAGTTTTGGGGGAGCCTGACCGTTTCGCTTGGGTGCGACGCGGAACATGCACCGGCCTTCCTGATCGCAATACTGGCCGATGCAACCGAGCGCCGGCGAGGGGAAGAACATCTGCGCGCGTCCGAACAAATGGAAATCATCGGCCGGCTCGCGGGAGGAATCGCCCACGATTTCAATAATTTGCTGACAGGCATCCTCTTGTATTGCGATCTTCTGAGCGTCGGCTTGGAGAGCGTCGGATTCGAACCCGGGGGTTTGCAAACTAGTGGTCTGCACAACAACGCATTGCGAATTGGACTGAGCCAGCACGTCCGAGAAGTCCGCATGGCGAGTGAGCAGGGTGCAGCACTGACGCATCAACTCCTGGCAATCGCGCGCAAGCAGGCAGCCGACCCGCGTCCGATTGTCGTCGACGAAATTGTGGCCTCCACGAAAAATCTCTTGCAGCGGCTGATCGGAGAGCAGATTGAATTGGTCATCTCGCTTGATTCCACGTCGCCCGATACCACGTCGCTGGATCTCGCGCCACTCAATGCCGGATCCCTTAAATGCGGAGCGGGAACGGCGTTAGTCGATCCCGCACAGTTGCGGCAGATCCTGCTCAATTTAGTGCTGAATGCACGGGATGCGATGCCGCAAGGTGGCGAGATTCATATAAGCACGCGATCTGCTGAATTTCCCAGCGACGGTGAGCCGGGTAAGGCAAGGCGAGCAGTGTCACTCGCAGTGAAAGACAACGGCTGTGGGATGGACGCGGAGACCTGCGCCCGTTTGTTCGAGCCTTTCTTTACCACCAAGAATCCCGGAAAGGGAACGGGGTTAGGACTAGCAACGGTGCAGCGCATCGTCAACGTAGCAGGCGGAAGGATCCAAGTTGTAAGCGCTCTCGGAAGCGGCACGCTGATTGAAGTGTTGCTGCCCGCGATTGAAGCTTCAATAATTGAAGCTCCGAATACGCAAGCTTCGAGCAAAGTTTATTCGATCGAAACGCCAGCGAACGAAAGCGCCGGCAAAACTATTTTGTCTGTCGACGACCTTGCAGACGACCGTAAATCGATGCATGGGAAAGTCCGCTGACTACAAGCTTGGACGCTCTAGAGTTCCGCACCAATCCGCATCGAGTTCTGCACTCTTAGGAGAGTCACCATGTTTACTGCATCTACCGCCGTCGTCCTGAGTAGCGCCAATAGCCATGCTGTCCAAATTGAAAAAGCGAATTTTCTGAACCTGTTGATTGTCGATGATGACCGCACAATTCGCGAGGCTTGTCGCGAAGTGGCGCAATCGCTTGGATTCAATACCGAGGTGGCGGAGTCGGCGGAACAGGCCTACCGATTGCTCGACTGCGGCAGCACCGATGCCGTGCTGCTGGACTTGCGAATGCCAGGGGCGGGTGGCCTGGAAGCGCTCCATGCCATCAAAAAGCATCGGGCGGACGCGCTGGTAATTGTCGTGACCGGCTATGGCACGGTGAAGTCGGCGGTGCAAGCGATGAAGGATGGCGCTTACGACTATGTGACCAAACCTTTCAGCATGGAAGAACTGCGTCTGCTTTTGGAACGTGTGGCAGGACATCTGCGGTTGAAGACCGAAAACCGGGAGTTGCGGGAGACCATCAAGTCGCGGCAGGGATTCGGCAATATTGTCGGACGCGCTCCCGAGATGGAAAAGCTCTACCGCATCATCGCGAAGGCGGGTCAAAGCGTGCACCCGGTCCTGATTTTGGGGGAGAGCGGGACAGGCAAAGAATTGGTGGCCAAGTCGATTCACTTCTCCGGCATCTTTCGCAGCAAGCCATTTATTCCGGTCGACTGCGGATCGCTCGTGCCGACGCTGATCGAAAGCGAACTGTTCGGCCATGTGCGCGGGGCGTTCACGGGAGCGACAAATCCAAAGGACGGACTGCTGGCGATCGCCGACGGAGGCACGGTATTTCTGGATGAGATCGGCGAGCTGCCCGTCGACTTGCAGGCGAAGCTATTGCGGGCGATTCAAGAGAAGGAAATCCGGCCAGTCGGAAGCGTGAAGCGGGTGCCGATCAACGTGCGCATTCTGGCAGCAACCAATCGCGATCTGGAACGCGCGGTGGCTGAGGGTACGTTCCGCCGTGATCTTTTTTTTCGGCTGAATGTGCTGACGCTAAGGATTTCTCCACTGCGCGACCGCAGACAGGATATCCCACTCTTGGCGGCGCATTTTCTCGAGCGCATCGGGCGCGATGCTGGCATGGAAAAGATGATTTCGGACGAAGCACTCAAGGCACTGATGAATTACGACTGGCCAGGCAACGTGCGCGAACTCGAAAATTCGTTGGAGCGAGCCTGCGCGCTTACCAGTGCGAATGAAATTCAGCTGCGCGATCTGCCCACGCAAATCTATGGCGCGCCCCTGGAGATGCTGGGCGTGAGCCAGCCCACGAATGGCATTGTACCTATGGCCGAACTGGAGAAGCAGACCATCCTGAATGCGCTTACCCAGGTGAACGGAGACAAGATGCTAGCCGCGCGACTGCTCGGCATCGGCAAGACTACCCTGTACCGCAAACTGAAAGAATACGAGTCCCAAAACTGAGCGCCGACACAAGCACATGGTGCCAGAACGGAAATTCGGCACACCATGGCGAACATAACCCATTCATTTTCAAGCTGCGGCGATTTGGCCCAGAAGTTGCCTAAGCATTGATCATGATCCTTCTTGTGACGCCGAGCGAGCGAGCATCTGGATGCGCCGCCGCATTGCATGAGGCGACCAACGAGGAAGTGGTGGTGGCGAAGAGCCTGGTGCGGGCGACTACACTTCTGCGAGCGGAAAGTTATCTTGCGGTCGTACTCGATCAGTACCTACTAGAAACCGAACCCCACGAAGCTGAAACCGCGTTCGAACACTTGGGCACCGCCATCCCGTTGCAGATCAATCTGGCAGTTAGCGGTATGGAACGGTTGGTGCGAGAGGTGCATGCGGCGGTACAGCGCCGCCGGCGTGAGGAAGGGATTGCCCGTCAGGCGGCGCTTGCCAGGCTGCGCAGCGAACTGAACTGCACAATCACGGCGCTGCTGTTGTCGAGTGAACTTGCCCTCGAAGCGTCCGGCCTGCCGCCAGCGGCCGCCGAAAAGCTGCAAGCGGTGCATGATCTGGTGAAGAGGCTCCGAGGAGAATTGGAGAGCATACCTACAACAGAAGAGTTCGAAGCGATTGCAAGCAGGTCTAACGGTTTCCGCGGGTAAGCCGAACTGGTCAGCCGATCTATAGAGTATTGAAATCCATGTCGACGAATTGCCCCGACCCTAAGTAACCCTATTTCTTGCTCGATCGATAAGAACGATAACTTTCTAGCCGATAACTAGCGAGTGAGGCGAAGCGCGCCGCCATGGATTTTGTCAAACAACTATTTTCTTCGGATTTCATGCCACACGGATTCTGTTACTTGTGGAACCCGCGGATCGTCTGGCTGAATGTTCTCCCCGATGGCCTGATCGCACTGTCGTATTACTGCATCCCGCTCATCCTCATTTATTTCATTCGCAAGAATCGCGATTTCCCCTTCAATCGAGTTTTCTGGATGTTCGGAACCTTCATACTCGCCTGCGGCACCACCCACGTCATGGAGATTTGGAACGTCTGGCATGGCGATTACCTGATTGCAGGCATCGTTAAGGCAATCACGGCGGCGGTATCTGTGCTAACGACGGTAATGCTCATACCGCTCGTTCCGAAGGTGATTTCCCTCCCCGAACGGGCGCACTTGCAGGAAATGAATCGGAAGCTGGAATGGCAAATTGCCGAGCGCAAGCGGCTCGATGCCCCGATCGATGCATCGCTCCGCCGCAAAGTTACTGGCGGTTTCATCGTCGCGATTCTTCTAACCTCCTTCCTGGGCTACTCGGGCTGGCGCAGCGCGCAACGGGCGGCGCAGGACGATTACAGGGTAGCCCACACTTATGAAGTGATGGAGTCGATTCAGCGCTTGAGCCGCCATGTAATCGTAACCGAAACCAGCGCCAGGGCATTTGCCTTGAGCGGGCAAGAGTCGTTACTCGTGAACTACCAGAGCACACGCCAGAAGGTATTCCAGGACGAAGCCGAGTTGCGCTCTTTAACGGCGGATAATTTTAGTCAGCAACGGCACCTTGACGTGCTCGATCCCCAGGTGCGCGCCGCGCTCGATTTCGCCGAAAGCATCATGACCAAACGCCAAGAGTCACATGCTTATCCCGGCGGCAGCGACGCACTGGAGATCGAGAGACACCTCGATGTAGTAACCGCAACCAGTGGAGACATGTACGCCGAAGAGACCAAGCTCTTGAGCCAGCGCATGCAAACAGCCCGCGCGGGACAGCTGTCAGCGAAGCTTATTGCCATCATAGGCTCGCTCCTGGGTGTGGGCCTATGGGTATTGGCCCTTTTCGCTGTCAACCACGAGATTGATATCAGCGCACGGGCGCGGACGCAACTCAGCACCCTTAACTCTGAACTGGAACAGCGTGTGCAGCGGCGGACAGCGGCGTTGCAGTCGGAGATCCTGGATCGCAGGCGGGCGCAGGAAATGACGGAACGCCTGGCGGCCATCGTCGAGTTCTCCGACGACGCCATTATCAGCAAGACTCTTGATGGGATCATCACTGCCTGGAATCATGGTGCCGAGAAAATATTCGGCTACTCGACTTCGGAGGCCATAGGCAAACCGATGAGGATGCTCATCCCGCCCGAGCGCGCGCATGAGGAAACCGATATCCTGGCGCGCATCGCTCGCGGCGAGAGCGTAGAGCATTTTGAAACCGTGCGGATCCGGAAAGACGGCACATTGATTGACATTTCAGCGGCCGTTTCGCCGATCAAGGATGGTAACGGCACCATCGTCGGCGCTTCGAAAATTGCCCGCGACATCAGCGAGCACAAACGGGCCGAGGAGGCGTTGAAACAGAGTTTCGCTACCAGCGACCGGGCGCTCAAAGAACTGGCCGATCAAAAGTTCGCTCTCGATCAGCACGCCATTGTTGCGGTCACCGATGTACAAGGTACCATCACCTACGTCAACGAAAAATTCTGCAGCATCAGCCAATATTCCAGGGACGAACTGATCGGCCAAAACCACCGCATCCTGAACTCCGGCCACCATCCGAAGGAGTTCTTCCAACAGATGTACCACGCCATCGCCCACGGCAAGGTCTGGCACGGTGAAATCAAGAACCGCACCAAAAATGGTTCAGCCTATTGGGTCGATACCACCGTCGTCCCCTCAATGGACACGGGCGGCAAACCGCGGCAGTACGTCGCCATCCGCGCCGACATTACTGAGCGCAAAGTGGTGGAAGAAACTCTGCGCGAGCAATCCAAAATCCTGGAACTCGCTCAGGTTCTAGTGCGCGACATGCAGAGCCGAATCGTGCTTTGGAATCTCGGCGCCGAAAAGCTCTACGGCTTCACCAAGCAAGAGGCAGTCGGACAAATCTCGCACGAGTTGCTGCAGACCGAGTTCCCGACACCAATGGAAGAGATCGAAGAACAATTTCAGCACGCTGGCACCTGGACAGGAGAGTTGATACACCGCAAGCGCGACGGCGGCCGCATAGTAGTGTCGAGTCTCTGGGTATTGCATCGAGACGGGAACGGAGAGCCTGCCCGCATCCTTGAAGCCAACACCGACATCACCGGCCGCAAGGACGCCGAGCAGCGACTCTCGGCGCAAGCCGAGGAACTAGCAGGCTCCAGGCAAGCCTTGGAGATCAAAACCCTCACACTTCGTTCTGTGCTGGACAGCATGGTCGAGGGGTTGGTCGCCACCGACGAACAGGGGAAGTTCGTTCTCTGGAATCCTGCGGCGGAACGAATCCTGGGCATGCGTGCTGCGAACGTCGGCAGCGAGGAATGGACGGCTCACTACGGTCTATATCTCCCCGACACCGTCACCCCATTTCCGGTTGAGCAAATCCCGCTGGTTCGTGCCCTTCGGGGAGAGGCGAGCATGACCGAGATGTTTGTGCGCAATCCGGAAATTATCGACGGGGCGTGGATTGAGGTTAGCGCCGCTCCGATGTTCGACAAGGAGGGTGCGATTAGTGGTGGCGTAGCGGCTTTCCGCGACATCACCCAGCGGCGAGCCGACGAGCGCGAAATCCTTAGACTCAATGAAGATCTCGAACTTCGGGTGATAGAGCGGACCGCGCAATTGGAAGTTGCGAACAAAGAGCTGGAAGCTTTCAGTTACTCCGTATCGCACGATCTGCGGGCGCCCTTGCGCCACATCATTGGCTTTTCCAAGATGCTGGTCGAAGAATTTGGTTCTACTCTTGATCCGGGAGCCAAGCACTATCTCGATCGCATCCAGGCCGGGACACAGAACATGGGCCTGCTGGTGGATGAGTTGCTGAACCTGGCAAAGGTTGGACGCCACTCGTTGAATCGCCGGACCACGGACTTGAAAGCGATCGTGGCGGAAGTGGTGGCGATTCTCGAGCCCGATTTTCAAGGACGGCGAGTAGAGTGGTTGATCGCCGACTTGCCCTCGGTCGAATGCGATCCCGTGTTAGTCAAGCAGATCTTTCAAAACCTCCTCGCCAACGCCCTTAAGTTTACCCGCGCCCGAAATCCCGCGGTCATTGAGGTCTGTCAGGCGGAACACTCTGACGATGGGCAGTGGGTGTTCACGGTCCGCGACAACGGCATCGGCTTCAACATGAAGTATGTCGACAAATTGTTTGGGGTCTTCCAGCGATTGCATCGTCCGGAGGATTTTGAAGGCACGGGCATCGGCTTGGCGACGGTGCAACGCATCGTGCAAAAACATGGAGGCCGAGTCTGGGCGAAGGGAGAACTGGACAAGGGCGCGGTCTTCCATTTCACGCTCGGTGTAGGAGAAACGGAATCGAAAACTAACGGAGCCACGGCTGGAGGCCAATCATGAACTTGGAAGGTCTGGACATACTGTTGGTAGAAGACAATCAGGACGACATGGATCTTGCTCTCCACGCCTTGCAGCGGGGGAAGGTGGCAAATCGTATCTTCGTGGTGCGCGACGGCGAGGAAGCGCTGGACTTTCTTTTCTGTCGCGGCAAGTACGCGGAGAGATCGTTCGATCATCCCCCAAAATTGGTGTTGCTGGATTTGAAGCTGCCCAAGGTGAATGGGATGGAAGTACTCCAGCAAATCAAGACCGACCCCCGCACCCGCACCATTCCCGTAGTGATGATGACCTCGTCGAGGGAAGAACGCGATCTGGTAAGCGGCTACAGCTTGGGCGTGAACAGCTACATCCAGAAGCCCGTCGATTTCGATCAGTTCCGGGAGACAGTTAAGACCGTTGGGCTGTACTGGCTGGTCACCAATCAGCCTCCCATAACAGAAGCCTCTCAGCATCTGGCAGCCATAGACGAACGCAATTTATGAGCCCGCATAACGTCGAAAACGAAAATAGCCAGCCCCAGGTCGGTAAAACGGTCGGACCGGGCAGCGGAACCTCGTGGCTCGCGGCGAAGCCGAACCAACTCCGGGTGTTGCACGTTGAAGACAACGAACTCGATGCGGAGCTCGTAGCCCAAGCTCTACGAAAAGGTGGCTTTGCAATCTCGGTTGTGGTAGTGCAAGCCGAAGCTGAATTTGAGCGGCAACTTCACTTGCACCCGCCTGACGTGGTCATTGCCGACTACAACCTGCCGCAGTGGAAGGGCATGGAAGCGCTGGAGGTGCTCCGGCGCGAAGGTCTGGATATTCCGCTGATCCTGGTATCGGGCGCGCTGGGAGACATCACTGCTGTCGAGTGCATTAAACGAGGCGCGACTGATTATGTTCTAAAAGATGGACTGGCGCGGCTTCCCGAAGCTGTACGCCGGGCTTTGCAGGAAAAACGTCAGCTCCGTTTACGCCGGCAATCTGAAGAAGATTTGGCGCGGAAAGTCGAGGAGCTTGCTCGCTCCAACGCTGACCTCGAACAATTCGCTTACGTGGCATCCCATGATCTACAGGAGCCGCTGCGTATGGTCGCGGCCTACACGCAGCTGCTTGGGGAACGGTATCGCGGCAAACTCGATGAAACTGCCGACAAATTCATCGGCTACGCCAGCGAGGGAGCCCTGCGTATGCAGTCCCTGATTCAGGATCTTCTCGCCTTTTCGCGAGTGGGCCGGAGTGATGCCGCGGTTGGACAGGTCGATTCCAATGAAGCTGTGCAGCGCGCCCTGCTGAGTTTGGGCACGGCAATTCAAGAGAGCGGCGCCGTGATCACACATGACCCGCTGCCAGTTGTCTGTGCGGACATTACCCAGTTGACGCAGGTGTTTCAAAATCTGTTCGGCAACGCAATCAAGTTCTGCGGTAAAGGGCCTCCGGCGATTTCTGTGCAGGCCGAGAAATCGGGGGAGCAGTGGTTATTCAGCGTTCGCGACAACGGGATTGGTATCGCTCCCGAATACGCAGAAAATATTTTTGTTGTTTTCCAACGCCTGCACGCACGGACCGAATACGCGGGCAACGGAATTGGTCTGGCTATCTGCAAAAAAATTATTCAGCACTACGGCGGCAACATCTGGGTTGAGTCACAAACTGGCCAAGGTTCAGCTTTCAAGTTCACACTCCCAAGTGCAGACCCGTCGAAAGAAGGATCGCCCTGCAAGGCAGCAGCTGCCATCGTTCCCTAAATCCGTCGAAATATTGCATCAACCATTTTACAAATCTCTACCAACTTCGTTCGCAAGCGCGACGCCCAAATAGCGTTCTTCAGGAAAGGAACGGAGGCTTGCGATGGAGAAGAGAACGACAGTGCTGTACGTGGACGACAATCCCAAATCCAGCCGATTGCTGAGCAGTGTTCTTGAAGAGTGCGGGTTCAGAGTGATCACCAAAAATGACCCCGTTGAGGCGCTTGCGCTATGCAAGAGAACCTATTTTGATCTGGCACTTCTCGATTACGAAATGCCTCTGATGTTGGGTTCGAAACTAGCCCACGAGATCAAGTTTCTTGTGCCGGATGTTCCTGTAGTCATGATCTCGGGTCGCTCGACCATGCCGGCCTCGGAACTGGCCTTCGTGGATGCTCACTTCGGCTTTGGTACCTCTCTCGATGATCTGCTGTGGACGATGCGTGTTCTGGTGCGGCCACAAGTGACAATGAGGATGGTGGACTATCGCCCTGATCAGCGCGTGATGACGCAGTGGGCAGACTCGACTTAAAGTGATGTGGCTTTTCCATTGTGGGGACGGGGCTTTGCCCCGCCCCAAGTAGGGCGTAGCCCTGCTTCCACGCACTCTACAGAAGTTATAAGAAAACTCTTTCCTAAGTATGCCGTACACCATAAACTAGACTCAAGCAGGCCGAGGGCTTTCCCAACCCTCGAAGCCGGGGGTTCTGTGCGCGTACTGGTGACGGCTGACACGTTCAGCGGAGTGTGGACCTACTCGCGCGAACTGGTTTCGGGTCTGGTGACTCACGGGGCGCAAGTTACGCTTGTCAGCTTTGGAGAAATTCCACTCCCTCCTCAAAGCGCCTGGATGGACGGGCTCCACGGCCTCGAATATCATCCCACCGCATTTCGTCTCGACTGGATGCAGGAAGGCGAACAGGATTTCCACGCGGCACAGGATTATTTGTGTGCGATCGTGCGCGACACACGTCCTGATTTTCTGCATTTGAATCAGCTGAGTTTTGGAGCCCTGCCGGTAGCGATGCCGCGGATAGTGGTGGCGCACGGCGATCTGGTCACGTGGTGGTTGAGCATCCACGGACACGAACCCACGGAATCAGCATGGCTACAGTGGTATCGCCAGATTATGGTTGCGGGATTAAAGCGGGCCGACGCCGTCGTCACAACTTCGCGCTGGATGGAAGAGTTGCTGCGCCTTGCCTATGGTGACGATTTCGCGGGACACGTAATTCCACCGGGACGCAATCCGATCTATTTCAATCCTTTTGTGACCAAAGAAGAATCGGTGCTGGCGATCGGACGTCTGTGGGACACAGGCAAACAAGTTGCACTGCTGACGCAACACGCACACCGCCTGCCGGTGTGCATTGTAGGAGCGGATAATCCGATTCCCGCGCCGCCAGTACCGATCCGCGCCGACGTGCGCGTCTCCACCGACGAACATGAGATTTCGGTGAAGGGAGCGCAGACCGAATCGCAGTTGCGATCTCTCTATAGCAAATCCAAAATTTTTGCAGCGACTTCGCGCTACGAGCCGACCGGGCTTGCCTCGATTGAGGCGGCGTTTTCCCGTTGCGCATTGGTGGCAAACGATACCGATGTATACCGTGAACTGTGGGGCGATGCAGCTCTGTACTTCGAACGCAATGATGCCGAGAGTCTGAGTGACGTACTTGCCCAACTCGATGAGGATCGCGAACTGGCTCGCCTCTATGGAACACGCGCCTATAATCGGGCGCGAGAGCGCTTCACCGCGCGGCGAATGGTGGACGACTATATGCGGCTATATCGGCGCTTGCGGACTCCGAAGGTCGCCGTGGCGTAAAAGGGCGCCAACAAGCAGCAAAAGATTTCTGACTAACTGCAATTCTCCAGCGTCATTTGAGATCACATTCCTAAAGCTTTCCGACAACCTGCCAAAGGATTCTGATTTCATCTGCCCTTAACATTTCAGTCATAGTGCCGAAACATCTCCCGCCTAATGTTCTTGCCAGTTTCTTGCCACGCGGTAGGCCTATGCCTTGCGCCAGGCAATTCCAGGAAACGGAGAATTCAGCATGTTCGAACAGCAGCAACCCTTCGCCAACCTCAGGCGGGTAATGGCGTCGCTACTAACGATGACCATCGCCCTGGGACCGACCGTTGTTCCCGCTTTTGCCTCTTCCGCCAAACCGCTGACAGAAAAAGCTCGTCCCGCCCAAGCAACACCGATTCAGCATCTCGTGGTCATTTTTGACGAGAACATTTCCTTCGACCACTACTTCGGAACCTATCCGAACGCGACGAATCCGAAGTTTGAAAATAAGTTCACACCGTCGGCTACTACACCGACTGTCAACGGCCTGACCACCGCTCTACTCACCAGCAACCCGAATCTGAACCCTGCGAATGGCGCAGGTGCATCGAATCCATTCCGGCTCGACGTTCTACAGGCCGCCACTGCCGACCAGGACCATGCCTACACACCCGAACAACAGGCCTTCGATAGCGGCCTGATGGACCTTTTCCCGCTCTACACCGGAACCGCTGGACCGCCACCGACGGGTATCACCAACAACAGCCTGGTCATGGGCTATTTCGATGGCAATACCGTGACCGCGATGTGGAACTACGCGCAACATTTCGTTCTCAGCGATAACTCTTACGGAACGACCTTCGGTCCTTCAACGCCAGGGTTGGTCAATCTGGTATCGGGCCAAACGAACGGAATCGTCGCAGGTTTGAACCCGAACCCACCGGCCCCGACTGCTGGATACGACGTGAGCGATGGAAACGGCGGACTCACCTTGATCGGCGATGCCGATCCTCTCGGCGATGTTTGCTCGAATCCCAATCGCACCCAAGTGCAATTCAGCGGCCAGACCATCGGCGATCTGTTGGACGCCGCCGGCGTAACCTGGGGCGGCTTCATGGGCGGATTCAACCTGTCGATCGTGAATGCGAACGGAACCACCGGTTGCGCTCGCAGCACCAAATCGAATATCACTGGGGTAACAGAAGCTGACTACACCCCGCACCACTCCTTCTTCGCGTATTGGCCTTCTTTCGCGAACCCACAACACACCCGGCCCGCTTCGCTTGCTGAAATCGGCAATGACGGCCCAGCTAATCACCAGTACGATATCCAGGACTTCTATGCCGCCGCTAGCGCAGGAAACCTGCCGGCAGTAAGCTTCCTGAAGGCTCCGTCTTATCAGGACGGCCACGCTGGATACTCCGACCCAACCGATGAGCAGAACTTTGTTGTGACCACTATCAACCTCCTGGAAAGTCTGCCGACTTGGAGCAGCACCGCCGTGGTCATCGCCTATGATGACTCCGACGGATGGTACGACCACCAGATCGGCCCGATCGTCAATGCCTCGCAGTCCGCCGGTAACGACGCTCTGACCGGTGCTGGCTTCTGCGGCACGCAGGCACCCGCACTCGGTGGCAGCGACGGCCCGGCTGTGCAGGGACGTTGCGGCTACGGTCCAAGACTGCCAATGCTGGTTATTTCACCGTGGGCGAAGGCGAACTTCGTGGATCACACTGTCACCGACCAGACTTCAATCATCCACTTCATTGAAGACAATTGGCTCGGTGGACAACGCATTGGCAACGGTTCTTTCGACGCGATCTCCAGCTCGCTTACCCAGGATTTCGACTTCGCGAAGATCCGGACAACCACTGCAGTTCTTTGTTTGAATCCAAACACCGGGGAAAAACAGAACGCATCACTTTGCGCTGGTTCTAACTAAAGCTGTATTCAATAAAAGGTGGGCATGCAAAGATGGATTTGTGTGCCCGCTTTTATTTGTGGGCGAAGTTTCTTGACGATGACATCGGAGGAGGAAACGACAAACTTGGCGCTGACACGAAGATTGTTTCTCGCGCAGGGTGGGATGACCACGATGGCTCTAGCCATGCGCCAGGGCATGTCGCACGTTGCCCCGCCCAAGCTTCGAACGCAGCTCCAGACCAGTTCGCTTGCGCAATTCGTTGACCCTCTGCCCCTGCCGGAAATCATCAAGCCCGCCGGCCAGCGGTCAAGCCCCGACAATCCCGCATTGCAACTCCCTTACTACCGGGTCGAGATGCGGCAGTTCGAAAGCAAGTTGCACCGCGACATGAAACCAACTCGCCTTTGGGGATATGCATCGACTTCACCGGGACCGACGTTTGAAACCCGCAGCGGTCAGGGATTATTGGTGGAGTGGGTCAATGAACTGCCAGAGAAGCATTTCTTGCCAGTCGACAATAGCATTCATGGCGCTGAGGCCGACAAGCCCGAGGTTCGCACAGTGGTGCACCTGCATGGTGCCAAAGCTCCGCCAGCCAGCGACGGTTACCCTGAGAATTGGTTTGTGTCGGGTAAATCGGCGATCTGCCATTATCCCAATCGCCAGGAAGCAGCGATGCTCTGGTACCACGACCATGCTTTGGGAATTAACCGGCTCAATGTATTCGCTGGACTCTTAGGCGCATTTTTCGTGCGCGATGAATTTGAAGATTCCCTAAATCTGCCCAGGGGCAAATACGAAATTCCACTCGTACTCTACGATCGGATATTCGATCTCGATTCGCAGCTTAACTATCCTGTCGATCCTGATTCGAAGTCACCGTGGGTGCCGGAAGTTTTCGGCGACGCCGTTTTAGTGAACGGTAAGATCTACCCTTATCTCGAAGTCGAACCCCGCAAGTATCGGTTCCGCTTGCTTAATGGAGCAAATAGCAGGTTCTTTCATTTGACATTGTCGGAGGAAAAGACACCGGCCGGTCAGAAGCCCAGCGGCCCAAGCGTCCAACAGATCGGCACGGATCAGGGACTACTACCCGCTCCCGTTCGATTGCAACTTGTTTCAATCGCGCCCGGCGAGCGGATTGATTTGATCGTTGATTTTTCGAGTTACGCCGGAACGAACGTTATGCTGAAGAATGACAACCTCAGTGTCATGCAACTGCGCGTCGCGCAAACTGGAGAGCACGACACCACCGTGATTCCTCAGACTCTCAAGCCGATTATTAAAACTCCAGAGTCCTCCGCCGTGAAAACTCGCATGCTGAGTCTGGTGGAGATCGACGATCTCGTGCAGCGGCCGGTAAGGATGCTATTGAATAATGCTCATTGGAACATGCCAGTGACGGAGAATCCCGTTCTCGACTCGGTCGAGATTTGGAATCTCATTAACACCACCGAAGATATCCATCCTATACATTTGCATCTGGTCAAGTTTCAGATTCTCGACCGCAGGCCCTTCAGTGTCCCCTCCTATTGGATCAAGAACGAAGTCAAATATATTGGCGCAGCGGTGCTTCCGGAGCCCGGTGAAGCGGGCTGGAAAGATACCGTCCGCGCCTATCCTTCAATGGTCACGCGGATCATTGTTAGGTTTGAAGGCTTCACGGGACGTTATGTATGGCACTGTCACATGCTCGAGCATGAAGATAACGAGATGATGCGGCCATTTGATGTTGTGGCACCGTAGTTGACACCTGTGACACTCCAGAAACTGTAACAACCCCACAATTGCAGTTGGCGCGATGGCGTTAGGATGCGCCTATGAAATACCTAAAAACATATTTTTCCATGCCCGTCTTGCTGGCTTCGCTCATGCTGGCATCAAGCGCGCTAGCGCAAACAACCTTGTCACAGGCATCAGACGATCAGCAAACTGACGCTGAAAAAGATTTCCCCAGCAACGACGCCATCTCAGCCGCGCGAAGCCAATACGCGCAGAACGGCAAAGCCGAAAGCGTATCGAGTCACGCAGTCGATAACATGACTGTTGCCCAATTCTCACCAAGAAATGGCCCGATGCGCCCTTATCGGCCGAACCAGGCATATCCGCGAGGAAGCTACCAATCACCGTGGATGGATCACAGCAAAGGCCGCCACGTTCTGATCGGAGCGGTAATCGGATTCGGATTGGGAGCGGCCCTTGGAGCCAAAGCCAACAAGAACCCCAACCCCGGAACAACCACCGGAGCGGTAGTTCTCGTCGGCGGTATCGGTGCATTGATTGGCGGGGCGATCGGCGGAGCACACAGCGGTCTCCCTCCATTTGCGCATCACAAGAGAATTCACCCGCCATTCTCACGTGAGGATGAGGGTCCCGATCTCATCGCCAATTCCATCGCTACTAATTCCCTCGGTTCTGGCTCCGAGCGCAGATCCACGCCCTGAACTCTACGGGTGAGGCCACGCATTGAAAAGGCTGGTGGCATTCACGGAGCCAAGTCCGGTGGCCAAATCGTAGCCAGCGGTTGCTGGATACGCGGGTTCGCTGGCAGATGTGGACGTCGAAAGTTCACCGATAATCTTGATGCCATCCTCATAACAATCGTGTGAGTTACCTTTCGCGTTCTGCCCGCACGGAATAACCATATCGCCGGCCATGACGTCATTAAAGATGCACGAACCGGCGGGCAGCTTGCCTGTGGTTTGACTCGCATTGCAAGCTTTCGTCCCTTGTTTGGTGAATTGGCTCGCCGCCAGCGCGTAATAAACGTAGTTGGTGTCTCCCTGTCTGCCATATTTCTGATCGATCAACGCTTGGATGCCCGCCATTGCTGGCGAAGCGAAGGATGTGCCACCGCCACCTTCATACAATGCGTCGTTCTCCGCACTACAGGGAGCGCCGAATTGGTTCGGATCCGACATGCACTCGACTAGGAAACTTCCCCATACTCCGTCCGCGGCAAATAGCGAAAGGTCGGGCTGGTCGCGTAAACCATCGTTCGGAATTCCGGGCACTCCCGTTTGCCACGACGGCTTGGGATTGCCCTGACAGGTTCCGCTAACCACTCCAGGGATGGATGGCTTTCCAGTAAAGCAGGTGCTGGGTCCGCCACTGCCGCCCACCGAAAACTTAAATTCTCTGCCGAGTTTCGAGTTACAGAATCCCGTGGGACCATATGATTGCGTGTAGCCGCCGAATACAGGATCGCTGTAAATGAGTTCGCTCGTACAGCCATCGTTCCATGGAATCTCCGGAATATATGACAGTGCGGACGCTTTGGTCCGAGGATCATTAGCCGCCCTCCAGTAGTCACTGACCGGAACGCCGTGGACATCAGAGTTGTACTGGGCCATGAAATCGGTGCCACCCACATCGACCGCATACGCGGAGGCGGTGTTGTCTCCGCTGTTGATCCCGAGATGCGAAAGGAAACCCTCTACAGGAGAACATTCGTCCGCGCCAGTGTCTCCCTGGGCGATAAAGAAAGTCGTGCCCAAAGCCGTAGCCATTTGCGCTTCGCTATTCTCCAATGCGATCTCTGTATGGCCAGTAATGGTTTCACACAGGCCATAACTGTCGGAGATGATGCCAGGTGGATTGACATCGAGAATATTGAGTATGGCGAGATCGAGTCCGGAGGTAGAGCGCGAATTAGCGCATGCGGAAAGCTCGATGTTGGCATCGGGAGCACTCGCACTCGCCCACTCCACATCGAGCGCGGCTTCGATCTCATCGCCGTTTTGTCCAGGATTCGTGCAATTGGGATAGACCTGTTTGAAGTTGCCGGCCTTAAAATCTTTCAGACCGAATACGTTGCGAAAGGCGTACCAATCGGATTCATGCAGGAGGTTGGAATCTTCGACCAAAGCGATGGTGACGCCTTTGCCAGTGAATCCGCGCTGCCAGAGTGGCAGCACATTGTAGATAGTCGCGAAGTCGTAGGGATTGACGGTGTGAAAAGTTTCCCCCTGAAACTTAACGTTGAACCGCGGATGCCACTGACGAGTGGCAGAATCGTAGGAAACTTTTCCAAGCTGAATAGCATGCGACTTGGGGAAAAAATCATGAAGTGACGCAATACCCTCGACGGCCAGCGCAAGCGCAGCAGGAATCTGCGGATCACGAACGTTGGCAATATGCTTTTCGCCATTCGGCAAAACCAGGTTGTGGACTTCAGTGTGGAATGCTTCGCGAATTTGTCCGGCGGTTCCAGCGAAGTCGATCACCAGTCCGTTCTGATAAACGCGATTGACAGAAAACCCGTGCGCTTCCAGCCACCGTTGAATAGTTTCTCGATCCTGCGAGGCAAGCCCGAAGCGCTCACCTAGTTGCTGCGGCGTCAGCCAGCGATGGAATTCAGGCGAATCCTGATTGTGCATTTCGTCAATCAACTTTTCGAAGCGCGCTTCGGTTTCTGGATCGCGCTTGAGCTTGAGCAGCAAGTGATCGAAAGTTAGGCTGTCCGCGACCGGGCCACGATCGTTTTGAACGCTCAACGCAGCAGGAGTCGTGTTCCCTGTAAGAGTGACCAGTTGCGACTCGTCAACTGGGCTGGTGATGATGGGCTTGGGACTGTCGGCCTGACGCTGCGCGAAAGCTGCTGAAGATAAAGGAACCAAACAGCTCAGGAAGAAAATGAAAGCAGAGCGCATAGACGGAACCTCCGGAAGCGGCGAGACTTCAGATCGGACTAATTACGACTAAGTGGCTCAGCACGGGGTAAGAAGAACCACAGAACGCGCGACCGGGCAATGCTAGCGGCTTTCGGCGACTGCGGTCAAGACGAAAGAAGCTCTCGAAACGGAGCTTACGGTCGTTGCATGTTATACTTTTTAAGCATCTTTCCTGTCAGATAAGCAGACGGAGGACGGTATCGACAAACGCTTTATCCGCATGAATGAGCGCATCCGTGCACGTGAAGTTCGCGTGATCGGTGACGAAGGGGAACAAATTGGCGTGATGCCTCCCTTCGAGGCGCTTAAGATGGCCCGCGAACGAAACCTGGATCTGGTAGAAATTTCTCCAACCGCGCAACCTCCGGTTTGCCGCATCATGGATTACGGGAAATTTCTGTACCAGAACGAAAAGCGCGAGCGCGAAGCCAAGAAAAAACAGAAGACCATTACGGTCAAAGAAGTAAAGTTTCGTATCAACGTGGACGATCACGACTACGAAACCAAAAAGAATCACGTGCTGCGCTTCCTAGACGAAGGAGACAAGGTGAAAGCTACCATCTTCTTCCGTGGACGCGAAATGACGCGGCAAAGCCTGGGGCGCCAGATTCTGGAACGTCTGATTAAGGACATCGACCAGAGAGGCTTGGTAGAGTTTCGGCCACGGCAGGAAGGCAACACGCTGCATTTGATTCTGGCTCCAAATAAGAAGGAAGGCGGAGCGAAAGAAAAACCGCCTGCGCCTCCAAAGCCTGCACCACCTCCCGCGTCGCGAGGCGGCGCGCAGACAGCGTAGAGCGCGTTCAGCCGTCAACTATCAGCCATCAGCTGGATCTAATGGTGCGATCGTAAACGGATGAGCAACGTATTTGCGTTTAACGCTCAGGAACTAACTGAAAGCTGAGAGCTATTTATGCCTAAACTAAAAACACACAAAGGCGCTGCCAAGCGCTTCAAGAAAACGGGTACGGGTAAGATCGTGCGTCACAAGGCGGGATTGCGTCACATCCTGTCATCCAAGGCGAAGAAACGCAAGAAAAAGCTGGGCCAGCCCACTTTGGTCAGTGACGGAGACTACAAAAAAGCGGCACGAATGATCCCGTATATGTAATGGATTCGACGGGCCTCATCGCCCGTCCTTAACCGAGTATGCAAGACTGTGTTTGCAAGATAAGTCTGCGGAGCGAAACACCCCGCAGCGGCGCGTGAAGAGGTCGGGCTTTAGAAATCCCTTTCCATCTTGGAAATGTGGTAGAAGCCTCCTTACCTCCAGCCGCCAGTCGAAGTAACACGAAATAAAAGGAGAACAACAATGCCTCGTGTAAAACGCGGAACCAAACGCCGCGCCAAGCGCAAAAAGATTCTTGAACGCGCCAGTGGATACTTCCTAACTAAATCCAAACTTTACCGCTCGGCGAAAGAAGCAGTCGATCGCGCGCTGAAGTTTGCCTACTCCGGCCGCAAGCAGAAGAAGCGCCAGTATCGCTCCATCTGGATCGTACGCATCGGCGCCGCCGCCCGCCTAAACGGACTGAACTACAACCAGTTCATCAGCGGACTGAAAAAAGCCGGCGTAGAACTGGACCGCAAGATCCTGGCGGATTTGGCTGTAAAAGATGCGGCGGGGTTTGCGCATCTGGCCGAGCAGGCGAAGAAAGCGAACGCCGCGGCGAACGCAACAGCGTAGTCAACTGTCTGTCGTCGGTTTTCGGTCACAGCTTTCAGCATTAGCAAAATCGTGTCATCCTGAGCGGAGCAGAACGATTCGCGAAGCGAATGTTCTGCGGAGTCGAAGGACCCCTACACGCCTTACGTCGACGTGCTGCCGCAGGGAGTTCTCCCCAAGAATCGTGCTGGATGACGATCTCTTGAAATTTGCCGCGAAATGCACTACACCGTCCCAAAGCTTACCGACTTCTCGACAGGCGCGCTCGATAGCGCCGCACGTGAACTTCTGTCCGCCTTGGAGCAAGAGTCCTCAGCGGTCAGTTCCGAGAACGATTGGAAGGCGTTTCGCGACCGCTGGATGGCGCGCAAGACTGGCATTCTCACCCAACTCAATGAGCAGTGGCTAAAGGCCGCGCCAGGACCAAACAAGCGCGAAGTCGGACGACGCGTCAACGAACTCAAAACCAAAGTCGAGCAGGCGGTGGACGCGACACTCATCCGTATTCAAAGCGGAACATCCTTAGACAAACTCGCCACCGAGCGCCTCGACATCACCCTCCCCGGCATTCGCCGCCCCATCGGCGCAGAGCATCTCGTCATCAAGACGATGAATGAGATCGTCGGCGTCTTCCGCAACCTCGGTTACTCGGTCGAAGAAGGTCCTGAGATTGAAACCGATTACTACAATTTCGAAGCCCTGAACTTTCCCCCGAATCATCCTGCGCGAGATACGCAAGACACACTCTTCATCGCCGGACAGGAATCGAAGCCGCAGCGCGATCGCCTGCTGCTGCGCACGCACACGTCGCCGGTGCAGATCCACACAATGCAGAAGATGAAACCGCCGGTGCGAGTAGTGTGTCCGGGGAAAGTTCATCGCAACGACGCGCTCGACGCGACCCACTCACCCATCTTTCACCAGGTCGAAGGCTTGGCGGTTGATACCAACATCACATTCTGTGATCTGAAAGGAACGCTCGATCACGCCATGAAAGCGCTCTTCGGCTCGAGCGTGAAGACGCGCTTCTATCCATCATTCTTTCCATTCACCGAGCCCAGCGCCGACGTGCAGATCAGTTGCATTTTTTGCGATGGCAAGGGCGTGCGCGACGGCGCTCCCTGCCGCAACTGCAAGGCCAGCGGATGGATTGAGTTGCTGGGATGCGGCATGGTCGATCCCAATGTGTACGGCTTCGTCGATTACGACGCAACAAAAGTTTCGGGATTCGCGTTCGGCATGGGTGTGGAACGTATTGCGATTCTGAAATATGGCGTGGATGATATTCAGCTGTTCTTCCAGGGCGATGTAAGATTTCTGGAACAGTTTGGATAATAGCGGACTCACCACTTTCTTAAGTATTGTCATCCTGAGCGAAGCCAAGGACCTCATGTACTTCGCTCAGGATGACTAAGCATTGATGACCATACATTAAAGATCATTCATGAAAATTTCTCCCCACTGGTTGCGCGACTTCGTTGACCTCCCAGTCGACTACCCGCGTCTTGCCGATGAACTTACGCTAGCGGGAGTTGCTGTGGAAGGCATTTCCGGCGAAGGCGAAAACACTGTCTTCGAGATGGAGATCACCACCAACCGTCCCGATGCGATGAATCATTACGGAGTGGCTCGCGAGGCCTCCGCGCTCTATGATCTGCCGCTCAAGCCGATTGTGCCAAAGCTGCCGCCATCGCAAGGCAAGTCCGATGTCACCATCGATATTCAGGAGCCTGAACTCTGTCCGCGGTTCACAGCGCGCGAAATTCGCGGCGTGACCGTCAAAGCCTCACCGAAACATATTGCCGAACGGCTGCAGTTGCTAGATCAACGCCCCATCAGCAATGCGGTCGACGCCACGAACTACGTTTTGTGGGAGAGCGGCAAGCCCACGCACGTGTTCGATCTCGACCTGCTCGAAGGCCGCCGCTTGGTCATTCGCAAAGCGCGCGCAGGCGAAACTCTAAAGACTTTGGATGGCGTGGAGCGCAAACTCTCCACCGAAGACCTCGTCGTTGCCGACGCGAAAAAGCCTGTCGGACTGGCCGGCGTAATGGGCGGTTTCGACACGATGATCACGGAGAAGACTAAGAACATCCTGATCGAATCCGCATGGTGGGACCCGGTCACCGTGCGCAGAATGTCAAAGCGACATGGCATTCACACCGACGCCTCCCACCGATTTGAGCGCGGAGCCGATTTCGAATCGACCGTCCCTTCGACCAACCGAGTCGCTGAACTGATTCTCGAATCGGGCGGCGGCACGCCAGTAGGCGATGTCATCGATGTGATCGCTCGTCAGCTTGATCTAGCTCCTGTTGAGCTCAACCCGCGCGAAGTTCACCGCATTCTCGGCGAGAAATTCAGTACGCCTGAAATTAGCCGCATTCTAACTCGTCTCGGTTTCACCATGCTTCCGGGCGGCGAAGATTCTTATCTAGTCCACATTCCGAGCTGGCGTCTCGATATCGAACGCGAGATCGACATCATCGAGGAACTGGCACGACTGCACGGCTACGACAAGTTCCCCAACACACTTCCTGCCTACAGTGGCGAGGTTCGCGACCTTCCAGATGCTCAAAAAGATACTCGGCTGCGCTCTTCGCTCTTGGCACTGGGTTACAACGAAACCATTTCGCTCACATTTATTTCAAGAGAAGACGCAAAGCGCTTTTCTACTGCACCCGAACTCGACCTCGCAAACCCGCTCAGCGACGAGGCTTCGGTGATGCGCACTTCGATGGTTCCCAGCATGCTCAACATGCTGACCTATAACCTGAATCGCGGCAGTGACAACGTTCGCTTGTTCGAATTTGGAAACGTATTTGAAGCGTCAGGCGCGAAAGCATTGGAGATGAAACGCATCTCGATCGGCGCAACAGGCAGCATGGATGCAGAAGTCGTGCGCGGACTGGCTCCGGGAGCGGCGGCGCGCCCGTTTTCGTTTTTCGATCTAAAGGGCGACATCGAAAGCCTGCTCGCTCCATTCAGCCAGTGGACTCTCTACTACGATGCGCAAACAGCCGATTATTATCACCCCGGACGCTCTGCTCGAGCCGTGCTGGATGGCGCTACTGTAGCCCAGTTTGGCCAGATTCATCCCGATGTCGC
>Ga0209169_10000091_pt1 | contig 50875 bp, 48 predicted proteins | sample HubBroMetageWRM4_FD_188346 | JGI IMG/M metagenome (GOLD analysis project Ga0209169, IMG submission 188346) | Warmed soil microbial communities from the Hubbard Brook experimental Forest, New Hampshire - Hubbard Brook CCASE Soil Metagenome WRM 4... | ecosystem: Environmental > Terrestrial > Soil...
TCGGCGTAGCGTTCGGGCATGAGGATGCGCGCAGTGATCTCTTCGGCGCGCCGGTTCCAGTCGCGAAAGGTGTCGGCGTCGCGCTTGGAGAACCGCGCGACATTGGCGATGGTCTCTTCGCGGTCGCGGCCGAACACCAGCGCCGTGCCGTCGCTATGCGCTTGGCCGAATTCGTACCGCGGCGTGATGTAGGTGACACGGTCTTCAAGGCCCAAATCCTTGAACCACGGCGTCTCCGAAATATGGAAATGATTGATGGAGTGGAGATTGTGATAAAATCCCGGGACCGTGACCTCCTTGGTGGTCAGGCCGCCGCCATACTGAAGCCGCCGGTCGACCAGCAGGATGCGCAATCCGGCTTTGGCCAGATAGCTGCCGAGAATGAGGCCGTGATGACCGGCGCCGATGATGATGCCGTCGTAGGTCTTTTCCAGCGCCTTGCTCACGCCGTCCTCCCCGTTGTGCTCTTTCGCTTCGTTGTAATGAGGCCGCTCATTCCCGCGCAAGCGGGAATCCGGCATGGCTGGTAGCTTGGAGCTTTAAGAGCATTTCATGACGCTGCCGCTGCGAATGCCGTTTGCTCCGATGGAGGCGCTGTCGGTCGAGGAAATTCCGGTTGGGCCGGAATGGCAATATGAGCCGAAATGGGACGGGTTTCGCACGCTCGCCTTCGCCGACGGAAAAAAGCTCGAGTTACAATCGAAGTCAGGCCGCTCCATGACGCGGTATTTCCCGGAAGTGGTCGAGGTATTGCGGGCGCTGGCGCCGAAAAAATTCGTGCTCGACGGCGAGATCGCCGTTCCCTCCGGCGGCGGCTTTTCCTTCGACGCGCTGTTGCAGCGCGTCCATCCGGCGGCGAGCCGGGTGCGCAAGCTTGCGGTGGAGACGCCGGCCATATTCATCGCCTTCGATCTTCTCGTCGATGCCGACGGACGTGACCTTACCGGCGAAGTTCTGGCGGAACGGCGGCGCGCGCTGGAAACATTTTTCCGGCGCTATGGCCGCGGGGCGAAACTCGTCCGGCTGTCGCCGGCGACGACGCGGCTCGGCGACGCCAAGGCGTGGCTCAAGCGCGTTGGCGCCACGCTCGACGGTGTTGTCGCTAAGCGGCGCGATTTTGCTTATCGCTCCGGCGATCGCACCGGCATGCAGAAGATCAAGAATTACCGCAGTGCTGATTGTGTGGTCGGCGGCTTTCGCACCAACGCGAATTCGCCGCTGGTCGGCTCGCTGTTGCTCGGGCTGTACGACAGGAAGGGCCTGCTGCATCACGTCGGCTTCACTTCAAGCATCAAGCGCGAGGACAAGCCGGCGCTGACCAAGAAGCTGAAAGCTCTGATCGCGCCGCCGGGTTTCACCGGCAACGCGCCGGGCGGTCCGAGCCGTTGGTCGACCGAGCGCTCGGGCGAATGGCAGCCGCTCAAGCCGAAGCTCGTGGTCGAGGTTTGCTACGACCACTTCTCCGGCGAGCGTTTCCGGCATGGCACGCGCCTGCTGCGCTGGCGCCCGGACAAGTCGCCACGGCAATGCACGCTCGATCAGGTCAAGCAGAAGAAGGCAAACCTGCTGGCGCTGCTGGGGTAACGACTGGGATCACATGACCGAGCCCAAAATCCTGTTCATCGGCCCCGGCGCCATCGGCGGATCGGTCGCGGCGTGGGTCGCGGAAAATTATCCCGCGACTTTTGTCATTGGGCATGGCGCCACGCCGGCGGCGCTGCGTCAGAACGGCCTCACTACCTATCGGTTCGACGCGCCGGGCGTGACGCGGCGCACGGTGCGGCCGACTATCGTCGACCATCCCGGCGCAGTCGCCGACGCCGCCATCGTGGTACTGGCGGTCAAGAACTACAGCCTCGAGGCGGTGGCGCAACAAGTGAAGGACGAGATCGGCGACCGCCCGATCGTCGTGTCCATCGCCAACGGCATCGACAACCAGCGGATCCTGCCGAAGCTGTTCAGCAAAGTGATCTACGGCATCGCCAGCTATAACGCGCGGCGTGAAGCTCCGGGTGTGATCGGCTATCAGCACAAGCTGCCACTATTGATCGGGACACTCGACAACGCGTCCGGCGCGGAAATGCGTCTGGTCCAATCGGTCCTCGGCCGCGGCTGCCCCACCGAGATCGTTGAGCGGATGCAGGACGCCATCCACACGAAGATTGTGGTCAACCTCACCAACGCGCTCGATGCCTTGGTTGGCCGCGGCGCGCGGCCGTTGTCGAACCCGGCGATTTTTCAGCGGCTGTTGACGCAGACGTTGTGGGAAGGCGTGCGCACCATTCGCGCCGCCCGCCATCGCGAGTATCGCTTACCCGGCATGCCGTCATTTGCGCTGCTACAGCTTACTGCCACGCTGCCGGGTTGGCTCATCCGCCCATTGTTCCGGCGCCGCCTGCGCGCCATGCGGATGTCGAGCATGACCCAGGATGTGATGCAGCACGGCGCGCAAGCGACCGAGCTTGAATCTATCACCGGCTATATCGTCGATCTGGCTGCGCAGCATGGCGTGCCGGTGCCGTATAATCGCGCGATCCTGAAACTCGGCCGGGAAAGATTTCGTCCCGGTTTTACGCCGATCACATGCGAGGAAGTCTTGGCCGCGGTCGAGCGCGAACAAACGGCCCGTAGCCCGGATTGAGTGAAACGAAATCCGGGTCCGCAATGTGTGACTCCCGGATTTCGCTGCCGCTATCCGGGCTACTTGGCGATTCCGCTAATCCCGTCCGGCCCGCATGATGGCGTCGGCGAGGAGCTTCGGATTGGTGAAGCACAGCTCGTGGCTGCCCGGCACCTGCACCAGCCGGAACAGGCCCAGCTTCTGCGACAGCCGAGGGTGCCACGGATAGTGATGCGGCAGCGAGGTGTCCTCGGTGCAGTTGATGTAGGATTTCGCGATCTGCATGTCGCCCGGATTGGTCTTTAGCGAAATCTTGTCGGCAAGCGTCGCCAGCGGATGCGGATTGAGCACGTCGTAGGCTTTCTGCGCCAGTTCGGCGTCGGCGTCGTTGATGAACACCTCGCGCCAGATCGGAAACGGCAGCACCACCGATCCGTCGCCGCGCTGGGCGGCGATCTGGTCGAACAGCTCGGCGTACGGCGGCGGCACCATGTCGTTGAGCGACTCGCCGTTGTTGGGAACGAACGCGTTCCAGTAAACCAGGCGGCGGATGCGGTCGGCGGCGCGGTCGGCGACGCCGGTAATGATCATGCCGCCGTAGCTGTGCCCCATCAGGACGACGTCGCGCAGGTTGTTGCTGGCGAGATAGTCGACAATCGAATTGATGGCTTCGTCGAGCCCAGTTTTTTTGGAATCGCCCGGCCGGTTGCCGGCGATGGTCGGCGTGTGGACCTGATGGCCGGCGGCACGGATTGGAGCCGCGGTCGGTTCGAGCTCCTTGCCGGTATGCCAGGCGCCGTGGACGAGCACATAAGTCGACATCGCATTCCTCCCCAAGTTTTTGTCTTGTTACGCGCGGCTTTTGCCGCCGCGCCAAGTCAACATTAATCAGCGGCGCGCGTAAAGCTAAGCGCGGGGGACCGAGATTTCATCGAATCATTGGAGTGCTTGGCTCCGAGCCTCGCGTCCGTTGCGCGGAACGCGAGGAATCGCAGTCACTTGTCGCGCTTTGGTTGACGCCTCGGCGTATGCGGTGGTTTTAGGACCTGAAAGATTGAGACGGCAAATGATGCACGCGTTTTGGCGTCTGAGCGAGTTCGGCCCCGACAATCTCGGGCTCGCTTGCACTAATGACGGCTTGGTGCTGGGACGCACACCGCTGATCGAGCGGCGTGACGAGCGCTTTGTCGTGCGCGAGCGCAACGAAATCGAACGGCTCCTGAAAAAAGCATTTCCACAGCACACCGCCGTTGATCGACTCATGCCGGGCCTAGCGACAGTCGCTTCCGCGTTGAACGCAAGCGACGCCTGCCTGGCGCGGATCGCGGCCGTGCATCTGAAGATACCGGACCTGCCGAGCCTCGGCGCGCGCCGAGGAATGGAAATCGAAGATCGCCTGATCAAATCGGTTGATTGGAATCCCGATCTTCATCCTCGCACCGGGACGCCGCCGAATCCTGGCTGGTTCGCGCCGACCGGAGGTTCGGACGGCGATGCGCCAATCCAAATCGCGCAAAACGACGACGCAGTTCTCCATTCGGACGCATCTTCGAGTGCCAATGACGATCGGGTTAGATTGCCGCGGGGAAAGCGCATCGAAGAACTCGGTGATTTTCTCGAATGGTTGGCAAACGCGGCACCCGGCGATGAGAAGGGGATACGCGCGGAGATCAAGCGGTATTACTACGACGTTGGCGATACCATCGGCGGCAACGCGCTCAACGCAGCTTTGAGCGATGCGGTTGAACCCGGCATTACTCAGGAAGATCGACAGGATATCCTCAACCGTATTGCTCCTTACGCTGCCTCCGACCCCGCAGAAGTCGCACAAGCGCGTAATTTGGCTGTCGGTGCCATTCTCCTTTTACAAAATCTGCCGGCGGCAACTGCGATTATCGAAGCGCCGTCGGAAATCTGGAAACTGGGCTGGGCCGCGCGCGGTGCTTACATAAACGAGCAGCTGGGCGCCAATTTGCCTTCAAATTTTCCAGGGGTCGATGTTTGGCTCAACGGAACAGTAACCAGCATAAAATCAATCGATCTAACTGCTGCAACGTACCAGGATGCAGTTCGTCTGACGTATCGTCTTAATGCATATATTGACCAGCTCGCTTTGTTTGAAGGTGATGAATTCGCGGGTTTCACCATAAGGGCATCTGATATCGAGAGTCGTGTGCTAAACTTGGCAGTCCCCAAAGGCAGTGTGACCGCCGCCCAACGAACTGCAATTGAAGCGGCGCGGTTGAGAGCGGATGGTTTGGGCGTAAATTTTGTTCTGACGCCATTCTAGGAGCAGCGATGTATCATCACGTTTATATGCGAAATGGCGCTGCTTATGTTCCGACCGTGGGTAAAATGGGCAAAGGTTTTTATCGTGACATTGAACCCGTCGCCGTCGTTGCCGTCGGAAATACCGAAGCGCTTCGTAAAGCGCTGGAGCAAATGATCTTTAGAGGAAATCCGGATGTCCCGATATTACGGCGGGGGGAATGGCCCCCGCCGGTTGTGTTGAAATATGCGGGCGTGAAGAGCTGGGCGGCGTTTCAGCATGGAATGTTGCTTTGGGGAGTCGAAGAAAGTGATAACATCTTCAAAATAATCGGCAAAAGAAAAAAGGCCGACGGCGCAACGGTGGACGACCCCGAGCAAACAATCACTTTCCCCGTCGGATCGAAAATTGAGGATGTGGTTGGGCGAATGATAGCGATCATCCAGCAGGCCGTGCATCGTCATTGAGGCGCTCGCTCAACGGGGGCTTGCAGCCTCCGGCATGCCTCCTCAAGAGGTCGACCGCATGGTTGCGATCTTACAGGACGCGACGGGGAGGCCTTCCTAAAAACAAACATGGCCGGCGCGAGGCCGGCCATGTGTAGTCGTAAATCCCGAAGAAGCGACGGCTTACTTCATGGCGTCATAGACCGCGTGGGTCCAGGCGCCTTCCGGCTTCTTGGTGATGACCGGATCGGAGCCACCGGAGAGAAGCTCGGCGACGGTGCGATCGGCATCCTTGACGTCAAGCTTGCCGTTGTCGTTGCCAAGGAGTTTCGCGATCTCGCCCATCATTTGCTCCTGATGGTGCAGCGTCTGCGCGCCGGTGGTGTCGGCCGCGATCACGATCTTGGCGGCTTCCTTGTCGTTTTTCTTGGCCCAATCCCAGCCCTTTTCCGAGGCCGAGACGAATTTGGCCATCTTGGCGACGAAAGCCGGGTCTTTCAGCTTTGGCTCCATGGCATAGAGGCCGTCCTCGAGCGTAGCGACGCCTTCGTCGCTATACTTGAAGACCACGAGCTGGTCCGGCTTATAGCCGGCGTCGATCACCTGCCAGTACTCGTTGTAGGTCATGGTCGAGATGCAATCGGCTTGCTTCTGCAACAGCGGGTCGACGTTGAAGCCTTGTTTGATCACCTTCACGCCACCCGGCGACCCGTCGGTCTTCAGCTTTAGCTTCGCCATCCAGGACAGGAACGGATATTCGTTGCCGCCGAACCAGACACCCAGCGTCTTGTTCTTGAAGTCGGCGGGCGTCTTGATGCCGGTGTCCTTGCGGCAGGTCAGTTCCAGACCGGAGCGCTTGAAGGTCTGCGAGATATTGACCAGCGGCACGCCCTTCTCGCGCGAAGCGAGCGCGGACGGCATCCAATCGATGACCACGTCGGCGCCGCCGCCGGCGATGACTTGCGGCGGGGCAACGTCGGGGCCGCCCGGATTGATGGTGACGTCGAGGCCGGCGTCCTTGTAGAGGCCCTTCGCCGCGGCGACGTAGTAGCCGGCGAATTGCGCCTGGGTTACCCACTTGAGCTGTACCGTCACCTTGTCGGCGGCATGAGCGCCGCTCGTTGCAAAGACGCCGCAAGCGAGCGCCGTTGCCAATAGTATTTTCTTCGTCATTGGTCTCTCCACGCGTTTAAGTTACCGAGTCAAATCCGATACGACGGATGCCACGAGGTCGTCGCCCGCTCGGCAAGCGCGACGATCCCGTAGAAGGCCATGCCGGCGACGGCGGCCAACGCTATTTCAGCCCATACCATATCGAGCGACATGCGGGCCACTTCGATGGAAATGCGGAAGCCGATGCCATGGAGCGGGGTGCCGAAGAACTCAGCGACGATGGCGCCAATCAGCGCCAGCGTCGAATTGATCTTCAGCGCGTTGAAAATAAACGGCAGCGCCGCCGGCAGATGCAGTTTCAGCAAGGTTTGCGCCGGCGCCGCGGCGTAGGAGCGCATCAGGTCACGCTCGATCGGGCCGGCGACCGCGAGCCCTGCAAGCGTATTCACCAGCATAGGAAAGAAGCACATCACCGCCACCACGGCGGCCTTCGACGGCCAATCGAAGCCGAACCACATCACCATAATAGGCGCGATGCCGACAATCGGCAGCGCCGAGACGAAATTGCCGAGCGGCAGCAGCCCACGTTTAAGGAAATCGAACCGATAGGCGATAATGGCGACGACGAAACCGGCCGAACAGCCGATTAGGTAGCCGGCAAGCACGCTGCGCAGCACGGTTTGCACGAAGTCCTCGCCCAAAACCGGCAGCGATGCGGCAAATCGTTGCGCGGTCGAAGTCGGCGCCGGCATCAACACCGGCGGAACGCCGAAACCGCGCACCGCGACCTCCCACAAATAGACCAGGAACGCCCCGAACAAGACCGGAATGGCCAAGTCCTGCAATGTGCGCGACATGCGGTCGGTGGTGCGCAGCGCCGCAAGCCGCGTCAGGGTCAGAGCCGCGCCGAGCCAGGTGGCGAGCACCAAAAGCCAATACCCCCACGACGCCTCGCCGGGGATGCCGGAATCGGTCAGCAAATAAAGCGTCACGGCGCAGCCAAGCGCCGTGGCTGCAAACCCGAAAATCTCCGATAATGCCTGCCAGCGCGGCGCAAGTGCAAACAACAGCGCCGCAACAACGACAACCGCGAGCAGCGGCGGACGTGAGATGACGGGGAGAACCGCGTCGCCGGCCAGCGGCAATGCCAACGCCGCGAGCAGTCCCAGCGCCGCGAGCCAAAACCCGATCGCTTGCCCGCGCGGTATCACGCCGATGCTCCCATGCGCCGCGCGGTGACGCGCGCGATCGCGTCGATGATGGCGATAAGTATGGTGGCGATGACCGCGGCGGCGACAAGCGCGGCCCAAATTTGCACGGTTTGGCCGTAATACGATCCGGTTAATAGCCGCGCCCCGATGCCGGCCTGCGCGCCGGTCGGCAACTCAGCAACAATGGCGCCGACCAAAGAAATCGTCACCGAAACCTTCAGGCTTGTGAACAGGAATGGAATGGAAGAGGGCCAGCGCAGCTTGGTGAAGACTTGCAGTTTGCTCGCCGACCAGGTGCGCATCAGGTCGAGCTGAATGGGATCTGGCGAAGACAGCCCTTTGACCATGCCGATGGTGACCGGAAAGAAACACAGATAGGCCGAGATGATCGACTTGGGGAAAAGCCCGCGAATGCCAATGGCGCCGAACACCACAATGATAATGGGCGCGATCGCCAATATCGGCACCATCTGCGAGCAGATGATCCACGGCAACAGGCTCTTTTCCAGCGTTCGCATGTGGACGATCAGCACGGCCAGCACGATGCCGAACAGCGCGCCGATGGCGAAGCCGACGGCGGTCGCCGAGAGCGTCACCCAGGAGTGATAGACGAGGCTGCGTGGCGAATCCGGCGGGTAGTCGAACACCGTTTCGACCAGATTTTCCACGACCTGATGCGGCGCCGGAACGAGCGGCCGCTCGGCGCTGAGCGTTCCGGTAATCACGTCGCTCAAGGTATATTTGACCTCGTTGCGCTCGAAGGCGTCGCGCACTTGTGGCGCGTTCATCAGGATGGCGGCCAAGTACCAGAGCACGATTAGAATCGCCACCACGACCACGACCGGGATACGTTCGGCGACAAAGGCCGGCCGCCACGCCGGCCGCGGCAGAGCGAGCGCGCTACTCGTCATAGGAATGGCCGGAACGCAGGCCCGCGCGTACCCGCTGCGCGATCTTCAGGAATTCCGGAGTTTCGCGGATCTCCAGCGTACGGTCGCGCGGAAAATCACAGGGAATAATGTCGATGATCCGCCCGGGCCGCGGCGACATCACCACGATCTTGCTCGACAGAAACACCGCCTCGGGAATGGAGTGAGTGACGAACACCACCGTTTTGCCGGTCTGGTCCCACAGCCGCAGCAATTGCTCATTGAGATGGTCGCGCACGATTTCGTCGAGCGCGCCGAACGGCTCGTCCATCAACAGCAGCGCCGGGTCGAACGACAGCGCACGGGCGATCGACGCGCGCTGCTGCATGCCGCCGGACAATTGCCAGGGAAATTTGCGTTCGAAACCCGACAAATTCACCAGCTTGAGATAGCGCTCGGTGCGCTCGCGCCGTTCGCGGGCGTCAAACCCCATGATCTCCAGCGGCAACATCACGTTGCGCTCGATGGTGCGCCACGGATAAAGCGCCGGCGCCTGGAAGATGTAGCCATATTGACGGCGCAGCCGTGCCTGTTCCGGCGTGACGCCGTTGACCAGAATGGTGCCTTTGGTCGGGCGCTCGAGATCGGCGATCACCCGCAGCAGCGTGGTCTTGCCGCAGCCTGACGGGCCGATGAAGGAGACGAAATCGCCGTCGCTGATCTGCAAATCGACGTTGGCGAGCGCCTGAACCTCGCCGTCGCGGGTGTGAAAGGTGAGCGAGACGCCGCGCGCATCGACGGTTAATGCCAGGGAGCACGCGCCGCCGGCGGCGGTCGCCTTCCTTTCTGCATTTTCGTTCGGGTTGATCGACGCTTGAGGCGAAGGGCCGAGGTCCACTTTTTGCTCCGCCGGGCTCGGCCGTCTTACCACGCGCTGATCCATCCTAAAATAGTGACAGAGCCGCGCCTTCAAGGCGCGCGCAACCTTTACTCATTGCTGCGAGAATATTGGGCGCGGTGCGTCATTTCAATTGCAAATTGTCCGCTCGGGCGCCGCCGCCGCTCCGGCTAACGTTTTGACTCGCGCGATCTTTTACCTATTTTGAAAGCTCGACATCGTCCCATTGAGAGGCTGACCGCGCAACCGCATGAAACCAGCGCCTTTTCGCTATGTTGCCGCTCAGAGCGTCGAGCAGGCTTTGGCGCTCAAAGCCGAGCATGGCGACGAAGCGCGTTTTTTGGCCGGCGGTCAAAGCCTTGTTCCAACGATGAATTTCCGACTGACCCAGCCGGCGATGCTCATTGACATTAACCCGCTTACGGAACTTGCCGGTCTGAAGAATGGTGCCGGCGACCACGTGCGCATTGGTGCGCTCACGCGCTACCGGACTTTGGAGCGCGATCCGACGGTCGCGGACCGTCTGCCGCTTATCGCCGAAGCGTTGCCGCATATTGCGCACCCGCAAATCCGCAATCGCGGAACCATTGGCGGCAATCTTGCGCACGCCGATCCGGCCTCGGAAATGCCGGCCATTGTGTTAGGCTTGGGCGGCAGATTGCGCGCGCAATCGGTGCGCGGCGAGCGCTGGATCGACGCATCGGATTTTTTTGTCGGCGCCCTGACCACCGCGCTGGATTCGGATGAAATGCTCATGGAGGTGGAATTGCCGGCCGCGGCGCCGCGCTCCGGTTCCTGCTTTATGGAAGTGTCGCGCCGCCGCGGCGACTTCGCCATGATGGGCGTTGCTTGCACCGTGCGCCTCGATGCGGAGGGACGATGTGCGCAAGCGCGCATCGCGCTCTGTAATGCCGGGGATGGACCAGTCTTCGCCGGGCAGGCAAGCGAATCTCTCGTCGGCGGCGCGATCGACGCCGCGCGGATCGCGGATGCCGCGAAACTCGTCCAGGGGGAAATCGAGCCGGGCGGCAGCATTCATGCCAGCAAGGAATTCCAGCGCCATCTCGCCGGGGTGCTGATAACGCGCACCCTGACGATGGCCGACCAGCGGGCACGGCGTGACCACTGACACTCACGACATCGCCGTCACCGTCAACGGCAAGGTCTATAAACGCACGGTCGAAGGGCGGCTATTGCTCTCGGACTTCATCCGCCACGATTTGTCCCTCGCGGGCACGCATGTCGGCTGCGAACACGGGGTTTGTGGCGCTTGCACCATCTTGTTTGACGGTGTCGCGGCGCGCTCCTGTCTAATGTTCGCCGCGCAGGCCAACGGTCACAGCCTTCAGACCGTCGAAGGTCTCGCTCCGGACCCCGAGCATTTGCATCCATTGCAAGAAGCGATGCGCGATTGCCACGGTCTGCAATGCGGCTACTGCACGCCCGGCATCTTGATGACCATGAAGGCATTTCTGGAAGAGACGGCTTCGCCCGATGAAGCGCAGGTGCGCGAAGCGCTGTCGGGGAATCTGTGCCGCTGCACCGGATATCAACACATTGTCGACGCCGTGCTGCTCGCCGCCGAACGGGCGCGGGGGTCATCGAAGTGACGACGCGAAGTTTCGGCGCTCCGGTAACCCGCAACGAGGACGCGCGGCTACTCAGCGGCCGCGCGCTGTTTGTCGACGATGTCGAACTTCCGGGGATGCTCTACGCGGCATTTCTGCGCAGCAATGTTGCGCATGCCCGTATCAATTCCATCGACGTATCGGAAGCGAGAGCACGCAATGGCGTCGTCGCCGTCTATACCGCCGAAGACCTCGGTGATTACTGGGCGCCGGGGCCGCTGCTGGTTCCGCCGCCGCCGATCAAGGACATTACTTTCAACCAGCGCACCCAGGTTCCGCTCGCCAAGGACAAAGTACGCCATGTCGGCGAACCGCTGGCGGTGGTGCTGGCCGAAACCCGTTATCTCGCCGAAGACGCGCTGTCCGACATCGCACTCGATCTCGAGCCGCTGCCGGCAGTCGTCGACCTGGAAAAAGCTCTTGCCGATACTTCGGCCTGCGTCCACGACGGCGTGCGCGGCAACCTTGCCGCCTTGGTGCGCCAAAGCCGCGGCAATTATGCCGCCGCGCGCGCCCGCGCCGATCGCATTATCAGCCGGCGCTTTCTATACGATCACGGGGCGTCGTCGCCGATCGAGACCCGCGGCATTGTCGCCAGCTGGGACGATCGGGCAGGCCGGCTGACCGTCTGGGACACCACGCAGGCGCCGGTGTTTTTGCGCAACGGACTCGCCGGGATGCTCGGCTTAAGCGAGCGGCAAGTGCGGGTGATCGCGCCATTTGTCGGCGGCGGTTTTGGGCCGAAGATCATGCTGTTCTATCCGGAGGAAGTCGTCATCCCGTGGGCGGCGATGAAACTCAACCGCCCGGTGAAGTGGATCGAGGACCGGCTCGAGCATTTCTTTGCGACGACGCATGAACGCGGCCAGACCCACGATGCCGAGATTGCACTTTCGGCCGACGGTCGCATCCTCGGCGTCAAGGATATTTTCCTGCACGATACCGGCGCGTACAACCCGTACGGCCTGACAGTGCCGATCAACAGCCAGTGCACGCTGCTTGGGCCTTATGTGATCCCGAACTACGACAGCACCTTCCGCGCGATCTTCACCAACAAACCGATTGTCACGCCGTATCGCGGCGCCGGCCGTCAGCACGGCGTCTTCGTCATCGAACGACTGCTCGACATTGCCGCGCGCGAACTTGGTATCGACCGCGCCGAGATCAGGCGGCGCAATCTCATTCCGCCCGACGCCTTCCCCTACGATAACGAGATCATCTATCAGGATTTCGCGCCGCTCTCCTATGACAGCGGTAATTACGAGCCGATCCTCGACAAGGCGCTGGAGATGATCGGCTATCATCATTTCCTCGCCGAAGAGCAGCCGCGACTGCGCGCCCAAGGCCGCCATGTCGGCGTCGGCGTTGTTTGTTACGTCGAGGGCACTGGCATCGGCCCTTACGAAGGCGCCAAGGTGCAGGTGCAAAACAACGGCAAAGTCAGCATCGCGACCGGGATCGGCACCCAGGGGCAGGGGCATTTCACCGTGTTTGCCCAGGTCGCCGCCGACCAGCTCGGCGTGTCGGTTCGCGACATCGATATCGTCACCGGCGATACCGATCAGTTCTACTGGGGTGCCGGGACCTTTGCGAGCCGTGGCGCGGTCGTCGCCGGTAACGCCGTCAACGAAGCCGCCAAAGTCGTGCGGCAAAAAATCTTGAAACTTGCCGCCGAACATTTCGAGTGCGCCGAGGAGGATCTGGAAATCATCGACGGCAAAGTGTCGGTGGTCGGCGTCCCCGGACAATCCATCAAGCTCGGCGAGCTTGCGGTCAGGGCCAATCCGATGCGCGGCGCGGTGAAACCCGGAACCGAGCCGGGGCTCGAGTCGACGCAGTATTTCGGACCGTCTGGCGGCGCCACGGCAAGCGGCGTGCATGCCATGATCGTCGAAGTCGACTCGCAGACCTTTACGCTCGAAGTACTCAAATACGTTGTGGTGCATGATTGCGGCACCGTCATCAATCCGCTGATCCTGGCCGGTCAAATTCACGGTGGCGTCGCTCAGGGTGTCGGCAATGCGTTTTACGAGCAGCTCGTGTTCGACGAAGAGGGGCAACTGCTGAACGCCTCGCTCGCCGATTATCTGTTGCCGACGTCGCTGGAGGCGCCGCGCACGGAAATCGGACACACGGTTACGCCGTCGCCGCTCAATCCGCTCGGCGTCAAAGGCGCCGGCGAGGCCGGGGCCATTCCGGTCGGACCGCTTTTTGCCCAGGCGATCGAAGACGCGCTTGGACTGGCCGAGCGCAAGATCGAGCTCAACGAAATTCCATTGAGCCCGACGCGGCTGTTCGAGCTGGCCTCTCAGCAACAATGATCCTGGTGACCGGCGCCGCCGGCAAGACCGGTAAGGCCGTGGTCGAGGCGCTGGCAAAAAAGGGCGCCGGCGTCCGGGCTATGGTGCGCCGCAGTGAGCATTTCGCCGCGCTGAAGGCCGTCGGCGCCACGGAGTGCGTCACCGCCAGCTTCGAGGACGAGAAGGCGCTTCGCCGCGCCGGCGACGGCGTTCGCGCGGTCTATCACATTTGCCCGAACGTCAGCCGCGAGGAAGTGACCTACGCCCGCGCCGTCGCCGCTGCTGTGCAGGCGCGGGGCGTAAAGCGCTTCGTCTATCATTCGGTGTTGCACCCGCAAATCGAAGCCATGCCGCACCATTGGCGGAAGATGCGGGCGGAAGAGATGCTGTTTGGCTTGGGTCTCGACCTGACCATCCTGCAGCCGACCGCGTACATGCAAAATATCCTCGGCGCTTTGCCCGGCATCTTCGCCGGAGGCGCGTTCCGGGTGCCCTATCCCGTCACGACGCGCCTAAGCCTTGTCGATTTGCAGGACGTAGCTGAAGCCGCGGCTTTAGTCCTGACCACAGACGGACATGCCGGCGCCACCTACGAACTTGCCGGCACTGACCCCCTGAGCCAGGTCGAAGTCGCAACCGCCATCGGCCGGGCACTGGGCCGCCCCGTGCGCGCTGAAGCCGAAACCGTCGAATCCTGGCAGCAGCGAGCGCGTGCCGCCGGCATTGGCGAGTACGAAGGCGCAACGCTGGCCGCTATGTTCCGCTATTACGCGGCCCACGGACTGATTGGGAATTCGCGCGTCCTGGCATCGGTATTGGGCCGGAAGCCTAACGATCTCGCCGCGTTTTTGCGCCGCGATGCAGTGCCAGGCGACCAATAACCCGCACTCAAAGCTCGATCTTGCTGTAAATCGTGGTGTTGAGCCCGAGTTTTTCGCTCGACAGCGTCACCGCGGCAGTCACGGTTTCATGGCCGTGGATTTTTCCGCTGGCGAGCGCGGCACGAACAATGCGCTCGACTTCGCGCTGAGTGGAAAAGCTGATCTTTTTGACGAACCGCTCGACCGCCGCCGCAATGGCCTCGTCACCCATAGCGCATCCCCTGGCGCATCCCCGAACTCTCAGCCGCTGCTGCCGATGATAAGAAACTGTGCCATCGGAAAACAAGAAATTAGTTAATGATACCCACCGGACAAAACATTGTTGCACGATCGCTTCACCGATCGGGCGCGATTTTAGTTTTTGCTCGGCCGGAAACTTGCCGCCGCGTTATCAATGTGCGCGAGTTTTGCTTTTCACCGCGCCCGGTTGGGATTACGCTTTTGGTAAGGAGCTGGCGGTATTCGCCGGTCGTAAAAGCGTGTGTGAGGAGGAAACATGAGCTACTTTACTCCCGCCAAGACGGGCCGCGAGAAGACGACGGGCACTGGCGATGTTCGGCCGAGCGAGACTGCCGCGCCGAGAACCTCGACGGACTCGGTCTCCACCCTTGGTCCCGGGATTGTCATCACCGGAAATATCATCTGTGAAGGTTCGACGCAGATTTTCGGCCGCGTCACCGGGGATATTGTGGCGTCGCAGATCGTCATTGGCGACGGCGCGCGCGTCGAGGGCAACTTGACCGCGTTGGAGGTCGCCATCCACGGCGCTTTCAAAGGCACAGTCCGGGGCAATAACGTCCGGCTTAAGGGGGCCGCCACCGTCGAAGGCGAGATTTTCAGTAAGTCGCTGGCGGTTGAAGAGAACGTCCAATTCGAGGGCGTGTCGCGAAAGCTCGAAAAGCCGGTCGATACATCCACAATTACACAGACGCCGACTGTAAAAACCGTTGGCGGCACGACGACGGGCCCGACCGCTGCCGCGGCAGCTTAATTCCGTAGAGAGTGTCTCTTTAGAGGTCCTTCGGCTCGCGTCAGACGGCGGCTTGCCAGAAATCGGTATGAAGGGCGGCCGCCTCATCTTCAAGTAACGGGCCGATCACCTCGACTGGCCGCTGGCCGGCGGCAAACACGGTCCGGCAGGGCAAGTCCAGGGTCGGGTTTTCCTCGTGTTTGCCGGTGATTGCCTTGAGCCGGTGTTCCGATAGGCCGTAGACCACGCGGCTAATGCCCGCCCAATAAATCGCCCCCGCGCACATCGCGCACGGTTCGGCCGAAGTATAGAGCGTGCTGCCGCGCAGGATGTCGGCGGCGAATTGTTTACAAGCCTGCGTGGCGAGCAGCCGTTCGGCGTGGCCGGTCATGTCATGGTCCGGCAGAAATCCGTTCTCGACTTCGAGCAGTATCTCACCGCTGGCGCCCACTAGTACGCTGCCGAACGGATGATTGCCGTTCGCGCGCGCACGGTTGGCGACTTCGAAACTCAACCGCAGAAATTTTTCGTCGTCGAGCAGCGCCAATTTGTTCCCTCGCGACCGGCCCGCCGCACCGCGTCAAAGAACCAACAACACTTCATTTCGAGCGGATGGCACATTACTTGCGTCACCGCAATCGTTGTGCCCATATCTGCCCATATCATTAAGCTGCGTGTGTTAGTTTTGAGTCCGCTTGAACGCCATGACCAGAAACGCTCTACAATTCCGGCGACAAGGTCGCACCGTAAGCATCGCTGAGTTTTCCCCTCGCGCCACCCTTCTCGACTGGTTGCGTTTGCAGGAGCGTTCGGTCGGCACCAAGGAGGGTTGCGCCGAAGGCGATTGCGGCGCTTGCGCGGTTGTCGTCGTGCGTGACCAGGACGGCCGTGTGGTCTACGAGCCGGTCAATTCGTGCATCACGCTGCTCGGCCAGATCGACGGCGGCGAACTGATCACCGTCGAAGACCTCGCCGATAACGGCGTCTTACATCCGGTGCAGGAAGTGATGGCGCGCGAGCACGGTTCGCAGTGCGGCTTTTGCACGCCCGGTATCGTCATGAGCCTGTTTGCCCATTATCACGGCTGCAACGGTGCGACCACGCGCGACAACATCAACGATGCGCTGGCGGGAAATCTCTGCCGCTGCACTGGCTATCGGCCGATCGTCGATGCCGCGCTCGAAGTTTGCACCGGCGCCGACGATCAATTCAGCCGCGACGCCGCCGTGCGGCGCCGCGCGATCGCGGCGCTCGACGACAAGGCCGATCTTTTTGTCGGCGATGAAAAGGCGTTCTTTGCCGCACCGGCGAACGAAGCCTCGCTGGCGCAGCTTTATGCGCGCCATCCCGATGCGACCATTGTCGCCGGTACGACCGACGTGGGGCTCTGGATCACCAAGAAGCTCATGCCGATCGAAAAGATTATTCACGTCGGCCGCGTGAGCGAGTTGTCAAAGATCGAAGAGACCGAGGACGGCTGGGCATTCGGCGCCATCGTGTCGCTGGCGCGCGCTATGCCGGTGCTCGGCACCATCGACCCCGACATCGCCGAGGTGCTGCGCCGCTTTGGTTCGATCCAGGTACGCGCGTCTGGCACGGTCGGAGGCAGCATCGCCAATGCGTCGCCGATCGGCGATTTGGCGCCCATGCTGATCGCGCTCGGCGGCGGTATCGAGCTGCGTCACGGTGACAACATCCGCCGGCTGCCGTTGGAGAACTTCTTTCTCGATTATGGCAAGCAGGATCGCGCCAAAGGCGAATTCGTCCGCCGGCTCTTTGTGCCGAGTCTGTCTCCGTCCGCCCATTTCCGCGCCTACAAAATCACCAAACGCTTCGACGAGGATATTTCCGCGCTACTGGCGGTGTTCTGCCTGACCGTCGACGACGGACGGATCAGTGAGGCAAAAGTCGCGTTCGGTGGCATGGCGGGAATCCCAAAGCGGGCGAAAGCTGTTGAGGAGAGTTTGCGCGGCCTGTCGCTGACCGACACGCCGCGCTGGCAAGCCGCCGCGGACGCCGTGAAAAAGGATTTCACGCCGCTTACTGATCTGCGCGCCAGCGCCGACTATCGCGGTCGCGTGGCCGGCAATCTTGTCATCAAGGCGCTCGCCGAGATTGCCGGCGTCGCTTCCGACGTCACCCGTATTTCCGATCGCCGGATGCCCGCGCATGCCGCCGAGTGAAACCGCGATCGAAGCGCCGTTGCGGCATGTGCACAAGGCGCTACAGCACGACAGTGGCGCCAAGCACGTGCAGGGCTCGGCCGAGTATATCGACGATATGCTGGAGCCGGTCGGCACGCTGCATATCGCGCTTGGCGGTTCGCCGGTCGCGCGTGGCGCCATCCGTCATGTCGATCTCGCCGATGTCTTGAGCATGCCCGGCGTCGTCACCGTGATCACCGCGGCGCATATTCCGGGCAAGAACGACATATCGCCGGCGCACGCCGACGAGCCGGTCTTCGCCCACGATCGTGTCGACTACCACAACCAGCCGGTATTCGCCGTCGTTGCCACCACGCGCGATGTCGCGCGCCGTGCCGCGCTGCGCGGCAAGATCGAAATCGCGGTCGAGAAGCCGAATGTTTCGGTCGAGCAGGGCAGGGCGTCCGGCGAGCGCGTGTTGCCGGACTATGCGTTTGTCGGCGGCGATGTCGCCAAAGCCGTCGCCGAAGCGCCGTTTCGCCTGAGCGGCGCGATGCACATCGGCGGCCAGGAGCATTTTTATCTGGAAGGCCAGATCGGGTTCGCGATCCCGGGCGAGGACGGTGCGCTCCTGGTCTATTCCTCGACGCAACATCCGAGTGAAGTGCAGCACATCGTCGCGCGCGTGCTGGCGGTACCCGATGCCTTTGTCACCTGCCGGGTGCGGCGCATGGGCGGCGGCTTCGGCGGCAAGGAAACGCAAGCGACACAATGGGCGGTAATCGCGGCGCTGGCGGCGCGCGCCACCGGCCGGCCGTGCAAGCTCCGGCTCGATCGCGACGCCGATATGGCAATCACCGGAAAGCGCCACGACTTTGCGGTCGAGTATTCGGTCGGTTACGAAGCCAACGGCCGCATTCGCGCGCTCGACGTCGATATGGATGCGCGCTGCGGCTGTTCGGTCGATCTCTCGGTCGGCGTTGTCGATCGCGCCATGTTTCACGCCGATAACGCCTATTTCCTTCCGGAATTCAAAATCCTTACCCGCCGCGTCAAGACAAACACCGTGTCAAATACGGCGTTTCGCGGTTTTGGCGGCCCGCAAGGCATTATGGCGATCGAGCGCGTGATCGATGTCATCGCCTGGGAACGCGGGCTCGACCCGCTCGACGTGCGCAAGGCCAATCTCTACGGCCCCGGCCGTCAGGTCACGCCCTACGGGCAGACGGTCGAGGATTACGACATTGCCGCGCCATTGATCGATGAGCTTGAACGAACGTCCAGCTACCGCGCCCGGCGCAAGGAAATCCGGCTGTTCAACGAGCGCTCGCCGATCATCAAACGCGGCATTGCGCTGACGCCGGTCAAATTCGGCATCTCGTTCACGCTAACCCATCTAAACCAGGCCGGCGCGCTGATCAACGTCTACCAGGACGGTTCGATCAGCCTCAATCACGGCGGTACTGAAATGGGCCAGGGCTTGTTTCAGAAAATTGCGCAGGTGACGGCGGAAGAGTTCGGCGTCGGACTGGAGCGCGTGCAAATCACGGCGACCTCGACCGACAAGGTGCCGAACACCTCGGCGACCGCCGCATCGTCTGGAACAGATCTCAACGGCATGGCGGCGCAGATTGCCGCGCGCAAGATCAAGCAGCGGCTGACCAAGTTCGCCAGCGAAAACTGGAATGTGCCGGAGGATCTCATCACGTACCGCGACGATCGGGTGTTTATCGGCAACGAAAGCATCACGTTCGGCGAGTTGACCAAAAAGGCTTACCAAGCCCGGGTGTCGATGTCGGCGTCGGGCTTTTACAAGACCCCGAAGTTGCACTGGGACCGCGACAAGGCCAAAGGCCGGCCGTTTTTCTATTTCGCCTATGGCGCCGCCTGTAGCGAAGTCGCCATCGACATCTTGAGCGGCGAGATGAAAGTCCGCCGCGTCGATATCCTCCACGACGTCGGGCACTCCATCAATCCGGCGATCGATATCGGCCAGATCGAGGGCGCGTTCGTCCAGGGCATGGGCTGGCTGACCACCGAGGAACTCGTCTACGACGACAAGGGCCGGCTGCTGACGCATGCGCCGTCGACTTACAAAATACCGGTCGCCTCTGACGTTCCCGAGGACTTCCGCGTCGCCTTGTTCGCCGGCAGCAATCGCGAAGACACGATTTACCACTCAAAAGCGGTCGGCGAGCCGCCGCTGATGCTGGGAATTTCCGTATTCGCGGCCATCGCCGATGCGGTACATTCGGTGAACCCCGGCAGGCCGGTTGCCCTTGACGCGCCGGCTACCCCAGAAGCGATCCTTAAGGCGATAGGCCCGGTTGATGCCGTCGCCGCACTGGCGCCGCTGGTCGGGCGCTGATTTGTTTGGATATCCCCCTCCACACACCGACGCGGAGGGATTAGGTGAAGTGGGCGACAATGGCGAAGGTTTGGGCCCGCATTCGAGAAACGATTGAGCGGCACGGCAGTGCGGCGCTCGTGAGCGTCGTTGGCGCCGCCGGTTCGGTGCCGCGCGAAAGCGGCGCGCGCATCGTGCTCCAGCCGAACGGCGGCTTTTTCGGCACCATCGGCGGCGGCCAGCTCGAATACGCAGCGATCGATGCGGCGGGCAAAGCGCTGGCCGGAGGCCGCGGCAAGGCGGAATTCCGCGATTGGCCGCTCGGTCCAAATCTCGGTCAATGCTGCGGCGGCATGGTCAAGACGCTGACAGAGACTTTCGACGCGAACGATCTGGTGGCGGTGCGCCGGCTCGAGGCGGCCGAGCAAGCGGGGGCTTTCGCCACCCATAGCCAGATCGACGACGAGGGCCGGATCGCACGCACGCTCGCGGCGGACGAAGGCGGCAAAAAAGCTCACTCGCCGACGCCGTTCGCAAAAATGGCGTTTCACGAGCAGTTCGGCGAAATCTCCACGCCAGTCCTGTTGTTCGGTGCCGGTCATGTCGGCCGCGCTGTGGTGCTTGCGCTCGCGCCGCTGCCGTTTGCCGTGCACTGGATCGACTCAAGGCCGGATCAATTTCCGCAGCATGTGCCGAGCAATGTGGTGACCATCCACAGCGAGCATCCTGCGCGCGAGCTGGCGCGAGCGCCGAGCGACGCTTTCGTCATAGTCATGACGCACTCGCACCCGATCGATTTCGACATCACCGCGGCGGCGTTGCAGCGCGAGACTTTTGAATTCGTCGGCTTGATCGGCTCGGAGACCAAGCGCGCTCGCTTCGCGAGCTTTGCCCGGCAGGTCGGGGTGACCGCGCGCCAGCTCGACCGGTTGGTGTGCCCGATCGGCATTGCGGAAATCAAAGGCAAGGAACCGGCGGTGATCGCGGCCGCGCTGGCGGCGCAGCTTCTCGTCGTCCGCGAGCATGCTTCAATCCCGGAAGTAAGCCCGGCAACCCAGCCGGCCTAGCGCTTCAGCTTATCTCTGCATTCGTCAAAGACCCGGCGGCGCGGGCTTCACAGCTAAAGTCTTTTAAGCTTAAAATCTTTTATGGCCGATCCGGGGTGGAACGCTGCGCGGGTGAAGGAGCGTGGCCGCGAATTGGGTGCCGACCTTGTCGGTATCGCCAGCGCCGCGATGCTCAACGCTTTTCCGCCCGATCCGCGCTGGCCGCAGACGCCTGAGCGCATCTCTCCTTATTGCCGCAGTGTTATCGTGCTGGTGCAGCGTATTCCTGCCGGCGCCTTCCGTTGCAAAACCAACACGCCGGTGCAGTACATCGACATGCTGGTGCTGCGGAAGATGGATAAGGTCGCTTATCGGCTCGCCGAGGAGCTCGAAGCAGCCGGCCATCCTAGCTTCGTCACCGCGGCGCAAGAAACCGACTGGAACTACAAGCGCGCGAGCTACGGCCGGCTCTCGACCCGCCATCTTGGCGTCGAAGCCGGTCTCGGCACGCTCGGCCTCGAAGTCAACATTCTAACGCCCGAATTCGGTCCGCGCGTCTATCTCACCGGGCTCCTGACCGAACTCGAGCTGGAGCCGGACCGGCCGATCACCGAGCAGGTCTGCATCGGCGAATCGTGCAGCCGTTGTCTGCACTCCTGTCCCGCCGACGCGGTGCTGCATTTCGGCATCGACAAGCGCGCGTGCGCGACCGAGGCCCAGGAATTCGGCTTCTCGACCATCCTGCAATTCTTCGAGCGCTTTATCGATGCGCCGTTGGCCGCGAAGGAGCAGATGGCGCGCTCGCGCGACGTGTACGGCTTCTGGCAAGGTTTGCTGCGTGTCGTCGGTTCGTTCGGCGACTGCCCGCGCTGCCTCGCAGTTTGTCCGGTCGGCAACGACTACCACGCGCACCTCGCGGACTTTCAGAAAGCCATCCCGGAGAAGACCCCGGAAAAGGTCGCGCTCGGCAAACGCTGGCGCGACGATCGCCAGCAGGGCGCCGCTATCGCCGGACTCAACGAATGGAATAAGCGCTGGGTCGGGCCGGACGGCTACCAGGGCATGGTGGCGCGGCAGCTGCAGGAATTCAAAAAAGCCCAGCAGCAACGCAAGGACGCGGCCCTGGTCACGGCAGACGGGAACAGCCGGCGCTAGCCATGGTCTCCGCGTTCAGGCAGCCGCTCACCGCGGACGACATCAAGACGAAGGCGCGCGCGCTCGGCGCCGATCTCGTCGGTATCGCCGATGGCGCCAATCTCGAACGCCATCCGCCCGATCCCCGCCGTCCGCAACGCCCTTCCGACATAACCGAGCTCGACGGCGGCCGGGTCATCGTGCTGGCGAAGCGCGTCAGCCGCGGCGTAACGCGCATCGCCGCCTGGAACGATCGCCACAAATACTACAACGACGAGCTCGCGCTCTCGCGGCTGGAAGAGGCTTCGCTCGAGCTGGTCTATTGGCTGGAAGACAATGGCTATCCAGCCATCATCGTGCCGCCGACCCACGCGGACCCCTGGACCTATGACGGCGAGCCGCAGGCGCACATGCGGACGCTGCTCTCGCTCCCGCACGCCGCGGTCGAAGCGGGCCTCGGCACGCTGGGCCTCAATCTGCAATTGCTCACGCCCGAATTCGGCCCGCGCGTGCTGCTGACCGCGATCCTCTGCTCAGTCGAGGTCGCCTGTGACCAGAAAATGGAGGCCGCGCTCTGCCTCGGGCCGAGCTGCGGGCGTTGCCTCAAGACTTGCCCGGCAGACGCGGTCGGGCACTGGACGCGCGACTGGCCGGCCTGCGATCGCTTCCGCTCACCGCACGGTTTCGCCCAATTGAGCGAGCACGTCAGCCGCATCATTTCCGAACCGGACACGGCGCGGCAGAAAGAACTCGTTCGCTCGGAAGACAGCTTCAATCTCTGGCAGAGCATCCTGCGCGGGGCTGGCGTCATCACCGGCTGCCGCCGCTGCGCCGATGTATGTCCGGTCGGCGCCGACTACGCCGCGATGCTAAGCGATGCGCTCGACGACATTCCGGAAAATACGCCGGCGAAGGAGGCGCGCGCCGCCGCGATGGACGCACAAGAGAAGGCGGGATCGCTGCCGGAAACCTACGCTGGGCAGAGCCGCTGGATCGGCGCGTTGCCGCCGCGCGGCTCCTGATCGCATGCCGCCGCTCGCCGAATTGCCGAAGAGCCGTATCGAGATCGAGGGTGTCCAGTCGGCGCGCCGGAAGCGGGCGGTCGAACAAGCGCGCCGCGCGCCGTTCTATAAAGGCAAGCTCGATCACGTGAACCTCGATCGCCTCGACGATCCCGACGAGTGGCGAAAGCTTCCGATCCTCGACAAGGATATGCTGCGCCGGCTCGAAGATCGCGAATTTTACCAAAGCTTTTGCGTTACGCCCGATGACGGCATTGCCGAATATTGGCGCTCCGGCGGCTCGACCGGCACGCCGCTGTTCTATCCGCGCAGCTACGGCGACATCGAAGCGGCGATGATCGGGTTCGCGCGCGTCTACGATTGCGCGCGTTGCCGGCTAGGCAGCAGTGCGCACGTGTCGTTTCCGCTCGGCATTCATCCGGTCGGCCAGATGCTGGCGCGTGCGGCAGGCTCGCGCGGCATCGCGGTGAATTGGGCCGGCTCAGGCGCCACCACGCCCTCGGCGATGCAGCTCGAACTGATCGACCGGCTCAGGCCGGCCATCTGGATGGGGATGAGCAGCTACGGCCTCCACCTCGCCAATCTCGCCGAGGCGCGCGGGCTCGATTTGTCGACGGGCTCGATCGATACCGTGCTGTGCTCGGCCGAGCCGCTTTCGGACGCCAAGCGCGAGAAGCTGTCGCGGCAATGGGGCGCGCGTGTGCGCGATACCTTCGGCATGACCGAGGCCGGCATGATGGGCGCGGAGGATGGTAACGGCGGTGGCTTCCGGATCTGGACCGACCTGTTCCTGATCGAAGTGCTCGATCCGGACACGCACGCGCCCGTGGAGGAGGGCGCGGTCGGCGCGCTCGTCGTCACGCCGCTCTGGACCAACAACGTCACGCCGTTCCTGCGCTGGAGCTCGGGCGATCTCGTAACCTGGCATCGCGGCGACGACGATTCCGGCCCGTTCGCGGTCTTTCCGCTGGTCAAGCACGCTCATCGCACATCGGGATTCTTCAAGATCCGCGGCGTCAACATCAATCACGCGGACCTCGAAGATTTTGTCTTCCGCAATGTCGAGATCGGCGACTTCAAGGCGGAGCTCGTTACCGAGCGCGACATCGAGACCTTGCTGGTGTCGGTCGAGGTGCGCCGCGGCATCGATCCGGCGGTGGCCGCCGAACGCCTGAAAACCGCGGTGCGCGACCAGTTCGGGCTCACGCCGCAGATCGCCGTGCTCGCCACCGGCAGCCTTGCGCGCGAATTCGAGGGCAGCGTGAAGATGGCGCGGTTTTCAGACCGGCGGGGCTAGGGAGTCCGGAAACGCTCATGCACTCGTGGCCAGCACCCGGTCAATCTCGGCCAGTACTTCAGCTTTCGCCGCCGCACTCAAAAGCGAGGCCTGCACGCTGTTGCGGGCGAGGGCGATGATTTCCTCGCGTGTCAGCGACAGCGCGCTTCCAACCGCGCGGTAGTTGTCATTGACGTAGCCGCCGAAATAAGCCGGATCGTCGGAGTTGACGGTCACCATCAGGCCCTTGTCCATCATCCGCCGCAGCGGGTGGTGGATCAGCTCGTCGATGACGCGAAGCCGCAGATTGGACAACGGGCAGACCGTCAACGCCATGCGCTCGCCGGCGAGCCGCGCCACCAAGCTATTGTCCTCGAGCGAACGATTGCCGTGGTCGATGCGCTTGACGCCAAGCACGTCGAGGGCCTCCCAGACATAACTCGGGGGCCCTTCTTCGCCGGCATGCGCGGTCAAAAACAACCCGGCGTCGCGGGCGCGGCTGAAAACGCGTTTGAATTTGCTCGGTGGGTGACCGGCTTCGGAGGAGTCGAGACCGACGCCGGTAATTCGGTCGCGAAAGCCGAGCGCGACATCCAAGGTCTTTTCCGCATCGGCTTCGTCAAGGTGGCGCAGGAAGCACATGATGAGGCTCGCATCGACGCCGAGCTCTCGCCGGGCGTCGGCGATGGCGCGATGCAGCCCACCGATCACGGTCGCAAACGCCACGCCGCGCGCGGTGTGGCCCTGCGGATCGAAGAACATCTCGACATGGCGGACGTTGTCGGCCTGCGCATGCACAAGATAGGCCCAAGCGAGGTCGTAAAAATCCTGCTCGGTCACCAGTACCGACATGCCACGGTAGTAGACGTCGAGAAAATCTTGCAGGTTGCCAAATTGATACGCGCGGCGGACGGCCTCAACCGAATCGTAGGGCAGCTTCACGTCGTTGCGCTTGGCCAGCGCAAACATCAATTCCGGCTCGAGGCTGCCTTCGATGTGAATGTGCAGCTCGCATTTGGGCAGCCGTTTGATGAGCTTTTCGGTATCGTCCATCCGTCATCTTTCCGGCATTGCCAGAGCTTTAGGTCTTGTGTGGACCGGCAACGCTTTCAGTCCATTTGCAGAACGACACGGAAGCGCGCCTTGCCGCTCATCATGTGGTCGTAGGCAGCTTGAGCTTGGGCCAGAGGGAAGATTTCATTCATCGAGGTGATGGCATTGAGTTGGCTAAACTCGAGCGTGTCCTCGGAGTCGGGCGCAGTGCCTGAATACCAGCCGCGAACTGCCGCGCGTTTGTTCAGCATGTCCAAAGAATTGACGGTCAAATTCCCGACCGCGCCGATCACCATCATGGTTCCGTTGGGGCCGAGACCGCCGACGATGGCTTGCATCGCTTCGGCATTCGTCACCGTCGCGATGATGGCCTTGGCCCCGCCCATCCCCTGCAACGCTTGCGCCGGATCGGTCGCGGCGCTGTCGATGTAGTCGTGCGCGCCGAGCGAGCGCGCCAGATTTTCCTTATCGCGTCCACGATTCACCGCGACTGTGTGGAAGCCTTGGCGTGCCGCGAATTGTATACCGAGATGGCCGAGACCGCCGACGCCGTGGATGGCGACCAAATCGCCCGGTGCCGCTCCGCAGTGACGTAAAGCGTTGAAAGTGGTGATGCCGGCGCAAAGCAGTGGTGCCGATTGAACCGGATCAAGCTCTGCGGGTACTTTCGCCAGCGCTGAAGCCAACGCCAGCATATGGGTCGCATAGCCTCCATCCCGGGTAACGCCGGTCGCACCATGGATATTCTCGCAGGCGAACGCTTCGCTACGGCGGCATCGCTGGCAATAACCGCAAGAGCCGCCGAACCAGCCGACGCCGACGCGATCTCCTACGGCCCAGCCCTCCACGTCTGGACCCAACGCGTCGATCTCCCCGATCACTTCGTGGCCCGGAATGCGCGGATAGGTGAGGCCGGGCATCATGCCCTCGACGGTCACAACGTCGCTGTGACAAACCCCGCAGGCCCGCACGAGAATACGAACTTCGTGCCGGCCGGGCTCGGGCAGGTCACGTTCCTCCATCCGAAAACGGCTATGGGCTGCGGGGACGACGGCGGCGCGCATCTTCGACATTGCAATCTCCAGGTGCTCGGAAACTGTCAGTCACATGTAGGTGTCGAATCTGGCCACTCCTATAGGACACGTGTTTGATCATGCTTTCGATCTCGGGCATCGTGTCGGCTGTCAGCCCGGCTGAAACTGAAGAGCGGGCGAGGGGGAGGACCATGGGCGTAGACGCCGGCAAGGCCGCTGAAACGTTGATGCGCGATCACGCGGGCGGCGCGACGTTCCAGCCGTTCGCCGCGGACTTAGGAATCGCCGCTGCGGAAGATGCCTACGCGGTGCAACGTGAATATGTCCGCCTGCTCACGAAATCGCGCGACACCAAAGCCGCCGGCTATAAGATCGGACTCACCACACCGCGCATGCAAGCGATGTGCGGCATCGACAGCCCGGTGGCGGGCGTCATTCTCCAAGATCGCGTGCACGCCTCCGGCTCGCACATCAGCACCACCGCTTATGGCCGTCTCGGCCTTGAATTTGAGATCGCCGTGCGAGTGGGGCGGGACCTCGTCCCAGTCGGACAGCCGCCAAGCATTGCGGACGTGGCCGCGGCCGTCGATGGCGTCTGTCCGGCGATCGAGCTTATCGACGACCGCGGCGCCGATTATCGCCGGCTCGACGCGCTCTCATTGATTGCCGACAACGCCTGGAATGGCGGCATTGTGCTCGGCAGCTTCGCGCAGTCGTTTCCCGATCTCGCCGATGTCGAAGCCGTGGTGTCCGAAGACGGCAAGGAGGTCGATCGCGGTTTCGGGCGTGACGTGCTCGGCCATCCGTTTCATTCGGTGGCGTGGCTGGCAACACATCTCGCCGCACAAGGCTCGCGGTTGCGTGCAGGCGACATTGTGATGACCGGGAGTGTGGTCACCACCAAATTTCCCGACCGCTCTACCCGCTACCACTATGAGCTGACCGGTTGTGGCGCTGTCGAACTCTCAATCAACGTTTAATCAGCTAGTGCGGGAGCCAAGGTGGACCTCGGCCTGAACAACAAAACGGCTTTGGTCACCGGCGCGTCGCGCGGGCTCGGCAAGGCCGTGGCGGCGGCGCTCGTCGCGGAGGGCGCCAAAGTCGCGATCTGCGCGCGCGATACTACGCGGCTCGAAGCCGCCGCTAAGGAGATCGGTGCGATCGGCATTGCCGCCGACCTTTCGCAAGCGGGTGCGGTGGATGCGGTGTTGCGGCAGGCGACCGACAAGCTCGGCGGTATCGAGATCCTGGTGGTCAATACTGGCGGGCCGCCAGCGGGCGGGTTCGGCGCCATCTCCGACGACGCCTGGCGAAAAGCATTCGAGGCATTGTGGATCAGCGCGGTCGATCTGATCCGGGGGGCGCTGCCGGATATGCGACAGCGGCGCTGGGGACGGATCATGATCGTGACCTCGATCTCGGCGAAGGAGCCGTTGCCCAATTTGATGATCTCGAATGCGCTGCGCCCCGGCCTGCACGGCCTGGTCAACGCGCTGAGCCGCGAAGTGGCGGCCGATGGCGTCACCGTCAACGCCATCATGCCCGGTTACACACTGACCGAGCGGATCCGCGAGATCGGCGTCGATGAAAAACAAGTGGCGGCGCAAATACCGGCCGGACGCATGGGGCGGCCGGAAGAATTCGCTGCGCTGGCGGCGTTCCTCGCGTCGGAACAAGCCGGTTATATTTGCGGCCAGGCCATTGCCTGCGACGGCGGATTTCTGCGATCGATTTGATCGTGTCTTGAGTGCCGGAGGCGGCCACGCATGAAAATCGCATTCCTTGGCTGTCTGGGACTTTTTGTGGGCGCCATCGCCGGTGGCGTCATCGGCGTCGGTCTCGGCTTTTTATGGATCAAGGTGTTTCACACCAGCGACTTCGAAGGCTATTCCGGCATGCTGGTATTTTACACCTTCATGCCTATCGGCATCATAATTGGCGCGCTGCTCGGCGGCGTCGGCCTTGGTCTTGTCGGCGGGCGCGACGGCGGTGAACGACGGCCTACCGGCCCGTCGTAAATTCGGCGATGGTGGGTGAGGCGATACGCCAGGGGCAGAAACAGCAATGACGGACTTTGTACTCGTTCAGGGAGCGTGGATCGGCGGCTGGTACTGGAGGCCGATCATGCAGGCGCTGCGCAAATCGGGCCACGAGGCCTATGCGCCGACACTAACGGGTTTGGGTGAGCGCATCCATCTCATGAGCCCGAGCATCAATCTCGACACCCACATCGCCGACGTCGTCAATCTTATTAAATGGGAAGAACTATCCGACGTCGTTCTGGTCGGCCATTCCTATGGCGGCATGGTAATCACCGGCGTCGCCGACGCTTTATCCGACCGGATCAGATCGCTGGTTTATCTCGATGCCTTTGTGCCGAAGGACGGCGAGGCGCTGGTGAACTTTCTGCCGGCGGGAAGCCCGCCGCCGAAAGTTGTCAACGAGTATTGCCTGGCGCCGCTCCCCGCTGCGTTCTTCGGCGCCAAGCCCGACGTTGCGGCAATCGTCGACTCCCACACGACGCCGATGCCAATCGCTTGCTTCACCCAAACGCTCAAGCTTTCGGGCGCTATCGATCGCATCAAGAAGAAGACTTACGTCTATTGCAACGTCCCGGCGCCGACGACGTTCACGCAGTTCTACGAAAAGCTCAAAGACGATCGCGACTGGCAGGTGCGCACGCTGCCATGCACGCACGTCGTTCAGATCGACATGCCGACGCAACTAACCGAGTTGCTGGTGCAAGCCATTTAAGTCGGGGGATAGATCTTTTTCAAAGTGCCGGCCGACCGGCGACATAGGTCTGGCCCACGGCGCGGTCGTCGCCCAACGTCATCAGCACGAAAAGCTCGTCTTCTAAATTGCGCGCGACTTCCATGCGGTGCGCCATGGCCGGCGTGGCGCGCGCATCAAGCACCACAAGGTCGGCGTAAGCGCCAGGAGCGATGACGCCGATTTCGCCATCGAGGTTCAGCGCTGCGGCGTTGCAACGCGTCATCAGATCGAAGGCTGAAAGCGCCGGCAGGTTCTGGCCTTGGAGCTGCATCACCTTATAGGCCTCGGCGGCGGTGCGCAGCATGGAATAAGACGTGCCGCCGCCGACATCGGTTGCCAGCGCAATGCGCACGCCCGCGGCGCGAAGCCGCTCGTAGTTAAACAGACCGGAGCCGATGAAGAGGTTCGAGGTCGGGCAAAACACCGCGACCGCTTGCGCCTCCCGCATCAGCGCTACTTCCGAGTCTTCCATATGAATGCAGTGTCCCATCAACGAGCGCGGGCCGAGCAAACCGAAGCGGTCATAGACGGCGGTGTAGCTCGCATCGTTGGGAAAGAGTTTCTTGATCGCCGCGATCTCGTCGAGGTTCTCGTCGACATGGGTTTGCATCAAAACCGTGGGAAATTCGTTCAACAGCGCGCCGAGTTCGGCGAGCTGAGCGTCGGTCGAGGTGATGGCAAAGCGCGGCGTCACCGCGTAACGCTGCCGACCGGTGCCATGCCAGCGCTTGATCAGCTCGCGGCTGTCGGCGATGGCGGAAGCCGCGGGCGCAAGCAGCCCCGGCGGTCCATTGCGGTTCATTACCGAATTGCCGGCGATCATGCCGGCGTTGCGCTTACGCGCAGCGGTAAATAACGCGTCGGCGGATACCGGATGCGCTGTGCAATAGGCGCACGCTGTGGTGGTGCCGTTGCGGAACAATTCGTCGAGGAAAAATTCGGCATTGCGTGCGGCGTGCTCGCGATCGGCGAATTTTTGCTCCTCGACGAAGGTGTATTTTTCCAACCATTCGAGGAGTTGGGCGCCGTAGGAGGCGATCACCTGGGTCTGCGGATAATGAATGTGCGGATCGATGAAGCCCGGCATGATCAAAGCGCCGGGATGGTGAGCAACTTGAGCGTCAGCGGGCAAGCGCGGCAGCAATTCCGCCGCCGGTCCCGCAGCTTCAATACGGCCATCGCCGGCGATCAGCACCAGGCCATCGTCGATGTAACGGTAGCTTGCCGCGTCGCCCGCGCCGCTCGGCGCGCGCAGGAAACTCAACAGCCGGCCGCGGATGCCGCGGAAAGGCGCGCCCGACATTGCCGGATTCATTGCGCCGGCGCGCCGGCGGCGAGCCACGATGCGAGCACCAGGCGTTCCTGGTTCGTCATCTCGGTGATATTGCCCGGCGGCATAAAATCCGAGCGCACCGCGACAATGTCGATCAGCGGTGCGTGCACGCGGATTTGCTCGTCGGAATCAAGCAGCACCCCCTTCGGCGCCGCTGGGATGCCGGCCCAGACCGGCTCTGCGGCATGACACATGCTGCAACGGGACAACACGATTTCGCTGACTTCGGAAAATTTTGGCGCCGGCGGCAGTGCGCTCACCGCCGCCATGCGCGGGCCGGCGGCTGACAGCCAGACAATCGCCGCGACGCCGACGGCCGCCGCGGCCCAGGTCCACCACGGATTGCCCTTGCCGGCATGACGCGAATTGAAGAAGTGCCGGATCACCGGACCGATGGCGATGACGATGGCGACAATCAGCCAGTTAAACCGCGTCGCAAAAAACAGGGGCCAGTGATTGCTCAGCATCAGAAAGACGACCGGCAGCGTCAGATAATTGTTGTGCACCGAACGCTGCTTGCCGAGTTCGCCCCAGCGCGGATCGGGCTGTTTGCCCGCGATCATCGCCGCCACGGTCTTCTTCTGGTAGGGAATAATTATAATAAAGACGTTGGCGACCATGATCGTGCCGATGATGGCGCCGATCTGGTTGAAGGCGCCGCGGCCGCTAAAGACGTGCGTGAAGCCGTAGGTCAGCGCCACGAGAAAGACGTAACCGACGAGCGCCAGCGCCACCTCATGCTTGCCGAGTGGTGACCGGCAGAGACCTTCATAGATCAGCCAAGCCGCGACCAGCGTGGCAAACGCAATGCCGGCGGCCTGCGCTACCGTCATGTCGAGCACCGACTTGTCGATCAGAAACAGATCGGCGCCGAGATAGTAGACCAGGACCAGGAGCGCGAAGCCGGACAGCCACGTGGTGTAGGCTTCCCATTTGAACCAGGTGAGGTGGTCCGGCATTTGCGCGGGCGCCACCACGTACTTGATCATGTGATAGAAGCCACCGCCGTGGACCTGCCACTCGTCGCCTTTCACACCGGTAGGCAATCCGGGACGGGCTTTAAGCGAAAGATCGAGGTGGATGAAATAAAACGAGCTGCCGATCCACGCGATTCCGGCGATGACGTGAAGCCAGCGGAGGAACGCGCTTGCGGATTCGGCGAGTATCACGTCCACGGGTTTCCGCTCCCTCTTTAATCGCCGGCAAAATACAATGGCAGAACGGCATTTGGTTGCGCAAGCTTGCCGCGCCGGCAAATCAGGCGCGGTTTTCCCCGTTTGCCGCCTTTTGCTCGCGGCGAATTTGTCGGATGATGGTGCCTGAGAGGCGCGGCAACGCGTTCCCGCATCTGGAACGATCCTTGCAAGTAACACCGCGAGAAAGCTAGTAAAACCCGGTTATGTGCATCGCGCCCCATGCTTGACCCGTCGCCTTCAGCCGATCCGCTGCGCTCGGCGCCGTTGTTAAGCGCCGTTTCCATCAGCAAGCTCTACGGCGATTTCCTCGCCAACGATGGTATCGACATCGACCTGTTCCCCGCCGAGATCCATGCGCTCCTCGGCGAGAACGGCGCCGGCAAATCGACCCTAGTCAAAGTCATGTACGGCCTGATCCAGCCGAGCGGCGGCGAGTTGCGCTGGATGGGGCAGAAAGTCGTCTTGTCAGGGCCCTCGCAGGCACGCGATCTCGGCATCGGCATGGTGTTCCAGCATTTCACGCTGTTCGAAAATCTCAACGTCGCCGAGAACGTGGCGTTGGGGCTGCCGCCGACGGAATCTTTGGGCGCCATCTCGGAGCGGCTTGACGAAACGGCGCGGGTTTATGGGCTGCCGCTTGATCCGAAGCGAGAGGTCTGGCGGCTTTCGGTCGGCGAGCGCCAGCGCATCGAGATCGTGCGCGCGCTCATCCAGAATCCAAAGCTTCTCATCCTCGACGAGCCGACGTCGGTGCTGACCCCGCAAGAGGCCGATCTGCTGTTCGTGGTTCTGGAGCGTCTCAAGGCCGAAGGCCGCGCCATTCTCTACATCAGCCACAAGCTCGAAGAGGTGAAGCGGCTTTGCGACACCGCCACGATCTTGCGCGGCGGCAAAAAAGTGGCGACGTGTAATCCGCGCCAGGAGACCGCCGCCTCGCTAGCCCGCATGATGGTCGGCGGCGAGATCGGCGAAGTCAAAGCAGCATCGGGCCGCGGCGCGCTGGCGCCCCGGCTCGTGATCAAACAGTTATCGCTGGAGCCGGACGATCCTCACGGCACGCACCTGCAAGAGGTGTCGCTGGAAGTTTGCGGCGGCGAGATTCTCGGCATCGCTGGCGTTGCCGGCAACGGCCAGGACGAATTGTTCGCAGCGCTTTCCGGCGAGCGGCTGGCGCCCGGCGAAGGCGTCGTCGTGATCGAAGGCGAAGCCGCCGGCTTCCGCGACGTGACCGAACGGCGCCGCATGGGCGCGGCCTTCGTCCCGGAAGAGCGTCTCGGGCACGGTACCGCGCCGCGCATGAAATTATCCGAGAACGCACTGCTGACTGGGCACGCGGCAAGCAGCATGGTCAAGAAGGGATTCATCGACAAGCCGGCCACGCTAGCGCACGTCGATCGCACGACGAAAAGTTTCGATGTCCGCAAGGCCAAACGCGATCCGGAGGCGGTCTCCCTGTCCGGGGGCAACTTGCAGAAATTCATTGTCGGCCGCGAAATCCTGCGCGAGCCTGGCGTTCTCGTTGTCAGTCAGCCGACCTGGGGCGTAGATGCAGGCGCCGCCGCCACCATTCGCCAGGCGCTCATTGATCTTGCCGCCCGCGGCAGCGCGGTTCTGGTGATCAGCCAGGATCTCGACGAACTCGCCGAAATCGCCGACCGCATTGCCGTCATGTTCCACGGCCGGCTGTCGCCGCCGCTGGCCGCCGCCGAGGCGACGCGGGAGAAACTCGGATTGCTGATGGGCGGCGCCCGTCCCGAGCAAGAGGTCAAGCATGCAGTTGGTGCTTGAAAAACGCGCCGAACGTTCGGCCGTCATTGCGGTCGCTTCACCGCTCATCGCGGTCGCGCTGGCGGTAATCACTTTTGCGATCCTGTTCGCGATCATGGGCAAGGATCCAATCCGGGCGCTCTACGTCTATTTCGTCGAGCCCCTGACCGACAGCTTCACGCTGCAGGAGATCGTCGTCAAAGCGACGCCGCTGGTGATGATCGCCGTCGGGCTCGCGCTCTGTTACATCGCCAATATCTGGAATATCGGCGCCGAAGGCCAATTCATTGTCGGCGCGGTGTGCGGCAGTTGGCTAGCCGTACGCACCAACGGTACTGACGCGGGATTTTGGGTGCTGCCGGCGATGCTCGTCATGGGAACGATCGGCGGCGCCCTCTACGGTCTTATCCCGGCGATCTGCCGCGTTTATTTCGGCGCCAGCGAAATCCTCACCAGCCTGATGCTGGTCTACGTCGCCAATCTCGGCCTCGACTATATGGTGCGCGGCCCCTGGCGCGATCCGCAGGGAATGAACTTTCCCACCACCGCGGCCTTCGATCCGGCGGCGAGCATTGGCACGCTGTTTGCGGGTACCGGCCGCATGCATGCCGGCTCGATCATCGCGCTGGTCGTGGTGATGCTGGCGGCGGTGCTGCTCGGGCGCATGATCATGGGATTTCAAATAAGGCTGGTCGGCGCTGCGCCGCGGGCGGCGCGATTTTCCGGGTTCAACGCCAACCGTCTGGTGCTGTTTACCTTCGCGATTTCCGGTGGGCTCGCGGGTCTTGCCGGCATCATCGAAGTGGCGGGACCGATCGGCCATCTCGATCCCGGCGTGCCCTCCGGCTACGGTTTCACCGCGATCATTGTCGCCTTTCTCGGCCGGCTTAATCCGGTCGGCATTCTGGTCGCCGGCCTGTTTCTCGCGCTGACCTATATCGGCGGCGAAGGTGCGCAAATCTCGCTGAAAGTCCCGCTCGATCTAACAAAGGTCTTTCAGGGCATCCTGTTGTTTTACGTTCTGGCTTGCGATTCACTGATTGTCTACCGCGTCCGTCTGCTGAGAACCGTGCGCAAGTCGGTACCCGCTCATGCTTGAATCGCTCGGCGACATCTTCAACCTGATTTTCTCGGTCAACTTTATTTTGACCGTTATCACAGCTTCGACGCCGCTTCTGTTGGCGTCGTCCGGCGAGCTCATTGTCGAACGCTCTGGCGTACTCAATCTCGGCGTTGAGGGAATGATGATTGTCGGCGCGGCTTGCGGCTTCGCCGGCGCCTGGATGTCCGGCTCGATCGCCGTCGGCGCGCTGTGCGGTATCTTCGCCGGCATGGCAATGGCGGCGGTCTTTGGCATCCTCACGCTTGGGCTGGCGGTCAATCAAGTGGCGACCGGCCTGGCGCTGACTATTTTCGGCATCGGGCTTTCGGGCCTGATCGGGGCAAGCTTCGTCGGCGAGAAGATCGTGCCGGCGCCGCATCTCGACCTGCCGGTGCTGACCGGTCTTCCTGTGGTCGGCCGCATTCTCTTTGGCGAGGATCCGTTCGTTTATATTTCCATCGCTCTCATCGTCGCCATTTGGCTGTTCCTGTACCGGACCCGCCGCGGTCTCGAATTGCGCGCCATCGGCGACAATCATGCCTCCGCGCACGCGCTCGGCTATCCGGTTTTAAGGATACGGATGTTGGCGGTGTTATTCGGCGGGGCCTGCGCCGGGCTTGCCGGTGCCTATCTGCCGCTCGCTTATACGCCGTTCTTCATTCCGGGCATGACTTCGGGCCGGGGCTGGATCGCGTTGGCGCTGGTGGTGTTCGCGTCCTGGCGGCCCGGCCGCTTGGTGATCGGCGCCTACCTGTTCGGCGCGGTCAGCATTCTCGGACTTGCTTTACAACCGCTGCACCTCGGTATCCCCCAGCAAATGATGAATGCGCTGCCCTATCTTGCCACGGTCGTCGTTCTCGTGTTGATTTCGAGGACGCGCGGCACCGCCGGGTCCGCCGCGCCGGCGTCGCTTGGTGTTGTTTTCGTACCGGACCGCTGAACTGTCCTGCGGGCACGTTGCGGGCGCTTCGCACGTGGGGTTTTGTTGGGGGTTTCTTTGGGGGCTTCTCGAGTGGGAATTGTGAACTTACGCCCGTCTGTCCAACCCGGAGTAAAATCATGAAGAAATGGAACGTCGTTGCCATGGCTGCGGTCCTTACGATCGCCGCCGGAACGTTCGGTGCAACATACGCCGCCGACAAGTTGAAAGTCGGCTTCATTTACGTTGGCCCGGTCGGCGATCTGGGCTGGAGCTATCAGCACGACCTCGGCCGCAAGGCCATGGACAAGGCGCTCGGCGACAAGGTCGAGAGCACCTATCTGGAGAGCGTGCCCGAAGGCGCCGATGCCGAACGCTCGATCGAGCAGTTGGTGCGGGCCGGCAACAAGCTCATTTTCACCACCTCGTTCGGTTATATGGACCCGACCCTGAAGGTTGCGAACAAATATCCGGACGTGTTCTTCGAGCACGCTACCGGCTTCAAGCGCGCTAAAAACATGAGCACGTATGCCGCGCGCTTCTATGAAGGTCGCTATATCCAGGGCCAGATCGCGGCGAAGATGTCTAAGTCGGGAATTGTCGGCTACATCGTCTCGTTCCCGATCCCGGAAGTTATCTCCAACATCAACGCCACCATGCTCGGCGCTCAGTCGGTGCGGCCGGACATAAAGTTCAAAATCGTTTGGGTGAATTCCTGGTTCGATCCGGGCAAGGAAGCCGACGCCGCCAAGACACTTATCGATCAAGGTGCCGATGTCCTCACTCAGCACACCGACTCGCCGGCGGCGACGCAAATCGGTGCGCAACGCGGCGTCTACACGTTCGCCGAATCGTCGGACATGATCAAGTTCGGTCCGAAGACCCAGTTGACCGGCGACACCGACTATTGGGGCGGCTATTACACCAAGCGGGCTCAGGCCGCGCTCGACGGCAAATGGCAGTCGGAAGATACTTGGGGCGGCCTGGATTCCGGCATGGTTGTGATGTCGCCCTACACCAATATGCCGGACGACGTGAAACAGATGGCGGAGAAAACCGAAGCGGCCATCAAGTCCGGCGCCTTGCATCCGTTCAAGTGTCCGATCACCGATCAGGACGGCAAGACGGTGGAGTGCAAGGGCGGTGACCACCTCGACCCGGGCCAAATCCTCAGCATGAACTGGTACGTGAAGGGGATCGACGACAAGTTTCCGGGCAAGTAAGTCCGAAATACCATAACGGCGAGAATGCAGATGGCCGGGTATCCCCCGGCCATCTTTTTGTTTGTTCCTGGCTTGACGGGGAAAGGCGATCATCGGTCCGAAGGCCCATGGACCGACGTTTCGCGCTAATACGCGCTGGCGGCCTAGTCCGCACACGCCTTGAACGCCATCTTCTTCGGGCCGGTTGTCCTGGACCGGTGGCTGAGGAAACCAAAGGAGTGCGCGATGACGACAGCTCTCATCACAGGAGCGACCAGCGGAATCGGGCGCGCGACTGCCGATAAACTGGCGCAGTCGGGAGTCCACGTCATTGTCGTGAGCCGCAATGCCGAACGCGGCGCAAAGACGATTGCCGAAATTCGCGCCGCCGGAGGGAAAGCCGATTTCATCTCGTCGGATCTCGGCGACGCGGCGAACGCACGCGCGGTTGCGCGCAGAGCGATTGAGCTGGGAGGCGGTCAAGTCGACATCCTGATCAATAACGCCGGCATTTTTCCGTTTGGTCCGACGCACGAGATGACCGAGAAGTCATTTGACGAAGTGTATGCGCTCAACGTGAAGGCGCCCTACTTCCTTGTTGCCGAGCTTGCCCCTTTGATGGCGCAACGCGGCCACGGAGCTATCGTCAACGTCTCGACAATGGTCGCCGAATATGGCGCGGCGGGCATGAGCCTCTACGGATCGAGCAAAGCCGCCATTAATCTGCTGACCAAAGCCTGGGCGGCCGAATATGGCCCCCAGGGTGTGCGGGTGAATGCGGTTAGTCCCGGCCCGACCCGCACCGAAGGAACGGCAGTAATGGGCGATGCGCTGCAACAGCTCGCGGCCCAAGCGCCGGCTGGGCGTCCAGCCGCGCCCGAGGAGATTGCCGAAGCGATCATATTCCTGGCGACCGACCGCGCTAGCTTCATCCACGGCGCGGTCTTGCCGGTAGATGGCGGCAGAACCGCCGTATAATTCCGTCACTCTGAATGGGCGGGCGGCTTCTTCATCACTTGTTCATTGTGCGATGCCGAATGGTGTCGAAACGCCGCTTTGGTCGAACGAGCTTTAATTTTTTCTTGAACCTCTTGCCCATAATGCGGTTGCGGCGGCGAAATTTCGGCCGCCGCCTTTTGCGCGCTTAGATATTACAGGAAGTGGATAGAGAGGGCCGCTGCTATGTTAAAGGAACTCAATCGCCTGACGCTCCCAGTCGCCATCTCGATCGCCTCTTTCGATGGGACATATTTCATCGCTGCGGGCTTCTTCGAGCTGACCCAGCGCGAAATGATTCTCGGCCTTGTTGCCGGCGCGGTCAGTGGACTGGCGGTGCTGGCGGCGGTGTTGGTGCAGTCGGCAAGACATGCCGCGCCGCACGCGACTTCGTCCTAACCAGAGCCTCAGAAGCCGGAATTCATATGCTTTTCCCGCGAGTCGAGAAAATGTGGCAGCACTTACGGGCCTTCGTGCAGGACAAGTCCGGGGCTACCGCCATCGAATACGCGATCATCGCCTCCGGGCTTTCCATTGTGATCGTAGCCGCAGTCAACGGCATCGGCACCAAGCTCAACACCACGTTTGGTTCGGTCTCGACCCAGTTGAAATAGCCGATAGGCCGCCGCGTATGCGCGGGGTTTGATCGCCGCCAACGACGGCGCATTGCTGTTGCCTAATCTGCGCGATTTGATTTTGCGCGATCGCCACCACCAAAAAGCGGCGTAGGCGAGGATGATCGTTCCGAACGGCTCCGGCACGGCGAACGCACCGAACAGCGCAAGCGCCCCCGGTGAGCTGAACCGTTCTTTCAGCGAAAGCCGCTCGATGAACGCCATTGACCGCCGTCCCGATACACCTGGGAGCGGTCAAGTTAACGTTTTTTTTACCACGCGGCGCGGGGCGGCTTGAACATGGTTAACGCAATCTGAGCGCCTGCGTCATGTCCCCCGTGTCAGCGTCCTGCGTAGGCGTCGAGCTCGGCGAGATATCCGTCCTTCAGCGTCCGCGGCAGCCACGTGCTCTCGAACGCGTTGCGCGACAGCTGCACCACCTCGCCCTTGCTGAGACCGCCTTCTTCCTGCGTGCAGACGAAGTTCTCGTTCATATAGCCGCGGAAATAGGCGGGGTCGTCGGAGTGCACGGTGGCGCGAATGCCGAGCTCGAGCATCCGCTTTATCTCCTTTGCCTTGCTGCCGTTGGTGACGAAGGCGTTCGAGACCGGGCAGATAGTGAGTGCGAGTTGCCGGCGCGCGACTTCCTCAATTAGCTTGTCGGAGTCGAGCACATTGACGCCGTGATCGATGCGGTTGACGCCGATCTCCTCCAGCACCTGCCGGATATGCTCGGTGGTATTGTGCTGGTCTACGTCGCAATGCATGGTCAGGAAGAAGCCTTCATTGCGGGCCCGTGCAAACACCTCCTTGAACTTGATCGGCGGATTGTTCTTCTCGTCGGAATCGAGGCCGACGCCGACGATCCAGTCGCGATAGGGCAGCGCCTGCACCAGCGTTGTCATGGCGAACTCTGCGCTCCAGTCGCGCAGGAAACACATGATCAGCTGACTTTTGATGCCGAGAATGCGTTCGGCGTCCATCTGCGCCCGGCGAATGCCGCGAATGATGACGTCGAACGGCACGCCGCGCCCGGTATGCGGCTGCGGGTCGAAGAACATTTCCACATAGCGCACGTTATGCGCATGCGCTTTGGCGAGGTAGGCGAACGTCAGGTCGTAAAAGTCCGGCTCGTGCACCAAAACCCTCATGCCCTCGTAATAGATTTTCAAAAACGAGGGCAGGTCGTGGAAATCGTAGGCTGCACGCAGCTCCGCGACATCCTTGTAAGGCAGCGTCATGCCGTTTCTTTTCGCCAGCTCGAACTTCATTTCCGGCTCGAGCGTGCCTTCGAGATGCACGTGCAGCTCGCATTTCGGCATACCGGCAATGAAATCGCGCAAATTGCTCATGACTGACCCCCTTAAGGCTGGCGCGGGCAGGAAGACTGCGAGCCAAGTTATCGGGAGGCTCGCGCCGAGTCGATCTATAGCGTTTCCGGCATCGGCGTCGCCTTGCCGTCCGCCAGGGCAAATTGTGGGATGTGGCCGAGCCCCTGGACAAGACGCGCGTCGGCGCCGAGCGTCTTGTTCCATTCGTGGCCTTCGGTCAAAATCACGCCGGCGCCGACGATCTCGGCGCCCGCCGCGCGCGCTAGCGCAAATGTCGCGGCAAGGCTCGAACCGGTTGCGACCACATCATCGACGACCACGACGCGCCGTTTCGCCAATAGCGGCACGGCGCGGCGGTCGAGCATCAGCCGTTGCTTGCCGGAGGATGTGACTGATTGCAGCTCCTCGACCAGGGCGTCGCCCAAATGGATTTTTGGCGACTTCTGCGCAATCACATACTGGTCGAGTCCCAGCGCGCGCGAAACTTCGATGACGACCGGAATGCCAAGCGTGGCGGCACCGACAACGATGTCGGGCTTGAGCGGCCCGAGTTTTTGCGCCAGCGCCTTGCCGATGCGCTCGCCAAACCGCACGCCCATGTCGATCACCATAAGCAGCGAAATCGCGAGCTTGTCGTTGATCGGCACGATCGGCAGCGTCACCGGCTCGCCGGCAATATCGACGATATAGGTCTGCATTCGGGTCATCTTCTCCGCTGGGGAGGCTTCGATCCGACGGCGCATAGCACGGCCCGTGCCAAATACGTCAAGTCCGGGCGGCCATTTCGGCGATCTTTTAAATGAGACGCAAACATTTCGGTGCAAGGATTCGACCAAAGAGCATGACTTTGCTTCGCCGCGGATGACCAAAGCGGCCCGGATTGAGACAGCCAATGGCGGTGGAAAAACCTCGCAGCAACTTGCGCTTCGCATTAATGCCGACCCTCACCGCCGGTATCGGCCTCCTGGTCTTACTGGCCGTCGGTGCGGTGATGGTGGTGCATTGGATCGTCGACCGCGACGTCGTGCAGGATTTTGCCACCGCGCTGGTCATGCGAGTGTTGTCCGCCGAGGAAGCTGCCGCGCGGCGGCACCTCGATGCGGCGGTCCATCAGGGAGATTTCATCGCCGCCGCCGTCAGCGGCGGCCGCTACAAGCTGGCCGATCCGGCGTTCGAGAATTTTGTCGGCGGTTCATTCGCCGCCGCGCCCCAGGTCGATGCGCTGGTGGTGGGCGATGCCGACGGAAACGTGTTGCGGGTGGTTCGTCTGCCCTCGGGGGCGGGCGCTCAGGTGGATCGCATCAGCATTCGCGACGACAGCCAGTTGGGCCGATTCGCAAACTTCGTTCGCGGCCGCAAGGAGCCGTATTGGGGACCGCCGGTCTACCGCAAAGCGCGCGGCGAAACGTTCTTGAATTATTGCGTACCGATTTGGAGCGGCGAGAATTATCTGGGTTTCGTGATAATCGGGATTTCGACTCAAGAGCTTTCCAGATTTGCGAAGGAACTTAGCGCTCCGCCGCGCACAACAGCATTTATGGTGTACGACGACGACCGCGTGCTCGCCCATCCGTTGATGGCGGCGGCAAATCCCGATCCATCAGAAACCGATACTTTCCCGCCGCTGCGAACGCTCGGCGATCCGGTCATTGCCGATCTTGGCCATTTGCCGACGATCCACGAGTTCCAGCTTCGACTGCCGCCCGGTGTTCTGGCCCGGCGATCCACCGGCCACGGCGAATCCTATTTCGTATTTGCCCGTGAAATCTCCGACTATAAGGAATTGCCGATCACGGTGGGAACTTACGTTCTCGCGCGCACGGTCGATGCGCCGATCAAGCTTCTCTACTCGGCGACATTGCTGGCGATGGCGATGCTCGCCGTTGCCCTGGTTGCTGGAGCAGTCATGGCGACCGCGATCTCGCGGCCGATACGCCGCGCGGCCAAAGGCGCAACCGCCATCGGCCAGCTTGATTTCGACCAGGTGGCGCCGCTCAGCCATAGCATGTTTCGCGAGATCGAGAGTCTTGCGACTTCATTCAACGCCATGCTCGAGGTGCTCAAAGCGTTCGGCCGATATGTTCCGCGCAGCCTGGTCATGCGGCTGATCAAGGAGGGTCGCTTCGGCGCCGGCACCACGGAACGCGCCGTCGCCATCATGTTCACCGATATCGTCAGCTTCACCGCGATCTGCGAAAAGATGACGGCCATCGAAGTCGCGGCTTTCATCAATCATCACCTGACGCTGATTGCGGCTTGCGTCGAGCATGAAGGCGGCACCATCGACAAATTCATTGGCGATGCGGTGATGGCCTTTTGGGGCGCGCCAGCTCACATGGACAATCCCGCCGCGGCGGCCTGCCGGGCCGCGATTGCTATTCAAGCGGCGCTCGCCGCCGACAACAAGGAGCGCGCCGCGGCCGGCCTCGCGCCGGTCCACATCCGCATCGGCATCCATATGGGTCCGGTAGTGGTTGGCGATATCGGCGCCCCAAACCGGATCAATTACACCATCGTCGGCGACGCGGTGAACGCGACGCAGCGGCTGGAAAGTCTCGGCAAGGAGGTCGATCCGGACGCCGAGGCGATTGTGCTGGTCAGCAGCGATGTTGTTGCCGCGGCGCCCGGCTTTCGCTTTGTCGAACGCGGCGCGCACCGCGTTAAAGGCAAGCAGCAAAGTCTCGACGTCTATCAGCTCGCCGGCAAATCCGACGCCAACGCCAATAAGGCGCAGTGAACAATCAGACCGCGCCTTGTAGCGTCTTTGCCGCCGAGGAATGACGCCGGATCAGGTCGGCGAGATCGAGCCCGGGGATTTGACCGTTCTCGACGATCCAGCGCCCGCCGACCATGACGCGGTCGGCGCGATGGGCGCCGCAGAGAACGAGCGCCGCCAGCGGATCGCCACTGCCGGAAAAGCGCAATTCGTCGAGCTTGAATAAGGCGAGATCGGCCATTCCGCCGACCGCGATTTCGCCGATGTCGCTGCGGCCGGCGCAGGCCGCCGAGCCTTTGGTCGCCCAACGCAGCGCGTCGAGGTGGCTCACCTTGCCGACGCCGTACCGGCTCCGCTGTAGCAGGAACGCAGCCCGGACTTCCTGCATCAGATTGGAAGCGTCGTTCGAGGCCGAGCCGTCGACGCCAAGACCGACGCGGACGCCTTGCTCTTCCATGGCGCAGACCGGGCAGGCGCCGGAAGCGAGCGTCTGGTTGCTGCACGGGCAGTGCGCGACGCTCGTGCCGGCGCGGGCAAGCCGCGCGATCTCATCCGGTGTGAAATGAATGCCGTGCGCGAGCCAGGTGCGCTCGCTCAGCCAGCCGCATTCCTCCAGGTAATCGAGCGGGCGGCACTTGTAGAGCTCATGGCAGAAGCGATTCTCGTCTTCGGTTTCGGCAAGATGGGTGTGCAGGCGCAGGTCGAGCCGTCGCGCCAGGTCGGCGGTCTTGCGCATCAGCGAGGTGGTGACGGAAAAAGGCGAGCAGGGGGCGAGCGCGATTTGCACCATCGCTCCTTCGCCGCCCTGGTGATGACGCTGCACCACGCGCTCGCAATCGGCGAGGATCGTGTCCTCGTCCTGCACGACCGAATCCGGTGGCAGCCCGCCGTCGCGCTGTGACAGATTCATCGACCCTCGGGTCAATAATACGCGCACGCCCAGACGGCGCGCGGCGGCGACTTCGATGTCGACGGCGTCTTCGAGCCCTTTGGGAAAGACGTAGTGATGATCGGTCGTCATTGTCGCGCCCGACAACAACAGCTCGGCCGTCGCCAACGTCGCGGCGAGGTCAAGCGCTTCCGGCGTCAACCGCGCCCAGAGCGGATAGAGCGTTTGCAGCCAGGGAAACAATTCACGGTCGAGCGCCGCGGGCACGGCGCGCGTGAGCGTCTGATAAAAATGGTGATGGGTGTTGATCAGCCCGGGCAACACCACGTGCGCGGCGGCGTCGAATGTCGTTATATTCGGCGTTGCCGGCGCGCGCCCGGCCGGGACCAGCTCTACGATGCGGCCGTCAATAACCACGATGCCGCGCGGCGCACCGTCCGCGAGAATCGCCAGCGGGTCTTTGATCCAGAGGGCAGGAGGTTCGGGATTCATTCAGACACTCGTCGCTTGGACGAGCGTAACTATCAACCAGCCGTAAGTCCTGCCGAATTCGATGGTTGAGGGGAGCCTTTATAGGCTGGCAGATTCGGGGTACCCGTCGGCTTAGGCGGCGTGTTGCTTTCGTAGCGCCACAAGCCGTTCGAGCCGCTGCATATATTGTCGGTCGAAATGCTCTCTAAGAGACCGGCGCGGCGGCGGCAGCGAGACGATGTTTTCGGAATCGGCGCAGAACTCGCTGCAATAAAAGCGGTCCGCGGTCCCTTTCCATGCCTTATCGTGGTCGATTGCCTGGTTGCAAGTTGGGCAGCGCATTGGAGCCTCCGGTATCCCGGATATTGCAACCGCGAAGGCGCCAATAAGTTCCCTCCCTTGAAATGGCAAAAACTCAGCAATTTCAACGGTCAACACAATGGTGCATCGCGCGGTCAAGAGACCGCCGATAGCGGCGGTGCCCCGACGCCGCTTTGCCGGTGGATTTCGCGCGCGACGCGCAAGATCAGCGGCTCTTCGAAGCGCGGCGCCACGATCTGCATGCCGATCGGCAGGCCGTCCGCGGACAAGCCGGCGGGTGCGCTCGCGGCGGGCAGGCTGACCAGCGTGATCAGGTAAGCGGGCGCGATCCAGTCGATATAATTGTCGAGCTTGCGGCCGTTGATGGTGTCGGGAAAATTCATCTCGACCGGAAACGGCTTGACCGGCGCCGCCGGCGTCAGCAGCACGTCGTAACGCTCGAACAGCTTGCGGAAGCGATGAAAAATATCTTCGCGCACCTGTTCGGCCGCGGCGTAATCGAGCGCGGTCAGTTTCAGTCCGGCTTCGACGTTGCCTCGCAAGTTGGGACCGAATTCGCCGATCTGCGAAAGCCGTTGGTATTGCTGGCCGACCATCCAGAATCCGCGCCAGGTCTGATAGGCGGCGCGGCCCACGCTTACGTCGAAGTCGATCTGCTCGACCTCGGCCCCGAGTTTTTGCAGCGTGACCGCCGCGCCGCGGCAGATGGCATCGACCTCCGGCTCGACGCCAATGCCGGCGATGTCGGAGACGTAGGCGACGCGCAGGCCCTTGATGTCACCGCCGCGCTTGAGCGCGGCGGCTGAGCTCTGCCAGGGCGGCGCCACCGAGATTGGCGAAATGCGCGAAAAGCCGACGAGCGCATCGAGGAACAGCGCTGCGTCTTCGGCGTCGCGCGCCAACGGACCGTGAACTTGGCCGAAGTCCCACTGCAGATGCAGTGGAGAGCTGGGCACAAGGCCCGGCGTCGCGCGGATGCCGACAATGCCGCAGAAAGCGGCCGGAACGCGAACGGAGCCGCCGAAATCCGTGCCCTGCGCAATCGGCAGCATGCCGGCCGCGACAGCGGCGGCGGAACCGCCTGACGAACCGGCCACGCTCAGTGCGGTATTCCAGGGATTTCGCGTCGGCCCGAACAGCACGTTGTTGGTGTTGGCGCCGGCGGCGAATTCTGGCGTGTTGGTCTTCGCCACCACAATGGCGCCGGCGGCTTTGAGCCGGCGCACCGCTTCGGCGTCTTCGGTCGGCACATAATCCTTGTAAAGCGGTGAGGCATAGGTGGTGCGAATGCCGGCGGTCGGCGTGATGTCCTTGACGCCGATTGGCAAGCCATGCAGCACGCCGAGCGCTTCGCCCTTCATCACTGCGCGTTCGGCGCCGTGCGCGGCATCGCGCGCTTGTTCGGCGGCGAGCGTGACAATGGCGTTGACTTGCGGATTGAGCGCTTCAATTGCTTCCAGATAAGCGTCGAGAACTTCGAGTGGACTTATTTTGCGCGAGGCAATGAGCCGCGCCAGTTCGCGGGCTGACATGCGCAGCACACTTTTGTCGGCCATGGCGTAGCTACTTTCCCGACCAATGAACGAAGCGCCGCTCGATTAACAGGAACAAAAGATTGAGGCCATAGCCGAGCGCCCCCGCGGCGAAGATCGCTGCGTACATGCGCGGCATGTCGAACAATTGCTGCGCCTCGAATACGCTGTGACCGAGACCGTCCTGCGAGCCGATGAACATTTCCGCCACCACGATGATCACGAGCGCGAGCGACACGCCATTGCGAAGACCGATGAAAGTCTGCGGCAGCGACTCGAGCAGCATGACATCGAACAAAACGCGCAGCCGCGAAGCGCCCATGACCTTGGCGGCGAGAAGCCGTGTCTTGCGCGCGTTCATGACCCCGTAAGCGACGTTGAAGAGGATGACCAGGATGGCGCCGAAGGCGGCGACCGCGATCTTGGTCTCGTCGCCGACGCCAAACAGCACCAGGAATAGCGGGAACATCGCAGAGGCAGGCGTCGAGCGGAAAAAATCGATGACGAATTCGAGCGAGCGATAAATCCGTTCGGAGGAGCCGAGCACGATGCCGAGCGGAATGGCAATGACGGCGGCGATCGCGGTCGCCGCCGCGGTCCGGTACACGGTCTTGACGAAATCAAAGCCGAGTGGGCCGCCGTCCATGCCTTGCCACAGCGAGGCGAAAGTCGAAAGCGGCGAGGGCAGCAGCACGGGATCGACCCACTGCCAATAGGATGCGATCGACCACAAAGCGAGCAGGGCTACGACGCCGGCGATCGGCAGAAAGGCCGTGGCGCGCTCGGAATTCATGCCCGGCGCACCTCGTGTTGGAACACTTCGAGGCACTCCGCCTTGGTTTGTACGAAAATCGGGTCGGAGAGCGTCGCTTCAGTGCGCGGCCGGGCGACCCTCACGGGCGCGAAGGCCGCGACCCGCGCCGGATGCCGCGACAGCAACAGCACGCGGTCGGCGAGGAACACCGCCTCTTCGAGGTCGTGCGATACCAAGACGGTGGTGGTGCCGGTTTCCATAAAAATGCGCTGCAACTGGGCGCGCATGAACAGCGTCATTTCATAGTCGAGCGCCGAGAACGGCTCATCGAGGAACAGGATTTCAGGCTCGACCACCAATGCGCGGAGGATCGACACTAACTGCTGCTGGCCACCGGACATTTGATACGGATAAAGCGCGAGATCGAGCTTGATACCGAGATGCGTGACCAGCGCTTCGGTTCGCGCCCGCCGCTTCGCCAGCGGCACGTTCATCAGCTTTAAGGGATAAGCGATGTTGTCGAAGGCGCGAAGCCAGGGAAACAGCGCCTCGCGATAGTTCTGGAACACATAGCCGAACTTGACGTCGGAAAGCTTCCGGCCGTCGAACAGAATTTGTCCGGCGTCAGGCGCGGTGAGTCCGGCAATGGTGTTGATCAGCGTGGACTTGCCGCAGCCATTCGGTCCGAACACCGAAACAAGCGCGCCGCGCGGAATATCGAGATCGAAATTGTCGTAGATGACGGTGGCGCCGAAGCGTTTACTCAAGCCCCGGATGGTGACGTGCGGACGCGGTTCTGGCACGGCCGCGCCCGCTGCCGCTTCGGCCGGCCGCGCATCATTCACGGCGTTTGTCCAAGACCGCCATCAGAACGGCTGCAAATACTTTTTCACGTCGACTTTTTCCGGAACGACGCCGATGTCGTGGCCGAAGTCGGCGAATGTCTGCAAGTCGGCGATCTGCCTTTTCGTCATGTCTTTGACCATGACGTAGCCGAGCATCGGGACGGTATCGACGACGCTTTCCGGCGTCAGGGTGTTCTTGAGCAGATGCTTGCGCGCGCTCTGCGGATCGCTGGCAATCAGCGCCAGCGCCTTGGCCCAGGCTTGGGCAAAGCGTTTGGCGATTTCGGGGCGTTTGTTGATAAAATCGGACGAGAAGGCGCAGCCCGCGGCAAAGGGATCGGCTTCCGGATCGTTGAGCACGTATTTGGCGATGACGCCCGCTTCGACGGTCTTGGCGAAGCCGAGCTGGTTCATGACGCTGGCATTCGGTTCAAGCGTGTAGCCACCGTCAAACGTGCCGGCTTTCATGGCGTTGATGTGCTGGCCCATATCGAGCTGGTCGATGGTGTAATCGCCGTCGTGCAAGCCGACCTTGGCGAGAATGCCCTTGGCGGTGTTGAGGTTGGCCGGTCCCGGCGCCGACATCAATTTGCGGCCCTTGAAGTCCTTAAGCGACGTGACCTGGTCGGCGAGGCCCGAGCGGACGACGAATTGCTCCATGCGGTGCGTCGCGTTCTGGCCGTTCATGGCGACATACATCGCAGCGCCAGGTTTCTTCAGGTTGGCATTGAGCCCTTCAAGCGTGACCAGGACGATGGAAACTTCGATCTGCCCGGTGATCAGCGCGGCGACATTGGCCGGGCCGCCCATCAGTGTGATGGTCTGTGGCTCCAGATCGAGCTCCTTGAAGTAGCCGAGATCGAGCGCGATGAAATAGGGCAGCGACGACGAAACCGGGAAGACGCCGACATTCACCTTCTCTGCGCTATAAGCGCCGGTCGGCGCACCAGCCAGCAGCACGGCAGCCGCAGCGGCGATGAAAATTCGTCGAACGGGCATTGAGAAGACCGCCATCATGACGGGCATCGCCAAGCAAAGCCCGTGCCGCGCTGACACTACTCGCCGGCGTCGATAATGGCGATGCACGGGCCGCCACCTTGCGGTCCCTGGTGCATGGCATCGACCGAGACGAACACCGCCGGATCGCCGATCGCCGCGGCGGCGACGCCGCCGACCGCGCCCTTGGCGTGGCGGTGCCAGGCCACATCGGAATCGTCGAGCATGATTTGACGGCGGCCGCGCAGCTTGCCGGTGCGATCGGCCTCGCACTTCATGAAGCAATTGATCAGCCGTCCCTTGAGATCCTCGGCGCGCGGCCGCTCCGGCAGATCGAGGCCGGCATTGCGGATGGATTCGTAGATGCCGTCGATGTCGAGCGCGTCTTTCATCACCGAATGACCGATGCGATAGCGGCCGCCGGCGCCCTTTTTGTTGCCGAGCAGTACGATTTGCGCCTGCGTCAATTCCACGCCGGACGAGCACGAGGCCACAGAGGAATAAAGGTCGAGGTTGCGGCAGATTTCTTCCGCCTTCGGCATCTTGATCTCATGGAGGCCGACGGCGATGCCGAGCCCGGTGGTGCCGTTCGACACGCCCATGGATTCGTGGACTTCGCAGAACACCTCCTTGCCGCGCTTGTGCGCGTCGAGCACGGAGTCGACGGTGAGAAGCGGCGTCTTGGTCTGCACATAATGCACGTCGGCCGGATCGTCGATGCCGGCGTCGCGCATGGCGGCGCGCACGCCCTCGGCGACTTTTTCCACCATCGCCGGGCGGCCGATGTCCTCGGGGAGGATCTCGGCGCTCATGGCGGTGCCGATCACCAGGCGGGGTTTGTCCGCCGGGCCGGTTTTGGCGTTGCGCGCGAATACCGTCGCATGCGGCGTGATCACGCCGTCGCAGCCGCCCGACCACACCATCGGGATTTGCGCGATCTCCTGTTCGGAGCGGCCGCCGAGTTTCTTCAGCACGGCGCGGAACGCCTGGTCGGCGAGGATGCGGGTGAAATCGTTGACGCCGCCATTGCCTTCGGTCTTGCCGATGACGGCGATCACTTCATCGGCCTTGAACTGGCCGCTCCTGATCGCCGCCTCCATGCCGGAGGCGTCCTGGACGTTCTTCAATTCGACTTTGGCGACTTCAATGGCCATTGCGATTTGGTCCTTAAGCTTTGTTCAGGGCGCTTTTCTCGTTATGCGCGGGTTTGGCCGCCGCACTTTTGATGAAATGCCGCTGTCAACAAGGTGTGGCAAAACCGGAGCATGTTCAATCGCACAATGGAGCCTCGGGTCAAGCCGGGCGATGGCGCAGGGCGAGCGCTTGAAATGTCGGCGTCAACACGTCAAACAAAGGCCAACTCCCACCCCCGTAGCGGACGTGCTTCTCCGTTGCGATTCCGGCACCCGTGACAGCCGATGAATGCAAGCACCGGCAAACGTACGGCATTCGAGCAGGTTGTGCTGTTGTTGCAGGGCGGCGGCGCGCTCGGCTCCTATCAGGGCGGCGTTTATCAGGCGCTCGCCGAAGCCGACCTGCATCCCGATTGGGTAGCCGGAATTTCCATCGGCTCTTTCAACGCGGCGATCATCGCCGGCAATCCGCCCGAGCGGCGGGTCGAGCGTCTGCGGGAGTTCTGGGAGACGGTGTCGAAATCGCCGCTGGGTTTTTATTCTGAATTCTTCAACCTGGAAGACGATTTCACCCACGAAGCCATCAATCAGCTTCGCGCATGGCACATCGTGATGTTCGGCGCGCCGCACTTTTTCGTTCCGCGCTCCCCGGCGACGGTGTTCTTTCCCGGACACGCGCGCAAGGCAAGCTTTTACGACAACACGCCCATCAGCGAGACGCTGACGCGGCTGGTCGATTTCGATCGGCTCAATGGCGGCGAAATGCGATACAGCGTCGGCGCGGTCGACGTTCGCTCCGGAAATTTCACCTATTTCGAACCGGGGTCCGAGCGCATTGGCGTCGAACACATCATGGCCAGCGGTTCGCTGCCGCCGGCATTCCCCGCCACTGAAGTCGGTGGCAATTTCTATTGGGACGGCGGGCTTGTTTCCAACACGCCGCTGGAGTGGGTGCTCGATAGCCAGCCCCGGCGCGACACGCTCGCCTTCCAGGTCGATCTGTGGAGCGCACGCGGCGAACTGCCCAGAGACATCATTGACGTCGAAGTGCGGCACAAGGAAATCGTCTATTCGAGCCGCACCCGCGCGGCGACCGATCACTACAAGCATGTGCAAAAATTGCGCAATGCGCTGGCGAAGCTGCTTGGGAAATTGCCGCCGGAATTGAACGAGACCGAAGAGGCTAAAATCCTCGCCGGAGCGGCGGACGATAAGGTCTTCAATATCGCGCACCTGATTTACCGCTCCAAAGTCTACGAGGGTTATTCAAAGGATTTCGAGTTTTCCCGCCGCACCATGGAAGAGCATTGGCAAGCCGGTTACGGCGATGCCCGGCTGACGCTGGAAAATCCGCAAGTCTTCGAGCTTCCCGATCGGCTGGAAGGGGTGAAGACGTTCGACCTCGGTGCTGATCGACGGGACTAAGCCTACACAAAAAATCGGCGGCTCGAGGCAATTACGGCGCCATCCACCAAGATCGCGTCAGGCCGCGTGCTATCAAACGACGGATCAGGAAGACGACGTCCGAGAACGCGCCATGAAGAAGGAGGGTTACAAAAATTCGTCCGACCGGAGCCGGCGGGTCATAGCCCAACTTGGACGAGGAGGCGTTAAGTTGCTGCTGCTTGAGTGCCGGGGAGGGCCTTATCCAGCGCTTTCAACGCGTCCTCCAGGACCTTTCGAATGTGGGCGGTATTGCTCGCGTCGATCATGTTGGCGTTC
>Ga0209169_10000092_pt1 | contig 50444 bp, 32 predicted proteins | sample HubBroMetageWRM4_FD_188346 | JGI IMG/M metagenome (GOLD analysis project Ga0209169, IMG submission 188346) | Warmed soil microbial communities from the Hubbard Brook experimental Forest, New Hampshire - Hubbard Brook CCASE Soil Metagenome WRM 4... | ecosystem: Environmental > Terrestrial > Soil...
GCTATCCACATCGTCTGCGGTTTTCACGTCGCGTCCGTTCACGGTCAACAAATAATCGCCCGCCGCGACATCTACGCCCGGCTGGGTGAGCGGAGCATGCAGCTGCGGATTCCAGTTTTCGCCGTTGAATACGCGCGCGAAGCGGTACCGGCCATTCTCGATTTTGTAATCCGCGCCAAGATAGCCGACTTCGAGCGGTTGTACTTCCGGAATATCCCCGCCTCCGACGAACATGTGTCCGATGTTGATTTGGCTCAGCATTTGCCCGAACAGGTAATTCAAATCGTCCCGCGTCGCGATGCCGTCGAGATACGGCGAATACTGTTTGGAGAGCGCGGTGAGATTTACGCCGTGAGCATGCGGGTCGTACAGAAAGTCGCGTTCGATCCGCCAAATTTCGTTGAACATCTGCTTCCATTCGGCGCGCGGCTCGACCCAGACCTGCATATTCTCAACTTTCAGTTGCCCGTCGCCGGGCTTTACCGCCGCCGCAGTGGGAGCGATCGACCAGTTGTCGCCCTGCTGGTACAGAATTTTCTCGCCATTGAACGAAATGGCGAAGTTCTGAACTCCCGCGACGATTTGCTCGGTCTTGCGCTTGCCGAGATCAAACTTGGAAACGGTCATCGCAGGCGGCGCCTGAGGATCGGCACCCGCGGGAAGGTCCGCGACAAATAGCTCTCCGGTTTTGCCGGCTACGACCGCCGCGTAGTCTTTGGGTGGAAGCGGCAGGGCCAGAATGCGCTGGCTGATATTGTCGAAATCGATCGTCACTTTCACCGGCTCTTTACTCTTATCTTTGCCCTTCTCCGAATCTTTGTCGCCCTTGTCGTCTTTCGCTTTATCGGCGTCATCCTTCTTTTTGTCCGCGTCGGTTTTTTCTTCGTCGCTCTCCGGAGCCAGTGGCGAAGGCAAATCCTTGCGCAGCACAATCACATAAATGTTGCGGGTAACTTCCTTGCCGTCCGACGACATATCCAGTCCGCCGACGGTTGGCCCCACGTTCGTACTTGCCGCGAAATAAATATATTTTCCGTTTTGATCGAACACAGCAAACTGCGAATCGCTCATGCCGTCGGTGATCTGGGTCGATTTCCCGGAATCGAGCGAATACACGAAAACTGCACGGAAATGATTGGGCAGGATCTTGGTGTAAACGATCCAGCGATTGTCCGGCGACCACGCCGGGTTCAAACCAACCGATTGGTAATAATCTGTATCAACCTTCACGGGTGTGGGCTTGTCGAGATCCACAAACCAAAAATTGAGGCGCTTATCGGTGTAAGCGATTTTCTTGCTGTCTGGCGACCAGGTCGGCCCGTAAAAGAAAGATGGCGTGCTGCCCAGATTGATTTTTCGGACTTCGCCCAGGCCATCCTGCGAACGGAGGTGCAAAGCGTACTCACCTGACTCGTCGGAAAAATAAGCGATCCATTTTCCGTCAGGAGACCAGGCCGGGTCGCGATCGGCCACGCCGGGGGAATTCGTGATGTTGCGGATATCGCCCTTGTCTCCAGGAACCGTAAGAATTTCGCCGTGCGCTTCAAAAACCGCGCGCACGCCGGTCGGTGAAATCGCCGCGTTATTAATCTGCTTCATTACTTTTTCGAAGTGTGGCCGAACTTGGACCAGATCCGCATTGATCTGCACCTTCACTTGCTTCTCGGAATGCGATGCAAGGTCATATAGATGCAGCGACCCGAATTGCTCGTAAACGATCGCGCCGGGACCGGCCTCGGCAGATTTAATGGGCATGCCGGTATTTTCGAGCACTTGCGTATCAGCTTTCGATTTCAGGTCATAGGCAAACAGAGCGTTCGCACCATTGCGATCGGATAGAAAATAAACCGTGTCCCCGATCCACATCGGATTGAAATCGTTCCAATCTTCATGCGGCAATTTCACGACACTGGAATCCGCAAGGTTTGCGATCCAGATCCGTGGCGACGTGCCGCCGCGATAGTGACTCCAGTTTCCAAAGGGACTTGGCGTTGGCCGATACGCCAAGAATTTTCCATCAGGTGAATACGAACCCTCCCAACCAAGAGGCAGCGGAATCTTGACGGGGAATCCACCTTCCGCCGCAACAGTGAAGAGCGCCTGCGTATTGTTCGCAAAGCCGTCACGCGGCGATGAAAATAGAATATTTTTCCCGTCCGGCGTCCAGCCCGACACCACGTCCGGCCCGGAATCAAACGTGAGACGCCGCGGCGTGCCGCCACTCGCCGCCATGATGTAGACGTTCAGCTTGCCGTCGTACTCGCCGGTAAACGCGATCCATTGTCCATCGGGAGAAAAGTGCGGGCCGCGCTTGATGCCCGGACCCGCCGTCAGACGAATCGCCTCGCCGCCATCGCGGCTGACTCTCCACAAATCGTCGCCGTACATAAACGCGATGTCGGTGCGACTCACGGTAGGCTGGCGGAGAAGCAGCGGCTTTTCATCTTGAGCGAGCGAAGGTCGGGCAAAGAAGAACAACAGGGCGGCGAGGATCAGCGCGATCTTCTTCATCGAGACATCTCCTTGATTGGGCACCGGATGATACGCAAGCGCAGGGAAAAAGGTTTCTACTGCTTTTCGACGCAGCTCGCAGGCAAATGAAAGCGGATTTCTATGCGATTCTGCATGAATGAGCCGAAATTTCAGACGAATTTATAGCTGTAACAGCGGGAACGCAGCAAGGAAAAGTGCAAAAATTAAAATCGCGAGCGGCTCGCGCGATAAAACTCCCGCAGCGTCGTAACATTCGGCCCATAGGAACCGACGCGGCCGGCATCCACCGGCAATCCCAGATACTCTGCCTGCTCAATGCTCAACCCGGCATCATCCAATTCAGCCAAACTATAACCTTCCGTGGGAACCAGCCGATTGCGTCGCGAGAGATCCACCGGGCGCGGAGGCCGGTGCGCGCTCCAGCGCTTTCCTACAATGGCGGCAAAATCATCCCAGTCCCGTCGATTCCACATATTCCCCCCAATGCCCCGGGTTCGTCAGTCCCGGTCACGCTATTGGATGCTGGCATCGCACTTTCGGTAACTCGAATTTCGCGTGAACATCGCAGCGTCCCGAGACTCGTTTGGCGGCGAGCTGCTCAGGATTCGAGTGGAGCAGATAGTAACTCCATTGTTGTTCGAAAGTCGCCTCAGAAAACCTCGTGTATCGATAAAGTTATTGGATAGCAGGACCGCTGCCCGGCCGTCGAGAGTCGGTTCCACCAACGGCGGGGCGGGCGTTCGCGGTGCTATACTTTTGGTACGCCGATTCACTTTGTCGCCCGCGTGCGCCTGATATGAACAATCCAGTTATCGTCGTCCACTATCACGAAGTCTGGCTGAAGGGCCGGAACCGCCGATTTTTCCTGCGCAAGCTGCACACCTCATTGCGACTCGCACTACAAGGGCTTCCCATAAATCGTATCGAGCCGCTGGGCGATCGCATGCTGGTTTGGATTGACGATTCTTCCGCGCTTCCCGAGATCTCCGCAAGAATCGATCGCGTTTTGGGAATTGCCTTTTATGCAATTGCCCAACCTACTGACCGAGCGATGGAAGTTCTTTGCGAAACAGCCTGGAAGCAGGTCGAAGATCGTCGATTTTTCAATTTTGCGGTGCGTGCAAAGCGCAGTGACAAATCCTTCCCGTTATCCAGCGTGGAAACGGAAGCGGCGGTTGGAAAATATATTCTCGATCGTCTGCGCGCGCAGAATCGCGAGGTGCGTGTCCGGCTGAAAGATCCGGAGCTGACCTGCTACATCGAAATCATGCGGGGTATCGCTCTCGTTTACGCACGCAAGATTCCTGGTGCCGGAGGCCTGCCCGCCAATACGGCTGGCCGCCTGACTTGCCTTCTTTCCGGAGGATTCGACTCCGCGGTTGCTGCGTATCAAATGATGAAGCGCGGCGCTCATCTGACTTTCGTGCATTTTTATGGTGCCGGCGTACAGCCCGGCGAATCATCGGCCTATGTTGCGGGCGAACTGGTTAAACAGTTGGTGCCGTACCAGACCCACGCGAAATTATATCGAGTGCCTTTTGAATCGATTCAGCGCGAAATTGCGAGCAGCGCGCCGGAGGAATTCCGGGTGCTGTTGTACCGGCGCATGATGTTGCGAATTGCCGAAGCTTTCGCCCGGCGTGATCGTTCGCTCGCGCTGGTCACCGGCGACAGCCTCGGCCAGGTCGCATCGCAAACTATGCATAATATGGTTGCCGTGGACGCGGCGTCGAAGATGGTTGTTTTTCGCCCGCTGGTGGGAACCGACAAAGAAGACATCATCTTTGCGGCCAGAAAAATCGGCACGTACGCGATTTCCGCCGAACCTTTTCATGATTGCTGTCCGATGTTTCTTCCGCGCCAGCCCGCGCTGTACGCTTCACCGGAAGACGTGGCCAGGGCCGAAGAAAAACTTGACGTCAACAAGTTGACCTTCAGGGGAATCCGCACTGCTTCGCTGCTGAAATACGAATACAAATCCGGCCGCGTGGAAGTTTCAGAAGTGGCGATGAAGGCTGGCCGGCACAACTCCCAAATCGCCGTCGGCTAAATTCGCGAGTCGCATTCAAAACGCCTTAAACTCCCTGGAAATTTCCAAGTGTAAAAAAAAGAGGCGCGAGCACGTCGCGCCTCTTTTGCATGCAGACACTCCGCAACACTATCGATCGCGGCCGCCGCCTCCGCCATATCCTCCGCCGCGACCACCGCGATTGCCTCCGCCGCCTTGTCCGCCGCGTCCTCCGCCGCTTCCGCCTTGCCCACCACGGCCTCCGCGACCACCTCCGCCTCCACCTTCCTGCGGTCGTGCTTCATTCACCACTAACGCGCGTCCCAGAAAATCTTTTCCGTTCAACGCTTCAATCGCCTTCACCGCGTCGGCATCATTGGCAATTTCCGCGAAGCCGAAACCGCGCGGCTGATCGGTAAAGCGGTCCCGTAAAAGCGTGAGCTGATCGGGTTGCACTCCGATCTCCGCGAACATCGCTGCAATTTGTTCTTCTGTAGCCTTGAATGGCAAATTGCCGAGATACAGTTTCTTCATGGACCGTGCTCCTTGGGCTCCTGATCCACGCCAGGGCGCCATTGAGAAGCTGAAGAAGCAGGATTTCGGCCGCGGGACTCCATCTGGCGATGGGCCCTACCCGGTCTGAAGCGAGCGCTCCAGCAACTGGCAGCATCTTGTTCTTATTGCCTTGGACAGTCAACAACTGGGAGTTTCAGAAGGGCTTCGGCGGCAGTTTTTGCGGGTGACGATATTTCAGCGCAATTTCACTGCGTTTTCTGATTTCGAACTACGTGCGGTAGCTCGCGTTGATGTGAATATATTCCGTTGTGAAATCGCAGGTCCACATGCGTGCTGTCCCGCCGCCCGAATTCAAATTGACGCCGACCGGAACAAACGATGCCAACATCTTACGATGCGCGACGCGCTCGTCGAAAGCGTGTTCGCGGCCGTGGCGGCAAACCGGAAGACCAGCCAGATGGATGTCCACGCGATTGGATTCAAATTTGATGCCCGAGCGGCCCGCGGCTGCGATAATCCGGCCCCAATTGGGATCCGCGCCGGCGAAGGCCGTCTTGACCAATGGAGAATTCGCGATGGTGCGCGCGATCTGAACGGCCGCGGCATCGGACGGCGCTCCGCGCACTTCGATTTCGATCACCCGTTGGGCGCCTTCGCCATCGGCCACAATTTGCAAGGCGAGCGATTTGCAGACTTCCTCGAGCGCCCCGCAGAAATTCTTGTACGCTGCATCTTCTCGCGTAATTTTACGCGCGCCGGATTCTCCATTCGCCAGCAGCGTCACCGTATCATTCGTGGACGTGTCGCCATCCACAGTGATGGCGTTGAATGTGCCATTCACGACTGATCGCAGCGCCCGCGCGAGTAACGCCGGAGAAACCGAAGCGTCGGTAGCCAGAAAAGCGAGCATGGTCGCCATTTTGGGCTGAATCATTCCCGCGCCTTTCGTGCATCCGAGAATGCGCACCTCTTTGCCCCCGACGCGAAATTTGGCCCACGCGCTTTTTGGACGGCTGTCAGTGGTCATAATCGCGCGCGTAAACTCGGTGAACGCACGCGCGTTGTTTCCGCGGGCGCGAACCAGCTTCGGTACCGCATTAACTATTTTCTGCCATCGCAGCGGAACCCCGATTACGCCGGTGGAGCAAACCATAATTTGCGTCGGGCGAAGCTTTCCTAATTCTTTGGCGACCTTCAGCGTCGTTGCCGTAGCGGCGGTGAATCCTTCCGAACCTGTGCAGCAGTTCGCGTTTCCGGAATTCACCACGACGCCACGCATCTCCGTTCGGGACTTCTTCAGATGGAGCTGCGAGGTGATGACCGGGGCAGCCTTGACCCGGTTGGTGGTGAAAACGGCCGCGGCGGTAGCCGGCGTCTCGCTGACGATTAGTCCCAAGTCCAATCCGGATTTTTTCAGGCCGCAGGCCATGGAGGAATACGCGAAACCGCGCGGAACGTCCGCATTCGAAATGCGCCGCGATGCGGATGTTTGGTTCGGCAGCTTCGATTGTTGGGATTTCATGAAATTTTCGCGCGTGAACTGATCCGCGCCTTGAATTCATCGAGTGCCGCGCGAACAGCAGTGGGCGCGGTACCGCCGGGAATGTTGCGGCGCGCGAGCGCCGAATCAAGCGTAAGCATCGGGCCCAAATCGTCGCCGAAGGCTGGCGAAAATGTTTTCAGGCGCGCGAGCGGCATATCGCGAACCGTCTTTTCTTCCTGTTCCGCGGCGCGCAGGACTTTTCCCACGATTTCATGCGCCTCGCGAAATGGCACGCCGTGATTCACCAGGTAGTCCGCGATTTCAGTGGCCACCAGCGCAGGATCCGAAGCCGATTCACGAAGTTTGTCCTCGCGGAAGCGGGTCGCATCCAACGTTGCCGCCGCAATTCGCGTCATGGCCAGGGCCTGATCGTGCGCGGTGAACAACGCTTCCTTGTCTTCCTGCAAATCGCGCTGGTAGCTCGAGGGCAGACCCTTGCAGGTCGTGAGCACGGTAATCAGTGCGCCATAAATCCGGCCCGTTTTCCCGCGGATCAACTCCCAGGCATCGGGGTTCTTTTTTTGGGGCATCAGGCTGCTGCCCGTGGAAAACTCATCCGGCAATTCGATGAACGCAAACTCGGGAGTCGCAAACAAAACGAAATCTTCCGCTAACCGGGACAAATGCATGGCCAGTGCAGACAGCGCAAAAAGATACTCGAGCGCGAAATCACGGTCACTGACCGCATCCAGGCTATTTGCAGTGATCCGGGAAAATCCGAGATCCTGCGCGAGTGCATTGCGATCCAACGGAAACGCACATCCCGCCAGCGCGCCGGAGCCGAGTGGGCAAGCATCCGCGCTTTTTGCCGCCGCCAAAAACCTTTCCGCGTCACGATCAAACGCTTCTCCATGCGCCAGCAACCAGTGCGAGAGCAGCAACGGCTGGGCGTGCTGCATGTGAGTGGTGCCCGGCATGGGAACTCCAAGGTTTTTCTCGGCCTGCGCGGCAAATGCAGCTTCGAGCAGACCGACTGTGGAAATGATTTCCCTGGCAGCCTGCTTCACATACATCCGAAATTCCGTCGCCACCATTTCATTGCGGCTGCGGCCGGTGTGCAGCTTGGCGCCGAGCGGCCCCAGCTTTTCGATCAACGCGGTCTCGGCGAAATGATGCACGTCTTCCGCTGGCGACGAATCAAGCCAGGCCAGATCGGTTTGAGCGCGCTTTTCAATTTGATCGATCGCCTCAATAATCGCCGCACATTCTTTGGTCGTGAGGATTTCAGCTGTGGTGATGGCTCGCGCCCAGGCGCGATCGAGTGCGAGTTCCTGCGGCAGCAAACGGCGATCGAAACTCCACGAGCGTTCAAACTCATAGAACGACGCGTCGGGTCCGCGCTCGAACCGGCCTCCCCACATTTTTTGAGGACCGGGGGCGGTCATCAGGCGCGGGCCTTCTGCGTGGTTTTTTCAGTGTGGGGCACTTGCGCCTCTTGCGGCACCGTGATTGGCAGCGCGAAAAGATTGATGAAGCCTTCCGCGTCTTTTGGGTTATAGCCGGTCATGGTGAAGCTGGCGAGATTGGTGCGGTACAGCGAATACGGCGAGCGTCGCGAAGCGATGGTGACGTTTCCGCGACAAAGCGTGAGCGCAACCGAGCCGGTGACTCGCTTTTGCGACGCGGTAAAGAACGCGTCAAGCGATTCTCGCAAAGGAGTAAACCACATGCCGTAGTAAACCATTTCAGCATAACGCAAAGCCAATTGTTGCTGGTAATGCGCGGTTTCGCGATCCAGCGCGAGAGATTCCAGTTCGCGGTGAGCAGTGACCAGCAAAGTGCCGCCGGGAGTTTCGTATGCTCCCCGAGATTTTATTCCTACCAGCCGATTTTCGACGATGTCCATCCGGCCAACGCCGTTGGCCGCCGCGATCTCGTTCAATTTATTGAGCAGTGCCATCGCGCCCAGATTTTTACCGTCGACAGAGACTGGTGTGCCACCTTCGAACCCAATTTCGACCGTAGTCGGTTTTTCCGCCGCCTTTTCGGGAGCCACCACCCATTGCCACATCGCTTCATCGGGAGCGTTGGCCGGATCTTCCAGTACGCCGCCTTCGTGGCTCAGGTGCCAAATATTACGATCCCGGCTGTAGATATTTTTCTTGGTTTGCTCCACCGGAATGTTGTGGCTCTGCGCGTAGGCAATAGCCTCCTCGCGCGAGACGATGCTCCATTCGCGCCAGGGAGCAATAATTTTCAAATCCGGCGCAAGCGCTTTCGCGGCCAACTCAAAGCGCACCTGATCGTTGCCCTTTCCGGTGCAGCCATGCGCCACCGCGTCAGCGCCCAATTGTTTCGCCAATTGAACCTGACGTTGTGCCAGTAAGGGCCGCGCGAAAGAGGTGCCGAGCAAATATTTATGTTCGTAAACGGCACCGGCGCGCAATGTCGGCCAAATATATTGCGTGATGAACTCTTCGCGAAGATCTTCGACATACGCCGAGCTGGCGCCAGTGGCCAGCGCCTTCTTGCGCGCGGCCTCCAGGTCTTCTTGCTGGCCCAGATCGCCAATCATGGCGATCACTTCGCAGCCGTCATAATTTTCCTTGAGCCAGGGAATGATGATCGAGGTGTCCAAACCTCCGGAATAGGCCAGCACTACTTTCTTTGGCAAAGGTATCTCCTCTATAGGCATGATGATTTCGAATTGTTACGCGAACATGAATCTGTTTTTGTAGGGCAATTTAGTTGAGTAGCGTAAGCAAAATCGCTTTCTGCATATGCAGGCGATTTTCGGCTTGTTCGAAGACGATGGATCGCGGCGAATCCATAACCTCCGCCGTAACCTCTGCTCCGCGATGAGCGGGAAGGCAATGCATAAAGATCGCGTCTGCCGCCGCGTGGGAAAACAACTTGTCATTTACCTGGTAGTCCGCGAAAGCCGCCGCGCGCGATGCCGATTCATCTTCTTGCCCCATGCTGGTCCACACATCGGTGTAGATCGCCTGCGTATCCGCCACCGCTTCTTCGGGCGAGTGCAGCAACTCAATTTTTCCACGGGTCTCGCGAGCCATACGCTTAGCCTCGGAGACCACGCTCGGGTCCGGCTCGTAGCCCGGCGGCGTCGCGACGCGGATATGCGCGCCGGTGCGCGAGCCGATGCTGAGCAGCGAGTGACACACATTATTGCCATCGCCGACGTACGCGATTTTCAGCCCGCGCAAATTGCCAAACCGCTCTTCCAGCGTGAAGAAATCCGCGAATCCCTGGCACGGATGGTAGAGATCCGAAAGCGCGTTGATCACCGGCACATTCGAATTGTCAGCCAACTGACTCAGCGATTCTTGCTTGAAGACGCGCGCCACAATTCCGTTCACCCAACGCGACAAACTCTTCGCCACGTCACCCACGGGTTCACGTTCGCCGAGATGCGAAACGGTGTGATCCAGAAAAACCGAGCCGCCGCCGAGACTCGCGATACCCACTTCAAACGAGACCCGTGTGCGCAGCGAAGGCTTTTCAAAAATCAGTGCCAGAAAGCGTCCGGCCAAGGCTCCACGGTAGCGATCCGGACGTGCCTTCACGTCCGCAGCGAGGTGGAGCAGCTCGCGTGTTTGCGCCGGACTCCACTCCATCCCGGTCAGGAGATCATTGGTTCGAATTGCCGGCGATGTTGCCGTTGCGTTCATGTTTACCTCGCTGCAGCCCGTGTTGCGGGCTGCTTCCGCGTTGCAGATGTGGTTTGAGTGGTAGAACTTGCAGCGGTGGAGACAACTTCCAAAACATTCGCAAACTTCGTCAGAAACTCGGTGACATCTGCACGGGTCACAATAAATGCGGGAAGCAACCGGATGATGTGCTCATGAGTGCAGTTGATGATCAGACCTTGACGCAGCGCCTCGCTGACGATCGGCCCGCCGTCAATCGAAAGATCGACGCCGACAATCAAGCCTTCCCCTCGTATCTCGCGGATAAAATTGAAACGCGCCGCCAATTTTTCCAGGCCCGCCCGCAATTGCTCGCCGCGTTCACGCACGTTCTCCAGCAAGTCCCGCTTCTCGATGACGGTCAACACCTGCAGAGCAGCCGCACAAATCAAGGGCCCGCCTCCGAAGGTGGTGCCGTGCATTCCCGGCGTAAATGCAGACGCGAACTGCTCGTTCGCGATAATTGCGCCAAGTGGCAATCCCCCGGCCAGTGGCTTGGCGATCGTTACCGCATCGGGCCCCGACGCGAACCGCTGATACGCAAAATATCGGCCGGTGCGGCCCAGGCCGCACTGAATTTCGTCCGCGATCATCGCGGCGTCGTGCTGCGTAGCCAGCGCCCGAGCGCGATTCCAGAATTCCTCGCTGACCGGAAATATCCCGCCTTCGCCCTGAATCGTTTCCAGAACGATGGCGCACACCGCATCGTCGAATTTGCGCTCGAGGTCGGCGACATCATTGAACTTCACAAATTCCACGCCGGGCACCAGCGGAGCAAAAGGCTCGCGATATTTTTCCGGATAAGTGATCGAAACGGCGCCGAAAGTTCGGCCATGGAACGAATTTTCGAGAGCCAGGATCCGAATTTTCTTGGCGGACGTGGCGTGCGCGTACGCTCGCGCCAGCTTAAGCACTCCGTCCATCGCTTCGGTGCCGCTGTTGGTAAAGAAAACGCGATCGAGGCCAGACCATTCCGCTAGCTTCCGTGCCAGCGGCCCCTGAAACGGATTCTGGAAAAGATTCGACAGGTGGATCGCGCGCCCTGCCTCGCGGCGAATCACCCGCACCAGATCACGATGCGCGTGGCCTAAAGCATTGACCGCGATGCCACCCAGAAAATCCAGATATTCGCGGCCTTCGGAATCGTAGAGCCGGCAGCCACGCCCGCGCGTGAAAACGATCGCCGGGCGGCGATAGGTATTAATAAGGTAGCGCGATTCATCAGCGCGGATTTGCTCCGCGGCAGACTGCCGGCGCGCTGCTGCTGTTGATTTTTTCATTGTACCGGCGCGGCTCCGTGTGTTGCGGCCGCCGAGGAATGAAGCAGAGGTAGCACCCGCGTGCCGTGAGAAGTTGATCCGCTAATCGCGGAAGCCAGCGCTTCGGGCAACGTGCCGCCGACAATCCGTACTTCAGAAATTCCCGCCGCCAGTGCGCGCTTGGCCGCTTCGAGTTTCAGAATCATCCCGCCCGAAACTTTGTTATGGCGAATCAATTCTTCGATCTCACCGCCGCCGATGACGCGCAACACTTTTGCGCCATCCAGCACACCTTCCACGTCGGTCAGGAAAATCAGGCGATCGGCCTGAATAAATTCTGCCGCCGCGGCCGCCATGTGATCGGCATTGATGTTGTAGATTTCTCCGTCGGCGCCGAGCCCCAGGCAACAAGCAACCGGAACCAGCGAAGCGCGCCATAGCGAACGCAGAAAATCGAGGTTTACGCCAGTGAGGTAGCCGACAAATCCCAAGCCCCCTTCCCGTTCGTCCAGTTGCATCGGCTCGGCCAGAAAACACGCCGCATCGCTCGCGCTGATGCCCACCGCCGGTTGCCCGGCCAAAGAAATTGCGCCGGCGAGGCGCTTGTTCAGCAGTCCGCCAAAAACCATGATGGCGGCGTCGCGGACTTCCCGATCGGTCACCCGCAAGCCGTTGACGAACTGGCTGGTGATTCCCATACGCGCCAGGGTTGCCGTAAATATTTTTCCGCCGCCGTGAATCACCAGCAACTCGTGGCCGTCACGGGCCAGTTCACTGATCTGGCGTGCGAGGGTGTGCACCGTTTCCTCGCGTTCCAGAAGCGCGCCAGCAATTTTGATTACGAATCTCACAGTAAACCTGCCGTTTCGGGAAACCCCCACATCCCGTTCATGTTTTGAACTGCTTGACCGGCCGCGCCCTTGCCCAGATTGTCGAGGCACGAAACGATGACCAGTCTCTCGCCGCTCGAATCGAGCGCGAATCCGAGGTCGCAGAAATTCGTGTGCGTCACGTGTTGTAGTTCGGGAAGCTGCCCCGAAGGCAAAATTCGAACCATCGGGCGCGACGCATAGAATTTCCGGTACAACGCTTCGATGTCGCCCACGTTCCGGGTTCCCGCCAGCGAGACATATAACGTTGAAAGAATCCCGCGTTCGACCGGCAGCAGGTGCGTTGTGAATACAAAATCTTTTAACGCCAGTCCCGCGTGCTCCGCGATTTCCGGCGTGTGCTGGTGGGAATGTACCCGGTAGGCTCGGAAATTTTCGTTAACTTCGACAAAATGTGTTTCCCGCTTCGGTTCTTTGCCTGCCCCGCTCACTCCGGATTTGCAGTCGCAGACAATCCCGCGCGACAGATCGATCCAGCCCGCTTCGACCAACGGACGCAGGCCAAGAATCACCGACGTTGCATAGCAACCGGGGTTCGCGACTAACCGAGCTTCGGGAAGCGCATCGGCATACAACTCGGGAAGACCATAGACCGCCTCTGCCTGCGCGCCAAAGTCGGATGGCTTCAGTTTGTACCAACGCTCCAATGTTTCTCCATCGCGGAAACGAAATGCACCACTGAGATCCACCAACCGCAAATCCGGATTTGCGGCCAGTAGCGCCGGAACAAGCTCCTGCGACGCTTCGTGCGGCGTCGAAAGAAAGACGACATCCGCCTCACTCTTGGCAATCGCATCTACGGATAGCGGCTTGCAAGGCGCGTCGCCCAAGCCGCGCAGCTGCGGATACAGTTCGGTGAGGCAACGAACGTCGGCATGCGTGCCGCGCAAATAAAATGTTGGCTTCTGCACGTTCGGATGGCGAAGCAACAGCCGGGCGAGTTCGAATCCCGCGTAACCCGTGGCCCCCACCACCGCAACTTGTAAAGGTTCACTCACCGACCATCTCCTCGATCCGTTTCTGCACGGACGCGCGCGCTTTCATCGAAGGAGTAATGATCAGAACCGTATCGTCACCGGCCAGCGTGCCGGCCACTTCCTTCCAGCGTTCGGAATCCACGGCTGCCGCCAGCGGCTGCGCGCCGCCCGGAGGCGTTTTCAAGACCAACATGTTTTGCGCTGGGCGGATATCGAGCAAGAACGAATTAACCGCTCGGGCCAGGCGTGACACCACAGGCGATTCCTTCACTGCCGCACTCGACAGCGGCTGATAGCCTTCCGTCGTTTTCACCAGATGAAGCTCGCGCAGGTCTCGCGACAATGTCGCCTGCGTCACCCGCAGGCCCAGGTGAATCAACTGGCGGCGCAATTCGTCCTGGCTGGCCACGGGCTCCGCCGCCAGAACTTTTAGGATTTGCCCTTGTCGAAATCGTTTGTGTGCCGGCATCGTGGCGCTATGCAGTTTTATGCATCTCCTTGCATAATCATACAGCAGCGGTTTCGCCTGTCAATCTTTGGATGCAAAATATTTCGGAAAGTTTCTTTCGCGGAAGCTTGAAGAAAAGAATCCAGAAATTCGCGGCATTCGCTATACAATTCCGCGTCGCTGAACCGGTGGCAAATCCGTCGAAGACAATTGCGTATCGTGGGGGAAACGAGATGAAGACTTGGCTGCGTTTGATCGTGTTGATTTTTATGTCGACCGCACTCTGCGCGGGGCAGGCGAAGCCCAATTCCCCAACCGAAGTAGCGATTCGCGCTGGGAAAGTCCTCGACGTTCGCACCGGCACCTACGCCAGTGATCAAATCATCTGGATCGAAGGCGACCGCATCAAGGCCATCGGAAACGCGGCCGAGATGACCGGCAAACTGCCGCCGGGCACAAAAATCATCGATCTATCGCAGTCCACGGTATTGCCTGGCCTGATCGATTGCCACACGCACCTCACCATGACTCCCCGCGATTCCGGCCCGGCGGGCCTGCATCTTTCGTATCCGCGCCAGGCTCTCACCGGCGCCCGCAACGCTCGCGTCACCCTCGAAGCCGGTTTCACCACCGTCCGCAACGTAGGGGCGAGCGGCTATTCTGACATCGCGTTGCGCGACGCCATCAAGGCTGGCGATGTCCCCGGCCCGCGCATGCTCGTGTCTGGCCCTCCCCTCAGCATCACCGGCGGCCACGGCGATGAAAATTTCCTTGCGCCGCAATTCGATTGGTCGTCTGACGGTGTGGCCGACGGCGTCGATGGTGTCACCAAAAAAGTTCGCGAAAATATTAAATACGGCGCCGACGTAATCAAATTTATGGCCACCGGAGGAGTGCTTTCGGAAGGAGACAATCCCGCGCTGGCGCAGTACAGCCCGGAAGAGATGAAAGCCATCGTCGATACCGCGCACGGGCTGGGCCGTAAGGTCGCCGCGCACGCGCACGGTGCCGGCGGGATTAAGTACGCGGTTCTCGCCGGCGTCGATTCGATCGAACATGGCAGCTACATCAATGATGAGGACATTGCCTTGATGAAAGAGCGCGGAACCTACCTGGTTCCGACCGTGTATCTGGAAGATTGGCTGATCGAAAACGTGCAACTGCTGGGCCTCACGCCTAACATGATCGAAAAGGCCAAGCTCGTTCTGCCCATCGCCCAGCAAAACCTTTCGCACGCTTTCAAATCGGGTGTGAAAGTTGCGTTTGGTACCGATGCCGCCGTCTATCCGCACGGATTAAACGCTCACGAATTCGGCAAAATGGTGGAAATGGGCATGTCGCCCCTGCAAGCCATTCAGGCTGCAACGCTGAACGCTTCCGACTTAATCGGCTGGGCCGATCGCGTCGGCACGCTCGAACCGCGGAAATTTGCCGACATTATTGCCGTGCAGGGCGACCCGCTGACGAATGTGCGCGTGCTGGAAAACGTCCAATTCGTGATGAAAGGCGGCGAAGTGGTCAAGACTCAGTAAGTGATGTAGCCCGCGTCGCCGCGCGCCTCGTATGCTAAGATTGTGACCAGTCAGTAGGCCCGTAGCTCAGTTGGCTAGAGCGCCACCTTGACACGGTGGAGGTCAACGGTTCGAGCCCGTTCGGGCCTACCATCAGTCCTCTCGAAGCTTTTGAACGCGATTCGTTCTGACATCACGCGGGTCGCCGCATGCGCTAAGAAATTCAGTCTTTCCCCCTCACGCCAGTGCAGCGACCCGCGTTCGAGTTACAGATTTTTGCAGTGGTGCGAAGGTCATGAACGGTGACAACGCCGGATCTTGCATTCGGGTTCGCGCCGGTATTCCTCAAGCCACTTCGCCTCAACGACTTGCATTGATTCTTAAAGGTAGCTAATATCCCGGTTACCGTCGCGTCCCTCCCCGACCGTTCCTGGATGACTGTTTCGTGTCTGGTATCCTTGGGCTGTGCCAAAGATTCGCCCAAATGTGATATCACATAAATAACGGTACGTAAGGTTTCTGAAGTCAAATCCGGAGATACAGCCTTGAGCGTTCAAAACACCATCGGCAACAGGATTGCACCGGGCAACGGTGTTCCTGGCACTCGCCAAGTTTCCGATTGCGAGGCCGTCATCGTGGGCGCCGGCCCTTACGGGTTATCCGCGGCTGCGCACCTGAAAGCATTAGGGATGGATGTCCGAGTGTTTGGTAAGCCGATGGAATTCTGGGCTAACCAGATGCCCGCGGGAATGCTTTTGCGCTCGCCGCGAGTGGCATCCAATATAGCGGACCCAATTCGGGAATTTTCTTTGGAAGCATATGAAAAGTCGGCAGGAATTCCGCCCAAGGCTCCGCTTCCGCTCCAAACCTTTGTCGATTATGGACGCTGGTTCCGAACCAAACTCGGCCAAATGCATGACGAAAGGGAAATAGCATCAGTGAGTCGCGACCAAGCTGGCTTTCGCATTGAATTAAAGGATGGCGAGGTGTTTCACTGCCAACGCGTCATTGTGGCCGCTGGCATTGGGCCATTTCAGCGCATCCCGGCGGTCTTCGCGTCCTTGCCATCGACCCAGGCCTCACATTGTTATCAGGGTTGCGACGTAAAAAGTTTTCGCGGTAAGCGCGTTACGGTAATCGGCGCTGGTCAGAGCGCCTTGGAATCAGCCGCGCTACTGCACGAGGCCGGCGCGAGGGTAGAGGTAATCGCTAGAAATCCCGACTTCAAGTGGATTGGCGGACACGCCTGGCTGCACAAGCTCGGGCCCATCTCCGCGATGCTCTACTCCTCACACGACGTCGGGCCCATGGGGATCAGCCGTCTGGTGGCTTCACCGAATGTCGTGCGCCAAATTCCGCTGAAACTGCGCGACAAAATTCGCATCCGTGCGGTGCGTCCGGCGGGGTCGCCCTGGCTGCCGGCTCGGTTGAAGGACGCCACGCTCACTACCGGACGCTATGTGACCGAGGCCACCTCAGCAGGAGCAGAAGTGCGTTTGAAATTGGACGATGGCAGCTCGCGCGTCACCGATCACGTGCTGCTCGGCACCGGATATTCCGTCGATATCTCGAAATACGGGTTTTTATCACAAGAGCTGGTGAAAGAGGTCGATCTGATGGATGGCTACCCGAAGTTGGGTGCCGGATTTTCGTGCTCCGTTCCGGGATTGCATTTTGTGGGAGCACCGGCCGCCCGTTCTTTTGGCCCGCTGCTTTATTTCGTGGCCGGTACCGAATTCGCATCACACGAGCTGGCTTCCCAGGTCGCTCGCCACCGAGTCGCGAAATAATGAAGCAAGCTGTGTCCCAAGAACCGTCCAGCGACGTTCCGGTGGCCCGCCCTCCCAGACGTATGGAAGGTATTGGGGCGCTGGTCATAGGTGGCGATCATCCGGGACTGGCGATTGCACGCAGTCTGGGAAAGCGCGGAATTCCCGTTTATGTTCTGGATGATCAGCACTCCATTTCCATTTACTCGAAATATGCCACTCGCGTGCTGCGCGTTCCGGATTTGCGCGATCCTGAAAAAACTGTCGACTCCGTGCTCGAAGTCGGAGAGCGCTACGGCCTGAGGGATTGGGTTTTATTCCCGACCAGGGACGAGACCGTGATGGCTTTTTCCAAGCATCTTGATCGGCTATCCGAGTTCTTTCGCGTGACGACTCCGAAGTGGGAAACTACTCGGTGGGCTTGGGATAAAAACAATACTTATAAATTAGCCGAAGAGCTGGCCATTCCAGCGCCCCGAACCTGGAATGTGTCGAGCGCCGAAGAACTACCGGCACTGTATTCCAAACTGCCGCTGGCCATCAAACCGGCCATCAAGGAAAATTTTTTCTATGCCACCGGCGCGAAAGCCTGGCGCGCCGACACTCCGGAGCAGTTGCAAGAATTGTTTCGCGCCGCCGCCAAACAGATCCCCTGCAGCGAAATCATGATCCAGGAAATTATTCCCGGCGATGGCGAATGCCAGCTTTCTTACTGCGCATTTTTCCGTGACGGTGCCGCGCATAGCACTCTGGTAGCGACGCGCAAGAGGCAGCACCCGCGCGAATTTGGCCGCGCCGCAACTTACGTCGAAACCACCGACCTTCCCGAAGTGGAAGAGTTTGGCCAACGCTTTTTGAAAGCCATCGATTTCTACGGCATCGTGGAAGTGGAATTTAAACGCGATGCGCGCGACGGCCAACTCAAGCTTTTGGACGTGAATGCGCGCGCCTGGGGATTTCACGCTTTGGGCCCCGCTGCCGGCGTCGATTTTCCTTATCTACTTTTCGCCGATCAAATGGGATACCCGTTGGAGCGGGCCAGAGCTCGCGCGGGCATCGGCTGGCTCCGGCTGGTTACCGACATCCCGGTTGCCTTGCGCGACATGCTGGGCGGGTACATGAGTCCGAGCGAGTACTTTCAATCACTGCGCAGAACCAAAGTGGAATCCGTCTTCAGTTCCGGCGATCCGCTGCCCTCGGCGCTGGAGTTCGCGCTCTTTCCCTACTTCGTGGCCAAAAAACTTCAGAAAATCTCCCGCTAGGCGTCCCCGAATTTCTACATTAGAAATTAGAACTACTGCGTCTGAGGTTTCGGGCTTTCTCCGGCTGCGGGTGCAGGCGGAACCGCAGCAGGTGTGGCCGGCGGCGACAGCAGCGCCATGTACGTCCGGCTGAATGCAGAGTGCTGCGTTCCCGGCGCAATCACGATAGTCTGCAGCGTGTACCGGCCTCCCTGCAGCTTGGTCAGGGGCAGGCTGATCCGGAACGACGCCACCGATTTTTTCGCATCGACTTCGGAAGGCGCCAGCAGCGGCGTCGCATTAATCTGCAAGCCATTTCGGAAAAAGATCAATCCCGCCCGCAGCGAATTCCCGTCGATCGCTTCTTTCTTCTCATCTTTTTCGGGATAGTAAACTTGAAAGAAAACGTAGAGTGTCTGATTCTGGGTGAACAAGCGCGTAACACTGGGAATAATCGTTTGGCCGTTCATGTCCAGCGGCGAACTCGTTGTCTTGCTATGCAAGCCTTGAGTTTTGGTTTGAACTTCGCCCGATTTCTGGACCGGCACCAGTTGGCTCGACAACACCACTGAACTGAGCGTCAATTTTCCCGGCTGCGCCGCCGGCACCGTCAGGTTTTGCTCGAAAGTTCCAATCTTTCCAGACTCGTTCTCCCGCGCCACAAATTTCAGCCGGTAATTTCCGGGCGCGAGCAGAACTCCGCCCTGGTACAGCAGATTCTTTTTGTTGATCTCCTGAAAGCGTTCCGCGTCGAGCTTCACTTGCGTGGTGTCGTGCAGTTCCGCCACGGTTTGGCCCGACGGCACGGCGCGAACCTGCACCGCGAAATCAAACTCAGCCTGCCGGTTCCCATGCGTTTCGGCCCAATCCAAAGCGCTGGCGGAAATTTTCGCGGCGATCGGCACATACGTTTGTTGATCACTCAGCCGAAACATTCCGGTTTCGACCGCGACCGGAAGCTCGACCACGGGATTTTCGGAATTTACCGCGTCCGCGAGTTGCTGGGCGCGATCTTCCCTTTCCAGATGTTGGAAATCGCGCGGCGCGTAGTAGCCATCCCGATAACGCACATGCGCTCCCGGCACGTTGACCTTCACGTGAATCGACCGCCAGCGGCCGTCCCGCTTCACTTCTGCACCCAGGTTATACGCAATCAAATAGTATCCGCCGTTTTCCTGCTGGATCTTCGGGAACGCATCGCTCAAATCGCCCAGATCGAAGAACGCTTTTCCGCCCGTGTCCGTTGATAACGTGGCCAGCGTATCGCGCGAATCTTCGCGCTGATCAGTCTGATGAAATACCGAGGCGCCGGTGAACATCGAAGTTCCGGTGGCCGCGTTGGTGGTCACGTCGCCGCCCGGCGGCGCGGCCAGCAAGCCGCGCGAGTCAATCGAGTAAATCGACACGTCGGCCCGATTCGCGGCGTCCGTGGCGGCCCGCAATTGCGTGCGATTCTCTTCGCCGGTCTGCGTGATGCCGCCGGTAAATTCCACCACTGCTTTTCTTCCCGGAATTCCGCCGAGAACATTGGCCAGGCCTTCCACCGCCGCGAGCTTCTGGTCCGTGTTGAAAACATTAAATTCGGTTTCGTCCGGAGTAAACGCTGCGCCGGTGTATTCCTGCACATCGTATTCGCCGTTCTGCGCCGCGGCGTATAACGGATTCGAGATATCGGACGCGCTGGTTTCGGTCAGCTGCGCTACGGCTTTCTCCAGCACAGCGCGATCGTTCGTGAAATTCGCCAGCACCGTAAGCTTGGTCGAAAAAGCGACAATGGCCACTACGTCGGCCTTGGTCATCTGCGTCTTCAGAAATTTATCGGCTGCGTCGTGAGCCCGGATCAAATCGTCGGGCTGCATGGACGTCAGATCGAAGAACAAGACCAACAAGCGGCGGTCGCGCAGCTGATCCTCGGCCACGGCAGCCGCCGGCGTATTCGGCCCTTCATTATCGACCGGCACCACGATCGGTCTCGCATCGTCTTCCGTGGCGGTCTCCACTTTTTCGATGTCCGCATAAGAAAAATTCGAAATGGATTGCGCCTTGCCATCATCAGTCACCACAAATTGATCGGCACGTAAGCCTTTGATGGGTTTGCCCGACTTGTCGGTCACCTCCACATCGATGCGCACCAAATCTGACGAAGACTTCAACGCCGGAGCCTGAGCCGGTTTACCAGGCGGCGGCTGGTCTGCAGGCGAAGGCGGCGCCGGAACGGCAATCGGTGCGGGCTGACTCGCGCTCGCCGCTGCCGGCGCCGACGGATTTCCGGATTGTGGTTGCGCTTGGGCGCGAGCCGGACTCGCCGCCCCAGTCACGACGAAGGCGAGGATCGCGAATGTGAAAGCTAAGCGTTTCATCAGAAGTTGTACCGCATCGTAATGTCCATCGTGCGCATCGTTCCGGCCGCTGTCACCCGGCCAAACGACGTCGACCCCAGCGTGGTCGAAAGTCCCGAAAAGCTGGGCGTATTCGAAAGATTCTGAACTTCCCAGCGAACATCCAGATGATGCCGTTCCTGCGGTCCGAACCGAAACGATTTGCCCAGCGACGCATTCCAATTAAATTTGCAAGGGCCTTCGATCGCGCCGCGTCGCTCGTTGCCATAAACCGTCGGAGCCGGCGTCGCAAAAGCAGCGGTGTTGAAAAAAGACAGGGGAGAACCTCCACAGATCCCAAGGTTCGGATTGCCAATCTGGTCTGCTCGCAGCGAAAAGCTCGCGCCCGTACCATTATCTGATGCCAGGCCGCCCAAATAGGCCGTAACCGGATTTCCGGTTTGCCAGGTCACAATATTCTGCAGCCGCCAATTGCTCAGAATGTGCCGCGCCGCCCCGCTATTTCCATATCGGTGGTGTTCGCCGAAAGGCAGCTCGTACAGCGAAGCCAGGCGCACCTGGTGCCGCACGTCGAATGACGATAAACCGCGCTCCGCGGCGAAATTCCCATCCTGTTGCACCACCATCGGCGCCGTGCCGCCGATGGTGCTGGCATCGTCCAGCGACTTTGCGAATGTGTAGAACGCCTGCAGCGAAACGCCATGCGTGAAGCGATGCACCAGCCGCACTTGCAGCCCGTTGTATATGGAATTCGCGCCAGACTGATCGAAATAAAAACTATTCGCGTCCGGAATCTGCAACAAATTCTGCGTATTCAAAGGGCTGGTGCCCAGCGGCGCACGATTGGGCGCGCGCAGAAAATCTAGATTCGTGCCTTTCGTGCCGGTATAGGTCAGATCGAGAATCCAGTTCTGCGAAAAAGATGTTTCGGTGCCCAGCGTCCAGATTTGCGCGTAGCCGTCTTTATAGAACGGATCGATGCCGCCCTTATTTGAAATTACGCTCGAAGCCGGAAAGCCATTCTGCAAAGTGAGCACCTGCTTTCCCGAAGTAATCAGATTTTCGGAAGTCGCGAACGGAGGCTCATATTCCAGATATTGCTGGGCCAGCGTGTTGTAAATTGCCTCGTTGTAGAAAATCGAATATCCGCCGCGCACCACCGTCTTGGGCTTGACGAACTTCGGAACCCACGCGAATCCGATGCGCGGAGCCCAGTTGTTGTAGTCGCCGTGAATCAACGCACGCGGGAATTTTCCGCTGAAGGGGCCGGTTGACCCGGGCGTGACCACCGCCACCTGCGTCGCATCGGAATTTAAATCAAGATTCGCCAGCCGATTGTAAACATCCACGGGCGGCGTGGCGGCCTCGTAGCGCGCGCCGAACAAAAACGTGAACTGCTTGTTCACCCGCCAGTCGTCCTGCGCGTAGCCAATAAAATCCCAGCTGCGCAGATACGCGTTCGGCCCGAATTGAACAGTCGTGCTGTACGGCAAGCCCAGCAGAAAATCCGCCAGCTCGTAGAATTGCTGCGTTCCGGGTGCAGGAGTGACCGGCTGGCCTGAGGCATCCAATTGCGACGTCAGCACCCCGGTAAAATTGAATCGCCCACGCGGCTGCGGATTGGAATCGGCATTGAGCTGAATCCGCCGAATCTCGCCGCCGAATGTAAAAGTATGCTTCAGGTGCACCCATTTCACGTTGTCGCCCAAGCGCAGCGTCTGGTTTCGCACCAGCGAGGGCAGCGGGTCATTCAATCCCGAAATGCTGGAGAAATTGATCGCCGGAATTCCGAAACTCATCGGGTCGGTCGAAACGCCCGTGATCCCGAGTTCTCCAGCGATATTATTCTTGAACGAGTTGTCGCTGAGCACCTGCGTGCGGCTGCGGCTCCAGCTCAGCTGCGTATTCTCGACCACATGCGCGGTCCAATTGTGGGAAAGCCCCAGCGTGACCGCCTGATTCAGCGTGGACTGATTTCCCGCCGTGCTCGGAAAGCTTCCAAACGTTTGTTGCCGCGTGGAGCTCAGGTTATATCCGCCGTTCAGGCTGAATTTCGCATTGATCGTGTGCAGGACGTGAATGTTCAGATTGTCGCTATTCACCGGAACCGTGGTTTGCAACAGAAAGTTTTGTACCGTCCCGGGCAGATTCTGCTCCGGATAGAAAGCGAGCAGGCCCGCGGCCGCCGAATTGATCGAGGGAATCTGGCAGCCATTGCCCAGAGGCGTACGTGGACCGTTGAAGTTCGAAAAAGGATTGAACAACGTAACGCCCAGCCCGCAGAAATTTCCCATGCGTTCCGCGTCGGTGGGCACCGTCGAATAGTTATCGAGCGCGCTGGATTGAGTTTCGTGCTGGTAGTTGATGAAAAAATACGTTTTGTTGCTGCCGTCATAGATATGCGGGATTTTCAACGGCCCGCCCAGATTTCCGCCGAATCGCTCGTCAAAATGGCTGGGCTTGGCCACTTCATTTCCGGTGATGGAATATGGCCTTGCGTCGAACGCAGAACTTTCGTAACGGTCGTAAAAACTGAATCGAACGCGATTCACCGTTTGGCGGCCCAATCTTCCGCCGCGGCCTCCGCCGTTTCCCTCGCCTCCGCCTCCCGGACCACCAAACCCGCCTGGTCCCGCGGCACCGCCCGCGCCGCCGCCCTGACCGAATAATTGTCCGGGCGCTCCGCCGCGCCCGCCGCCTCGGCCGTTTTGATCGCCGGGCGTCCCGGGTACGATTCCGCCAAGTCCGTTCCCGCCCGGACCGCCGCCGGCAAAACCCTGGCCCACCGTGCCCTGCAGCAAAAATGAATCAGAGGTGGCGTTTGAATTGGCCGTGCCGGTGGAAAGAGCCGTTTGCGCTTGAGCAGTTTCGCCGGAGGTTCCATTCGTTTCTGAAGGCTGCGGATTGGTTCCTTCGCCAGTCAGATCCGTTTGTTCGAACCCTCCGCCCGCCAACCCTTCGCGGATCGCGTTGGTAACTCCCGCGGGCGCCTGTTGCCCTCGTCCTCCTCCATTTCCTCTGCCGCCAGTTGGAGCTCCGGAAGTTGGCGCACCGGCGGAGTTCGAAGCGGAATTCTGCCCATTTCCTCGGCGTGGTCCGCCGTTTGGAGGACTTGTTTTCGAACCGCCAGAAAGTTCTGCGAGCGTCGCCACGCGCATGACTATGGCTAACGGGGCCGTCGGTGCCGTTGGGATCTGCACTTCGAGCGATGCCTGCACAAAACCTAGCTGGCTGGCCTCGACGTGATAATGCCCCGCGGCAATCTGCGGAAATTGGAATTTGCCCGACTCATCGGTCCAGCTCAGCCAGATTTTGCCGGATTCGCTGGAGACCAAGCGCACCGTCGCGCCCGGAACCGCGGACCCTTCGGAAGTTCGCACCACGCCGGTCACCATGGACGGCGCCGGAGCCGTTTCCTGCGCCCAAACCGAAAATGTAATGAGCAAGCCGAGCGCTAGAAGCGCCGCCGCTTTTCTTAGATTTTGCGCCTTAGCCCGTTCTTGCCACCCAAACGATCTCATGCCGCTGAACCGCTGGGATTGTGTGCTCGATTCACGAAGTCGAATTCCCCTATGCAGAGGGTGATTCGAAATTTCCGTGGCAACGGTTCCACAAATCCGCCGGAAAATCGCCGTCACCTTGAACCTCCCAGCCAGCCTTAAAAAGTGGAACTTTGATCGGCCAGCGCCGAATTCAGATGCGGGCTTCAGTCGCGCTGGGGTGTGGTGTGACTGCTGACTAGCCTGATTCCGGACCTCGACCAGAAACGAGCCGTAATACCGACCATGCAACGGATACTTCCGACGAAATCGCGCACACGCTCCCGGCCTCGAACGACCTGGCGTCAATGGCGCAGCCCTTTCGTTGCGCTAGTGGTTGCTTTATTGTGCCTGGGCGGCGCGCCCCTGCGCAGTCAGCAGCAGGCTCCGTCCAGCCAGCCGCAAGCCCCGACCACCCAGCAGCAAGCTTCAACCAGTCAACCGCAGGCCCCGCCGATCTCCGTCGACGTCAAAATGGTCAGCCTGCTCGCCTCCGTGCGCGACAAGCATGGCCAACTCATCAGCACTTTGACTAAAGACGATTTTACCGTCGAACAGGACGGCCACGCCCAAACCATCACTTACTTCGCCAAAGAATCCGACCTGCCCTTGACCCTTGGCCTGCTGGTCGATACCAGTATGAGCCAACGTCGGGTCCTGGATCAGGAGCGCGCCGCCAGCCACGATTTCCTGGATCAAGTACTGCGCGAAGATAAGGACAAAGCTTTCGTCATTCACTTCGATTACCAGGTCGAGCTTTTGCAGGATCTCACGTCGTCCCGGAAAAAATTGGACGCCTCGCTCGAAGAACTGGGCGAGCCTGAATTTTCGCAAGCCAGCAACAGCGGCGGGTCCGGAAGCAGTGGCAGCGGCGGATCAGGCGGAGGACGCGGCTCGCACGGTCACGGTGGCGGCGGGACCCTGCTCTACGATTCGATCTATTTGGCCTCGAACGAAATCATGAAAAAGCAGCAGGGACGCAAAGCGATCATCGTTCTCACCGACGGTGTCGACCGGGGCAGCAAAGAAACTCTGCTCGATGCCATCGCCACCGCCCAGCGCGCCGACACTCTGGTCTACTCCATTCTATTTGCCGACAAGGAAGGTTATGGAAACGGCGGCAATGGTGGCGGGTATGGTGGAGGCCACGGCGGTGGAATGGGCGGTGGAGGAATGGGCGGAGGCGGTGGCCACCATCGTTACCCGGAAGAGTCGCGTCCCGACGGAAAGAAAGTTCTCGAACAATTATCCAAAGAAACCGGCGGCCGCTTCTTCGAAGTCACCAAAAAGCAACCCATCGATGAGATCTATACGGCCATCAACCAGGAATTGCGTAATCAGTACGCTCTCGGCTACGTTCCGGAGAAAGCGGACGCTACCGCCGGATACCACAAGCTTCACGTCGCGGTGAAACAGAAGGACGCCTCGGTGCAAACTCGGGAAGGGTACTATCTGGACCGTTGAGCAAGCCTGAAGGTCCGACTTCGCTTCCATCCAACGATCCTCAAAATTCTGTGAATCGTGACTACGAAAGCGCTTTGTGAAGGAACGCCAGGGTGCGCGCCCACGCATCGGCGGTGGCCTCTGGCCGGTAGCCGGTAGTGTTGCCCGGATTTTCGAACGCGTGGCCCGCGCCCTCGTAGATCTTGAAATCAATCCGGCGGTTCATGCCCTGCATGGTTTTTTCAAACGCCTTCACGTCCGCGGGCGTAATTCCGCGATCCTCCGCGCCGAAATTACCCAAAACCGGCGCAATGATTTGTTGGATGTCATTGGGATCCGTCGGCAGCGACCCGTAATTCACCACGCACGCCGCGAGGCGCGGGGTGTGAATGGCCAGTTGCAGCGATAGACCACCGCCCATACACCAGCCGATGGACCCGATGCGGTTCGGCAGCACGTCCTTGCGCACCGCGAGGAAAACGAAACCGGACTGCAAATCCCGGATCGCCCGATCCTGCGGCATTCCCCGCATCAGCTCATGCGCTTCGGAGGGATCCGTAGCGACTTGCCCGCGGTAGAGGTCCACAGCCAATGCGACGTAGCCCTGTTCCGCGAGCTTGACCGTCTGCTCCTTGACCCAGTCATTCAACCCCCACCATTCCTGAATGACGATCATCGCGGGGTGCGGGCCGGGTTTGTCGGGCAGCGCCAGAAATCCGCTGATCGTGTCTTTACCGCTGGAGAACTGCACTGTTTCCGTTTTAGGAGCGTCAGCAACCGCCAACAGCGATGCCGATATCGCGGCGAAACTCAAAATCGCAGCGACCATGCTGAGCCTGCTCTTCATTTACGAATTCCTCCGAATCCCCATTGTAAGCCCGTATCTCATCCCAAGGTAATCACGGCATGCCGCGTCCCGGCGATTGTCGCCCTGCGCAAAATCTTATGGCGCAATGCGTTCTACTTGCACCGCCGTCCCGTAAGCCAGCACTTCGGTCACACCTTGCATGACTTCCGTCGCGTCATAGCGCATGCCGATCACCGCGTTGGCCCCGTGTTCCGACGCGTGTTGCATCATCACTTCCAGAGCCTCCTCGCGGGTCTTCTCGCACATCTCTTCAAACAGCGTGATGTTTCCGCCTACCAGCGTTTCCAGCGAAGCTCCGATTGTCCCGAAAATGCTCCGCGAACGGACCGTAACCCCCCGCACCAGGCCGAAACTCTTGACCACGCGATATCCCGGCAGTTCAAACGCGGTCGTAACCATATTCGGATTCACACTTACGTTCATTCGAGGCTCTCCTTATCCCAGGTTTTCGCGAAGCCGGAGAATAGCACAGCCCACACAGTCGGATGCAGTTGTATCGATCCGGGTAGGCTTGGCGCGGCGCGGATTCCGCCACGCAGAGATAGCGACTTAACGGAACGCATGATAATATGGAACTGCGTTGTTGCTCCTGGAAACCCTTCTTTTGCGTTCGATTCGGGAATCGATCAGGGCCGCAAAACCGCCGAATCCCTAGTAGGAACCAACGATCCGATGACTAAACCTATTCGTAATATCGCTATCATTGCGCACGTCGACCACGGCAAGACCACGCTGGTCGACGCCATGCTGCGGCAAAGCGGCACGTTCCGTGCCAACCAGGAGCTCGTCGAGCGGGTTATGGACTCGAACGACCTGGAGCGCGAGCGCGGCATCACCATTCTCGCCAAGAACACCGAGATCGAATATCACGGCACCAAGATCAACATCGTCGACACTCCGGGTCACAGCGACTTTGGCGGCGAAGTCGAACGCGCCCTGCGCATGGTGGATGGCGTTATCGTGCTGGTTGACGCCAGTGAAGGTCCGCTGCCGCAAACGCGTTACGTTCTGCAGAAGGCCTTGGCCGCGAAGCTTCCGCCGATCATGGTTCTCAACAAGATTGATCGTCCCGACGCGCGGCCTGCCGCCGTGCTCGACGAAATTTACGACCTCTTTATCGACCTTGACGCGACGGAAGATCAACTCGATTTTCCCGTGGTTTACACCAACGCGAAACTCGGCGTAGCTCATCTCGCCGTCGGCGACGATTCGACCAGTCTGCAACCGCTTTTCGAGCAGATCGTGAAATCCATTCCTGCGCCCGCCGGCGATCCCGAAGCCGTGCTGCAAATCCAAGTCACCAACCTGGATTACAGCGAATTTCTGGGCCGCGTGGCAATTGCCCGCGTTTTCCAAGGCACACTGAAACGCGGCACGGAAGTGGCCATCGCCAAGCTCGACGGATCGATCGTTCCGACCAAGATCACCAAGCTATTTACTTTTCGCGGCCTGAATCGCGAAGAAGCGGAAGAAGTGAAGGCCGGCGACATCGTGGCGATTGCTGGAGTCGAAGGAATTCAGATTGGGGAGAGCATCACCGACCTCGCCAACCCGTCGCCGCTCGAACCTTTGACCATCGATGAACCCACGCTCACCATGGTGTTCACCATCAACACTTCTCCGTTTGCCGGCCGCGAAGGCCAATACGTTACTTCCCGCGACATCCGCGCTCGTCTTGAAAAGGAGTTACTGACCAACGTCTCGCTGCGCGTGGAAGACACCGGCACCACCGACGCTTTTCGCGTGCTGGGCCGCGGTGAATTGCAGCTCGCGATTCTGATCGAGACCATGCGCCGCGAAGGTTACGAATTAATGGTCGGCAAGCCGGAAATCGTGGTGCGCAGCGAAAACGGCCGCCGCCTCGAACCCCTCGAGCTGCTAGTCATCGACTGCCCGGAAACATTTATTGGCATCGTCATGGAACTGCTCGGAACGCGCCGCGGCGAAATGAAAAAGATGGTCAACCACAATTCCGGACGCGTGCGCATGGAATTCAGCATTCCGTCGCGGGGCCTGATCGGTTTGCGCAGCCAGTTGATGACCGACACCCGCGGAACAGCTCTCATCCACTCCTTGCTGGAAGGCTGGACCGAATACGCCGGGGATATGGCCATGCGCCTGACCGGCGCACTGGTCAGCGATCGCTCCGGCGTTTCGACCGCCTACGCCATTTGGGGCATTCAAGAGCGCGGCGAAATGTTCGTCGGCTCCGCGATTGAAGTGTACGAAGGAATGATCGTCGGCGAAAATGCGCGCGAAGACGACATGAACGTCAACATCACCAAAGAAAAGAAGCAAACCAACATGCGTTCGTCCTCCGCTGACGAAGCGATTCGCCTGATTCCTCCGCGAGACATGACCCTCGAAAAGGCGATTGAGTTCATTGCCGACGATGAGTTCGTCGAGGTCACCCCGAAATCCATTCGCCTGCGCAAAAAAGTTCTCGATGCGAAGCGCCGCCCGAAGCGTTGGCAGGAAATCAAGGCCAGCGCCGAGTAGCCGCCTTCGGTCGTTTCAGGTTCACCGCGTCAGCCGGACGGCTTGTCCGCGGCCTTGAAACTGAACTTTGCGGCGTGATCTGCCGTAACTCCCTACGCCAGTCACAAATATCGGACAGGAATAATGTCCGTTAGCGGGACGGGCGATTCCCATCATCGGCCAAGATGAGCCATTAATCGAAGTGGTGATTCCGTTAAGTCACTTCTTTTCTTGGCAATAGGGCGGCAGAACGCCGGAACGCGATTTGCGATACATATTGATGAGAGGTTAGTGTCTGTGGACATCGTTCGACCCGAAGTTAAACGCAAGAAAAAGATCCGGCTCATCCTTTATATAGTTGCGGCCGTGGTACTGATACCGCTCGTGACCTATGCCCTTTCGCGCCTAAAACCGGCGGCGCCCAGCGTGGACACCGGAACCATTTGGACCGACACCGTGAAGCGTGGGCCGATGCTCCGCGAAGTTCGTGGTTTGGGCACTCTGGTTCCGGAGACTATCCTGTTTATCCCTGCGAACACCGACGGTCGAGTCGAAAAGCGCTACATTCTTGCGGGCGCGCCGGTGAAAGCTGACACCGCCATTCTCGATTTAAGCAATCCCGAGCTGCAGCAAGCCGCCCTCGACGCCGAATTCCAAGAGAAGGGTGCGGAAGCAAATCTGGAGCAAACCAAAGCGCTGCTGCAAAATCAGCTGATGGACAAACGGACCCAGGCGGCGTCCATTAGCTCGGCCTACCACACCGCGCTGCTCGATCGAGAAACCAATCAAAAGCTGGCGGAGAACGGCCTGGTTTCGGATTTGATTTACAAGAAATCGCAAGTCGCCGCCGCCGAACTCGAGAAGCAGGACACCCTGGCGCAGAAGGAAGTGGAAACCTTCGAGAACTCGATCGCTTCTCAAGTCGCCGTACAGCAAGCCAGTCTGGATGCCAAGCGCGCCATGTACGAGTTGAAGAAATCGCAACTCGATCAGTTGCATGTGCGGCCCGGCATCGACGGGGTTCTGCAGGAACTCGATGTCGAGGTCGGGCAGAAAGTAACCATGGGCACGGTGCTGGCCCGCGTGGCCCAGCCGACGCACCTGAAGGCCCAGCTGAAAATCGCCGAGACTCAGGCGAAGGACATAGTTATCGGGCAGAAGGCCTCGATAGATACCCACAACGGAATCATCCCCGGCCACGTCACCCGCATCGACCCAGCCGTACAGAACGGAACCGTAACCGTCGACGTCGGTCTGGACGGCGCGCTGCCTACCGGTGCGCGTCCGGACTTGAGCGTGGAAGGTACCGTGGAAATCGAGCGCCTGACCGACATCTTGTTCGTCGGCCGGCCGGTTCACGGCGAAGCGAACAGCACTGTGGGCTTGTTTAAAGTTGTGGATGACGGTAAGGAAGCATCGCGGGTGCAGGTGCAACTCGGCCGTTCGTCGGTGAATACCGTCGAAATCGTCAAGGGACTGGAAGTGGGCGATAAGGTCATCCTGTCCGACATGTCGGCTTGGGACAATTACGATCGGGTGCAGTTGAAATAATGCGGGAACTTTTCAAGGCCTTAGGCTCGTACCAATCTGTAGGACTGGAAACGCACGCCCGAAAATCGGCGACTTCTCGAAGGAGCAATGCATGAACACCACCGAACAAGGCCTGATTCGCCTGAATGGCGTGACCAAGGTTTTCTACACCGATGAAGTGGAGACCCACGCGCTCAGCGGCGTGCACCTGGAAATCAAGAACGGCGAATTCCTCTCGATCGCCGGTCCGTCGGGCTGCGGCAAATCCACGCTGCTCTCGATTCTCGGGCTGCTCGATTCGCCCACGGAAGGCGATTACTGGATCAATACCCAGGCCGTGGCGAACCTTTCGCTGTCGGATCGCACCCGCATCCGCAATCGCGAGATCGGCTTCGTCTTTCAGGCCTTCAACCTGATCGGCGACCTCACCGTTTACGAAAACGTGGAACTCCCGCTGACCTATCGCAGCATGGCGGCCGCCGAACGCAAGAAGCGCGTGCAGGAAGTTCTCGAACGAGTCGGCATGGCGCACCGCATGAAGCACTACCCATCGCAGCTCTCAGGCGGTCAACAGCAGCGCGTCGCGGTGGCCCGCGCGCTGGTCGGCTCACCCTCCATCTTGCTGGCGGACGAACCGACCGGAAACCTCGATTCGAAAAACAGCGAGGCGGTGGTCGAACTGTTGCAGCAACTCCATCGCGATGGCGCGACGATCTGCATGGTCACTCACGATCCGCGATATGCCAGTATCGCCGATCGTACGATTCACCTCTTCGATGGCCGCATCGTCGAAGAAACGCTGGGCACACGCACTGCGGCGGTCTAACCAAGTTCGCAAAAATATTATTTGTCGCTGAGGCCAAACACTCGGTTCTGGCTGTTATGTGGGAGTGTGTTCGTTTGATTGCGCTAGCGCATTGAAGCCCGAAAAGAAAATCACTGCGAGGCGAAGATGGGAAATTTTACCCAAGACCTAAAATACGCGTTTCGTACTTTAGGAAAAAATCCGGGCTTCACCATCGTGGCGATCATTACGCTCGCGCTGGGCATCGGCGCGAACACCGCTATTTTTTCCCTCACCGACCAAGTGCTGCTCCGGCTGCTTCCGGTCGAGCGTCCCAAAGAACTGGTAGTTCTGCGTTCGCCGGGGCCAAGTCCCGGCCGCAATTGGAATGACGGTCCAGGCGGCACTTCATTTTCCTACCCGGCCTACAAAGACCTGCGTGATCAAAATCAGGTTCTGGCGGGTCTCATTGCGCGTTTCAGCACGCAGGTCAGCGTCGTTGCTCAAGGCTCATCCGAACTGACCACCGGCGAACTCGTAACCGGAAATTATTTCAGTGTGCTTGGAGTTCAGCCCGCCATGGGGCGCGTCTTCGGTGCGGAAGATGAGACGGCGCCCGGCGCGAATTCTGTCGTCGTGCTCAGCCACGGGTACTGGAAAAGACGTTTTGGCCTCGATCCAAACATTCTCAACAAACAGCTAGTCGTGAATGGCCACTCGCTCACGGTCGTTGGCGTGAGTCGCGCGGGGTTTTCAGGCGTGCAAGTCGGTCAGGTCCCCGACGTCTTTATTCCTATAACTCTCAAGGCCCAGATGACGCCGAACTGGGATGGACTCGCCGATCGCGACGACCATTGGCTGGCGATGATCGGCCGCCTGAAACCCGGCATGACCATTTCGAGAGCCGAGGCGGGCATTGCGCCGACCTATCACGCGATGTTGGAAACGGAATCGCCGGCCAAGAAACAAGAATCCAAGAAACGTCAGGAATTTCTCGACCGCAAATTGATTTTGGATCCTGGCTCGAAAGGGCGCCCGATTCTGCAAAGTGTTGCCGGGGGACCGTTGCTCGCGCTGATGGGCATGGTCGGGCTGGTGCTGTTGATCGCCTGCGCCAATCTGGCCAGCCTGTTGGTCGCACGAGGCGAAGCACGCCAACGAGAAATCGCTTTGCGCTTGGCGTTGGGCGCCGGCCGATGGCGGCTGGTGCGGCAACTGATTGCCGAAAGTTTGGTGCTGGCCGTTGCTGGCGGTGCAGCGGGCATAATGCTGGCCTCCTGGACCATAAATTTAATCGTCAGCGCCATTCCCGAAAATACGGGCGGCTCGGGCCTCACGGCTCAACTCGATTATCGCGTCCTTATTTTTGCGGCAGCGATTTCCATCCTCACCGGGATTTTGTTCGGCCTGGCGCCAGCCCTGCGCGCCACCCGAGCCAATATTCAAACGATTCTGAAGGACCAGGGTTCGAGCGTCTCTGCGGGCCGGTCAAACGTACGCACCCGCAAATTCCTGCTGGCCTCTCAGATCGCATTGACCGTGGTCTTGCTGGCAGCAGCGGGTTTATTTGCGCACAGCTTGTTAAATCTGAACCGCCAGGACCTCGGCGTCCGTACCGATCATGTGTTGCAGTTTTCCATCTCGCCGGAACTGATTGGCTACACCCCGGAACAATCCGTCGTACTGGTGGAGCGGATCCGGAAGAACCTCGAAGCGTTGCCAGGAGTTCGCGCCGCCAGCGCCTCTGAAATTCCAATGCTGGCCAGTTCGAATTCCAGTTCGAACATCACCGTGCAAGGGTACAAAGAGCAGGAAAACGAAAATATGGATGTGGACCAGAATTGGGTCGGTCCCGATTTTCTTTCCGCGATGGGTGTTGCGCTGCTCAGTGGCCGCGAAGTCCACGAATCCGACACGGCAACCGCCCCCAATGTTGCCGTCGTGAACGAGAAGTTCGTGCAGCGATTCTTCGGCGGCCGCGACCCCATCGGCCAACACTTTGGGTTCGGTGGAGGAGACGACGTCCATCTTGACGTGGAGATCATTGGCGTAGTGAAAGACAGCAAGAACGTCGACCTGCGCCAGGCCGTCGAACCTTACGTCCTCGTGCCGTATTCGCACAGCAGCCATTTCGGCAACGCTACCTTCTATGTCCGAACCAATCAGGACCCGGTGTCGCTGGCGACCGCGGTCCGCAAAACTGTGCGGGACAACGACGAAAAATTATCGGTCTTTGATTTGCGAACCTTGACCGCCCAGGTGGATGACACCGTCTTCACCGACCGGCTGGTCACTTATTTTTCACTGGCACTGGCGCTGCTCGCGTCGCTGCTGGCGGCCGTCGGACTCTACGGAGTGATGGCCTACGTGGTCGCACGACGTACCCGTGAAATCGGGATTCGCATGGCCCTGGGCGCCACCCAGCGAAACGTAGCGGGAATGGTGCTGCAGGAGATCGGCGCTATCGCCGCGGTCGGCCTGATCATTGGGCTCACCGCGGCCTATGGAATCGGCCGCGTCATGGAATCGCTACTGTTCGGAGTCAAAGCGAGTGACCCGTTTGTTTTTGTGGCCGCGACGGGTTTACTCATCATCGTTGCGGCGCTCGCAGGCTGGTTGCCGGCTCGCAGCGCGGCGAGCGTCGACCCGATGGTAGCGCTGCGCTACGAATAGTTTTAATTTTGAGGAAAAGCCGATGGAAACGTTCTGGCAGGATTTGAAATATGGAGTTCGGATGCTGGCGAGAAGTCCGAGCTTCACCGCGATTGCAATCCTAACCCTGGCGCTCGGCATTGGTGCGAATACCGTTCTTTTCTCCGTCGTCAATGGAGTGCTGCTCAAGCCGCTGCCGTATCTTCAACCCGATTCGTTGGTTTCTCTTGCTGAATCAACGGCTGAGTTCGAGAGTTCATCCATTTCTTACCCTAACTTTCTTGATTGGCAGCGCGCCAATTCCACTTTTTCTTCGATCGCGGCGTACCGCGGGGACGATTTCACGATCACGGGACAAGGAGAAACCGAACGTGTGCGTGTCGGCATGGTTTCGTCCACGTTTTTCCCAATCCTGGGAGTAAAAATGGTGGCGGGCCGCTCCTTTCTTCCGGAGGAGGATCGGCTTGGGGCCGCGCCGGTGGTGCTGATCAGTGCCGGATTGTGGCATCGCAAATTTGGCTCCGATCCGGGAATCGTCGGCAAAACGATTACGATGAACGGCACCGGCTACGACGTGATCGGAATTGTTCCGGGCGACTTTCGTCTCGAAGCTTCCAACTTCGATAGCATCAAAGATGTTTTCATTCCGATTGAACAGAACAAAGACCCGATGTTCCGTGACCGCACCGTACACCCCGGCACTCGCGCGATCGGCCGGCTGAAGCCTGGGGTCACCCTTTCCGCGGCGAAAGCAGATATGAACCAGGTTGCGCGGAATCTCACTGCGACTTACCCGGATGCCGACAAGGGCGCGGGCATCCATCTCATGCCCCTGAAAGAAGACGTTGTGGGCGACGTGGAACCCTTCCTATGGGTGCTGCTGGGCGCGGTCGGATTTGTATTGTTGATCGCTTGCGTAAACGTCGCCAATCTCCAACTCGCCCGTTCGTCCGCCCGCGGACGGGAATTTGCCATCCGCGCGGCGTTGGGAGCCGGCCAGTCGCGCGTGGTGCGACAACTGCTGACCGAAAGCGTCCTGCTCGGTCTGGCTGGGGGCGCAATCGGACTGCTCCTCGCCGGCTGGGGAACTCGCGCGGCAATTCGCATCCTGCCCGAAACGCTTCCGCGCGCGCAGGGCGTCGGCCTCGACGGACGCGTTTTGCTGTTTACCGCGCTGGTTTCTATTTTGGCCGGGGTCATCTTCGGACTAGCACCCGCAATCAAAACGGCGCGACCCAACATTCAGCAGACTCTCCAGGAAAGCGGCCGCGGAGCGAGCGGCGCCAAGCATCGCGCGCAGGGTATTTTCGTAGTAATCGAAATGGCCATGTCGCTGGTGCTGCTCGTGGGCGCGGGGTTGATGATTCGCAGCCTCGTTGACTTGTGGAGCGTTGATCCCGGGTTCAATCCTCGCGGAGTTTTGACCTTCGCGGTTTCGATGTCACCATCGTACGGACAGAATGCTTCCGACTCTCGCGTTACACTACGGGAGTTGGAACAACGCCTGCTGAATATTCCAGGAGTCCAGGCGGCTTCGGTGACCGGGGGCGCCCTGCCGATGACCGGCGATAATGAATTTCCCTTCTGGGTGGACGGCCGGCCCAAACCCGCGAACGTGAGCGAAATGTCCCCTTCGCTGTTTTATATGGTCGCTCCCGGTTACCAGCAGGCAATGCAAATTCCGCTGAAACAGGGCCGATTTTTCAGTCCGGACGACAACGAGCACTCGGCGAACGTGGTCGTGATTGACGAAAGCTTCGCGCGCGAATATTTCCCGAAGCAAAATCCGATTGGCCAACGTATTCATATAGGAATTCTCGACACCACGCCGGAAGTCATCGGGGTCGTCGGACATGTGAAGCAGTGGGGACTGGACCAGGATGGAGATGCAAAGCATCCGATTCACGCTCAGGCCTATATGCCCTTCCTCCAGATCCCGGATAAGTTTTTTTCGGGACCGCTTTCGGTCGAGGTGGTGATCCGTTCGCAAGCTCCCCCAGCCACCATGGCCGGGCCGGTCCGCGAAGCGATCCAGAAAATGAACAGCGAGAATGTGATGTATGAAACGAAACCCATGGAAGAAATCGTGGCGGAGTCCCTTGCGGCGCGCCGGTTCTCCATGATTTTGCTCAGCGTGTTCGCCGCGCTGGCGCTTTTGTTGTCGAGCATCGGCATTTACGGCGTTCTTTCGTATGTCGTCGGGCAGCGCAGCCGCGAAATTGGAATTCGTATCGCGCTGGGCGCGCAACGCGCCGATGTGCTGCGTCTGATGCTCGGCGAAGGGATGAAAATGGCGCTGGTCGGAGTTGCGATTGGCATTGTCGCCGCCCTCGCGCTGACTCGGTTGATGGTCCAGATGCTCTTCGGGGTGAGCGCTACGGACCCGCTAACTTTTCTAGGAGTAGCTGCGGTTTTGGCCGGTGTGGCTCTGGCCGCGTGTTATATCCCGGCGCGGCGGGCCATGCGTGTGGACCCCATCGTGGCCCTGCGCTACGAATGATTCGCATTCAAAGGAACGTGAATGGATAAATTTTTGCAGGACCTGAAGTACGGAATCCGGATGCTGGCGAAAAGTCCGGGATTCACCGCCATTGCGATTTTGACGCTGGCCCTTGGCATCGGCGCGAACACCGCGATCTTTTCGGTGGTCAACGCGGAATTGTTGCGGCCGCTTCCGTTTCGTGACGCCACCCGGCTGGTCAGCGTGGCTAGCACCAATTCACGCACTCACGCTGCCGTCGCGAGTTTGTCGTATCCCGATTTTCTCGACCTGCGCGCGCAAAATCAGGTTTTTGAAAATATGGCTGCCTATACCGATGGCAGCTTTACCCTCACCGGAATTGATCAGCCCGCGCACATCGTTGGCTCGTCGGTTACCGCCAGCCTTTTCGACGTGCTGGGCGTCACTCCGGAACTAGGCCGCACCTTCTTGCCGGATGAGGACCAGCCTCAGCGTCATTCCGTAATCCTCAGCCACGAGCTTTGGACTTCCCGGTTCGCCAGCGATCCTCACGTCATCGGCCGTTCGATCCAACTCGACAAAAGCGCCTATACCGTCGTCGGAGTCATGCCCGCAAGTTTCCGGTACCCGCTCCAGCGCCAGACATCGACTCTGTGGACGACTATGGCGCCCTTGTTGGAGTCGTCGGATGGCGTTCCTTCCCTGGGCGAACAGCGCGGCGCCCATTTTCTTCGCAGCATTGCGCGTCTTAAGCCAGGCGTAACCGTACCGCAGGCCCAGGCGGCCCTGGACGTGATCACGACCTCGCTGGCCAAGCAGTACCCCGACACCGACAAATATTGGGGCGCGCAGGTCGTCGCCGAACAGGATCGAATGACGCGTACGATTCGGCCCGCGCTCTTCGTCATGATGATTGCGGTTGGATTTGTTTTGCTGATCGCCTGCGTGAACGTCGCGAACCTGCTGCTCGCTCGCGCGACGGCACGAACCCGCGAAATTGCGATTCGGGCGGCGCTCGGCGCCGGCAGGAACCGCCTGATCAAGCAGCTTCTGACGGAAAGTTTGGTGCTGGCCCTGATCGCCGGCGGGATTGGCCTGGTCCTCGCGATGTGGGGTAGCGAGATTTTAGTGCGATTGAGTCCAGAACAATTGCCTCGCATATCCGAGATTCACGTGGATGGCTGGGTCATGGCGTTCACCTTGAGCTTGGCGATGCTCACGGGATTTCTTTTCGGGCTGGCGCCGGCCATGCACGTTTCCCACTCCAGCATCGTGGATTCGCTGAAAGAAGGCGCGCTCAGCGTCACTGCGAGCAAGGAGCGTTTCGGCCTACGCAGCTCGCTGGTGGTAGTCGAGATGGTTCTTGCGCTCGTGTTGCTGGTTAGCGCGGGTCTGCTGATCCGCAGCCTGGTCCGCCTGCAACAAGTCAGCCCGGGATTCGACCCGCAGAACGTCATGGCCGCGGCCATCGATCTGCCCGACGCTAAATACCCCGACGCCAACAAAGCGGAGTTTTACCGTAATTTATTGCCCAAGCTGCAGGCCCTGCCCGGCGTTCAATCCGCAGCGGCGATTTACCCCTTGCCGATGGGTGGCGACGAAATCCGCACTACGTTTCAACTTGAAGGTCGGCCCGTTTCCAAGAGCGAAGAACCGGTGACCTCGCTGCGGGATATCACGCCGAATTATTTTTCGACGATGCGCATTCCTTTGCTGCAAGGGCGCGATTTCGACGCCCGGGACGAAGCAAAATCGACGCCGGTTGTGATTATTAACGAGGCGCTCGCTCGGCAGACTTTTCCCGGCGAGAACCCCATTGGAAAACACATTAAGCCGGGAATTTCGGTGGGTCCCGGCGAGGCCGCGATGCGGGAGATTATTGGTGTTGTCGGCAACGTCAAATTCAGCGACCTCGCCTCCGAATGGCTGCCCGAATCCTATGTTCCCGTTGCGCAGCTGCCATTTGGGTCGATGACCCTGGTCGTCCGCAGCACCCAAGATGCCCATGCGGTCGTCAAAATGATGACCGAAACCGTGCAGTCCATGGATCCGGATATGCCGGCCTACGCTCCTAAGACCGTGGCCGAATATTTGGAGGGCACACTTTCCGTTCCGCGTTTCAACACGGTTTTGCTGGCGCTCTTCGCCGGCCTGGCCATGTTGTTGACGGCGGTTGGCTTGTATGGCGTTATTTCATACTCGGTCGCCCAACGAACACACGAGATCGGCATCCGCATGGCGCTGGGCGCGAAACCGCAGGACATGATGCGATTGATCGTCGGGCAGGGCGTGAAACTTGGCTTGATTGGCGTCGGAATTGGTTTTGCCGTGGCGATTGCGCTGACCCGCTTCCTTTCCAGTATGCTTTTCGGGGTCAGTTCGACCGACCCAGTCTCCTTCGCAGGAGTAATCTGCTTGCTTATGGTGGTTGTTTTGGTGGCTTGCTATGTCCCGGCTCGGCGCGCTATGCGTGTTGATCCGATGATCGCTTTGCGGCACGAGTAACATCGCTCCAAGGGAGCGGAGGCGGAATCCTTGATTAGGCTGATCGATGTAGAGAAATTTTACGAATCGGGCGCGGGGAAGACCTGGGTGTTGCGCCGCATCAATCTTGAAATTCGCGAAGGTGATTTCATTACCGTGATGGGCCCTTCGGGCGCGGGCAAATCGACGCTCATGGGCATCATCGGAATGTTGGACGGGGCGTGGAAAGGCGAATACCACCTGTTCGACAACGCGGTTCATAAACTGGACAACCGCCGCCGCGTGGAGCTGCACAAGAAATACATCGGCTTCGTGTTTCAGCAGTATCACTTGCTCGACAATTTGACCGTCGCTGAAAATCTCGACCTGCCGCTTTCCTATCGCGACATCAAGAAAGTCGAACGGGAAGGCATGGTCGCGGACATTCTGGATCGCTTTCAGATCGTGGGCAAAAAGTCCTTATTTCCAAATCAACTGTCCGGAGGCCAACAGCAGATCGTGGCCGTCGCCCGCGCGGTCATCGGCCGCCCGAAACTTATTTTGGCCGATGAACCCACCGGCAGCCTTCATTCCAGCCAGGGAAAAATGATTATGGATCTGCTCCGGAAACTGAATAGCGAGGGAACAACGATTATTCAGGTGACCCATAACAACGAATGGGCCGCCTATGGGAATCGGATCATTCAGCTGGCTGACGGGTGGATTGTGGATGGACAAAACACGGTCGGCACGGTCGCTGCAGCCAGTCAATAGTCCCGTATTTTGTGATTTTTTGCCTTTCGTTTGCCGGTGAGCGGCTCACCGGCTCTCGCTTCAACGGTAGACATATAGTGACGAAGAAGTAAAATAGCGCGTCACCACTGGTCTCCTGGGAGCCGTGAATGGGCACACTTTGGCAGGATTTGCGTTATGGCGCGCGCATGTTGCGCCGCAATCCGGGTTTTGCGATCGTCGCGATATTGACTCTGGCGATCGGGATTGGCGCCAACGCAGTCATTTTTAGCATAGTGAATGGAGTTTTGTTGCGGCCGCTGCCGTTTCCCGATTCAAAACGCATTGTCACGGTTTGGGAGACGGACGCGAACCGCAACGTAGTTCACGGAACAGCTTCGGCCGCGGAATTTTTGGATTGGCAGGATCTGAGCCATTCATTTCAGGATCTGTCGGGCTGTCGGGCGCTTTATTTTACGATTACCGGCAACGGCGAGCCCGAGCAAGTCTGGGGTTCCCAAGTTTCGGGCAATTTTTTTCGGACGCTGCGCGTTTCGCCCATGTTGGGACGGGATTTTGCGTCCGAGGATGAGCAGCTGGGCCACGAGCAGGTTGTTATTTTGGGTTATGCCTTATGGCAGCGGCACTACGGCGGCGACGTTGGAATCATCGGCAAGACGATCGCGGTAGACGACGAGCCGTTTACGGTGATCGGAGTTTTGCCGCGGGACTTCACGCTCTACGGCACGCTTCCGGAATATGAAATCTGGAAACCGTTTGCTTTTAATCGGACGCAGCTTGATCGCGAAAATCACGAATTGGTGATCTTTGGCAGGTTGCGCGACCAAGTCACAATGCAGCAGGCTCAAACCGAAATGGAAACGATTCAAACTCAGCTCAAGGCGCAGTACCCGGGAATCGATCAGCAAATCGGAATCCGCGTGGTCGGCTTTCACGACGAGCTGGTCAAACCGCTGCGGCCGGGCTTACTGATATTGCTCGCCGCCGTGGGATTCGTGTTGTTGATCGCCTGTGCCAATGTCGCCAATCTCCTGCTTGCCCGGGCTTCCGTGCGTGAACGCGAGATTGCAATTCGCGCTTCTTTGGGCGCCGGCCGCAAGAGAATCCTGGCCCAAATGTTGACAGAAAGTGTCTTGCTGGCCATTGTCGGCGCGGCGGCCGGAATTGCGCTGGCCTACGCCGGCTTGCAGGCGCTCCATCTGCTGATGCCGCCGGCGGCCGGGCGTGGTCAGATCCCGCACGTAAACTGGATCGTCATCAATGGCCGGGTTGTGGCCTTTACATTTTTGATCGCGCTGTTTACTGCGATGATTTTCGGACTGGCACCGGCCATTCAAGTGGCCCGCGCGGAACTGTACGAATCGTTGAAAGAGGGAAGCCGCGGCTCAACCGGCGGCCGTCGCAGCCACTTCGCACGCTCGGTATTGATCGTGTCGGAAGTCGCGTTTTCGTTGTTGTTACTGGTCGGAGCCGGGCTTCTGGTGCGAAGTTTCGCGCTGATGATGTCCGAAAACTTGGGATTTAATCCCTCGAAGCTTTTAACCATGCAAGTGTTCCTGCCCGAAGCTCATTACACAACTGCGCCGAGCATCGTGAACTTTGACACCGCCGTGATCGATCGAGTTTCTGCGCTGCCGGGCGTGGTTTCCGCCAGCGCCGTGAATTTCTTGCCTCTGACCGGCTGGACTGCTTTTTGCGATTTCGATATTGCCGGCCGGACGAACCCGGTGTCGGGTGAACATTTCACGGCCGAATATCGGGTCGCGGATTGGCGCTACGTTCGCACCATGGGCATGGTTCTGAAGGAGGGCCGCGACTTTAGCGCCTCCGACGGCCCCGACAGCCAGGGCGTGGTAATGATCAATGAAACTCTGGCGCGCCGCTACTGGCCCAATGGGGATCCCTTGGGAAAACAGATCAAACTGCAATTTTCCGCCACGCTGCGACCGTGGGACGCGCAAACTCGCCAAGGCTGGCTGACGATTGTGGGAGTTGTGGGAGATATTCGCGATTGGTCCTGGGCCGAACCGAAAGTCGCCCAAATTTATTTGCCCGCGACGCAGAATGCCTCAAAGATCATGCGCCTCGTGGTGCGGTCCGATGGAGATCCAACTTTGCTGACCGGTGCGGTTCGGGGCGTGGTCGAAAGCGTTGACCCGAATCAGCCGGTCACCGAAGTCAGCTCTATGGACGAATTTCTCGCGATCGTGATGGCCCAGCGCCGCCTCAACATGGCACTGCTTGCTTTTTTTGCGGCCATAGCCGCGATCCTCGCTGCCGTGGGAATTTACGGGGTGATGTCCTACGCCGTAACGCAGCGCGCGCACGAAATCGGAATTCGCATGGCGCTTGGCGCCGAACCGCGCAACGTCCTGCGCATGATCGTCAGCGAAGGCATGAAGTTGGCGGCGTTAGGTTTAACCATCGGGTTGGTGGCTGCGATCATTGTTACCAAATATCTGGAAAGCCAGCTGTACGGCATTCAAGCGCGCGATCCGTTGACCTTTGTCACGGTCGCGGTCGGCTTGGGCTTGGTGGCGCTGGCTGCCTGCTATTTTCCAGCGCGGCGGGCCACCCGAGTCGATCCGTTGTCAGCGCTGCGTTACGAGTAGGTAGTGCAAGACGTCTGAAAATTTTGATGAATAGCACCTATGCCCAGGGAGAAGTGAGCGGTTTCATGACACCTATTAATCCAATTCGAACCAGAGTCCTGGTTGCCGACGATCAGCCCGACATTCGCGAGGCACTGCGTTTATTGCTGAAGGGCGAAGGATTTGAAATTGAAACCGTGGCGTCACCCGCTGCAGTGATTTCGGCCATCGAGGCGCGGGAATTCGACGGGCTGTTGATGGATCTGAACTACGCGCGCGATACCACCTCCGGGCAGGAAGGACTCGACCTGCTGTCGAACATTCGCGCCAAAGACAGTTCGCTTCCGGTGATTGTCATGACCGCCTGGGGCAGCCTCGAATTGGCCGTCGAAGCAATGCGCCGCGGCGCCAAGGATTTCGTACAGAAACCGTGGGAGAACGTCCGGCTGCTTGCCATTCTGAAGACACAGATCGAGCTTTCGCAAGCTCTGCGCAAAGGCCACCGGCTCGAAGCCGAAAACCGATTGTTGCGGGCCGACGGCCGTCCCGTGATGATTGCGGAATCCGCCGCGATGCGGCCGGTGATGGATCTGATCGCGCGCGTCGGCCCAGCCGACGCCAACGTGCTGATTACCGGCGAACACGGAACCGGAAAAGAAGTGGTGGCGCGGACCCTGTACGCGCTTTCTTCGCGGTCGGGACGTCCACTCGTTACCGTGAATGCGGGCGGTCTGCCTGAAGGCGTTTTTGAGAGCGAGCTTTTTGGCCACGTGAAAGGAGCATTCACCGACGCAAAATCGGATCGCGTCGGCCGCTTCGAATTGGCGGATGGCGGCACACTGCTCCTGGACGAAATCGCGAACGTGCCGATGAACCTGCAGGCGAAGTTGCTGCGGGCATTGGAATCGGGCGAGATTGAACGAGTCGGCTCGTCTACCACGCGCCGCGTTGATGTCCGGGTGATTTCCGCGACCAACGCCGACGTAGCGGCCGAAGTTGCCGGCGGTCGGTTCCGCGAAGATTTGTTATTTCGTTTGAACACCATCGAAATTCATTTGCCGCCGTTGCGTGAACGCAAAGAAGATCTATCTCCTCTGGCGCACCATTTTCTACGGCAGTCCGCCCAACGTTACCGTAAGCAACTCGAAGGCTTCGAACCCGTCGCGTTACAAGTTTTGCTCGACCATCCTTGGCCAGGGAACATTCGCGAGCTAGACCATTCCATCGAACGCGCGGTATTAATGGCGGAGGGACCGACGATCCGTGCCAGCGACCTGGGATTGCGGCCCGCACGCGAAGCCGCGCTCCGCCTGGATGAAATGAGTATCGAAGATGTGGAGCGGGTCCTGATTCAAAAAGCGCTGGCGCGATCCGCGGGTAACGTCAGCCACGCCAGCAAAGCGCTGGGCCTCAGCCGCAGCGCGTTGTATCGTCGTCTGCAGAAATATAGCCTTTGAGCCCGATTCTTTACGAACGCCGGATTCTGTTGCTCGCGCTCGCTGCCGGGCTGGGCGGAACGCTGGCTGCCCTGATTCTGCTGTGGACCGGAGCGTTCTCGGCAAATCTGCGTTGGACGCTCAGCATCGTACTCGTTGTTGTCTGGCTCAGTTTTGCTTTTTCCGCACAGAGTCGTGTCACGTTTCCGCTCCGCACGCTATCGAACCTGCTGGCTGCTTTGCGCGAAGGTGACTTTTCCATCCGGGCCCGAGGCGCGAACCGCGAAGACGTCCTCGGCGAAGTCTTGTGGGAAGTGAATGCTCTCAGTGACACGCTGCGCAAACAACGGCTTGGCGCGGTGGAAGCGACCGCACTGCTCCGCAAAGTAATGGAAGAGATCGACGTCGCCGTTTTTGCTTTCGATGGAGCGGGTTGTTTGCGCCTGGTGAATCGCGCCGGCGAGCGGATCCTCAACCTGGAAGAACGGCATTTACTGGGCCGCACCGCCGACGAGTTGGGTCTCTCCGAATGCCTCGAAGGCGAAACACCCCGAATCGCGCAAATTGATTTTCCGGGAAAGTCGGGCCGCTGGGAAATTCATCGCGGAAGTTTTCGAGAGGCGGGATGGCCCCATCAGCTGCTCGTTATTTCGGATTTGAGCCGTGCTCTGCGTGATGAAGAACGCCAAGCCTGGCAGCGACTAATTCGCGTCATTGGGCACGAGTTGAATAATTCTCTCGCACCGATAAAATCGGTGGCCGAAAACCTCGAAAGCGTGATCGCCCGCAACCAACGTGCCCCCGATTGGGAAGATGATCTGCGCAGTGGATTGAGCATCATCGCCGCGCGCAGCGACGGGCTCGCGCGCTTCATGAACGCCTACGCGCGGCTCGCTAAGCTGCCGCCTCCGGTGATCAAGTCCATGGACGTCGGCGTCTGGGTTCGCCGGGTGGTAGCCTTGGAACCGCGTATGCAAGTTGTGATGGAAGGTGGCCCGGAGCTTCATGTTCGGGCCGACCCAGATCAGCTCGAACAATTATTGATTAATCTTTTACACAATGCGGTGGACGCGGCGCTCGAAACGGGGGGCGGAGTGCGCGTCGGATGGAGACGCGATAATGGAAGTCTGGAAGTGTGGGTGCAAGACGACGGTCCCGGCATTCCCAGCGCCGCGAATCTTTTTGTGCCGTTTTTTACGACCAAGCAAGGCGGTTCCGGAATTGGGTTGGTGCTGTGCCGCCAGATTGCGGAAGGACATGCCGGTTCGGTCACGCTCGAAAATCGCGAGAACGCGCGTGGATCAGAAGCGCGCCTTCGTTTGCCTATCTCCGACTGAAAATTTCTACTACGCCCCCCAAAAAAAAACGGCGGCTGGAAATGAATCCAGCCGCCGCACATCCGAAGAGAGACGAAACTTACTGTTGTTGCTGCTGTACCTGAGGGTCTTTCTTGGCGACGTCAGCTTTCGCCGCATCCACCGCCAAGCCAGCTCCGGGCTTCTGGTAGCGCGTCAAGAACGGCATGAACGGCGTGACTTCGAAAGGCATCTTCTCCCGTGCGGAAAGCAGCGGGATCGGTTTGGCCTTCACCAGTTCCACGTGATCGCTCCAGGGGTCGAGTTTCAACCGCGCGCCAATCGGCAATGCCGCGATCTGATCGATCTTCTTGGGGTCAAAATTCGCCGCCGAGGTAGTCAACGAATTGCTCAGGGCGACTTTATTTCCGAGCCGCGGATTGATTAGCGCCGGCAGATTCTTCGACTGCGTATCGAGCTGCTTCAAAAACAACCCGGCTGATCCGAGCTTGTCTTTGTAGGGCGAATTCTTCAGCAGCTCCAAAGCCTTGTCGCTGGCCATCTGGACCTGCGACGGGCTGTCCTTGAAAGAAAAACGGCTGAGCGCTTCGGTAGTGGTGACGTTAGTCGTGTCGTTGAAGCCCCACTGGTCGGTCGAAGGCTTGGTCACGATGATGTCGGCCAATTCCTGCGCGATCATCGTCGCCAGGCTGGCTTCGTCCGGCAGCACGTCCAGCAATCCGCGGCTAAGCACGATGGTATGACCGATGGAGAACATTTCCAGCGTTCCGGTCAGCAGCACCCGGCAATGTACTTCAGGCTGAACGTCGAGGTTGTTGGTGACCTCAAGATTGTTCACGACCGTCTCGAGAACCTTGTCCACTTCTCCTGGAGGGGCCAGCAAACCGGTGCGCTGCAAACGATCCAAGACGTTGATTTCGGCCGCATGTTGCCACTCGCGCGATGCTTCGATGGGCGAACGATCTTGCGAGGCCGCCACTGGCTGATCGTTGATCGTGGGCGATTCGATCGTCATTTCGGTGAATTCTTCCTGACGTCCCACGTTCTTCAGGTTGTAGCCCCACAGACGGGTCTGGGCCTTGAAGCGAATGTCGCCGCCCAGAAAATCTTTCAGGTCGGATTCCTGACTGTAAATGTACGAAGGAAGCCACAGGCCGGGCTGAACGTTCAAGCGCCAGCTGTCGAAGTGCAGGTTAAAGCTGTTGATGCCCGCCACCGGCGTGTACACGCCGTTGAACCGGACAATCGTGAAATTCTGGTCTTCCGCCCAGATGCGGCCCTTGAATCGGCCCTTTCCGGATTTCGGCAGCGGAGTGATGTCAAAAACCACGCAGCGCACTTCACCCAAGAATTCCCGGCGTACGTAGTCGAATTGATAGTGCTGGCGATCGAATCCCTGGGTGTCGACGTAAATCATCTGCAAAAAGCCTTCCGGAACATACGAGGACGAGAACAATCCGCTCATGTGCGAGATGGGATTGAACGCGTCAAACTTGCCTTTGCGCTCGCCTAGCATGTTGTGGTCGACGATGCCCTTGGATAGATCGGCCTGGCCCAGGAAATAATGGTCCTTCACCGGGATCGCGCCCATCTCCTTATCCGTTTTCATGTCCTGAATGTACGTCTCGATCACCGGGTTGTAGCGGCGGATGGTTGCCACCTCGTCGTGTTCGCGCGCGATCACCCGATCGATCGCCTGGTCCACCGTAACCACCGGGCTAGCGTTCGGGCTGTTTTGCGATGCAGCCGGATCCGCGGTCTGTGCCGCGATCGAACTGGCCAGCGTGCCGAATAGGAAAAACGAGAAGCAGAGATTTTTGAGCGTGCGCATTTCCATTCCCCTTTTTCAGTACGCCAATGCGAACACGATGTGGATCGTGGCGGTCGTATCCACCGGTTGGCCGTCCTGCTGTGCGGGTTTAAACCGGATCTGACGAGCAGCATTCTGGGCGGACTCGTCTAGACCGTGGCCTAAGCCCTGTACTACTCGGAGAACCTTAACGTCCCCCGATCCTGTAAACACCACCTGCAACAAAACTTCCCCTTCAATCTTCTTCGCGCGTCCCTCGTCGGAATAAACCGGCTTGGGTTGGAAAATAATCTGGATCGGAGTCGACTTCGCTACCGTGTTGGCGGTCTGTCTTACCTTCGGAGCCGCAGCTACCGCATTCTCGTCGCCGAAACCACCTTGCTTCACCGTACCGTGCGCACCGCCGCCAGGGCTGCCTACTGCAACGCCATTACCAAAGCCGGTGCTGGCTACCACACCCTTCGCGCCGTTCGCGCCACCCGTTCCGTTGCCTACTCCCGCCCCGGTGGGCATGTCATACGCGCCTTGAACGTTCACGTTGGCCTGATGCCCGGTCCGATTGTTCGCCGGAAGTCCATTCGGATCGCCGAAGCCGCCGGTCTGTACCTGTTCACGGGGCTTTTTCAAAGTGGGAATTGCCGAACTGCCCATGGACATCGGCGGATTTGGATCGGGAAACGCCTTCGCCACTTCCGTCATGTCTGGTGCCTGCACTTTCTTGGGCGTGTTAACCCGAGCAACCGGTGCGGGGTTTACGGGCGAATATACTCTTGGTTTCGGTATTTCCACTGCCACCGGCGTCGGCACCGGAGGAGGTTTCGGGACTTCCTTTACGATTTCTTTCTTCACCGGGGCGGGCTTCACCGGCTGAACCGGCTGCGGCTTCCAGGCCACCACGGGAGGCGCTTCGACCGGAGTTGTCCAGTAGTGCTGCACGAACTCCAGCTTTTGCGGCATTAACATCGGAATAATGACCAAAAGCGCGACAGCGAAGATCTGTAGCCCAAAGCTGGCGCTGAACAGTTCCCAGCGCGGCTGAGCCTCAGGTAAGAGGGATGCGTTAAAGACAGCTCGATTTGTAGCTGGTGCCATCGCTTTCACCGGAATCCTTGCCGAGAAGTTGAGATGCGTAAAAACAGACGTTCGGCTAACTCAAATTAGTACTAGAACGAGGGGCTGGGAAGAATAGAACTGAAGTACCATTCTACCCCCAGTCGTGCTGAAAGTGACAACCCAAGTGCTTGGGGTTTGTAAACTTGTCAGCCCTTCGTGGCCTAAACGGCTCGGCGCTAAAGACACGGATAAGTTCCCTACTAATTTAACCCGGCTGGGACCGTGGTGTTGCGGAAAAACCGGAGCTGTTGTCGTAAGAAGAGGGGGCACGGCTTACGGACAGGCCGTGCCCCGTTTTTCGCGCTTGGCGTTAGGGTTAATGAGCCTCGACCACTACGAAGCTGGTGATGCCGCCGCGGTTAATCAGCAGAAGGATCGGCTGACCGCTCGCACCGGACATCAACTGCTTGTACTGAGACGCACTGGTAACTGGTTTGTGGTTAATCTCCTGAATCAAGTCGCCGCGATTGATACCTGCCGCTGCGGCTGCGCTGGCCGGATCCACCGACGTAACCACCACTCCGTGAGTGCCGGAGGGCAGATTCAGCTGCTGCGAAATTTCGGGAGTCAGGTCCTGCACGTCGATTCCTTGAATCTCGCCGCTGCTGCTATCGTCGGAGCTTTCGGCCGTTTCTTTGTCCTTCGGTAGCTCGCCCAGCGTCACGGTGAAGGGTTGGACTTTGCCATCCCGCCAGATATCCAGCTTGACCTGCGTGCCGGGAGACATCTGGGAGATCGTGTTGCGCAGATCGTTTGAATCGCTCTCGGCTTGGCCGTTCAGCTTGACGATGACGTCGCCTTTCTTCAGGCCCGCATTCGCCGCCGGCGTATTTGCGGATACGTCTCCAATCAAGACGCCGCCGCTCTGGTTGAAGTTAAATGACTTGGCCAGTTCCGGCGAAAAATCCTGAATGTGTACGCCGAGATATCCGCGAATCACTTTCCCGTGCGCCAGAATTTGATCCATCACCGGCTTGGCCATGCTCATCGGAATCGCGAAACCCACGCCTTCATTGCCGCCCGAGCCGCCGTGCGAAAGGATTGCGGTGTTGATGCCCACCAGGTTGCCGTGGATATCGATCATCGCGCCGCCCGAATTTCCGGGATTGATCGCCGCGTCGGTCTGGATGAAATTCTCGTAGTCTTCAATGCCCAGCCGCGAACGGCCGGTGGCGCTGACGATCCCCATGGTTGCGGTTTCGCCCACGCCGAACGGATCACCGATGGCGAAAATCAAATCGCCCACGTTCAATTGTGAAGAATCGCCAAGCGGGAGCGTCGGCAAATCCTTTCCTTCGATCTTCAGCACCGCTACGTCCGACTTCGGATCAGCGCCGACCAGCTTGGCTAAGAACTCGCGCTTGTCGCTGAGCTGCACCTTGATGTCCGTCGCTCCGTCGATCACGTGATTGTTGGTCAGGATGGTTCCGTCCGGCGTGATGATCACGCCCGAACCCAGCGCCTGCTCGCGCTCGGCGTGCGGCTTGCCGCCCTGCCCGAATTGATCGCCGAAAAACTGGCGGAACATCGGGTCACTGAACATTGGCGACATCTGGTTGGCTTGTGGTTTTACGATCTTCGAGGTTCGAATGTTGACGACCGCGGGCAACGCCGGCTTGATCACTGCCGAAAATCCGTTAGCGAAATTGCCCAGGCTTACCGGCAACGCATTTTGCGCGATGGTGATGGGTTCGCGCGATGCGCCGAATACCGCGTGGCCGGCCCAATCCCGGAATCCCTGCGAAAGTAGCGCGCCCCCCGCGAATGCCGCAACCACCACTACCGTGGCGACCCAGCGGCGAATCTTTAAACTACTGCTTTCCATGGCTGTCTCTCCTTCATCTTCTCTAGCTGGATTTTATTTATATCGCTGCCTGCGCTACGTTGGCGCTACCGCGAATATGGTATTTGACGTATCAGAGACCAATATGTGTTTTGCTAGTAGCCTGCGCTACAAATAATCGTTGGATGATCGTCCCGGCCGGGTAGCCACGCCTAAGCCCTATTTTAGATGCAAAAGGCGCTGAGCGGGTTTTTAGATATCCAGCCGCTCGCCAAGGTATTAAAATCCAGCGGTTTTGAGTAACCTATCCGCGATTCATTCGTCGAATCAATCACTTGCGAGCGCGTTTGACGCGCTGGCCGCACCATCCAACACGGAAAATTGAAAGGAGTACTAGTATGAATCGCAATCTGCTATCCGCTCGCGTCGTTGCGGTGGTCCTCGCTTTCTTCCTCACGATTTTATTGCAATCCGCGAAGGCGCAGCAGGCTGCGGTGGCCACTGCTGACGATGGCACGCTCAAGGCGCTGACGGCGATCGCCGGTGCGGGACAAATGCAACCGCGCGCATTTGAATTTCTGACCGAACTGAGCGACGACATCGGCGCTCGCGTCACCGGTTCTCCATCTGCCGCGCAGGCCGTGGATTGGGGCGCCGCCAAGATGAAGGAAATCGGTCTGGAGAATGTGCACGCCGAAACTTGGAAGCTCTCACATGGATGGACCCGCGGCTCCGCCGAAGCTGAACTGATTTCTCCGATCCGTCGCCGCCTGATGGTAGACG
>Ga0209169_10000094_pt1 | contig 50176 bp, 35 predicted proteins | sample HubBroMetageWRM4_FD_188346 | JGI IMG/M metagenome (GOLD analysis project Ga0209169, IMG submission 188346) | Warmed soil microbial communities from the Hubbard Brook experimental Forest, New Hampshire - Hubbard Brook CCASE Soil Metagenome WRM 4... | ecosystem: Environmental > Terrestrial > Soil...
TTCGGCCGACCCGATCCCTTACCTAAATACGCAGGTGCCGCCTTCCCGGCTTTGTGGTGGTGGGATGCCGAGAAGGCGGCCAAAACCGGAAGCCGTCAGTGATGAAATGAACGCACTGACGCGCCGATCCGTTCTCAAGCTGACCGCCGGCGTGGCTGCGGCGAGCGCATCTTCCCTCGGAACGCGCGCCGAAGACGAAGTTGAGTCGCACGGCATGTCAGCCTTTGGCGACCTCGCCTACCCCGCCGACTTCCAGCACTTTAGTTACGTGAATCCGCGCGCGCCGAAGGGCGGCACGTTCTCGCAAATCGGTCCTGACCGGCAATTCAACCAGAACTTCCTGACCTTCAATTCGCTCAACAGTTACATCCTCAAAGGCGATGCCGCTCAAGGGATGCAATCGACGTTCGCAACACTGATGGTGCGTTGCGGCGACGAACCCGACGCCATGTACGGGCTCGCGGCGGAAAAAGTCCGGCGCTCGGCCGACGGCCTGACCTACCGATTTTTTGTCCGCCCGCAGGCACGATTTCACGACGGCACCCGCCTCACCGCGGCCGACGTGGCTTTTTCGCTAAATATCCTCAAGCAAAAAGGCCACCCGCTGATCACCCAATCGATGCGCGATTTTATCGGCGCACAAGCCGAGAGCGACACTATCGTGGTCGCCAGGTTCGCACCGCAGCGCGCCCGCGACGTGCCGCTTCTCGTCGCCGAGATGCCGATTTTTTCCAAAACGTATTACGCGGCAAAGCCGTTCGAGGAATCGACGCTCGATGTGCCGCTCGGTTCGGGCGCATACCGAGTCGGCCGCTTCGAGCCTGGCCGTTACATTGAATATAACCGCGTGGCCGACTGGTGGGGTGCCGATCTTCCGGTCGCCCGCGGACAAAATAATTTCGACGTAGTGCGCTTCGAGTATTACCGGGACCGCGACGTCGGCTTCCAGGGTTTTACTGCTGAGAATTATCTGTTTCGCGAAGAATTCACGTCGCGCACTTGGGCGACGCGTTACGACTTTCCCGCGATCAAGGACGGCAGGGTCAAGAAAGACATTATTGCCGACGACACGCCGTCGGGCGCTCAGGGCTGGTTCATCAACACGCGGCGGCCGAAATTTGCCGATCCACGCGTGCGCGAGGCATTATGCAACGCGTTTGATTTCGAGTGGACCAACAAGACCATAATGTACGGCTCTTATGAGCGCACCGTATCGGTGTTTCAGAACTCCGACATGATGGCGAAAGGGCCGCCCGGCGGCGATGAACTCGCGCTGCTTGAACCGTTCCGCGGCCATGTGCCGGACGAAGTATTCGGCGAGCCCTATGTGCCGCCGATGTCGGACGGCTCCGGCCAGGACCGCGCGCTGCTCCGCAAAGCAACGCAGCTTCTCAAAGATGCCGGCTGCGCCGTCACTGCAGGCAAGCGCATGCTGCCGAGCGGCGAGCCTTTGAGCATCGAGTTTTTAATCGACGAGCCGACCTTCGAGCCGCACCACATGCCGTTCATCAAAAATCTCGGCACGCTGGGCATTGACGCTTCGTTGCGGATTGTCGACCCGGTGCAATACCGTGCCCGCCGCGATGGTTTTGACTTCGACATCACGGTCGACCGATTCAGCTTCTCCGCCACGCCCGGTGATTCGCTGCGCTCTTTTTTCTCCTCGCAGGCCGCTGCGTTGAAAGGTTCCAACAACCTCGCCGGCATAGCCGATCCGGCAATCGACGCCCTCATCGACCGCATCATCGCCGCGCCCACGAGACCCTCGCTGACCGTCGCGTGCCGTGCGCTCGATCGTTTAATCCGCGTTGGCCACTATTGGATTCCGCATTGGTACAAGCCCTCCCATTGGATCGCTTATTGGGATGTCTTCGGCCGGCCGCCGGCCCAGCCCCGCTATTTCCGCGGCATTCCGGAAACTTGGTGGTATGACGCCGATAAAGCGGCAAGAATCCAGCGCGCCGGCTGAACGCGCCATGCTATACGGCACCCGTCGCGCGTAAGGACGTTGTCTCGTCGTCACGGTCGAAAGGTCGGCGGTTCGCCGGTCGCATTGGAGTCCTATGACCGCCTATATCGTCCGCCGCGTCCTGTTCATGATTCCCACCATTTTCGGGATCATGCTGGTCTCGTTCGTCGTCGTGCAGTTCGCGCCCGGCGGCCCGGTCGAGCGCGTTATCGCGCAACTGTCCGGCAACGATACCGGCGCTACCTCGCGCATTTCCGGCTCAGCCGGCGGCGACTTTGGCAACCGCGGCGCGATCCAGTCGGGCGCCCAGATGGACATCAATTCCAAATACCGCGGCGCCCAGGGCCTCGATCCCGAATTCATCAAGAGCCTCGAAAAGCAATTCGGCTTCGACAAACCGGCTTACGAGCGGTTCTTTCTAATGCTGTGGAACTACGTGCGCTTCGATTTTGGCAAAAGCTATTTCCGCGACATTAGCGTCCTGCAACTCATCAAGGAAAAACTGCCGGTTTCCATCTCACTCGGCATCTGGATGACGCTTTTGAGCTATCTGATTTCGATCCCGCTCGGTATCCGCAAGGCGGTGCGCGACGGCACGCAATTCGATGTATGGACCTCGGGCGTGATCATTATCGGTTACGCCATTCCGGGCTTCCTGTTCGCCATCCTTCTCATCATTTTGTTTGCCGGCGGCTCGTTCTTCCAGATTTTTCCGCTCCGCGGACTCACATCCGACGGATGGGAGCAGTTTTCGTGGTGGCACAAAATTCTCGATTACTTCTGGCACCTGACGCTGCCGATTATTTCCATGGGGCTCGCGGCGTTTGCCACCATGACGCTGTTGACCAAAAACTCCTTCCTTGAAGAGCTGCGCAAACAATATGTGCTGACGGCGCGCGCTAAAGGCTGCAGCGAGCGCCAAGTGCTCTACGGCCACATTTTCCGCAACGCCATGCTACTGGTGATCGCCGGGTTTCCCGCGGCATTTGTCGGCGCCTTTTTCGCCGGCGCGCTTTTGATTGAAACCATTTTCTCGCTCGACGGCCTCGGACTGTTGAGTTTCGAAAGCGTGCTCAACCGGGATTATCCCGTGGTGTTCGCTAATCTCTACATTTTCGCCCTGGTCGGCCTAGTGGTGAATTTGATCTCCGACCTGACCTACACCTGGATCGATCCGCGCATCGACTTCGAGACGCGGGAGGTCTAGGTGGTCGTCAAGGCCTACGAAGAAGAGCCCATCGACACGCCGGCCGCCAAGCGGGAAACCGGCCCGGAGCTCATGCCGGATATCGAGCCCACCGGGCCGCTTGGCCCCCCGGCCGGGCCGCCGCGCTTTGCCCTTTCACCAATAAACACGCGCCGCTGGCGAAACTTCAAGACCAACCGCCGTGGGTTCTGGTCGCTCTGGCTCTTTCTCGTGCTCTTTATCGCCTCGCTGTTCGCCGACGTTATCGCCAACGACAAGCCGATTTATGTCAGCTACGCCGGCAAGTCTTATTTCCCCTCTTTCTTCACCTATCCGGAAACTACTTTCGGTGGCGACTTCGAAACCGCGACCGACTACCGCGATCCTTTCGTGCAAAAGCTGATAGCCGACAAGGGCGGCAGCGTGATCTGGGCGCCAATCCGCTACTCCTACGATACGCATAATCTCGATTTGCCAACCCCTGCCCCGTCGCCGCCGACCTGGATGCTGTCGGAAGCACAATGCAAAACCGTCGTGGAGCACAAGCACCTCCACGGCTGCGGCGATCTCGAATACAACTGGCTCGGCACCGACGACGAAGGCCGGGATGTGCTTGCGCGTCTGATCTACGGCTTCCGTGTTTCGGTCCTGTTCGGCCTGATCCTGACCATCGTCTCGTCGATCATCGGCGTGGCGGCCGGCGCGGTGCAAGGCTATTTCGGCGGGTGGACCGACCTCCTGTTCCAGCGTTTCCTTGAAATCTGGACCTCTGTGCCTGAGCTTTATCTACTGCTAATCATTTCCTCCGTGCTGGTGCCCGGGTTCTTCGTGTTGCTTGGCATCCTGCTCCTGTTCTCATGGACTAGGCTAGTCGGCCTGGTGCGCGCCGAATTCCTGCGCGGCCGCAATTTCGAATATATCCAGGCTGCGCGCGCACTTGGCGTATCGAACGCCGTCATCATGTTCCGTCATCTATTGCCCAACGCCATGGTCGCCACTCTGACGTTCCTGCCGTTCATCATGTCGTCGTCGGTGATGACCCTCACCGCGCTCGATTTCCTCGGTTTCGGCCTGCCCCCGGGTTCGCCGTCGCTCGGCGAACTGCTCTCTCAAGGAAAAGCCAACGTCCAGGCGCCGTGGCTCGGACTGACCGGCTTCTTCACGGTTGCGCTGATGCTTTCGCTGCTGATTTTCGTTGGCGAAGCGGTGCGCGACGCCTTTGATCCGCGGAAAACATTCAGATGACAGCGGGATTTGAATGACCGAGCCCCTTCTCGCCGTCCGCGATCTTTCCGTCACTTTTCATTCGAGCGGCCGCACGACGCTCGCAGTCGATCGCGTCTCGTTCGATATCGGTAAGGGTGAAACGGTGGCGCTGGTCGGTGAATCCGGTTCGGGCAAATCGGTGACGGCGCTATCGATTCTGAAGCTTTTGCCTTATCCGGCCGCGCGCCACCCGTCAGGCGAAATCCTGTTCAAGGGTCGCGATCTCTTACCGCTCTCAGAGCGCGACATGCGCCGCGTGCGCGGCGACGACGTCACCATCGTGTTCCAGGAGCCGATGACGTCGCTCAATCCGCTTCACACAATCGAAAAACAGATCGCGGAGATTTTGCTGCTGCATCGCGGGCTCTCCGGCACCGCAGCGCGGGCGCGAACCTTAGAGGTGCTAACGCAGGTCGGAATACCCGATCCGCAGAGCCGCCTCGCGAGCTATCCGCACCAGCTTTCCGGCGGCCAGCGCCAGCGCGTCATGATCGCCATGGCGCTGGCCAACGAACCGGACCTGTTGATCGCGGACGAACCGACCACCGCGCTCGATGTCACTGTGCAGGCGCAAATTATCGAGCTGCTACAGGACATTCAGAAGCGCCTCGGCATGTCGCTTCTCTTCATCACCCACGATCTCGGCATTGTGCGTAGGATCGCGCAACGGGTATGCGTGATGAAGGAAGGCAAGATCGTCGAGCAAGGCGATGTCGAGCGCGTATTCGCTGCGCCCACGCATCCCTATACGCGGGCGCTCCTTGCCGCCGAGCCCAAGCCGGATCCGGCGCCGCCGCAACCGCAAGCGCCAATCGTATTGCAGACGACCGACCTGAAAGTCTGGTTTCCCATCAAGCGCGGGGTGCTGCGAAAGGTCGTGGGTCATATCAAGGCGGTCGATGGCGTCAGCCTCGAAATTCGCAAAGGCGAGACGCTCGGCGTGGTCGGCGAATCGGGTTCGGGAAAAACCACGCTCGGTCTTGCGCTGCTGCGCCTTATATCTTCCGACGGACCGATCGTGTTTCTCGGCAACCAGCTCCAGGGCTTGCGCTTCAAACAGATGCGCCCGTTCCGGCTCGATATGCAGATCGTGTTTCAGGATCCTTACGGCTCCCTCTCGCCGCGGCTTTCAGTGGCGGAAATCATCAAAGAGGGGGTGACGGTCCATTATCCGGCCATGACCGAGCGGGAACGCGATCAGCGGGTGGCGCGAGCGTTGAGCGACGTCGGCCTTGATCCGGCAACGCGGTTTCGCTTCCCGCATGAATTCTCGGGCGGTCAGCGCCAGCGTATCGCGGTCGCCCGCGCCATCGTGCTTGAGCCCACTTTCGTGGTGCTCGACGAACCGACCAGCGCGCTCGACATGCTGATCCAGTCGCAAATGGTCGATCTATTCCGCGACCTGCAAAAGCGCCGCAACCTCACCTACCTTTTCATCTCGCACGACTTGCGCGTGGTCGCGGCGCTGGCGAGCCGCCTTATGGTCATGCGTCACGGCAAGGTCGTCGAAAGTGGCGACGCCGCCGCGCTGTTTGCTAATCCGCAAACCGACTACACGCGCGCATTATTCGCCGCCGCGTTCAATCTGGAGACGGCACCGGCCGGTGTGGTGGCTCAATAGTCGCTGCCACCAATCGATCGATCACGGGGACGTAGCCGTTAAGTGGCGGAAATTCCGCCGATGAGGCTCTGGGACCATAGATCGTGCTTAACCCAAATGCTGCGCCCTGCGATGAAGGCGTCATCCGCTCGACGCGCGCGGCCGCGGACTGTACTGCCCGGCAAAAGTCGTGGGTTCTATTGGCGACGATCTTGGCTTCCGCGACCGCCAATATCGACGAATCCGTGGTCAACGTCGCTCTTCCAGTTATCGAGAAAGACCTGGCGGCGTCAGTCGAAGTCATTCAGTGGCTGGTCAACGCCTATACTCTATGCCTTTCGGCGCTACTGCTCGTTGGCGGCGCGGCGGCCGATCGTTACGGCCGCCGGAAAATTTTTATCATCGGGCTCGCGGTATTTGCCGCGGCGTCGCTGTGGTGCGGACTTTCGCCGAGTATCGCCCAGCTCATCGCCGCGAGGGCAGTGCAAGGAGTGGGCGCCGCGCTCCTGGTTCCATGCTCGCTGGCGCTGATCGGCGCGTCATTTGACGAGAGCGAGCGCGGAAAGGCCATCGGCACCTGGGCAGCCTTCTCGGCCATTGCCTCCGCCATCGGTCCGCTTCTGGGCGGCTGGATCGTTGACCATTTCACTTGGCGATGGATCTTTCTGATAAATCCGCCGATCGCACTATTCGCGATCTGGATCGCCTATTCCCACGTTCCGGAAAGCGTCGATCCGCAGGCGCGTGGGACGCTTGATTGGCGGGGCGCCCTCCTGGCATTGCTTGGTCTGGGCGGGGTGTGCTTCGGGCTGATGGCAGCACCTAGTCTCGGCTGGAGCGATGTGAAAGTCATAGCGGCGCTCGCCGGCGGATTGTTGTTGCTCGCGGCATTCCTTTACGTGGAGCGATACAGCGCAACGCCGATGTTGCGGCTCGATTTATTCCGATCGCGCGCCTTTTCCGCCGTCAACCTGCTGACGCTGCTCCTCTATGCCGCTCTCGGCGCGACGTTGTTTTTTCTGCCATTCGCGATCATTCAGGTGCACGGTTACTCGGCCGTGCTAGCCGGTGCGGTGTTCCTGCCCTTGACCATCGTGATGGTGTTGTTGTCGCGGTGGTCAGGAGGCTTGCTCGACCGCTTCGGCGCCCGACTACCTCTTGTTATTGGACCGGCGATAGCCGCGTTGGGATTTGCGCTGTTAGCGTGGTCGGTCGGCGGCGGTGCCTATTGGGCTTTCTTGGGCTCGACCACGATTCTCGGATTTGGCATGGCAATAAGCGTTGCCCCATTGACGACCGCGGTCCTCAACGCAGTGCCGGCGCACGAAACCGGGACCGCCTCGGCGATCAACAATGCCGACGCCTCGCTGGCCAACCTCCTTGCCGTCGCCATCTTCGGCATGCTCGCGCTCGGTTTTTACGATCGCGCCCTCAATCGCCACCTGGGAGACACCACGATCTCCGCCGAAACCCTGCAATCCGTCGAGGCCGCGCGTGGGCAATTCATCACGCCACAGGCCACTCATACACCTGCAGGCCCTGAGCAAACGCGCGCGCAAACCATTATCAAGACATCGCTCGGCGATAGCATCCAGCAGATCATGATGCTCGCGGCGCTATTGGCTCTTGGCGCTGCCGCGAGCGGCGCGTTAGTTCCGCGTACGGTTCGTCCGCCAGGATCCTAGCTTTGCTATTCCCTACTTCGGCGCATCGGCCGCCGTTTGTCCCGGTGGCTCGATTCTGAAGGTGAAGATCGAAACTTTCTCGCCCGGCTTGAACGGCCCGGCTACCTGGTTGTGGACCGGAGGTATGCTGCGGAGATAAGCGACGACGGCCGCCACATCCTCCTTGGTCAGATGCGTAAAAGCCGCATAGTTCATGATCGGCGCCAGCTGCCGTCCATCAGGACGCTTGCCGGTGGTGATCGCGGTCGCGATTTGCTCGTCGGTCCAGGCGCCGATGCCGGTTTCCTTGTCTGGCGTGATGTTCCTACCGTTGAACACGCCGAGGCCGGGAATCTCGAAGCCCACATCCGAACCGCCGAGGAACTTGTCCTTGTCGGGCTTGCCGAAAAAGAACCCGGGCGTGTGGCAGTCGTTGCAGCCCGCAACGACGACAAGGTACGAGCCGCGCTCGACTGGCGACTCGGCGTGAGCTTTGGGTGACAGAGATACCGCCAGAGCGATTGCTGCGAAACTTGCAGTCGTGGCAGCTAGAACTGAAAACCGCATGATTTCCTCCCCCGACTTGCGCATGGTTTGCGCAGGCACTTTTGTGCCCCGTGAGGTTATACGGGTGACGGGCGAAGGCAAGCGGTCGGCGACAGTGGCAGCGGCCCAACTTTTTGCCTTTGGGTAGAAGATCATCAAACGTCCCACTCGCGGCTGGCGACGCGCTTAGCTCAGGCTTGTTCGCCGCTGCCGCAGGTGCCACCAAACAACTATCGCAATCCCCACAATAACGGCGGCGACCAGCACGAACAACAACGCCGAGTTTTCAATCCACGCAATTGCGGGAATTCCGAACGCCATGATCAAGCCGAGCAAGCAGACCTGCCAGGAGAGAATATGTACGCCGGCGGTGAAGGTGCCGAGTGCGAGGAGCGTAAAGATCGCAAGGCCGGTGCCGGTGGCGTTGAACACGCGCTGCACGGTGCTGAGGTAGACCATGTTCATCACCAGGAGGAACGCCAACCAGTGCAACGCTTGCGTTGCGATCAATCGAAGCCGCGCTTGATTATCGACCGCGTTCGGCCAGCCGTACCATACGCACACCAGCGCGATCACCGGGGTAAGAATTTCCCAGTAAATCAAGACCGGATGTTTGGAGAAGCTGGTGTAGCCGACGCCGGCGATGGTGAGCAGCAAAACCAGCGTGAACGGCAACTCGCGGATCCAGAAGCTCGCGTGATGAGCGGGATGCGAAGCCGTCTGCGGAACGCTCAACGGAACTTGCGGATGCATTTCGTTGGTCATGGAGTGCGCTCCACCTGCCGGCTAGTTTCGGCCGACCGCAGGATTAGATCACCTTCAGCGGCGCGCCGCTAGGAAGCGTTCGCGCGTGGCAGCCGCCGTATGCTTGAAATTTCTGCGCCACTGGCGCGGATGCGCTCGACAGCTTGTGAAATAGGCTCGATTGCGACCGCCATGTGAAATGCGTTGGCGTGGATCAAGTTGGTGCGATCGCGGACAACGGCGACGTGGTCCTCCCAGAATATCAGATCGCCCCGCTGCGGGTCGGCTAGTCCGCTGGCAACTCTAATCGGTACGCCGAGCGCCGCTTCCTGCATATCGCTATCGCGCGGGCTGGCAATGCCGCATGCCGCGAGCGCGACCTGGACGAGCCCGGAACAATCAAGACCGAGTACTGTCTTGCCGCCCCACAAATAAGGCGCCCCGACAAAGCGCTCGGCAACAGCGACGAAATCCGCCTCATATTGTTTGAGGGGCGCAAGATGCACCGATGGCACGTAGCCACGTGTCGGCGTGATGGCCATCCGGTCTGTCGTCTCAGCCACGATCAGTTGCGCACCGAAGGGCAGCGCCTCAAGTGGCGGAAGTTTGATTGACGGTCCTGGGAAGACCAACGTACGCAACGCCATGACTTTGTGCGTCGGCTGCTGCCCAGCCGGCTTAATTGCGCTCTCCCCCAGCCAGCCGACATACCCATCAGCGGTGAGCTGACCCCAAGCCCAGCCTTCGCTATTGATATCGTAGACCGTTACACGTTCGCCTCTGAGCGCTTCGGTTGCGAGCGGCGCATCGGGCCGCGGCTCGCTGCGGACCGGCGTTTGCGCCGCGATGATTTCGTAGCGACTGCCTTCAGTGTAACGCGGAGCCGCGACCTTGCCCTGAAGTTCCTTCGCCGCAAGATCGGCACGCACCGGCGTCACCCGCGGATCAAAAGGGCGCATCGCCTTCTGCTCTCAGCCGTAGCGCTCGGCAAGCAACGCGTAGAGGCCGCGCGCGGCTTGACATTCCCCGCCCTCGGGCCGGCCGGGCTTGGCGCTCGGCGTCCATGCGTAGATATCGATGTGCAGCCAGGCTTTCGCCGCCGAGACAAACCGCTTGAGAAATAGCGCACAGGTAATCGAGCCGGCAAAGCTGCCCGAACTAACGTTGTTGATGTCGGCGATTTTCGAGTCGAGCAGCGCATTGTAGGGCGCCCACAGCGGCAGCCGCCACAGCGGATCGTTCTCGGCGGCGGCGTGACGGGACACGTCGGCCGCAAGCGCTCCGTCGTCGGTGTAGAAGGGCGGCAGATCCGGACCGAGCGCAACACGAGCCGCGCCGGTCAGCGTACCCATATCAATCAAGAGATCCGGGGCGTTTTCGTCGGCCAAGGCCAGGGCGTCGGCGAGCACCAGCCGCCCTTCGGCGTCGGTGTTGCCGACTTCGACGCTAAGCCCTTTGCGTGAGACGTAGATATCGCGCGGCCGAAAAGCGTCACCGCCGATCGAATTTTCCACCGCGGGGATTAACACGCTGAGCTGGACCTTCAGTCCGCGGCTCATGATCATATGCGCCAGCGCCAGAACACTAGCCGCCCCGCCCATATCCTTTTTCATCAGCAACATCGCGCTTTCCGACTTGATGTCGAGACCGCCGGAATCAAAACAAACGCCTTTGCCGACGAGCGTGACTTTCGGGCGATCCCCTTCGCCCCAATTGAGCTCGATCAGCCGCGGCACCCGCACCGACGCGCGGCCGACGGCGTGGATAAGCGGAAACTTTTCGGTCAAGAGATCGTCGCCGACGATGGTGCGCATCTTTGCGCCGTGGTGTGCGGCCAGCGCGCGCGCGACCTTTTCGAGCTCTGCCGGACCCATATCGTTCGCCGGCGTATTGATCAGATCGCGCGCCAACGTCACGCCATCGACGACGCGTTCAAGCTCGTCCCGGTCAACGCTCTGCGACAGGTCGAGCTTGACTTCGCTGCGTTCGATTTTGCGATAGCGCGAAAAGGTGTAAGCGCCGAGCGCGAAGCTGAGCGCCGCGAGCCGCATATCATACGGATCATTGGCGAAGCGGTACGCTCCGGCGGGAAGTAGCTGCGGCAACAATCCGGGAAGAAAGAGATCGCGAGCTTCGCCGGCGTCTTCGAGGCCAAAAAGGACGGCGCCCAGCCCCTGCCCTTTCGCCTCGGGCAGCAACAAATGCCTGCCGGCTTTAGGCTTAAAACCGGCTGCATCGGCGAAGGCAAGGTTGGCTCCGCCAAGCCGCTCGCGGACCTCCGCATAATTAGCCGGATTCACGAACCAGATCGGGAGCGTCGCCGGCGCTGTTCCGCTCTTTATAAAGATTGAGTCCACAGATGCCCCGCCGCTTTCATCGGCACTTTGCGACTGCGCGAAGCACCGTCGCCAGACACTTACGAACGCGACGCCGCCAAATCCTACCCGCCGCCGCCTGCACGGCTGTGCCTGATACCGTAAAATCCGTAAAGCAAAATTCCGATGACCAGCCAGCCGGCAAATCGCAGCCAAGTGTCAAGCGGCAGCCCAGCCATCAGGAACAGGGAGGACGCCACCCCCAAAGGAGCAACAATAAAAACGGCAGGTGTCTTGAACGGCCGCTCCAATCCAGGATTGGTGATACGCAACACGAAGACGCCCGCGGATACGATGGCAAAGGCAAAGAGCGTACCGATACTGACCAGTTCGCCGACCAGGCCGATCGGCAGAAATCCAGCAAACACCGTCACGACTATTCCGGTGATAATGGTGGTGACATACGGCGTGTGAAAGCGGGGGTGGACGCGCGCCGCGACCGCGGGCAACAATCCATCGCGCGCCATGGAATAAAAGATTCGCGGCTGGCCGAGCATCATCACCAGGATCACCGACGTCAAGCCGAGGATGATGCCGATCTTGAGGAGCGGTGAAAGGAACCCCATGCCGATAGCGTCGATGCCAACGGCGATCGGATCGGGCACGTTAAGCTTGTCGTAAGACACAATACCGGTCAGCACGAAACCAACCGCGACATAAAGCACCGTGCATATCACCAGTGAGCCGAGAATGCCGATCGGCATGTCGCGCTGCGGATGCTTGGCCTCCTGCGCCGCGGTCGAAACGGCGTCGAACCCGATATAGGCAAAGAACACCACCGCGGCACCGCGCAGAACACCGCTCAGCCCGAATTGGCCCTCGCCAATGTTCGGCGGAATGAAATTGCCCGAAGGGTTTGCCGCGGTCACCCAATGCGCCGTGCTCACAAACGGCGCGGCAACCGCAATGAACACCAGAATGATGACGAGCTTGATGGCGACAATCACCACGTTGGCTCGCGCCGTCTCGCGCACCCCGACAACCAGCACCGCCGTGAGCGCCACCACCACAAGCATCGCCGGAATATTGAGGATGGCGCCGGTCGCATGCCAAGCGTCCGTCGCCGGATCGTAAGCAAATGGCGCGCGGTCAAAGGTCGGTGGCACTGTAATGCCGAAATCTTTGAGAAAGCTCACCACGTAGCCCGACCAGCCGATCGCGACCGTGGCCGCGCCGAGCATGTATTCGAGGATCAAATCCCAACCGATGATCCAGGCGATCAACTCACCCAAGGTCGCGTAAGCATAGGTGTAGGCGCTGCCGGCGATCGGCACCGTCGAGGACATCTCCGCGTAGCAAAGGCCGGCGAAGACGCAGGCGATTGCGCCGAGAACAAAGGAGAGCGTGATCGCGGGCCCGGCATTGGCCGCAGCGGCATGCCCGGTCAGCACGAAAATGCCGGCGCCGATAATCGCGCCGATGCCAAGCGCGACCAGGTTCAGCGCCGACAGCGTGCGCGACAGCGGTACCTTTCCATGCGCGACGAGCGCCTGGGTTTCAGGCTCCTCCGCCTCTGCCTGCAAGGCGGCGATGGACTTGCGAGCCCAAATACTCGACATCGTTCCTCCTAGAGGCCGGCCGCCTTGAGCGCCGCTGCCTGGCGCTTGCCGACCCGATCCATGGAAAAGTTCTCGATCGCCTCGTTAAACAGACGATAGAAATTCAGTTCCGCGCGCAGGTGCAAAAATACTGCGCCTAATCCGACCGCGGCGCGGTCCATGAACACGAATTCGCGCGGCACCGTCACCGGCCCTTTGCGTTTAAGCGCCTGATGCACCTGAAACGCTTCACGGCGGCCATATTCCCCGGGCGCCACGCCGTCGGCGATAGTGCGCACCCGGTCGTCAAGGAGCGGCGCGTAAATAAAACGCGCCCAGATGTTCAGCGTCTCGATCAGGTCGCGAGACAGCCGGCGGAAGCCCCACGTTTCGTAGGCGCCCACAATGAGATCATCGTCGCCGTGCAAAAGCCCGTGGTAGAGATCGACCACGCCTTGCACGAATTTCGGCGCAAAAATGCGGACGCAACCGTAATCTAAAAGATTGATCCCCGCCGGCTTCCCGCCGTGCGCAAAAACGGTGTAGTTGCCGAGATGCGGGTCGCCGTGAATGACGCCGAAGCGGCTGAAGGGAAACCACCAGGCGCTGAACATGGCGCGTGCCAGCACATTGCGCACCGCTAACGGGTCGCTCTTGTGCGCAAGCATGCGCGTGCCCTCAAGCCAGTCGAGCGTAAGCAACCGTCCGGTCGAGAGTTCGGGCCAGGCTTTCGGGACTCGCACGATATCGACGCCGTCGAGCATCTGCCGGTAAAGCCCGACGTGCTTTGCCTCGCGCCGGTAATCGAGCTCCTCGCGAACCCGCTCGCCGATCTCCTTGCCGATCTCGCTGGTGTCGATCGCGGAATCGAGCCGCCGCCGGATGGCAAGGAGCCATTGCAATTGCTGCAGGTCGGCTTCGACCGCAGACTGCATGTCGGGATATTGTAGTTTGCAGGCCAGTGCGGCGCCGTCGAGCGAACACGCGCGATGAACTTGGCCAAGCGAAGCAGCCGCCGCCGGATGGTGTTCGAAGCTCGCAAATTTTTCCGGCCAGTTGGAACCGAGTTCGGCGTTCATGCGCCGTTTGACGAAGGCCCAGCCCATCGGCGGAGCCTCGCTTTGCAGCTTCTGCAGCTCTTCCGCATATTCGGGCGGCAGCAGGTCCGGAATGGTCGCCATCAATTGGGCGACTTTCATCAGCGGACCTTTGAGGTTACCGAGCGCCGAAGCGAGCGCAGAGGCCTCGCCGGCACGGTTGGGCTCGCCGCCAAGCAGGCGGCTGCCGCCGTAGCGCGCTGCTACGCGGCCGACATTGGCCCCGACTCGGGCGTAGCGCGCAGCGCGCGCAGTGAAGCGGTTTTTCTCGTTGTCGGCCATCAATCCGTTAACGCAATCTCATTAGGAAACGACATTGGCAGAATGGCAGCGGCGATGAAACAGCAAACTGCGGCAATTGCCGCCGCGGCGATGATCACGTTCGCTTTCGCGAGCGACGCGCACGCCGGACGCTGGGAATGGGGCTGCGCCAGCGCCTCCGCAGATACGCAGGTCATATTCAATCGTCGTCAGCTTGTCGTGGTCCCGCCGCAGAAACGGCTTGGGAAGATTGAAGATCTGATCTTTGTCGACGAACTCGCGAAAAGCTTCAACGTCGACGAGCATTATGACGCGGCCGATGAGAATGGCGGGTTGGCGACGACGATGGCGTTCACGCGCGGCGAGGATGCGAAGCAGAAGATCACGCTGACCGAGAAGTCATCAAAAACGATCTTCAATCACACTGCCATGGTCTGTGGCAGGGACGAAGACAAAACCATCACCCGTAAAGTTTATCGCCTTGAGCAAACCGGCGCGCCGGCACGCGATATCACCATGCAATGCATGGAATATATGTTGACCACGCGGGGCGGACGGCCCTGCATCAACCGGCCCTGAGCCAGTTTCTAAAGCATCTCCAGTTCGGCAATCATCCGTTCGATCACGCCGAGACCACCCTGCCAAAACGCGGGGTCGCGCGCATCGAGGCCGAAAGGCGCAAGCAGCTCGGAGTGATGCTTGGTTCCTCCAGCCGCCAGCATGGCGAGATAACGGTCGGCAAAACCTTCCTCCGCATGCTCGTAGACGGCGTAAAGCGAGTTCACCAGGCAATCGCCGAAGGCGTAAGCGTAGACGTAGAACGGCGAGTGGATGAAATGCGGAATGTAGGCCCAGAACGACTCATAACCGGGCTTTAATTCGATCGCAGGGCCGAGGCTCTCGCGCTGCACATCGAGCCATAATTCCCCGATGCGATCCGCGGTCAATTCGCCATTCTTGCGCTCGGTGTGGACGGCGCGCTCGAAACTGTAAAACGCGATTTGGCGCACCACCGTATTGATCATGTCCTCGACCTTGGCGGCGAGCATGGCCTTTCGTTCTTTTGCGTTGCGCGTGTCGGCCAAGAGTCGCCTGAAGGTGAGCATTTCGCCGAACACGCTTGCCGTCTCGGCAAGCGTCAACGGCGTCGGCGCCATCAGCGCGCCATTTGGCGCGGCAAGCACCTGATGTACGCCGTGACCCAATTCGTGCGCTAACGTCATCACGTCGCGCGTCTTGCCCTGATAATTGAGCAGCACGTAAGGATGCGCCGACGGCGTTGTCGGATGCGCGAATGCGCCCGGCGCTTTGCCCGGGCGAACCGGCGCATCGATCCAGCGCTCGGCAAAAAAACGCTCGGCAATCTCCGCCATCTTCGGCGAAAACGCGGCGTAGGCCGTGAGCACGGTCTTGCGCGCCTCGGCCCAGCCGACCGTGTGCGCAGGCACCTGTGGCAGCGGCGCGTTGCGGTCCCAATGCGGCAGTTTTTTCTTGCCGAACCATTTCGCCTTCAGCGCGTAATAACGGTGCGACAGCTGCGGATATGCGGCACGCACAGCTGCGACCAGCGCATCGACCACTTCGCCCTCGACCCGATTGTCGAGATTGCGCGCGTCGGCGATGTCGGCAAAACCGCGCCAACGGTCGGAGATTTCCTTATCCTTCGCCAGGGTGTTGGTGATCAGCGCAAACTGGCGGACGTTCTCTTTGAGCGTGTGGGCCAGCGCCTCGGCCGCAGCCTTGCGCTTTTGTCCCGAACGGTCCTGCAGCAGGTTCAGCGTCGGCTCGATGGCCAGCGTCTTGCCCAACACCTTAAATCGCAGCGAAGCGATGGTGGCATCGAACAGCCGGTTCCAGGCCGAATAGGCCGTCACGGACTTTTCGTGGAACAGCTGCTCGACGCGATCTTCCAGCTGGTACGGCCGATACCGTCGCACATCTTCGAGCCACGGCCGGTAATGGCCAAGCGCCGGATCTCGCATCGCCGCTTCCAAAAGCGCGTCGTCGACGCGATTGAGCTCGAGCGCGAAGAACAACAAATGCGTCGATGCCGCGGTGAGCCGCTCCTGCACGTCGCCGTAGAATTTGGTGCGCGCCGGATCGAGCGTATCGCCGGCATGCAACAAGCCGGCATAGGAGCCGAGCCGCCCCATCAGATCGTCAATGGCTTCATAGCTTTTCACCGCGGCCGCGAGCGCCGCGCCGCCCTCCGGTGACGCTGCCATATCGGCGAGCTTGCCTTTGTAAGCGACCTCGAACGCCGCGCAGTCGGCGTCGGCTCGGTCGAGGTCCCGCTTGACCGCGGGATCGTCCAATCCGGAATAGAGATCGGACAAATTCCATTCCGGCAGCACGCCGAGCGCTTTGTTGCGCGTCGAGGTGCCGGTGACCGGCCGCTTAGTGGCGGTTTTTCGAGTCGCTCGCTTGGACGGCATGGCGGCTTTTGCGATAGGATTCTTCCTCAACGTTTACTGATGTGGCGCGGCAACAAGGCATACGCAAGGCAGCCACACTACGCCGGCAACCTGGAGCAGCGGCTTGGCGAAAATCCTCATTCCGCTCCCGCGCAAAGATTTCGACCCGAGCGAAGCCGCAGTGAGCTGGAGCGTGCTTAAGCAACTCGGCCATTCCGTCAAATTTGCGACACCGGATGGCCGGCCCGCCGAAGCCGACGACATGATGCTGTCAGGCGAAGGGCTCGATGTGTGGGGCTTTCTGCCGGGCCTTAAGCATGTCGCCGCGATTGGGCGGCTGATGCGGGCGAATGCCGACGCCCGCGCTGCATATACCCGCATGAAGGACGATCCGGCTTACCAGGCGCCGCTCTCGTGGTCGCAAGTCCGCCGCAAGGATTTCGATGGCCTCCTCCTTCCGGGCGGACATCGCGCCCGCGGCATGCGCGAATATCTCGAGAGCGAGACGTTGCAGCGTTTAGTCGCCGATTTTTTCGCCGCGGGATTACCGGTGGCTGCGATCTGTCACGGTGTTTTGCTCGCGGCGAGAAGCCGCGGCGCCGACGGGCGCTCGGTATTGTTCGGCCGGCGTACGACAGCGCTCACCTGGGCGTTGGAACGCGTGGCGTTGCGGGTCGGGCGAATCGTTCGCTTCTGGGATCCTGGTTATTACCGCACTTACGACGACGGCCCGGGGAAACCGGAAGGCTATATGTCGGTCGAGCAGGAAGTCACGCGCGCACTCGCGAGCCCTTCGGATTTCCTCGACGTGCCGCGAAATGATCCGCATTACCGGCAAAAAACCAGCGGCATGGTGCGCGATACTTTCGACGACGAGCGTCCGGCCTTTGTTGTACGCGATGGCAACTACATTTCAGCGCGCTGGCCGGGCGATGTGCACACCTTCGCCAAACACTTTGCTGAGATTCTCACCGAAGCATAGCCTTGGGCGCGCCCTTCGTTTCAGTCTTCGTATTTCTCCGGTTTCGTCTCCGACACAAACAGCCAGATCAGACCCGTCGCCGCAGCAGCGATCGCCGCGAGCGGCAGATAGCCGATGCGGGGGCCAAAAGCCTGAAACAAAAATCCGGTCGCACTCGTGCTGAGCGAAGCGGCAATGCCGCTCATCGTGCCGACCACGCCGACCGCGAGATTGAATCGCCCGGTGCCCGCCGTCAAATCGGCGATAACCAAAATCGTGAGCACGCCGATCACCGCGCCGGTAATTCCGCTCATGATCTGTCCGACCACCAACAGCGGATAGGCCGAGGTAAACGCCAGCAAGACGGCGCGGACCGGTTCAAGTCCGAAGCCGATCAAGAGCAACGGACGCCGTCCGCGCTTCTCGGAATGAAATCCCACCCACGGCGCCAGGAAGGCGACGACGACCTGCGGCACAATGATCAAGCCCGACATCCAGATCGCGGCCTGATCATATTTGGCGGCTACCAGATTTTCTCCCATCACCGGCAGGATGGAGGCGTCCGCGAGCTGAAACAAAAGCGTCGCGGCGGTGAACAACACGAGCTTGTGATTTTTAAAGAGATCGGCGACGCGTCCGGTGGCTACGCGGTTGTTGCTCCGCGTCGCGTTTCGGGCTCTCGCGTAGTCGATCTCGTCGCCGCGAATGAAGCCGAGCGCGATCAGCGCGGGAATGCACAACGCCGCCGCACAAAAAAAGATGGCGCCATTCCAAAGGTAAGTGCCTGCCGCGCCCATAAGCGCGGCCGTCAACGCGTGACCGGCCGCAGCATAACGATAGTTGCGCCCGGCGCGCAGTGCGATCGCGCTTCGGCCGACCAGACCGAGACTGATCGCTCCGATGGCAGGCGTGATGATCCCCGCGGTCAGCCCCTGAAGAATTTGGGCAAAGAAAACCAAGATGAAATTCGGTGCCAAACCAAGAAGGAGCGCGGAAACACCGGTGATCAGGATGCCGATTGCGGCAAGACCGCGCTTCCAAGTTATCGCGTCGGCAATCGCCCCGCCCGGGATTTGGCTGATCATACCGGCGATACCGGCCGCCGATAGCGCCACGCCGATTTGGCCTTGGGACCAGCCGGATTCCGCCAAATAAAAAGCTACAAACGTGCCAAACCCGGTTTGCACGTCGGCGATGAAAAAATTCATCCAATCGAGACCGCGCCGGCTTTGCGCCGACGCGGGCGTGCGCAGCGAGTGCCGTGCTTCGCGGTACCGCCCGGCGGCGGCGTGCAAGCGGGAACGCGGATGTCCTGCGGCGGCAGGCATATGGGTATTGCGACTAGCCTGGACCGAAAGGCCCTTGAAACAAGAGCCAAACGTTACCGATGCGCCGCAAGTTCCTCCCGCCCCGTCGCATACCGGCCCCGCTCCACCGAGGCTGTTGCCGCAGGGAGGTTTAACGGCGCTTTAAACACCCCGCGCCCAGAGTGCCCCGAAACGGCACAAAGGCCACTTGCGAAATTAGTTGAGGATTTACGTGGGCATCCTTGTTGTTGATGACGATCCGGTGCAATGCCGCCTTGTCGAGGGCATGCTGCAAAAGTTCGGCTACGAGACCCAATCGCTGGATAACGGCGATGCGGCTTTGAACCTTCTGACCGGACCGGAGGGCTCTCGGTTCGATGCGGTCATCCTCGATTTGGTCATGCCCAACCTCGACGGGCTCGGCGTGCTCGCCAAGTTACGTCAAGCGGCAATCGCGGTGCCTGTGATCGTGCAGACCGCGCACGGCGGAATAGACAATATCGTCTCGGCGATGCGGGCCGGCGCCGTCGATTTTGTGGTCAAGCCGGTGGGCGCAGAGCGGTTGCAGGTAAGCGTGCGCAACGCGCTCAATTTGCGAGCGCTCGAAGGCGAGCTCAATCGCATCAAACACAGCCGCTCGGGTACGCTCGGTATCGGCGACGTCATTACCAAGAACGCGGTCATGCAATCCGTGCTGCGCATGGCGGAAAAGGCTGCGGGTTCCAACATTCCAGTCCTCGTCGCCGGTGAATCCGGCGTCGGCAAGGAACTGATCGCGCGGGCGATACACGGTTCCGGTGAGCGCCGCATGAAGCCATTCGTCGCCGTCAATTGCGGCGCCATGCCGGAGAACCTGATCGAGTCGATCTTGTTCGGGCATGAAAAAGGATCGTTCACCGGCGCCACCGAACGTCACGTCGGCAAATTCGTCGAGGCATCCGGCGGTACGCTGTTTCTTGATGAAATCGGCGAACTGCCCCCGGCGGCACAAGTCAAACTGTTGCGATCAATCCAGGAAGCCGAGGTCGAGCCGGTCGGCGCGCGCAAGCCGGTGAAAGTCGACGTCCGGCTCGTTTCCGCGACCAATCGCGACCTTATCGCCGACGTGAAGCAAGGCCGTTTCCGCGAAGACCTGTTTTATCGCCTGCATGTATTTCCGATCACAGTGCCGCCGCTGCGCGAGCGCCCGAACGACATTCCGGCACTGACCCGCCACTTTCTGGCGCTATTTGCAGCGGAAGAAGGCAAGCGGATTCGTCACATCACACCGGACGCCTTGAGGTTGCTGACGGCCTTCCCATGGCCGGGCAATATTCGCCAACTCGAGAACGCGGTATTTCGCGCGGTCGTTCTGGCCGAGGGCGACAGCATCGGCGTTGCCGAATTTCCGCAAATTACCGCGCAACTGGATGCGCCTTCCGCCATCCCGCAGCTCGAGCCGGAAATGGCCGAGGATGCCAGTTTCGGGGAACCGCCGCTCTCTGCCGACTTGAACCCGGATGCTGCGCCCGCCCCGGCCGCGGTGGACGCCCTGCCCTTGCTCGATGCAGCGGGCTCGATCCGGCCCCTGGACGAGCTTGAAGCCGACATTATTCGTTACGCGATAGCGCATTATCGCGGCCAGATGTCGGAAGTCGCTAGGCGGCTACAAATCGGCCGCTCGACCCTCTACCGCAAATTGGAGGTTCTGGGCCTCACCGGAAGCGAGCGCCGGGAACCGGAACCCAAGGGCGAGAACGTTGCAGGGGAGCGACAGCCGTCGAAAATCGTCGGAATCGGGGCCAGTTAAGCCTATTCTTCAACGACAAACACAGTCGGCTTCACGTAAAGTGAGTTCCAAAGGAAATTGACCACGGTTAAATATCGTGATCGGGGATTGTTGCCCTGATCGGCGTCGTGGTTTTGACGTTTTTAGCGCTTGGTTGGGGCAAATCTGACGTTCGGTTGGGGTCGATAAGGAGAAAAGGCAATGACGGGCGTCCGCCTCGATCGGTTCTTCGCTTCAACCGCGATCGCGCTGCTTTTATGCGCGGGAGGAACGGCCTTTGCCGGCTCCTCCGGAGACCAGGACACTTCCGCGGCGACCGAGACGACATCGTCGGTCTCCGACCAACCGGCGGCTGCGTCCGACCCTGCGATGGAAGCCGCGCCTGCGCCGGCGGCAGACGCGATTCCGGGCGAGTCTTCGCCGGCTAGTGCAGCCGAACCAGCCGATCAGCCTGCGACCGCAGCCGAGCAACCGGGTGAGCCCAAAGTTCCTTCCGCTGCAGAAACTCCTCCGGCGGCGCCGAAGCCTGCCGCCGCGAGCGGCGGAGACGAAGTGCCGACGCCTACAGCCAGTGCGCCTGCTGTCGGTACCGCCGCTACCACCGTCGCTGACGGCAATACCGCGATCAGCGAAAAATTGCGGGACCTCGCCACCGGAAAATTCGATCGGATGCTTGGAGGCAAAAAGGAAAGAGCTGCGATTGAGGCGTATTATGCGAGCCGCGATTACGCGCCGCTCTGGTTGACAGACGGCAAGCCGAACGCCGGCGCGCAAGCGGCGATCGTCTATCTCGGCCATGTCGATGCCGACGGCCTCGAGCCCGGTGATTATCCGACCCCGAATTTTGCAACGCTAAGCGATGCGTCCGCGCTCGCCGAAGCCGAGCTGCGGCTTTCGCTCTCGATCATCGCGTACGCGCATCACGCCGAGGTGGGCCGCGTGCACTGGTCGCGCGTTAGCAGCGACATCTCTTACGAGCCGAAGGTCCCTGCCCCCGGCGACGTTCTGACCAAAATCGCCACAGCGTCTGACGTGGGCGAAGCGCTGGCGAGCTATGAGCCGCAAAGCCCGGGTTACTTGGCGCTGAAAGCCAAGCTGGCCGAATTGCGCGGCGGCAAGGAAGGAGCCGGACAGACTCCGATAGCGAATGGGCCGGCGCTCAAAATCGGCGCGCAGGACGAACGCGTCCCACAGCTGCGCGCGCGACTGAACGTGCCCGGCGACGACAGCACTTACGACAAGACGCTCGCTGAAGCCGTGAAGCGGTTTCAGCAGGAGCATGAGCTGAAACCGACCGGATTGCTGACGCCTGCGACCATCGAGGCGCTCAACGGTCGCCAGCCCGACCGGCCGATCGACACTATCGTTGCCAACCTGGAGCGTTGGCGGTGGATGCCGCACGAGCTCGGCCGCACTTATGTCATGGTCAATCTGCCGGACTTCACGTTGCGGGTCATGCATGACGGCAAGGAACTCTGGAAGACGAAGATCGTCGATGGCAAGCCGAATATGCCGACGCCGATCATGAGCGCAGAAATGAAATACATCACGGTCAACCCGACCTGGAATGTCCCGCCGTCAATCGTCGCCAGAGAATACATGCCGGCTCTGCAGCAAGATCCGACCGTGCTGACGCGGATGGGCTTGTCGGTCAGCACTAATCCCGACGGGACCGTGCACATTTCGCAACCGCCCGGCGAGAGAAACGCGCTCGGCCGGCTGCGCTTTAACTTCCCCAATAAATTTCTGGTCTATCAGCACGACACGCCGGAGAAGCACCTGTTCGCTTTAGACAAACGCGCATTCAGCCACGGCTGCATGCGGGTAGAGAATCCGGTGAAATACGCCGAAGTGCTGCTCTCGGTCGTGCGGCCGCGTGAGGGCTATACTGAAGACCGCATCCGGCGAATGTTCGGCACCAACGAGACGGACATCAGCTTCCCGAATTTCATTCCTGTCCACTTGACCTACCAAACCGCGTTCGTCGACGAGAACGGCAAGCTGCAATTCCGCGATGACGTTTATGGCCGCGATAAAGTTCTGCTTTCGATTCTGAAGAGCGATGAACGAAAAGTCGCCGACACGCCGATCGAGCGCAGAGAAAACGCGGTCAAGCGCGAGCTGTTGGCGATGCCCGAGCAGTCGGGCTTTTTCGGTGGGCGCAGCTATCCCGGTGGCGGTGGCGATTTCTTTTCGCGATTGTTTGGTCAGCCTGCGGATCCGGCGCCGCCGCGAGCCCAGCGCCGGCGTTCGGCGCAAACGACCGACAGTAACCCCTCTGAGCGCTGGCGGTAAGATCGCAATAGCAGCGCGAGCCCGGTTTGGGCTCGCTTGCTACGGACGGCTTCCGGCGCCAGCTTTCGGCTGGTAGGACAGGACCGGCAACGGATTTGCCTTTCTCGTGCTTCGCCAGCTAGCCCGCGAAGCGGATGCCGCGTGTTTGACCTCCTTTATCCGGCGTGGATTGCCCCAATTTCAACCTGGGCGGCTGCTCACTGGATCGAACACAACGCGGCGGTGGCGTACTGTCGCCTGAACGCCACAGCGTTCCATGAAAAGGCTGTTGCCAAAGCCCGCGAAGGCTGCCGCCGTGTTGATATCCCCTATTGCCTAGGGCATGTTTTACGTTTGACGCGGCCGCTCGGGGCGGGGGGTCGCAGTAGTAAACGCGCGTGTGACCCAACCGGCGCAAACGTTTGACCGGCGGGCGTGGCAAGTGGAACCGGCGCGTTTAGTCCTGTTCCAAAAATTGAGTAGCAGGTTGGCCGCAGTGGTTGCGTTAGCGCATGCTTGTTGCGATGGCCGTGCTTGGCTGCGTGCGGAGAAGCTTTTCTCCGGCGCGCATGGCCGTAGCGCCGTCCTGGCTGTAGCGTTATGCGTGGGCGCCTGCACTGTCGGTCCTGACTACCATCCCGACGCGGCACCCACACCAACGCAGTTCAAAGAGCTGAAAGGCTGGAAAGTCGCAACGCCAAGCGACAACCTTCCGCGCGGCGACTGGTGGGCCTTCTACCGCGACCCGAAGCTCCATTTTCTCATCAAGCAGGTCGAGATCTCGAATCAGACGGTGCTGGCAGAGGCCGCCGCTTACGAACAAGCGCGCGCTGTGATCCGCGAAGCGCAGGCATCGCTGTTCCCGACATTAACCGGCGCATACACCTTCACTCGCACCTATACCGGCCCAAAAGCAGTCGGCAACCAAGCCGGCCTCTCCGGCGTTGGGGGCGTCGGCGCGATCTACACGACCACGTTCAATCCGCAGCTCAGCGCGACCTGGGACATTGATGTGTGGGGCCAAGTGCGCCGGCAAATCGAAAGCAACGCGTCGGCTGCGCAAGCTACTAAGGCCGATCTCGATAACGCCAAGCTCTCGGCACAGGCAATGCTGGCCACGGCCTACTTTAATATGAGGGCGACGGATTCGCTGATCGATCTTTTGCAACGCACCACTGTGCAATACCGCAAGACGCTCGATATTGTGCAAAACCAATTCAACGCCGGCTATTCGGTCACACTCGGAGACGTCGCTACCGCGCGCGCCCAAGTCGAAATAACTGAAGCGCAGACCAAAAGTGCAATCGCGACGCGGGCGCAGTACGAGCACGCCGTCGCCATATTGATTGGCCGGCCGCCCGCCGAACTGAGCATCGGGCGTCGCCTTCTCTCCGGCGCCATTCCGAAAGTTCCGGTGACATTGCCGTCGGAATTGCTGGAACGTAATCCCGGTATCGCGGCCGCCGAACGCGCCATGCAAGAGCAAAACGCGCTGATCGGTGTGGCGGTCGCCGGTTATTTTCCGGTGATCAGCTTGTCCGGCAGCTTCGGATGGATCGGCACGCATCCTTTGCCGTTCAACGTCGCCAACGAAGTGTGGTCGTTGGGGGCCGCCGGCACGCAAATCTTGTTCAACGGCGGACTAACGTCGGCGCAAGTCGATTCCGCGCGCGCGGTCTATTGGCAGAGCGTCGCCACTTATCGGCAGACCGTGCTCACCGCGTTCCAAGGGGTCGAGGACGAACTCGCCGTTATTCGGCAATTGACCCAGGCCCTCGCGGTCCAACACCAGGCCGTCAAAGACGCACAACAGGCAGTCGACGTTTATCTCAACCAATTTCAGGCTGGCACCGTAGCCTTCACCACGGTGGTTACGGCCGAAATCACGCTCTTGGCCGACGAGGAAACGGAACTGACCTACCGTCAGAACCTATTTCTGGCCAGTGTTGCGCTGATCCAAAACCTTGGCGGTGGCTGGGACACGAATTTGCTGCCGTCGCGCAAGGAACTCGAGCAGGGCTTCTCGCTCTTGCCGCAACTTCCGCCCAATGAAACCGGTCCTCGCCCGGCACTGCCACCTGATCCCGCAAGCCATTGATTTGCCATTTTATTTTATTCTGACGGCGCGTGCCTAACCGCGCCGTCTGCCGCCGCGCTCCGGCACGGGGTAGCCAGACTGACCCTTTTATTAGCGAATATTCATTAGCTAAGGAGTCGCGGCTCCCGTTATATACGGCCCGCCGGATAAACGAACGCGCTGATGGACGAGCGAACGCGCCGAACGATTGACGAAGCACCCCCGGACCCCCGCACGGTACCGGCGCCGATCATCACAAAGCCGCGCGGCGGAAGAACTCGCATCGTTCTCGGCTTCATCGTCGTCATTGGTCTTCTCGTTGTCGGTTATCTGATCTTCCACTGGGCCCTTCCCGCCACGCCGCCTCCCTCAGCCGCGCGCTCTCAGCAGGCCGGCGCCCCCCAATCCGTCGGCGTCGCCACCGTAGGCCGCGGCGATATTCGCGTGGTGTTGAACGCGCTCGGAACGGTCACGCCGATCGCGACCATAACCGTGGTGACGCAGATTGACGGTCAGGTGATATCGGTGCCCTTCACCGAGGGGCAGATCGTCAACAAGGGAGATACACTGGCCCAAATAGACGACCGGCCCTACCGCCTGCTGCAAGCACAATACGAAGGCCAGCTCGCGCGCGATCAAGGCGTGCTCGCGCAGGCGCAAGTCGATCTCGCCCGCTACCAAAAACTCGCCGAGCAGAATTCAATCGCGCGCCAGCAATATGAGGACCAAGTCTACATCGTGCAACAGAACCAGGGCACGGTGAAACTCGATCAAGCGCAGATCGATCAGCAAAAGCTCAATGTCCAGTATTGCCACATCGTCTCGCCGGTGACCGGGCGAGTCGGCATTCGGCTTATTGATCCGGGAAATTACATACAGGCCGCCTCGAGCACCGTGATCACCACGGTGACTCAGATGCAGCCGATTACGGTGATCTTTCCAATTCCCGAGGACAATCTGCCCGATGTCATGCCGCAATTGACCGCCGGTACAACGCTTGAAGTGGCGGTCTACGACCGCGCCAATGTCAAACATTTGGCGACCGGCCGCGTCATTGCGCTCGACAGCCAGATCGATACCACCACTGGCACGGTCAAAGTGCGCGCACAGTTCGACAATCCGGACAATGCGCTGTTTCCGAACCAGTTCGTCAACGCCCAGCTTTTGGTCAACACCTTGCACGACGTGGTCACCGTTCCGGTAGCAGCGATCCAACGCGGCGCGCCCGGCAGCTACGTCTACCTCGTCAACGCCGACAACACCGTCTCGGTGCGGCCGATCAAGACCGGACCAGCCGACGGACCGACGGCGCAGGTAGTTTCAGGTCTGTCGGCCGGCGAGCGCGTCGTGGTCGACGGCACCGACCGGTTGCGCGATGGGGCGCGCGTCACCATTCCCGGGGCTGCCGCCGCTCCGGCGACCACGCCGGCCGGACAACCGCACGGCGCCGAGCATGGCCAGAATCGGCGTGGCAACGGGAACCAATAGATTCATGACCGGGAAAAGCGGCGTGCGGATTTCCGAACGGCCGGCACTTTGAGGCACCCGGCGGCGAGCCCGAGCCGAACAAAAAATGCGGCGCGACACTAAAGCCAAGCGATGAACGTCTCCGAAATCTTCATTTTGCGTCCGGTGGCGACAACGCTGCTGATGGTGGCGATCATGCTATCGGGCATCGTCGCCTACACTTTTCTGCCGCTGTCGACGCTGCCCCAGGTCGACTACCCGACCATTCAGGTCCAGACCTTCTATCCCGGCGCCAGTCCCGAGGTGATGACGTCCTCGATCACCGCGCCGTTGGAACGCCAGCTCGGACAAATGCCGGGGCTGAATCAGATGACCTCGGCAAGCTCGGCCGGCGCGTCGTCGATTACATTGCAATTCAGCCTCGAGCTTTCCCTCGACGTGGCGGAGCAAGAGGTGCAGGCCGCAATCAACGCGGCCAATAATCTTTTGCCGAGCGACCTGCCGATCCCTCCGGTCTACGCCAAGATCAACCCGGCCGACGCGCCGATCCTCACGCTGGCGGTGACCTCGAAAAGCGTGTCTCTGACCCAGCTTGAGGATTTGAGCGAGACCCGCCTCGCGCAGAAGATCTCGCAATTAAACGGCGTCGGCCTGGTCGGGATCAGCGGCGGGCACCGCCCGGCGGTGCGGGTGCAGTTTAATCCGCAAGCGCTTGCCGCTTATGGGATCAACATCGACGATGTCCGCACCACCATCGGCAACTTCAACGTCAATACGCCGAAAGGAAATTTCGACGGCCCGACGCAAGCGACCACAATCAACGCCAATGATCAGCTAGAGAACGCCTCGCAATACGCCAACACCGTGATTGCCTATCGCAACGGCGGGCCGGTGCGGCTCTCGGACGTCGCCGACGTCGTCAGCGGAGCGGAAAACACCAAGCTTGGCGCCTGGGCGAATACCACGCCGGCGATCCTGCTCAACATCCAGCGCCAGCCCGGGGCCAACATCATTCAGGTGGTGGACCGCATCAAGACGCTGCTGCCGCAGATCCTGTCCGGCCTGCCGGCGGCGGTCGACGTCGGCGTGCTCAGCGACCGCACCGTGACTATCCGCGCGTCCGTATCCGACGTCGAGTTCTCGCTCGCGCTGGCGGTCGTGCTGGTCGTGATCGTGATCTTCGTGTTCCTGCGAACGATCCCTGGCACGATCATCCCAAGCCTGTCGGTACCGCTATCGCTCGTCGGTACGCTTGGCGTGATGTATCTGCTGAGTTTCAGCCTCGACAACCTTTCGCTGATGGCGTTGACCATCGCCACCGGGTTTGTGGTCGACGACGCCATCGTGATGATCGAGAACATCGCGCGCTATGTCGAAGACGGCATGGAGCCGGTCGAGGCGGCACTTCAGGGCTCGCGGCAGATCGGCTTCACCATCATTTCGCTGACGATCTCGCTGCTCGCGGTACTCATCCCACTTTTGTTCATGGGCGACGTGGTCGGCCGACTGTTCCACGAATTCGCCATCACGCTCGCCGTGACCATCGTCATTTCGGCGGTCGTCTCCTTGACGCTCGTGCCGATGATGTGCGCCAAGCTGATCCGTCATCACCCGCAGTCGGAGCGCTCCGCCTTCGACATTCACGCTGAACGAACGTTCGACGCGATCATTGCGGTCTACGGCCGCGCACTCAATTGGGTGTTGGACCGCCAGCCGCTCACACTGATCGTCGCCGTGCTGACGCTGGCGGTCACTCTCGTACTTTACGACCTCATCCCGAAGGGCTTCTTCCCGGTTCAGGATACCGGGATGATCCAAGGCATTTCGGAAGCGTCGCAAAGCATTTCCTACCAGGCCATGGCGGAACTGCAGAATAAGCTGGCGACTGCCATCCTGCAGGACCCGGACGTGGCGGGCTTAAGCTCGTTCGTCGGCGTTGACGGCACCAATCAGACCCAGAATGCCGGGCGCTTCCTGATCAATTTAAAGCCCCACGACGAGCGTGACCTGACGGCGACCCAAATCATTCGGCGCATCCAAACGGAGATAGCCGGCGTTGTCGGCGTCTCGCTGTACATGCAACCCGTACAGGACTTGACCATCGATGCCACGATAAGCCGCGCGCCATATCATTTCGTGCTTGAGGACGCCAACTCCAAGGAATTCACCACGTGGGTTCCCCGCCTCGTCGACCGGCTCAGCCAGCTGCCGCAATTAACCGACGTCGCCAGCGATCTCCAGCAGCAGGGCCTGGCGCTCGACATCGTCATCGACCGCGCCACCGCCGCCCGTTTCGGCATCACGCCGGCGACTGTCGACAACGCGCTCTACGACGCCTTCGGGCAGCGCATCATCTCGACCATTTACACGCAGTCCAACCAGTACCGCGTGATCCTGGAGGTCGACCCCACGCTACAGCTTTCGCTCAAAGGGCTGTCGATGATTTACCTGCCGTCCTCATCATCGACGACCAACGGGCAAGTGCCCCTGTCGGCCATCGTGCGCCTCGAACAGCGCACCGGCCCGCTGTTGATTACTCACTACGGCCAACTGCCGGCCACCACGATCTCGTTTAACACCGCACCCGGTGTTTCGCTCGGCGAAGCGGTCAGCGCCATCGAGCAGACCGAACACGATCTCGGCTTGCCGATCAGCTTCACCACCGCGTTCCAGGGTACCGCAGCCGCATTCCAAGCTTCGTTGCTCAATGAAGTCTTTCTCATCATTGCCGCGATCGTGGCGATGTACATCGTGCTTGGTGTGCTCTACGAGAGCTTCATTCACCCGATCACTATCCTGTCGACGCTGCCGTCGGCCGGCGTCGGCGCGCTGCTGTCGCTCATGCTGCTGCATTACGACCTCGATATCATCGCCATCATCGGCATCATTCTGCTGATCGGCATCGTCAAGAAAAACGCGATCATGATGATCGACTTCGCCCTGGATGCCGAACGCAATGAGGGGCTGCCGCCGCGCGAGGCGATTTATCAAGCCTGCCTGTTGCGATTTCGCCCGATCATGATGACGACCATGGCGGCGATCCTCGGCGCTGTGCCGCTGATGGTCGGCACCGGCACCGGCTCTGAGCTGCGCCAGCCGCTTGGCATCGCCATTATCGGCGGTCTGCTGTTCAGCCAGTTGCTGACGCTGTTCACCACCCCGGTCATTTATCTCTACTTCGATCGGCTGGCCGTGCGTTTCACCGGGCGGCGTCCGACCAATCCACTCGCTCCGCGCGAGCCAGCCGAATGAATATTTCGGCGCCATTCATCGCCCGCCGGGTGGCGACCACGCTTTTAACGATGGGCATCGCCATCGCTGGCGCCCTGGGATTTTCCAGGTTGCCGGTGTCGCCGCTCCCGCAAGTCGATTTCCCAACCATTTCGGTGACCGCGACGCTTCCCGGCGCCAGTCCCAACACTGTCTCGACCAGCGTCGCGGAGCCACTTGAGCGTCACCTCGGGCAGATCGCCGACGTCACCGAAATGACCTCGCAGAGCGGCATCGGACAGGCCCGTATCACGCTTCAGTTCGACGTCACCCGCGACATCGACGGCGCCGCCCGCGACGTGCAGGCGGCGATCAACGCCGCCGCCGCCGATCTGCCGGCCAACCTTCCCAGCAACCCCACCTATCGCAAGGTCAACCCAGCCGACGCGCCGATCCTTATTCTTGCACTGACTTCCAAAACCATGACGCAGGGACAGATGTACGATGCCGCTAGCAACGTGCTGGCCCAGCGTCTCTCGCAACTAAGCGGTATCGGCAACGTCGTCATCGGCGGCTCGACGTTGCCGGCGGTGCGGGTCGAACTCAATCCGCAAGCGCTTTACAAATACGGAGTCGGCCTGGAAGACGTACGTGCCGCGCTTGCCTCGGCCAACGCCAACAGCCCCAAAGGTACGATCGACGACGGCAACCAGCGTTATCAGATTTATACCAACGATCAGGCCAACGTGGCCGCGGATTATACCCCGCTCGTCATCGCTTACCGCAACAACGCCGCCATCCGCCTGTCTGACGTCGCCGCCGTGCAGGATTCAGTCCAGGATGTGCGCAATCTCGGCATGTCCAACGGCCAGCCCTCAGTGCTCGTCATTCTCTTCCGCCAACCGAATGCCAACATCATCGAGACTATCGACAACGTGACGGCCGAGCTGCCGCATCTGGAAGCGGCGATGCCGGCGGACATCAATGTCAACGTCGCCATCGACCGCAGCACCACGATTCGCGCCTCGTTGCACGATACGGAAATGACACTGGTGATGGCCGTCATCCTGGTCACGCTCGTCGTCTTCCTTTTCCTTCGCAACATCCGCGCCACGCTCATTCCCAGCGTCGCCGTGCCGGTGTCGATCATCGGCACTTTCGGCGTCATGTATCTGTTCAACTACAGCCTCGATCTGTTGTCGCTGATGGCGCTGACCATCGCCACCGGCTTCGTCGTCGACGACGCGATCGTGGTTCTGGAAAATGTCTCCCGGCACATGGAAGAGGGTATGTCGCCGATGGACGCCGCCTTTCGCGGGGCGCGCGAAGTAGGCTTCACCGTGGTGTCCATCAGCCTTTCGCTGATCGCGGTTTTCCTTCCGATCTTGCTGATGGGCGGGATTCTCGGCCGGCTGTTCCGTGAATTCACCGTGACGCTGTCGATCGCGATTCTGATATCGCTGGCGATCTCGCTCACGACCACCCCCATGATGTGTGGGCTGCTGTTACGTCCGAAGCCGGCACGCCGTGAAAACACGGGCTTTTTCTATCACGTGCGGACGGCCTATGCGCATTCCCTCACTTGGGCGCTGCACCACAGCCGTCTGGTGCTGATTTTATTCATCGCCACGATCTGTCTGAACGTGGAGCTCTTTATCATCGTCCCAAAAGGCTTCTTCCCGCAGCAGGACACCGGCCGATTTGTTGGGTCGCTGCAGGCTGATCAAAGTATTTCGTTTCAGGCCATGAGCGAAAAGCTGCGGCAGATGATGAACATCGTGCGCGCGGATCCAGCGGTCGAGAACGTCGTCGGCTATACTGGCGTCGGCAGTGGCGGCGGTTATGCGCAGATCAATACCGGCAACGTCTTCGGTTCGCTCAAGCCGATATCCCAGCGCAACGCAACGATGGATCAGATTATTGCGCGGCTGCGGCCGAAGCTCGCGCAGGTGCCAGGAGGGCGGCTCTACATCGCCGCGGTGCAGGATTTGCGCGCCGGCGGACGTCAGAGCAACGCGCAATACCAATACACACTGCAATCCGAGGATGTGCAGGATCTTTACCAGTGGACGCCCAAGCTGGTCGATGCGCTGGAGCATAACTCGGTGCTGACGGACGTCAGCTCCGATCAGCAGCAAAGCGGGCTCGAGACTTATCTGGACATCGACCGCGACACCACGGCTCGGCTCGGCATCTCCCCGCTGCAAATTGACAACACGCTCTACGACGCATTTGGCCAGCGGCAGGTCTCGGTCATCTATAGCGCCATCAATCAGTATCACGTCGTGATGGAAATCGACCCGCGCTATACCCAGTATCCGAGCTCGCTCAAGGACGTGTTCGTATCGCTCACCGGAGCGACGCCGCCGGGCACCGCGACCACCAATGCATCAGGAGGCACGGTGACCGCGCCGTCCTCGGCAGCGACAATTTCCAACACCAAGACCGTCCCTACGCCGGCATCCAACATTTCCGAATTCACCATCGGCCGCCCGACTACCACGGCGACGCAATCCGCCAGCTCATTAGCGGCGCGCAACTTCTTCACCAACTCGCTCGCCAACACCGGTCACGGCGCGACTTCCGCCGGCGCGGCGGTGTCGACCAACGTCGAGACCATGATCCCTCTGGCCGCCGTCAGCCATTACCGGCCGGGTCATACGCCTTTGTCGATCAACCATCAGGGATTGTTCGTCGCCTCCACGATTTCCTTCAACCTGCATCCCGGAAAATCGCTGGGCCAGGCTTCCGACGAGATCAACGCCGCCATTGCCCGCATTCACATGCCGGTTTCGATCCACGGCACGCTTGCCGGCACCGCGCAATTGTTCCAGCAATCGCTGTCCAAAGAGCCGATCCTGATTCTCACCGCCATTGCCGCGGTCTACATTCTGCTCGGGGTGCTCTACGAGAGCTATATTCACCCGATCACCATTCTCTCGACCCTGCCATCCGCCGGCGTGGGCGCCCTGCTGGCATTGATGCTGTTCAACACCGAGTTCGACATCATCGCACTGATCGCAGTCATTTTGTTGATCGGCATCGTCAAGAAGAACGCAATCATGATGATCGACTTCGCCATCGAAGCGAAACGCGCGCGCAATTTGAATTCTTATGACGCGATTTTCGAGGCTTGCCTGCTTCGGCTTCGGCCGATCTTGATGACGACGTCGGCGGCGGTTCTCGGCGCCGTGCCGCTGGCGCTATCGTTCGGCAACGGCGGAGAAATCCGCCGCCCGCTCGGCATCGCCATTGTCGGTGGCCTGCTCATCAGTCAATTGTTGACGCTCTACACCACACCGGTCGTCTATCTTTATCTTGACGGTGCTCGTGAATGGCCTGCGCGGGTGCGCGAACGGTGGAAGCGCATGCGCGAATGGTGGAGCTCGCGCCCACGGCTAAGCGAGGGTTAAGCGAACGAACGGCGGCGGCGTATTCAGCGAAGGTGGATCGGCTTGCGGCCGTAGCAGCACGGGTCGGTCCAGCGCCAATAAGCGGGCGGAAGCGTTGCCTCGAGCCGCCTTATCTCCCGCCGCGCCGCTTCGATGATCGGAGCGCGGTAGCCGTCATCCATCTTTGGATCCGCTTCGAGCCGCGCGATCCGGTTTTCCAACTCGTAAATGTCACGGTGAACAGCGTACCAGCGATCACCATGACCTTCGGACCAACCGTCGGCTAACGCGGGCGAAGCGGCGCATATGAGGGCGAGCGCCGTTACTGCAAACACACCACGCGTTGTCATCCACACCCTCCGGTCGTTGCCCCATGATAGCCGCGACCGCCACCGCCGCAAAGCCGATCGCGAATTCGTCCACACCACAGATCGCTCTTGGCTATAATTGGAAATGCGCCATTGCGACGAGGAGCCGATAAAGTATGAGCCAGCGGTATTTCGAGGATTTTGCCGTCGGAGATATCCACAAACCCGACAGTCGGGTTCGGGTCGAGAAGGACGAAATTATTGCTTTCGCCAAACAATACGATCCGCAGCCTTTTCACCTCAGCGACGAAGGAGGACGAAAGTCGATATTCGGCCGGCTAGTGGCAAGCGGCTGGCATACTGCGGCGTTGACCATGCGGCTTGTTGCCGGAAGCGAGTACCGGGCCGTCGAAGGCACCATCGGGCTTGGCATGGATAATCTGCGCTGGCCAATTCCGGTGGTTCCCGGCGACGAGTTACGCATCGAAAGCGAAGTGATCGAGAAGCGGCTGTCGAACTCGCGGCCCGATCGCGGCCTCCTCAAAATACGCACCCGAACTTTCAACCAAGCCGGCCAAGTGGTGCAGGAACTGATCGCCAACGCGATGGTGCCGCGCCGTCCGGCGTCCGACAAAGCCTGAATGGGATCGTCAGGGTCAAGCTGAAATCAAGGGGACTCCTCATGCAGATTGCAGCTTTGTCCGGTTGGACCAGTCAGCAAAAGCACGTCGTCGCTGCAAGCTTCCTCGGCTGGACGCTCGACGCCTTCGACTTCTTTCTGATGGTATTCGTGCTCACCGATATCGCGAAGGAATTTAATACCGACGTCACGCAAGTAACCCTCGCCATTCTGCTCACCCTCGCGACACGGCCGATCGGGGCATTTCTGTTCGGCCGCGCGGCCGACCGCTGGGGACGGCGGCCTACCTTGATGGTCGACGTGCTGTTCTACTCGGTGATCGAATTCGCTTCCGGATTCGCGCCGAACCTCACTGCTTTGTTGATCTTGCGCGCGATCTACGGCATCGCCATGGGCGGCGAATGGGGAGTCGGCGCCTCGCTCACCATGGAGTCCATTCCACCGCAGGCGCGCGGCTTCGTCTCCGGCCTGCTGCAATCGGGCTATCCGACCGGATATTTCCTCGCCTCGATCGTCTACGGGTTACTTTTCCAGTACATCGGCTGGCGCGGCATGTTCATGGTCGGCGTCATACCGGCACTGCTGGTTCTTTACATCCGCCGCCATGTGCCCGAGTCGCCGAGCTGGATACCGACACACCATAGCAACACGCTTTCGGTTCTGCGTTCGCATTGGCGGCTCGGCATTTACGCCGTGCTGTTGATGACGGCGTTCAATTTCTTCAGCCACGGTACCCAGGATCTTTATCCGACCTTCCTACAGGTCCAGCACGGCTTCTCACCGCACGAAGTCGGCTTGATCGCGGTGATCTATAATATCGGCGCGATCATCGGTGGCATTTTCTTCGGCTCGCTGTCGGAACGTTTTGGCCGCAGACGGATCATCATTATCGCCGCCGTGCTGTCGCTCGCGGTGCTGCCGCTATGGGCCTTCGCCACGACCGCGGTGTGGCTCGCGGTCGGAGCTTTCTTAATGCAGGTCACGGTCCAGGGAGCTTGGGGAGTCGTTCCAGCTCATCTCAACGAGCTGTCGCCCGACGAGGCGCGCGGCACATTTCCGGGTTTCACTTACCAGCTCGGCAATTTGATCGCTGCGGTGAACGCGCCTTTGCAGGCGGCAATCGCTTCGCATAACGGCAATAATTATGGGCTCGCACTTGCTCTCGTTGCCGGCACAGTCGCGGTTGCGATCGCCGTTCTGACCGCGCTCGGCACCGAGTCGAAGGGCGTAAAGTTCGGCGCTGATCACGAGAGCGTAGTCGCGGCTGAATGAGGCATCCGGGCGATAAAACGTGGCGTCTTAGTAGGAGGTATTGATGGCTCACACTGTGGCAGACATCTTGGTGGAGGCTCTGCAAAAGATCGGCGTCCGACACATTTTCGGGTTGATCGGCGACTCGCTCAATCCACTCGCCGACGCCGTGCGCCGCAGCGACATTGAATGGATCGGCGTCCGGCATGAGGAAGGTGCCGCGCTCGCCGCGGCCGGCCAAGCCAAGCTGACCGGGCGGCTCGGCGTGTGCTGCGGAACCACCGGGCCCGGCAGTACGCATCTTGTCGCCGGCCTCTACGAGGCGAGCCGCGACCATGCTCCGGTGCTGGCGCTGTCCGGCGACATGCCGCGCCAACTGCACGGCACAGACCACATCCAGACCACGGCGACCGATTTGCTGTTTCGCGATGTCTCGCTCTACACCGAGACCGTCACGTCGGCGGCGCAAGCACCGGCGGTGATCCATCAGGCGATTGCGGCGGCCTATGCAGGACGTGGCGTCGCCCATCTCACGCTGCCTCAGGACGTCATTGAAGCCAAGGCACCCAGCAACGTCGCCAGTCTCTCCACACTGAAGCCGCGACCGGAACTGGCGGCGAGTGCCGCGGAAATTGCCGAGCTCGCCCGCCGCATCGATGCCGCAGGCAATGTCGTGATTATGTGCGGCGCCGGATGCCATGACGCGGCCGAGGAATTGCGCGCGCTCTCCGACCGGCTGAAGGCGCCGCTCATTCACTCCGTCAAGGGCCAGGACATTTTGCCGTATGACGATCCACGCTGGATCGGCGGCATCGGCATGATCGGCACCAAGGCGGTCTATAACGCGGTCATGAGCTGCGACCTTCTGTTGATGCTCGGGACCGACTATCCCTATTCGGAATTCCTGCCGCAAAAGGGGGACGTCGTTCAGATCGACGATCGCGCGCGCGTGCTCGGACGGCGCGCGCCGACTGCGCTTGGTGTCGTCGGCTCGGTGCAGCCGACGCTGCAACTATTGTTGGACAAGGTCGCGGCCAAGACCGACGGAAAATTCTTCGGTCGCATTACCGAGGAACGGCGGAAATGGGACGCCAAGCTCGACAAACAGGCGGACCCGGCGCGCAGCAAGGACAAGATTCATCCGCAGGCGGTTGCGCGCGCCGTCAGCGATCTCGCCAAGCGGGACGCGATTTTCGTGTTCGATACCGGGCTGAATACGCTGTGGTCGGCCAATTGGATCCGGCAAAGCGGGGCGCAGCGTATCATCGGCTCATTCAATAATGCCGCGGTCGGCACTGCGCTCGGCCAAGCCAACGGCATACAGGCGCTGGACCGCTCGCGCCAGGTCATCGCGCTGTGCGGCGACGGCGGATTCAATATGCTGATGGGCGAGTTCTTGACCGCCGTGCATCACAAGCTGCCGGTCAAGGTCGTGATCTACAACAACTCCGCCTTCGGCCTGATCTCGTTCGAAGCGGAATCGATCGGCCTGCCCGCTTACAAGAAGGGCATCGAATTTCCCAATCCGGACTACGTTGCACTGGCGCAGGCATGCGGCGGCAGCGGCTTTAAAGCCGCCAAGCCCGGCCATCTGGTGGCAGCGATCAGGGAGGGATTGGCGGCCGAAGGTCCGACCATCATCGACTGCGTGGTGACCGCCGATGAAATGCCGAACTTCCCGCATCTCGACCTCGATAAGGCCGGCAACTATGCTCTGGCCAAGATCAAAGAAGCCATTCTTACCGTAACGGGGCGGTGACGTGCCCGCTCCCCACGAATGCAAGAAAGATCGAGAGTGATCGAGACCGCGCTCAGCGGCTACGAGCTCCTGAATGATCCGCTGCTCAACAAGGGCACCGCGTTCAACGACGCAGAGCGGGACGAATTCGAACTGCACGGACTATTGCCGCCCTACGTTACCTCGCTCGACCTCCAAGTCGGCCGGCGGCATGACGCCTTACAACAGCCGAGCGGCGATCTCCTAAAGTATATTTTTCTGCGCGGCTTGCAGGACACCAACGAGACTTTGTTTTACGCGTTGCTGACGCGGCATATCGAAGAACTCATGCCGATCGTCTACACGCCGACGGTGGGACTTGGCTGCAAGCAATTCAGCCGCATTTTCCGCAAACCTCGCGGTCTGTTCCTCAGCTATCCACTCAAAGATCGCGTACGGGATATTCTGCGCAATCCGCGATTTGATGCCGTCGATGCCATTGTCGTGAGCGACGGCGAGCGCATTCTCGGATTAGGCGATCAGGGCGCCGGCGGCATGGGCATCCCCATTGGCAAGCTCGCCTTGTACACGGCTTGCGCCGGGCTTCACCCGTCCACCACCTTGCCAATCCTGCTCGATGTCGGCACCGACAACCGCGAACTTCTCGTCGATCCACTCTATATCGGCTGGCGCCACGAACGCATCCGCGGCGCCGACTACGATGCGTTCGTTGCCGCGTTCGTCGAAGCGGTGCGCGCCCGCTGGCCGCACGTCCTGTTGCATTGGGAGGATTTTGCGCTTCGCAACGCCAACCGGCTGCTGACGCGATATCGCGACCGGCTTTGCAGCTTCAATGACGATATCCAAGGCACCGCGGCGATTGCCGTCGGCGCAATTCTCAGTGCCGTCAACGTCACCGGAACGCCGCTCGTCGAACAGCGCGTCGCGGTGCTCGGCGCTGGCTCCGCCGGGACCGGGATTTGTGCGCTCCTTCTTCGCGCCATGGTCGAAGCCGGATTGCCCGAGAGCGTAGCGCGCCGGCGATTCTATTTGGTCGATCGCGACGGACTTTTGCTGGAGGGGATGCCCGGTCTGCAGCCATTCCAGAGCGTTTTTGCGCGGCCGCGCGAGGACGTCGCGACGTGGCCGCTCAAATCCGCGGCGCACATCGATTTGGCGGAAGTCGTTACCAATGCCGCCCCGACGTTGCTCATCGGCACGTCGGGACAAGCGCACGCCTTTTCGGAGGCCGTCGTGCGCGGCATGGCCGAACGGGTCCGCCGGCCCATCATATTTCCATTGTCGAATCCGACGGAACGAAGCGAGGCGACACCGGCCGAGCTTGTCGCCTGGACGGAGGGCCGGGCCGTGATCGGCACCGGCAGTCCGTTCCCTACGGTGATCCGCGAAGGCCGCGCCTTCCGCATTGACCAGACCAACAACGCCTATGTTTATCCGGGCATCGGACTTGGCGTCATAGCCGTGAGAGCCCGCGCCGTCTCCGACGGCATGTTTTTGGCCGCTGCTCACGCCGTCGCAGACCTTTCGCCGGCAAAACACGATCCGGGCGCCAACCTCTTGCCGCCGCTTGCCGAACTGCCGCACGTCTCTCAGCAAGTCGCGATCGCGGTGGCGAAACAAGCCGTTAGAGAGGGTCTCGCGGACCCGGGCGGCCCCGAGGACATCGCCACCCGTATTCGCGCGAAAACCTGGGAGCCGGCTTACGCCCCCTATCGGCGCGTGTGGAAGAACGGCCAGCCGTAAGGCGTTCCCGCCGGCGAAATCGGGGGAAAACCCGCTTTGCCCCGATTTCGCCGCCTGAAAAAACTAAGATTCGAATCAGTTTCTGGGGCGATCTTTTTCAGGGCGGGGCACCCGATGAATAAACCGTGGCTGACGTTGCTAACTATCATGTTTGTCGGCGTTACCGCCGGCGTCGTGTCGTCTTGCGCGTCGGGGCCTACGTGGCTGCCGCCGCCGTTTGGACCCGAGGCCGCGGCGCCCCCGCCACCTCCTCCTCCGGGAGGCGATTATCCGCCGCCACCCGGCGCCCCACCGCCGCCGGGCGCCATGGCGGGGCCACCACCGGTCGGGCCGCCCCCGGGAGCAATGCCGCCTCCGGGCGCCATGCCGCCCCCGGGGCCGCGCATGAGCGAGGCTTGCGGCCGAGACTTGGAGCGGTTCTGCATGAATGTGCCGCCCGGCCAGGGGCGCAAACTGGAATGCTTGCAAGCGCACCATCACAAGCTGAAGCGCGCGTGCAGGGCCTTCCTGGCCGAGCGCAGCGGCAGGTAAGCTCCCACGCGCCGCTTCAACTCGAGCGTAATCGCGGCGTAACTCCGCGCCGCAGGCGAGTTTTTTTGCAGGGATTTAATGCCCGGCCATGTGACGGCCGATCTCGGTTAGATCGGCCGCGCTGGCGCGCGTCTCGTAGACCAGCGCGCCGTGGAACATCACCACGAGACGGTCGGCGAGCTCCAAAAGCTCGTCAAGATCTTCGCTCACCAGCAGCACTGCCGCGCCGCGGTTGCGCGCCGCCATAATCTCAGCGTGGATTTGCGCGACTGCCGCAAAGTCGAGACCGAAACACGGATTGGCTGCGACCAGAATGTCGACCTCACCGGAAAGCTCGCGGGCGAGCACGGTGCGCTGCACATTGCCGCCGGATAATTCGCCGATGGCGGTGTCGTCCGATCGGGTCTTAATCTTGTAGCGCTCGATCTTGCGCAGCGCGTTTTCGTGGAATTCCTTGCGATTGAGCCACCATCCTCCGGTCGCAAACGGCGCGCGATCGAATTCGCGAAAAGCGAGATTGTCGGCGACGCTCATCCGCGCGACGCAGGCGTTCTTCAGCGGCTCTTCCGGCAGGACGGAGAGATGATTGTGGCGCATCTCTTGGCGGGTGGCGTGATAACGCTCGCCCTGCAAATAGACACGGCCGCTTTCGGCGTCGCGCTGACCGGCGAGCACTTCGATTAATTGCCGCTGGCCATTACCGGATACGCCGGCGATGCCGACAATTTCGCCGCCGCGGATCGACAGCGACACGTTGCGCACCGCGGGCTGTCCAGCGTCGTCCAGCGCGTTGAGATTTTCGATATTGAGCCGCGGCGCGCCGAACTCGCCGCTCCGCGGCGGCTGCACGGTTAGTTGTTCGGCGCCGATCATGGTGCGCGCCATGGAATCAGGGCTTAAATCTTTCACATGCCCTTGCCCCGCAAGCTTGCCGCGCCGCAGGATGGTGACTTCATCGGCGAATGCCATGACCTCGCGGAATTTGTGCGTGATCATCAGAACGGTCAACACGCCGCGTCCGACCATTTGGCGCAGCATCCCCAGCACCTCGTCGGCCTCGCCTGGCGTCAGCACCGACGTCGGCTCGTCGAGAATCAGGAAACGGCGCTTCAAATAAAGCTGCTTAAGGATTTCGCATTTCTGCCGTTCGCCAGCGGAGATGGCCGATACCTTAGCGTTGAGCGGGACGCGAAACGGCATGAGCGCGAGAAATTCTTCCAACGCCTTTCGTTCGCGCGCCCAGTCCACGACCGCGGGAACGTGATCGCGCGCCAGCACGAAATTCTCCGCCACCGTCATGGCCGGCACCGAGGTGAAGTGCTGGTAGACCATGCCGAGACCGAGCGCGTGCGCGGCGCGCGGATTGCCGACGATCTCCTGGCGGTCGTCAATCAGAAGCTCGCCGGCGTCGGCCTGGTAGTAGCCCATGATGCATTTGACCAGGGTCGATTTGCCGGCGCCGTTCTCGCCGAGAAGCGCGTGGAATGTGCCGGACCGCACTTTGAGCGAGACCGCATCGAGCGCGGTGAAGGCGCCGAAGCGTTTGGTCATGTCGATGGCTTCGACGCCGAAGGTACTTTTACCGGCGGTCGGGGACGGCAGCCCGCCGGGCGGAACAAGCGTCGCGAATTCGCTCACGCGATGGCCTCGAGGAATTTCGTCGAGTCGGCCACCGCACCGAACACGCCGCCCTGCATCTTGATCATCTTGAGCGCGTGGTCGTGGTTGCTCTTGTCGGTAGCGCCGCAGCAATCTTCAAGAAGTAAGCACTCGAAACCGCGGTCATTGGCCTCACGCATGGTGGTATGCACGCAGACATCAGTGGTGATGCCGGTGAGCACTACGTTGTCGATGCCGGCAAGCCGCAGCATGAGTTCGAGATCGGTGGCGCAAAACGAGCCCTTCCCCGGCTTGTCGATGATCGGCTCGCCTTGACGCGGCGCCAGCTCCTCGATGATCTCCCAGCCGGGCTCGCCGCGCACCAAAATACGGCCGCAGGGTCCGGGATCGCCGATACCGGCGCCGATCTGACGCGAGCGCCAGCGCTTGTTTGCCGGCAGATCGGCGAGGTCTGGTCGATGCCCCTCGCGGGTATGGATCACGTGAAAGCCCTTGAGGCGCGCGGCCGCGAGGACTTGTTTGATCGGTTCGATCGGCGCGCGGGTGAGCGAGAGGTCGTAGCCCATCTTGTCGACATAGCCGCCGACACCGCAAAAGTCGGTCTGCATGTCGATAATGACCAGCGCGGTGTTTTGCGGCCGCAAGTCGCCATTATACGGCCACGGATAAGGGTCAGCGGCGACGTAGCGCTCCAGTGCCGGACTTTCCTTGCGCGCGAGTTGGGACATGGCTCACCTCGTAATCGACAGCTCCGCCGGCGCGCCAATCAGCGTGCGCTTGGGCGAACAGGTCGCGATCATGATCAGAAGCGTCAAAATGTACGGCGCGGCATTGAACAGATGATAGCCGTGGCTATAGCCGACCGATTGGAGCGCCGGCCCGAGCGCCGCGGCGCCGCCGAACAACAACGAGGCCGCCAGGCAGAGCATGGGATTCCAGCGCGCGAAGATCACCAACGCCACGGCGGTGATCCCCTGCCCGCTCGACAAGCCCTCATTCCAGCTGCCGGGATAGTAAAGCGACAAAAACGAACCGCCGATGCCGGCGAGGAAACCGCCGAACATGGTAGCGCGCAGGCGGATAATATTGACCGAATAGCCCATGGCCAACGCGGCGTCGGAGCTTTCACCGGCAGTGCGGATGATCAGCCCCCAGCGCGTCGTGCGCAGCGCCCAAACGAGAACAGGCGCGAGCAGAACGCCGATGATAAACAGCACATTGATACGCAGCGCCGCGCGCAATTGCGGAATGTCGCTCCACCAGCCGAAATCGATGGCCGGAAGCCGCGGCGCCGTTGGCTCGATCAGCGGCTTGCCGAGATAAAACGCCAAGCCGACGCCGAACAGCATGAGCGCGATGCCGACGGCAATGTCATTGACGCGCGGCAAGCCGCAGATGCCGGCATGCAGCGCGCCCATCCCCGCCCCGGTCACGCCGGCAGCAAGGACGCCGATCCAGGGCGAGCCGGTGAGATAGGAGATTCCGTACCCAGCCATCGCGCCCATGACCAGAGTGCCTTCAAGTCCAAGATTGATGCGGCCGCTTCTTTCGGTGATGCATTCGCCCAGGCTGACAAATAGGAAAGGCGTCGACACGCGTACCGCGCCGCCGAGCACCGCAAGCGGTACGGTCCATAACCCGATGTTGCCCGGATCGGCCAAGCCCTAAGCTCCTTTTGCGCGGAAGATACTCAAGCGGCCGTAGAGCGTATCGCTTGCCAGCACCATCACGAAGATCATGCCTTCCAGCACCAGTACTGAAGCGTCCGGCAGCCCAAGCCGCCGCTGCAATAAGCCGCCGCTCGCGCCGATGCCGCCAAGAAGAATAGCAACTGGGATGACGGCCAAAGGATTTTGCCGCGCGAGAAACGCGACAAGAATGCCAGCGAAGCCGTAGCCCGCGGCGAGGTTGGCGTTCGTGCGCCCCTGCACCGCTGCGACTTCGAACATTCCGGCGAGACCCGCCGCAGCGCCGGCGAGAAAACAAACAATAAGAATGAGCTTGCCGACGCTTAACCCGACAACACGGGCAGCACGCAAGTTGCCGCCGGCGACACGCGCGGCGAAGCCGAACACGGTATGATAAATCAAAATATACGACAGCACCGCGGCGATGACGCCAAACATGAAGCCCCAGTGCACATCGGTGCCGGGAATACTGCCGATCATGTTGGCGGTGCCGATCTCCGGCGTCGACGGCTTGTTCAAGCTGGTCGGGTCGCGCATCGGACCTTCGACCAGAAAGTTGAGAATCGCGAGCGCGATGTAGACCAGCAACAGACTTGAGATTGTTTCGTTGACGCCGCGATATTGCCGCAGCGCGCCGGAGAGCATGATCCATAGGCCGCCGCCGATCATGCCGGCGACCGCCATGGCGGTATCGACGACAAGCGGCGGCGCGCCGGCCATCGCCAGCGCCGCACTGGTCGCGCACAACGCCCCGATCAACAGCGCGCCTTCGCCGCCGATGATGACCATACCGAGTTGGGCCGGGAGCGCTGTGCACAACGCCGTCAAAATCAGCGGCGCCGCGCGGGTCAGGGTGTTTTGCCACGAGAACCAGGTACCGAACGCGCCCTGGTACATATAAAAATAGAGGTCGAGCGGGTTCTTACCGAACAGCGCCACGAAAATCCCAAACAGCACCAATGACGCCAAAAGCGCGCCCGCGGGGATGACCACGTACTCCGCGGCGCCGCCGATTTTGGCGGTAATGGGAGGCAGGCGAAGGAATTCGCCTGCCCCGGTTTTCACAACAGGCGTGCCGACAGGCGCGCCGACGTCGGCTTTCACGAAGTCGCTCCGATGACGCCTTCGACGAGGTAGCTCATCTTCTCGAGTTCGGGATCGGTCTGGCCGCGCGATACGCCGGCCGCAACGACCGTCGCGCCCTTGTTGTCGGCGATCGGGCCTTTGAAGATGACGTAGCTGCCGGCGGTCAGCGCGGCTTTCACTTCGTCGGCCTTCGCCTTTGCCTCGGCCGAGACCATGTCGCCATACGGCGACACTTTCACGATCTCTTCCTTGAGGCCGCCACGATAGAAGTTCGGGATGGTCTCGCCGGACGTGAACATTTTGACAAAGCGCGGATAAAGCACTTCCCAGTTCCACTCGGCGCCGGTGAGATACGCTTTGGGCGCCAGTACCGACTGGTTGACGTGATAACCGGTGACCATCGCGCCACGGCGCGCGGCGTTTTCGACGACCGTCTTCGGACCATCGACGTGGCAGGTAATGACGTCAACGCCCTGATCGATGAGGCTGTTGGTAGCTTCGGCTTCCTTCACCGGCATCGACCAATCGCCGGTGAAAATGACTTGTGTAGTGATCTTCGGATTGGCGAGCTTGGCGCCAAGCGTCCAAGCATTGATATTACGCAACACTTGCGGGATCGGCTTGGCGGCGACAAAGCCAAGCTTGCCGGACTTCGAGGAATAGCCGGCAATGATACCGGCGACGTGTTGCGCTTCGTCGATGTAGCCGAAATAGCTGCCGGCGTTCTTCGGGTCCTTCTCCGACCACAGACCGCCGCAGTGCTCGAAGCGCAGCTTCGGAAATTTCTGCGCCATCTTGATCATGTGAGGGTTGTAGTAACCAAACGACGTCGGGAATAAGAGCGTCGCGCCGTCGAGATTGATCATCGACTCCATGGTTTTTTCCACGGCGTCAGTCTCAGGGACTTTTTCTTCCTCAACGACTTTGATCCCCGGCATTTTCTTCAGCGCAGCGGCACCGGCGGCGTGCGCCTGGTTGTAGCCGTAGTCGTCGCGCGAACCGACGTAGATGAAACCGACGGTCGTGTCGGCGGCGAAAGCGCGGCTCATCGGCAACGCAGAGCCGACGGTTAGAGCGGCGGTCCCTTTGAGGACGCCACGACGTGAAATGTTGTCGAAATTCATTGCATGCTCCCTGTACACGCGCGGGCACCTAGCGCCGCGGTTCGCTCGCCATCGGTGCGGGTGCTTCGATAGGCATTGATGGCCTTCGCAAAGCGCGTGCCAGCGCGGCGAACTCAACGACCGCGGCCAAATCTCATTGAAGAGTCACGATAATTTTGTGACGACTCTGCCCGCGCCCACCGGCATCCGCATCGCCCGATTAAAAAATAGGCAAATGTTAACCGTGTTGTATACAAGGCAGCATCCCGCCATAAGGTGACGTCCGCGTTCCGCATTTATCGGCTCCTCGCATCCAAAGCTCCGCCGGCTGGACGTCCGCCTCCACTGCGGAGTCGCGGTGCTGGACAGGAAGCAAAAAGGCCACCCGCCAGGCGACCTTTTTCAGCTCTACCAAATGAACGCGCTATTGGTTCTGCTCGCAGAATGTGTCTCTCACGTAGTCCGACGGCGTTGTGCGTTTCGCATTTGCGTTGTCGAGCTTCCCCCTCAGCGCGCAATTCCTTGTCGCCGATCAGTTAGCCTGCCTTGTCCTCAATCGCGCGGTCTTGCCTAGATCGCCGCTGGTACTAGAATCGTTCTGTTCGGGGATGGAGTCCCCCATTAACCGCCGCCTTGGCTGATGACTCCTACCAACCAGTTAGCGTCGGTAGGAGTCTCGCCGACAGGAGGCTGCAAATGGGGTTCCTGATTGTATTTATTGGCGGCGGCATCGGCGCCGCCCTTCGGCACGGAATTAATCTCACGGCCTTCAGGCTGGCCGGACCCGGCTTTCCCTACGGAACGTTGTTCATCAACATCGTCGGTTCGTTTGTGATGGGGCTGACGGCGGAATATTTCGCGCTGAAGGCCGGGCTGCCGCAACATTTGCGGCTGTTCTTGACCACCGGCATTTACGGCGGGTTCACGACCTTCTCGGCATTTTCGCTCGAAACCGTGCTGCTTTATGAACGAGGAGATCTTGCCGGCGCGATCATCTATGTGGCCGCGTCGGTGATTCTTTCTGTCGCCGCGCTATTCGCCGGCCTCGCCATCGTCCGCGCTGTCGCTTGATCCGTCGTCGCGTCGGCGAGCTTTTTATCGATTGGACTCGGCGGAGCGCGACACGTTGCTGCGGCGCGCCGCGACAATCTCGGCAACAATCGAGATCGCGATCTCGTCGGGCGTGATGGCGCCGAGGTCGAGGCCGGCCGGTGCTTTCAGCCTCGCTAGCTGATCCGCGCTCACACCACGCTCCGCCAGCGCCTGTTTCAGCGCTTCCGCTTTCTTATGGCTGCCCACGAAGCCGATGTACTCGGCCTCGACCGCGAGCGCGGCAAGCAGCGCCGCTTCGTCGCCGCGTCCTTGCGTCGACACGACGAGGTAGCGGGCACCGGCCTCCTTGACCGGCAACGCATAGCCTTCGATTCGGCGTTCTGCTCCGGCGAACGCGGACTGTTCGGCTGCAGGGGCACACACGGTCACGGCGAACCCGGCGCGCTTGGCGAAATCGGCCACGGCAACGGCTACCGGCGACGACCCGCAAATGACGACTTGGGGGCGCGGCAGTACCGGTTCGACGAAAATGTCCATGGTGCCCTGGCTCGGACACATGTTTTTCGCAAAGCGTACGCCGCCCTCCTCTTCCCCAGGCTTATGTCCTTGTCCGTCCAGCTCGTCAGGCGGCTGCACTGAGACGAGGCGCGAGCGACCGTCAGCGAGCGCGTCGCGCGCCGCTTTGAGCACGGCTGCCCGCGCGCAGCCGCCGCCGATCCAGCCTTCCGAGATGGTGCCGTCGGGCAGGATCACCGCCTTGGCCCCGGCCTTGGCCGCAGTCGCCGCCACCGTGCGCACGACGGTGGCCACGGCAAACGGCTGTCCCGCTGATTTGCGGCTGGCAATTATGTCGAGGATGTCGCTGGCGCGGTCCATTTTAGATTTTCGCCAGATAGGGCTCAAGGGCCGCGAGGCTTTCGAGATTGTGCGCCGGCGCAAACAGGTCGACGTAAGGCAGCGCCGCCTGCATGCCGCGCGCCTGCGGAGAATAATCGCGCCAGCCGATCAGCGGATTGAGCCAGACAATCTTGCGGCAGCGGCGGCGCAGGCGGCGCATCTCGTCGGCGAGCTGCCCTGGAGCGCCGGTATCATAGCCGTCGGAAACGATCATGATAGCTGTGCGCGAATTGATGACGCGGCGAGCGTGCCAGCGATTAAACGTGGCGAGGCTGTCACCGATGCGCGTACCGCCGCCGATTCCCTGCGCCATCAAAGCAAGCTTCTCGACCGCGCGAGTAACGTCACGGTCGCGCAGCGACGGCGAGACGTGAGCCAACCGGGTGTGGAAAACGAATGCTTCCGCCTCACGAAAGGCGTCGACCACACCATGCACGAAGCGCACGAAGAATGCCGTGTAGAGATTCATTGAACCCGAGGCGTCGAGCAAGACCACGAGCCGCAGCGGCTTGATCTTGCGTCGCCGCCAGGCGAGCTCGATCAGCGTACCGCCATGCGACACGTTGCGATGAATGCTGCGGCGCAAATCGAGACGGCGGCCGCGGCGGCGGACCTGTTCGCGCCGCACCAGCCGCGCGCGCATGGAGCGCGCCAGACGCGCGGCGAGCGCGTGCGTCGCGGCAATCTCGGCGGGATCGACAATGTGGCGAAGATCGGTCGCGGACAACCTTTCCGCAGATGACGCGCCCTCGCGGCGACCGCGGCCTTCGCTTTCCACGTCCGCATCGCCGTCAGTGCGCCGCTCGATCCGGTCGAGAAGCCCGCGCGCTTCCTCCGGAACATGCGCTTCGGCGAGCTTCTTCGCCGCAAGCGTGCTCGCTTGCGAGTGCCCTCCCAAAATCTGCCTTTGCCGCATTCCCTCGCCGCACCAGAAAGCGTCGAAAATCTCGTCGAAGCGCTCCCAGTCGGAATGCGTGGCGCAGAACAACGCGCGCAGCGCCGGCATTAGCGACGCGGGACGCGCCGCGGCAGCCGAGGTAAGCACGGCGAGCGCATCGGATGTTTCCGCAAGGCCGACGCGAAAGCCATTGTCTCTCAAGGTGCGGGCGAAGCCGGCGAGCCGCCGGCCCGCGCCGGACAATTCCAACAGTTCGTCGCCGCGGAGGCGGGGACCCCGAACTGGATTCCCGCTTTCGCGGGAATGAGCAAATGTCGGCATCACGCCACCTTGCCGAGAAGCCGCTCACTGACTTCACGCGAGAGCCGCGAGCGGTCCTCATGCGTCTTGAGCAAACAAATCATGGTTTCATAGATCGTTTCAGGCTCTTGGCGCAGATCGTGGATTTCGAGACCGGCCAGCGTCGCCGCCCAGTCGAGCGTTTCGGCGACGCCCGGCATTTTCCGTAGATCTTCCTTGCGCACCTCCGCCACCATGCGGGCAATCTGCAAGGCGAGCGCGGTTTCAACGCCCGGCGTCCGCGTTAGAATGATCTTCGCCTCGCGATCGACCTCGGGAAAATCGACATAGTGATAGAGACAGCGCCGGCGCAGCGCGTCCGACAATTCGCGGGTGCCGTTCGAGGTCAACACCACGCGCGGAATAGAGACGGCCTTGATGGTGCCGAGCTCGGGAATGCTCACCTGGAAGTCGGACAGAAGTTCGAGCAAAAACGCCTCGAATTCCTCGTCGGCCCGGTCCACCTCGTCAATGAGCAGGACGGGCGGCTTATCGCGGCGGATCGCGGCAAGGAGCGGCCGCTCGAGCAAATATTTCTCGGAAAAAATCTGCTCTTCAATCGTCTCGGCATTCTCGCCAACGCCTTCGCGGGTCTTTATCGCCAGAAGCTGGCGCTGGTAATTCCACTCATAGAGGGCGGCGTTCTGGTCGAGGCCTTCGTAGCATTGCAGGCGGATAAGTTCAGCGTCGTGCACTGCGGCTAGCGCTTTGCCGACTTCCGTCTTGCCCACACCGGCTTCGCCCTCGAGCAAGATCGGCCGCTTGAGAAACTCCATCAGCCAAAGCGCGGTCGCGATATCGCGATCGGCGATGTAGCCGACGGCGGCGAGTTTTGCGGCGATCTCTTCGCGCTTCATGATTTGTCGTCCCGCGGCCCGCCAAAAGCGCGAACCCGGAATCCATAGCCGCGGAAATAAGAATTTCGTTCGGCATTCGCCACGGCCACTTGGCAATGCTTAGGGATTCCGGCCTTCACTCGCCGCGCTCGTTCGGCCGGAATGACGTCACGCATGCAGTCCCAATTTCTCGGCGGCCGTCCAGGTGCGCCAATTGTCGTGCGGCATCTGGATATGGGTCGAGCCGAGAAACGCAAACGCGTCGTTAACGGCATTGGAGAAACACGGCACCCCGCCGACATTCGGACTTTCCCCTACTCCCTTAGCGCCGATCGGATGGTGTGGCGACGGCGTCGTCGTCCAATCGGTCTCCCAATGCGGCGTCTCCACCGCGGTCGGTAGGAAATAGTCCATGAAGGACGCGGTCGTGATGTTGCCGTCCTGGTCGTAGTGCAACTCCTGGCCCATGGCGATGCCAAACGCTTCGGTCAGACCGCCATGGATTTGGCCCTCGATGATCATCGGATTGATGCGCGTGCCGCAATCGTCGAGTGCGTAGAAGCGGCGCACCTTGACCGTGCCGGTATCGACGTCAACGTCGAGCACGCAAATGTAGGCGCCGAACGGAAAGGTGAAGTTGGGTGGATCGTAATAGTTGATCGCTTCCAGCCCCGGCTCCATGCCGGGTGGCACCTCGTGGTAGGCCGCCCAAGCCAATTCGGTCATGGTCTTGAAGCGCTCGGGATTTCCCTTCACCTGGAAACGATCGATATCCCACTCGAGATCGTCGTCGTGCACTTCGAGCATGTAGGCGGCGATCATCTGCGCCTTGGCCTTGATCTTGCGGCACGCCATGGCGGTGGCGGCGCCGGACACCGGCGTCGAGCGTGATCCATACGTGCCAAGTCCATAGGGGGCGGTGTCAGTGTTGCCCTCCTCCACCATGATGTTGTCGGCCGGCAAGCCGAGTTCGGTGGCGATGATCTGAGCGTAAGTCGTTTCGTGGCCCTGACCTTGCGACTTGGTGCCGAGCCGGCAGATCCCGCTGCCGGTCGGATGAATGCGAATTTCAGCGGAATCGAACATGGCGATGCCAAGGATATCGCAGGCACGCGACGGACCGGCGCCGACGATTTCGGTGAAGAAGGCGACGCCGATACCCATAAGATCGCGTGTCTCGCCGCGCTTGAACGCCTCCTGCTTGGCTTTTTGCTCCGCGCGCAGCTTCTTATAGTCGACCGACTGCATCGCCTTGTTCATGGCGGTATGGTAGTCGCCCGAGTCATATTGCCAGCCGAACGCCGAGGTGTAGGGAAACTGCTCGCGGCG